>Ga0335078_10000912_pt1 | contig 44949 bp, 43 predicted proteins | sample Lox_Sample_32_FD_206711 | JGI IMG/M metagenome (GOLD analysis project Ga0335078, IMG submission 206711) | Soil microbial communities from Loxahatchee National Wildlife Refuge, Florida, United States - Lox_Sample_3.2 | ecosystem: Environmental > Terrestrial > Soil > Wetlands | place: USA...
CGGCTTGAGGCGGTAGGACTTGCCTTCCTCGCTGGTGAAGTCGACGGTCCGGTCCAGCGCGCTGATCAGGTTGAGCTGGCCGGTGATCATGTTGTCCCACAGCGGGGTGTTGGCGTCCTCGAAGTCGGCCAGCCATACCCTGGCGCCCGAGTTCAGCGCGTTGACCGTCATCTTCCGGTCGGTGGGGCCGGTGATCTCCACCCGGCGGTCCACCAGCCCGGGCGCGGGCGCGGCGACCCGCCAGTCCGGGTCGTCCCGGACCGCCCTGGTGTCGGGCAGGAAGTCCAGGCTCCCCCCGGCGGACAGCTCCACCTGCCGGGTCGCCCGGGCGGCGAGCAGCTCGGCGCGCCTGCCGCTCAGCTCCCGGTGCAGCGCCGCAACCAGGCCGAGTGCCTCCGGGGTGAGGACCTCGTCGTAACGGTCGCCGCGCGGGCCGGTGACCTCCACGCCGTCGCTCATCATGCCGCGCTCCTCCCGCTCGCCCGCTGCCAGCCCAGCCCGCGTCTACTACTGGCGAGTAATCGAGCGGGCGGACTGACGCTAACCCGCGCCATGGCGCCGGTCAAAGTGTGCCCGCGGGCTTCGCGGGCACAACCTGCGCGGCACGGATGTTATTCAGATGAGCGTAACGCGGAGGCATGGCAGCATTGGCAGACCACGAGACAGCAGCCCGGATACCCGACCTTGATGAGCAGGCGATGACCGTTCCCGGTGAATCCCCGGCGCCCGAAGCCTGGCGGGGCGGCCACGACGGCGCCCCGGCCGCGGACCCGGGCGAATTCGACCTGCTCGACCGGCACGCGCTGCGCCGGGTCGGCGGGCTGTCCACCGAGCTGCAGGACGTCAGCGAGGTCGAGTACCGTGCGCTGCGGCTGGAGCGGGTCATCCTGGTCGGGGTGTGGACCGACGGCACGCTGGCTGACGCGGAGAACTCGCTGCGCGAGCTGTCCCGGCTGGCCGAGACGGCCGGCTCGGTGATCCTCGACGGGCTGGTGCAGCGGCGTGGCCGGCCCGACCCGGCCACCTACATCGGCGCGGGCAAGGCGGCCGAGCTGGCCCTGCTGGCCGCGGCCAGCGGCGCGGACACGGTGATCTGCGACGGTGAGCTCACCCCCAGCCAGCTGCGGCGGCTGGAAGGCGTGGTGAAGACCAAGGTCATCGACCGCACCGCGCTGATCCTGGACATTTTCGCCCAGCACGCCCGGAGCAAGGAGGGCAAGGCCCAGGTCGAACTGGCCCAGCTGGAATACCTGCTGCCCCGGCTGCGTGGCTGGGGCGAGTCGCTGTCCCGGCAGGCGGGCGGCCGGGTGGCCGGCGGTGGTGGCATCGGCACCCGGGGCCCCGGCGAGACGAAGATCGAGACCGACCGGCGGCGGATCCGCACCCGCACCGCCCGGCTGCGCCGCCAGCTGACCGAGATGAAGGCCGGCCGCGAGGTGCAGCGCCGCCAGCGCCGTGAGCGGGCCGTCCCGGCCGTGGCCATCGCGGGCTATACCAACGCCGGGAAGTCCAGCCTGCTGAACCGGGTCACCGGCGCGGGGGTGCTGGTGGACGACTCGCTGTTCGCCACGCTGGACCCCTCGGTGCGCCGGGCCCGGACACCGTCCGGCCGCGTCTTCACGCTGACCGACACGGTCGGCTTCGTCCGGCACCTGCCGCACCAGCTGGTCGAGGCGTTCCGGTCGACGCTGGAAGAGGTGGCCGAGGCCGACCTGATCCTGCACGTGGTGGACGCGAGCGACGCGGATCCGCGTTCGCAGATCGCGGCGGTCCGCGAGGTGCTAGCCGAGATCGGGGCCCGGGACGTGCCCGAGCTCGTCGTGATCAATAAGGCCGACACGGCCGACCCCGCCGAAGTGGCAGCGCTCCGGCTGTGCGAGCCGCGCAGCGTGGTGGTATCCGCGCGGACCGGGGCGGGGCTGGACGAACTGGCCGGGGCCGTGGAGGCGGTGCTGCCGCGCCGCGACCGCGAGGTCAGCGCGGTCGTCCCGTACCTGCGCGCCGACCTGATCGCGCGGGCTCACCAGGAGGGCGAGGTGCTGGCGCTGCGGCACGGCGAGACCGGCACCGAGCTGACCGCGCGGGTCCCGCCCGGGCTGGCCGCGGAAATCGCCCGCATCGCCGTCCCGGCGGTGAGCTGAGCCGGTTCGCCACCGTGGCCACCCACCACGGTCCGCGGCTGGCCGGGCCCAGCCAGCCGGCAAAAGCGATCCGGGAAACTGACGGCGAAACTCCTACGGGCAATTTGCACGAACGCTTGCACCGTGCAGCCGCACTCGCAGACGCAAAGCCGGCCGGGGGCATATCGCCGGGCGGTGGGTTTTCGCGTTGGGCTTATCGCGGTAAAGCGAAGCGGAGGTGAGCGGCAGGTGAATGCAATGGATTGCAGCGCATTTCCATCTCCTGTCGGTGATGATCGGGTTTGCCGGAGACCTGCCTGAATGCCCGGTCTGTGCGCCCAGCGGCCAGCCGTGCGGTGTGCGATGGTGTCGTGGCTGCCAACGGGCGCGTCGGCCGGTCCGGGTGGCCGGTGGGCCACGAAGTTACGGATACGCAGCGGAGCCGTCTTGCCACTCAGCAACACGGAGGGTGAGCCGACCGGAAAGGCCAGCAATTTCCGTTCTGACTTCTTCGTGATATCGCCTGTACAGGGACCCTGTAGTGCAATACCGTAACTGAACCGATATGTTGGTTGCCGCGTCGCCGGGGCACCGAACATCGGGCGCTGAGGATCTGGTTCTACCGGATGCCGGGCGGGGGGGCCATGAGTAAGGATCGAGCTTTGGCAGGTGACGGCGGATGACTCAGCTCAGCGCCGTCACGCGCACGCCCGCGCGGCCCGCGCCGCACATCCTGGTGGGGGCGCCGCGGTGACCGTCCGCCTGCTGACCAACATCGGCCGTCTCTGGACCGGGTCCGAGATCTGGAGCAACGCGGCCATCCTCACCTACAACGAGCGCATCGCCTGGGTCGGCCGCGCTTCCGAGCTGCCTGCCAGCCTGCCCGGCGTGGTGGAGGACATCGTCGATGTCGACGCGGTAGAGAACCTGGGCGGCGGGCTGGTCACCCCGGGCCTGGTCGACGCGCACACTCACCCGGTCTACGCCGGCAACCGGTACGCCGAGCTGGCCATGCGGGCCGGCGGCTCGTCGCAGCGCGAGATCGCCGCGGCGGGCGGCGGCATGGCGTCCACCGTCACCGTGACCCGCGGCACCGACCCATGGACGCTGTGCAATGGGGTGCGCGAACGGCTGCGGGAGTGGCTGCGCTCGGGGACCACCACGATCGAGGCCAAGACCGGCTATCACCTCACCCGTGACGGTGAGCTGGCCGACGTCCGGATGCTCCGCTCGCTGGAGGGCGAGCCGAGCATGCCGCGGGTGCACGTCACGTTCCTGGCCGCGCACGCCGTGCCGCCGGAGTACTTCGGCCGCCGTCACGACTACATCGACGCGGTCGGCACCTGGTGCTCGGATGCGGCCCAGGTCGGCGCGGACAGCGTGGACGTGTACTGCGAGGAAGGCCGGTTCAGCGAGCGGGAAGCCCGGTGGATCCTCAGCGCCGGCCGGGCGGCCGGGCTGCTGCCCCGGGTGCATGCCTGCGGGGAGACCCGGACCGGCGCCGCGCGGCTGGCCGCGGAGCTGGGCTGCGCCTCCGCGGACGTGCTGCACGAGGCCGGGGACGAGGACGTGGCCGCGCTGGCCCGGGCCGGGGTGGCCGCGGTGGTCTGCCCCGGCACGGCGCTCCAGATCGGCAAGAACCCGCCGGTCCGCGAGCTGCTGGACAAGGGCGTGGCGGTCGCGCTCGGCTCCGACCACACCCCGGGCGGCGTCGGGATCACCTCGATGCCGCTGGTCATCTCGCTGGCCGTATCGCAGTTCGGGATGAGTGTCACCGAGGCGCTGCGCGCCGCCACGCTGGGCGGCGCCCAGGCGCTGCGGGCCCCGGACCGCGGGGCCATGGTCCGCGGCCGGTACGCCGACATCGTGCTCTGGGACGCCGACCACGAGGGCGCGTTCGCCTGGGCCTACGGGCTCCAGCCGAGCCGCGTGTGGCTCGGCGGCGAAGCCGTAGCCATCTGAGCCGCGCGCCCGGCGCGGGAGCGGCGATCCAGGACCCATGGCCGTCTCCCCGGGATCAGCACTGTGGCATGCTTCCTCTGTGTCCCCCGCATCCCGGTCCGCTGCCGCCGCGCCTGCTGTTCCCGCCCCGGTCAGCCTGGTGGTGGGGGAGGAAGACCTGCTAGTCGACCGGGCGGTGGCCCGCCTGGTCGCGGCGGCCGCGGAGCACGGCACCGCGCAGCACGTGCCAGCGGCCCAGCTGCACCGGGGTGAGCTGGCCGCGCTGACCGCACCATCGCTGTTCGGCGGGGGGTGCCTGGTCGTGCTGCACGGGACCGAGGACGCGGCCAAGGACGTGGCCGACGAGATCATCGCGATCGCGGCCGACCCGCCGCCCGAGGTGGTCCTGGTGCTGACGCACGCGGGCGGGGCCAAGGGCAAGGCGCTGCTCACCGCGCTGGGCAAGCGGCGGGTGCCGACCGTGGACTGCCCAAAGATCACCCGCATGGGGGAGCGGATGCAGTTCGTGCGGGGCGAGTTCCGCGCCGCGCACCGGACAATCGAGGACAGCGGGGTGCGGGAGCTGCTCGACGCGCTCGGCACCGACCTGCGTGAACTGGCCGCCGCCTGCGCGCAGCTGGCCGCGGACACCACCGGGGTCATCGACCAGGCCGTGGTGGCCCGGTACTACCGGGGCCGGGCCGAGGCCAGCGGGTTCACGATCGCGGACCGGGCCGTCGAAGGCCGGCTGGCCGACGCGCTCGAGCTGCTCCGCTGGGCGCTGGCGGTCGGTGTGTCACCGGTGCTCATCACCAGCGGGCTGGCCCAGGGGGTGCGCCTGCTGGGCCGGGTGGGCAGCGCGTCCCGGGGCCAGCCGGACGCGGCGGTGGCCGCCGAGGTGGGTGCGCCGCCGTGGAAGATCGACCGGGTGCGCCGGCAGCTGCGCGGCTGGACCCCGGACGGGGTTGCTCGCGCGCTGGCCGCGGTGGCCCAGGCTGACGCCCAGGTCAAGGGCGAGGGAACGAACGCCGGCTACGCGCTGGAAGTGGCCATCCAGGAGATCGTCGCGAGCAAAGCCGGCCGGTGACGCGGCAGGCCGTGACGGTGCACCGGGGGCGGCGCGCAGCAGGCCGAAGACCCGCCGGACGGGGCCCGCTACGCCGCCTTGGTCAGCTCGGCGGCGCGGCGGGCGATCGCGGACTTGCGGTTGGCGGCCTGGTTCTTGTGGATGACGCCCTTGCTCGCAGCCCTGTCCAGGCTGCGGCAGGCGGCCCGCATGGCCGCGGTGGCCGCCTCGGCGTCGCCAGCGTCGGCGGCCTCGCGGAACCTGCGCACCGAGGACTTCAGCGCCGACTTGACCGACTTGTTGCGCTGCCGGGCCTTCTCGTTCTGCTTGTTGCGCTTGATCTGGGACTTGATATTCGCCACGCGGAAGCCTCGCTTGGTTCTGGTCTGGGTGCCGGGGCCAGGGCGCTGGCCGACGCCTAAACAGCGCCCGCGCGCCCGGCTGCCGGGCGCGCTCTCCCCGACGAGGCAGGATAGCCTACCCGGAGGCGCAGCCCCAAACCGGCTGTCCCACGGGGCCCGGGCATCCCGGCCCGCATGTAACCATGGGCTGAGAACCCCACCGACTCGAACCAGGCGGATATCTGTGCCAGCAACGCCCGAGCAGGTCCTCCGGGACGGCGCGCAGCCCGGGACCAGCCCCGGTCACACCGGCATGGACATCATCCGCAACTTCTGCATCATCGCGCACATCGATCACGGTAAGTCGACGCTGGCCGACCGGATGCTGCAGCTTACCGGGGTGGTGACGGACCGGCAGATGCGCGCGCAGTACCTGGACCGGATGGACATCGAGCGCGAGCGCGGCATCACGATCAAGAGCCAGGCCGTCCGGCTGCCGTGGACCGGGGATGACGGCCGGCGCTACGTGCTGAACCTGATCGACACGCCGGGGCACGTCGACTTCACCTACGAAGTGTCCCGTTCGCTGGCCGCCTGCGAAGGCGCGGTGCTGCTGGTGGACGCGGCGCAGGGCATCGAGGCCCAGACGCTGGCCAATCTGTACCTGGCGCTAGAGGCCGACCTGCAGCTGATCCCGGTGCTGAACAAGATCGACCTGCCCGCCGCGCAGCCCGACCTCTACGCCGAGGAACTGGCCGGCATCATCGGCTGCGCACCCGCCGACGTGCTCCGGGTCTCCGCCAAGACCGGCGAGGGCGTACCGGAGCTGGTGCACGCGATCGTGGCGCAGGTGCCGCCGCCGCAGGGCCAGCCGGACGCGCCCGCCCGGGCGCTGATCTTCGATTCGGTGTATGACACCTACCGCGGCGTGGTGACCTACGTGCGGGTGGTGGACGGCCGTCTCAGCCGGCGGGAGAAGAGCCTGATGATGTCCACCGGGACGGCGCACGACACGCTCGAGGTGGGGGTGATATCGCCCGAGCCGGTGCCGTCGGAGAGCCTGGCCGCCGGTGAGGTGGGTTACCTGATCACCGGGGTGAAGGACGTCCGGCAGGCCCGGGTGGGTGACACGGTGACCAGCGCCGCCCACCCGGCCACCCAGGCGCTGCCCGGTTACGAGCACCCGCGGCCGATGGTGTTCTCCGGGCTGTACCCGCTGGACGGCGACGACTACCCGGAGCTGCGGGACGCCCTGGACAAGCTGCGGCTGAACGACGCGGCCCTGGTCTACGAGCCGGAGACGTCCACCGCGCTGGGTTTCGGCTTCCGCTGCGGCTTCCTGGGCCTGCTGCATATGGAGATCGTCCGGGAGCGGCTGGAGCGCGAGTTCGACCTGTCGCTGATCTCCACCGCACCCAACGTGGTCTACCGGGTGGTGCTGGAATCCGGGGCCGAGATCCAGGTCACCAACCCGAGTGACTTCCCCGGCGGGACGCCGGGCGGCACCGGCAAGCCCGCCGCCAAGGTGGCGCAGGTGTTCGAGCCCGTGGTCCGGGCCACGGTGCTGGCCCCGGCCGAGTACATCGGCACGATCATGGAGCTGTGCCAGGGCCGGCGGGGCACCCTGCTCGGCATGGACTACCTGTCCGCCGACCGGGTTGAGATCCGCTACACGCTGCCCCTGGCCGAGATCATCTTCGACTTCTTCGACCAGCTGAAGTCGCGCACCCGGGGCTACGCGTCGCTGGATTACGAGCCGGCCGGGGAGCAGGAGGCCGACCTGGTCAAGGTGGACATCCTGCTGCAGGGCCAGCCGGTGGACGCGTTCAGCCAGATCGTGCACGAGGCCAAGTCGCGGGAGTACGGCCTGGCCATGACGTCGCGGCTGCGCGAGCTGATCCCCCGGCAGCAGTTCGAGGTGCCGATCCAGGCCGCGGTCGGATCGAAGATCATCGCCCGGGAGAACATCCGCGCGCTGCGCAAGGATGTGCTGGCCAAGTGCTACGGCGGGGACATCACCCGCAAGCGCAAGCTGCTGGAGCGGCAGAAGGAAGGCAAGCGGCGGATGAAGACCATCGGCCGGGTCGAGGTGCCGCAGGAAGCCTTCGTGGCCGCGCTGTCCACCCAGCCCGACCGGCCACGGTAAATCGCCGACCGCTGGCTCAGCCGCCGAAGGGCCCGGGCCTGGCGTGCACGGTCGCGCCGTGCGTCGTCATGCTGACGGTGGCGACCAGCACGATCACGAAGAAGATCACCCACAGGGCCACACCGATCCAGCCCAGCACCAGCCCGGCGGTGGCCATCCCGTAGCCCTGCTCACCGGTGCGCCGGATCTGCCGGTGCGACATATGCCCCAGGATGACCGCGGGGATGGTGCCCAGGCCCAGCGTGAAGAACTGGGCGATGCCGCAGACCAGCGCGGCGACCGCGAGCGGGTTGGTGCGCGGCGGCGGCTCGGGCGCGTAGAGGGCGACCCCGCCGCCGGGCAGCTGGCCGGTCACCGACATCAGGTCGGCGTTGGTCCGGGCCGCGTACACCTGGCTGAGATGCGCGTCGTACTCATCCTTGGTCAGCCGCCCGTCGGCGAAACCTGACTTGAGTACTTCGCTGGCCCGCTCCCGGTCCGCGTCCGAGGCCCGCAGGTGCGCGCGCCCATCGGCGGCCGGCCGGCGCCCCGGCCCCATCCAGTACGTCATCGAACCTCCCCGCGCCACCCGCTGCCTCCAGGATAACCACGGATGGCGCCGGCCCGGCCCGCCCGCGGGCCCGCCTGAGCCGGAAATGTTCGGCCGGCCGCCCGTGCTCGCATACCGTTCAGGGGTGGCGAGCGCGCGGGTGGTATCGGTGAACACGGGCCGGGGCAAGGCGGCGAGCTGGGCCGGGCGGCTCCGGCGCACCGCCATCGACAAGCGGCCGGTACCCGGCCCGGTGGCGCTGGGCCGGCTCGGCGCGGCCGGCGACGAGCAGGTGGACACCGAGCATCACGGCGGGCCGGACCAGGCGCTGTACGCCTACGCCCGGGAGGACCTGGACTGGTGGGCCGGGCGGCTGGGCCGCGAACTCCCGGACGGCACGTTCGGCGAGAACCTCACCACGGCCGGCCTCGACGTCTCCGGCGCGGTGATCGGCGAGACCTGGCGGGTGGGTACCGCGGTCGTGCAGGTCAGCTCGGTCCGCATCCCGTGTGGCACGTTCCGCGGCTGGATGGGCGAGCGCGGGTGGGTCAGGCGGTTCGCCGCGGCTGGCCGCCCCGGGGCCTACCTGCGGGTGCTGCAGGAGGGGGCGGCTGGGGCCGGCGACCCGATCGACGTGCTGGCCCGGCCCGCGCAGAGCGTCACGGTCGCCGAGGCGATGCGGGCCTACTACGGCGACGCCGGGCTGATGCGGCGGCTCTTGCGGGTGCCGGAGCGCGACCCCAGGTGGAACGACGTCGCGGCCGTGGTGCTGGCCCGGGGGGACGAGGCCGCGGCCCGGGCCGCCGGGCCGGAAGCCGCCGGCTGACCGTGCCTGGCGTGCCCCCGGCCGGCGAGCCGGTACCAGCCGACGGCACACTCCCGCCCGGCGCGGTGGCCGGGCTGGGGAACGGGCCGTTTGGCTGGTATGTGCACGTGCCGTTCTGCCAGAGCCGGTGCGGGTACTGCGATTTCAACACCTACACGGCCGCGGAACTAGGTTCCGGGGCATCCCGGGACAGCTACCCCGGGCTGGCCATCGCTGAGATCCGGCTGGCCCGGCGGGTGCTGGGCGGCGTGACCCCCCCGGTGCGCACCGTGTTCTTCGGCGGCGGCACGCCGACCCTGCTCCCGCCGGGCCGGCTCGGCGAGATCCTGCGGGTCATCGACGGCGAGTTCGGGCTGGCGCCGGGGGCCGAGGTGACCGCCGAGGCCAACCCGGAAAGCGTGGATCAGCGGTCGCTGGCCGCGCTGCGCGCGGCCGGGATCACCCGGATCTCGCTGGGCATGCAGAGCGCCGCGCCGCACGTGCTGGCCGTGCTGGACCGGGCGCACGAGCCGGGGCGCCCCGCGCGGTGCGCCCGGTGGGCCCGGCAGGCCGGGTTCGAGCACATCAGCCTGGACCTCATCTACGGGACCCCGGGGGAGACCGCCGCGGACTGGCGCCGGTCCCTGGACGAGGCGCTGGCCGCCGGGCCGGACCACATCTCCGCCTACGCGCTGATCGTCGAGGACGGCACCCGGCTCGCGGCCCGGATCCGCCGCGGTGAGCTGCCGCCGCCGGACGACGACGCGATGGCCGACCGTTACCTGGCCGCCGATGAGGTGCTCGCCGGGCGCGGTCTGCACTGGTACGAGGTGTCCAACTGGGCGGCCGGGCCGGGCGCCCGGTGCCGGCACAACCTGCTGTACTGGACCGGCGGGCACTGGTGGGGGGTGGGCCCGGGGGCGCACAGCCACATCGGCGGGACCCGCTGGTGGAACGTGAAGCACCCGGCCGCCTACGCGGCGCGGCTGTCCGCCGGGGCCAGCCCGGGACTGGCCCGCGAGGTGCTGACCGGGCCGGAGCGCGGGCTGGAAGAGGTCATGCTGGCCACCCGGCTGGCCACCGGGTGCCCGGTGGCGGTGCTGAGCGGCGCCGGGCGGGCGGCCGCCGCGGACGCGGTACACGATGGGCTGGCCGAGCCGCGGGCTCACGCGGCCGGGCGGGTGGTGCTGACCCAGCGGGGCCGGCTGCTGGCCGACGCGGTGATCCGCCGGCTCACCGACTGACCGGCGGCTCCCGGGTCAGCCGCAGCCAGCGGGGGACCGGGCGGAACTCGCCGTGGCTGGCCGCGATGGCCGAGCGGACCGCCACGGCCAGCACGCTGAGCCACAGCAGCGCCAGCAGCGATATCGCGATCACGGCGGCCACCTGCGGCGAGTCCAGGGCCAGGACGCCGCCCACGATCAGCCCGCACACCGTGTAGAGCAGGGTGGTAAGGGACAGCGTGAGCGCCTGCGCGGTGTGCGCCCGGGCGACGGTCCGGCCGCCGCGCGGCTGCGCCGCGTAGCAGATCAGCGGGAGTACGCAGAGGGTGAACGGGATACCCAGGTAGGCCAGCACGGCCAGCCGGACCTGGCGCGGGGTGCCCGGCGGTGGCGCCGGGGCGCCCGGCGCAGCGGGGTCCTGAGCGGGCCGCGGCGTCGCGTCACGGCCAAAGACGCTCAGCCCCGAATCCATCGGGTAGTGCGATTGCGGCGGGGTCATGGGTCCTCGCGGGTGCGTTTGGCCGGCAGGTTAGCCGCTGCCCGGCCCGGTGACGAAGTCGATCAGTTCCTCGACCCGGCCGAGCAGCTCGGCTTCCAGGTCGGTGTAATAACGGGCGGCGGCCAGAATCCGTTTCCAGCCCGCGGCGGGGTCCGGCGCCCAGCCCAGCGCGCGGAGCACGCCTTCCTTCCACGGCGTGCCGCGCGGCACGGCCGGCCAGCGGCTGATGCCCACCGCGCCGGGCTTGACCGCCTGCCAGATGTCCACGAACGGGTGCCCTACCACCAGCACGTGCGGCGAGGTCACCGCGGCGGCGATGCGCTGTTCCTTGGACCCGGGGACCAGGTGGTCCACCAGGACGCCGAGCCGCCGCTGCGGGCCGGGCGCGAAGCTGTGCACCACGCCGCGGAGATGGTCGACGCCTTCCAGGTACTCCACCACCACGCCGACTTCGCGCAGGTCGTCGCCCCAGATCTGCTCGACCAGCTCGGCGTCGTGCCGCCCTTCGACATAGATCCGGCTGGCCCGGGCGACCCGGGCCCGGTGCGCCGCGCCGGCCGGGGCGGCCGGCCGGGCCACCGACCCGGACCGGCTGCGGGCCGGGCCGGCCGGGCGCTGCGGGGCCGGCCGGGTCAGCGTCACCGGCCTGCCTTCCAGCAGGAACGCGCCGGGGCGCAGCGGGAACACCCGCTGCCGCCCGAACCGGTCCTCGAGGGTCACCGCGTCCTTCGCACAGGCGACCACCGCGCCGCAGAACCCGCGGCTGCCCGCTTCCTCGACCACCAGCCCGCGGGCCGCCTCGATCCGGGGCGGTTCGGGCCGCCTGCGCCCGGCCTGGCTCTCGGCCAGCACGTCCATGCCGTAACGGGGTGCACCTACGGGACGCTAGTGCGCAACCCCGGGCAGACCGAAGCGGCGCGCCGGCCAGTTCCCGGGGCGGCCGCCTCGGCGCGGCGCGCCGTGCATGATCGTGGTCAGTCCGGGCCCGATACGAACCGGGGTTGACCGCGATCATGGAGCGGGGACCGGCACTTGGGTGCCACGACGCCCGGACCGCCTTAAACTTGGCACTCAGGACCATGGAGTGCCAGGGAGGTGGGGCATGCTCGACGAGCGCAAGCTCGCGGTGCTCCGCGCGATCGTTGAGGACTATGTGTCCACGACGGAGCCGGTCGGCTCTAGGTCCCTGGTGGACCGGCACCACCTCGATGTCTCGCCCGCGACGATCCGCAACGACATGGCCGTGCTCGAGGAGCAGGGCTACATCGTGCAGCCGCATACCAGCGCGGGCCGGGTCCCGACGGACAAGGGCTACCGGCTGTTCGTGGACAAGCTGACCGGGGTCAAGCCGCTGTCCGGGGCTGAGCGGCGGGCCATCGAGACGTTCCTGGCTGGCGCGTACGACCTGGACGATGTGGTGATGCGCACGGTCCGGCTGCTCGCCCAGCTGACCCGCCAGGTCGCCGTCGTGCAGTACCCGTCGCTGACCAGGTCGTCAGTGCGTCATGTGGAGCTGGTTCCGCTGGCCGCCCGGCGGCTGATGCTGGTGCTGATCACCGACACCGGGCGGGTCGAGCAGCGGACGGTGGAGCTGCCCGACACCACCGATGAGGGCGCGGTCACCCAGCTGCGGGCGGTGCTCAACGCCTGCCTGGACGGCCAGCGGCTGACCGAGGTCGCCTCGGTGGTGGCTGACCTGCCCGCGCTGGTCGAGCCGAGCCAGCGGCCGAACGCGGCCGCGGTTTTCTCGGTGATCCTGGAGACCCTGGTGGACCGGCACGACGAACGGGTAGTGGTCGGCGGGGCGGCCAACCTGACCGCCGCCGACTTCTCCAAGGGCCTGCGCGAGGTCCTGGAGTCCCTCGAGGAGCAGGTGGTGCTGATGCGGTTGCTGGGAGAATCCGGCGACCAGCCCGCGCTGACGGTCCGGATCGGGGCCGAGAACCCGGTCGAGGGGCTGCGCGGCACGTCCGTGGTGGCGGTCGGGTACGGCACCGGGGATCAGATGCTGGCCCGGCTCGGGGTGCTCGGCCCGACCCGGATGGACTATCCAACAGCGATGGGAGCGGTACGCGCGGTGGCACGATACGTGGGCCAGATTGTGGCGGGGTCCTAGTGGCCAGCGACTATTACGGCGCCCTCGGCGTCCGCCGGGACGCGCCGCCCGATGAGATCAAGAAGGCCTACCGGCGGCTGGCCCGTGAGCTGCACCCGGACGTGAACCCCGACCCGGCGACGCAGGAACGCTTCAAGGAGATCACCCAGGCCTACGAGGTGCTCTCCGACCCGGAGAAGCGGCAGATGTACGACATGGGTGCGGATCCGTTCGCGCCCAACGGCGGTTCGGCGGGCGGCCCGGGGTTCGGCGCCGGCTTCCCGTTCAGCGACATCATGGACGCGTTCTTCGGCGCCGGCGCGACCAGCCGCGGGCCGCGCAGCCGCGCGCGGCGGGGCCGCAACGCCACCATCCGGGTGGAACTCGACCTGGCCGAGTGCGCGTTCGGCACCACCCGGGAACTGGTCGTGGACACCGCGGTGGTCTGCCCGACCTGTTCCGGCGAGGGCACCGCGCCCGGCACCCACCCGGAGACCTGCGAGGTGTGTGGCGGCCGCGGTGAGGTGAGCCAGGTCACCCGCTCGTTCCTGGGCCAGGTGATGACCTCGCGGCCGTGCCCGCACTGTGGCGGGTTCGGCACGGTGATCCGCCGGCCCTGCCCGGAGTGCGACGGCGACGGCCGGGTCCGCACCCGGCGGACGATGAAGGTGCGCATCCCGGCCGGGGTCGAGGACGGCACGCATATCCAGCTGGCGGGCGAGGGTGAGGTCGGCTCGGGCGGGGGCCCGCCGGGTGATCTGTTCCTGGAGATCCTGCAGCGCCCGCACCCGATCTTCGAGCGGCAGGGTGACGACCTGCACTGCACCGTCACCATCCCGATGGTGGCCGCGGCACTCGGCGCAACGCTGACCGTGGAGACCCTGGACGGCGGCCGGGACCTGGACATCCGCCCGGGTACCCAGTCCGGTCAGGTCATTCCCATGTACGGGCTCGGCGTCCAGCACCTGAACGACTCCGGCCGCGGCGACCTGGTCATCCACGTCACGGTGGAGACGCCGATCAAGCTGGATGAGGAGCAGGAAGCGCTGCTGCGGCAGCTGGCCACGCTGCGGGGCGAGGAGACCCCGCCCGGCCGGTTCGCCCCGGGCCAGCAGGGTTTCTTCTCCCGGCTGCGTGACGCGTTCAACGGCCGGTAGCCCGGCGCCGCGGCGGCCGGCCGGCGCGCGGCCGCCGGTGTTCCTGGCCGGCCCGGCCGACCTGGCCCGCGACGTGATCGTGCTGTCCGGCGCGGAGGGCAGGCACGCCGCCGACGTGCGCCGGCTCGCCGCCGGTGAGCGGGCCGACGTGACCGACGGGGCGGGCCAGCTCGCCGAGTGCGTGGTCACCCGGGTGCAGCGCGGGTCGGTGGAACTGGCGGTGCGCAGCCGCCGGGTGCTGCCCCCGCCCCAGCCGGCCGTGACCGTGGTGCAGGCCATCCCGAAGGGCGACCGGGGGCAGCTGGCGGTCGAGCTGATGACCGAGGTCGGGGTGGACGCGGTCGTGCCCTGGGCCGCGGAGCGCTGCATCGTGCGCTGGCAGGGTGAGCGGGGCGAGCGGTCCCTGGCCCGCTGGCGGTCCACCGCCCGGGAGGCGGCCAAGCAGGCCCGCCGGGCCCGGATCCCGGACATCACCGGGCTGGCCGGGACGGACGGGGTGGCCGTCCAGGTGGCCAGCGCGGCCGGTGCCGTCGTGCTCGACCCCGGGGCGGACCAGCCGCTCGGCCAGGTGGCGCTGCCCAGCTCCGGGACGGTGCTGGTGATCGTCGGACCGGAAGGCGGGATCTCCCCGGCCGAGGCCGGCCTGCTGGCCCGCGCCGGGGCCACCCCGGCGCACCTCGGGTCCACGATCCTGCGCACCTCGACGGCGGGCGCGGTGGCCGCCGCGGTCCTGCTCAGCCGGACCGGCCGCTGGGGCTGATGGGGCGGCAGGGAGCGCAGGGCCCGCCGGGCCCGAAGGCCTGACCTTGGGTTCTTGCCTGGGCCTGGCGGCCGGGGTCAGGAGGCGGCCGTGGAGGGCTTGGGCGTGGCCTTCGCGGCCGTCGCGCCGCAGCTCGTACTGGCCGCCTGCTGGGCACCGTCCGGGATCATCAGTACCGCCGCGGTGGCCTGGGTGGTACCCGCGCTGCCGCTGCTGGTGCCGCTGCCGCCGCTGGTCCCGATGCCGCTGCTGGTCCCGGTGCTGCTGCCGCCCGGGTCGCTGGGCGTCGGGGTGCCGGACGGGGTCAGTGTCGGCGTCGGGGTCGGCGTCGGCGTGGCCTGCGTGGTGTCCGTCGGAGTCGCCGTCGGGGTCGGCGTGGCGGTGGCGCTGGCCACCGGTTTGCTCGGGCTGGGCGACGGCTTCGGTGAGCAGGCCACCGCGGGCAGCAGCATGGTCCCACCGCTGGGCTGCTGGGCTGTGCCGGCCGCCGCGGCAGGCGTGGGAATCACCCCGAGCGGCGCCCACGGCTGCAGGCCGGCCGCTTCGGCGCTGCCACCGGCCGGCCCGGCCGAGCCCGCGCTGTGCGCGCTGACCGAGTTCGTCGGTGTGATCAGGGTCGGCCGGGAGCGGTTCAGCGCGAGCGCCGCGCCGATCACGATGATCACGACCGCGGAGACGGCGGCCACCGGCCGGAGCCACGCCGCGGCCGGACCGAGGCGCCGCAGGGCGCCGTGCGAGGGCGCCGCCCGGCGGCGCCTGGGGTGGCCGGCGGGCGGCTGCCCGCGGCTCAGAAAGGGGCCTGACAGCAGGCCGGGGCTGGTGAAGAGCTGCCGGACCTGCCCGAGGGCCGTGCGGCCGGTCTCCGTGGCTGGCTCCAGCCGGACGAAGAACCGGATCCCGCTGAGCCGCAGCCACTCGGTGAGCCCGGCGGCCAGCGACCCCATCGACCGGGGTGAGTTCAGCCGGTAACGGATGCGCTGCAGCCCGTCGCCGGCTGGCTCGATGGACTCAGCCGCCGCGGCCAGCGCGCGGCGCACGATGTCCTCGTAGTCCCGGTCCAGAGTTGTCATGCCTGCTGCCCAGGGCGCGTGGTGCCCTGGCCGGCCCTCCTCATGTCTCCCGCTCCAGCACGGCGCGCAGGGCCGACATGGCCCTGGCCGTGTGACTCTTGACTGCTCCCCGGCTGATGCCCATGGTCGAGGCGATCTGCGCTTCGGACAGATCGCCGTAGTAGCGGAGCACGAGCGCTTCCCGCTGCCGGTCCGGGAGCGCGCGCAGCGCGGACACCACCGCCGAACGCTCCAGCTGGATGATGGCGCCATGCTCGGCGCTCGGCATGTCCGGCGGCGGCTTGGGAGTGTTCTTGTCCACCACCATCCGGTGCCGCAGAACCGAACGTGACCGGTTAACCACGGATTGCCGGAGATAGGACAGGGCCTTGTCGGTGTCCCGCAGCCTGCGCCATGCCCCGTGCATGGCCACGAAAGCGTCCTGGACCACTTCTTCCGCGGTCGCGGTGTCGCGGACCAGGAAGGCGGCCAGGCGCACCAGTGAGCGGTAGTGCTCGCTGTAGATCGCGGTGACCGCCCGGTCGGCATCCCATTCGAGCGGGGCGGCGGGGGCCAGCCCAGCGTCGACGGCCAAGGTCTCGGTCACATCAATGGGACGCGTTACCACGCCGTCAGGTTCACCGGGCATGTCAAGTGCATGCACGGGACCCGCCCCCGCCCCTAGGCCTCACCAAGTCAACCCTCCACGGGTATCGAGTGCCGCCGCCGCGCCCAGGCCGCATGGAGCGGAGCCGCGCCGTGCACGTCGGGGGTGTGCACTGGACGGACACCGTGGGCTTAGCACCATCGCAACCATATATGCCGTGAGCGTCAGCGGAGGGGGACCAGCTAGGATCCACGGTGTGCCGGAGTGTCTATTCTGCAGGATCGTGTCCGGCGGTGTCCCGGCATCACGGGTGTCGGAGTCATCGCGGACGCTTTCCTTCCGCGACATCAACCCGCAAGCGCCCACGCACGTCCTGGTGATCCCGAAAGAGCACCATCCGGACCTCGGGTCGCTGGCCGCGGCCGATCCCGGGCTGCTGGCCGAGGTAATGACCCAGGCGCACGAGATCGCGGTGACCGAGGGAATCTCGGGCAGCGGTTACCGGGTTGTGCTGAACACAGGCCCGGATTCCGGGCAGGAAGTGCAGCATGTGCACGCACACGTCCTCGGCGGGCGGTCTCTCGGCTGGCCCCCGGGCTGACGGCAGGCCCGGATAGCATGGCCCTGCGGGCGCTCGCGTGCGCCTGCGCCCAGGCGGAGACAAGGAATTGACAGACAGATCCGGCGAATCGTCCAGCCAAGTCAAGATCGTTATCCCGGACGACCATTCAATGGTCAGCTTGCTGGGTTCCCGGGATGAACTCCTGCATGTGATCGAGAAGGCATTCGACGCCGACATTCATGTGCGCGGGAATGAGATCACCATTACCGGGGGCGCGGCGGAGAGCGAGCGCGTCGCCGGGTTGTTCGAGGAGCTCACCGAGCTGCTCAAGGGCGGGGCCGAGCTGACCACCGACTCGGTGGAGCGGGTCGTGGCCATGCTGCGCCGTAAGTCTGGGCTGCGCCCCGCCGACGTGCTGAGCCTGGACATCCTGTCGGCCCGGGGCCGAACCATCCGGCCCAAGACGCTCAACCAGAAGCGGTACGTGGACGCCATCGACGCGCACACGATCGTGTTCTGCATCGGCCCGGCCGGCACCGGGAAGACGTACCTGGCCATGGCGAAGGCGGTCAAGGCGCTGCAGGCCAAGGAGGTCAACCGGATCATCCTGACCCGGCCGGCCGTGGAGGCGGGGGAGCGGCTCGGCTTCCTGCCCGGCACGCTGTACGAGAAGATCGACCCCTACCTGCGGCCGCTCTACGATGCGCTGCACGACATGCTGGACCCGGACGTCATCCCCAAGCTCATCTCGCAGGGCACGATCGAGGTCGCGCCGCTGGCCTACATGCGCGGGCGGACGCTCAACGACTCGTTCATCATCCTGGACGAGGCGCAGAACACCTCGGCCGAGCAGATGAAGATGTTTCTCACCCGGCTCGGCTTCGGCTCCAAGATCGTGGTGACCGGCGACGTCACCCAGGTGGACCTGCCCACTGGGCAGGCCAGCGGGCTGCGCATCGTGCAGGACATCCTGGATGGCCTCGACGACGTCTACTTCTCGAGGCTGACCAGCCACGATGTGGTCCGGCACCGGCTGGTCGCCGGCATCGTGGACGCCTACGCGCGCTACGACGCCCGGGTCCGCGACACGGCACCCGCCTCGCACCGGCGCAAGCGCGCCCAGTGAGCGAGCGTCCGGGGTGAGCATCGAGATCGCCAACGAGTCCGGTGTCGACGTGGCCGAGGCCGACCTGGCCGGGCTGGCCCGCCACGTGCTGGACGGGATGCGGATGCACCCGCTGGCTGAACTGTCGGTACTGCTGGTAGACCGGCAGACCATGTCCGATCTGCATGAGCGGTGGATGGGGGAGGCGGGGCCCACCGACGTGCTGGCCTTTCCCATGGACGAACTGCGGCCGCCGCCACCGGGCAGTTCCCGCGGCGACCAGGGTGCCGCCGGGGAGCCGGCGCCGCCGCCGGGGCTGCTCGGCGACGTGGTGCTCTGCCCAGAGGTCGCCGGGGATCAGGCCGCGCAGGCCGGCCATCCGCTGCGGGACGAGCTCGAGCTGCTGTGCACGCACGGCATCCTGCACCTGCTCGGCTACGACCACGCCGAGCCCGGCGAGAAGGCGGCCATGTTCGGCTTGCAGGACGGGCTGCTCCGCTCGTGGCGCAGCGCACGCGATCTGGCGTCCCGGCCGGGTGCTGACCCGGAGGGGCCGGGCGGGGCCGGGTGACGCCGCCGTGGCCTGGCTGATCGTCGCCGCCCTCGTGCTCGCGTTGTTCGCCGGGCTGTGCGCGAGCGCGGAGGTCGCGCTGATGCGGGCGTCCCGGTCCGGCGCGGGCGAGCTGGCCCGCAGCCGGACCGGCCGGCGGCGCCGGGCGGCCACCCGGCTGCAGGCCGTGCTGGCCGAGCCCGCGCGCTATCTGGCCGTGCTGCTGCTGGCCCGGGTATCCGGCGAGACGGCGGCGGTCGTGCTGGTCGCCGCCGCGCTGGAGCACTGGCTGGGTACCGGCTGGCACACCTTCCTGATCACCGCGGTCATCATGATCGCGGTGCTCTACCTGCTGGTCGGCATCGGCCCGCGGGTGCTGGGCCGGCAGTACGAGCGGTTCGTGGCGCTGGCTGCGGCGGACGTGCTGTACCCGGTGGTCCGCGCGCTGGGGCCGATCCCGCGCCTGCTGCTCGCGCTGGGCAGCGTGCTTACCCCGGGCCGCGGGTCCCGGGACGCGTTCGGCTCCGAGGAGGAGCTGCGCGGCCTGGTGGATCTGCTGGAGCAGCGCCAGGTCATCGAGCCGGACGCGCGCGCCATGATCCACTCGGTGTTCGAGCTGGGCGACACGATCGTCCGTGAGGTCATGGTGCCGCGCACCGACATCGTGTTCGTGGAGCGCGACAAGACGCTCCGCCAGGCGCTGTCCCTGGCGCTGCGCAGCGGCTTCTCCCGGATTCCGGTCGTGGGGGAGAACGAGGACGACGTCATCGGCATCGCCTACCTGAAGGACCTGGTCACCGCCAGCCAGGAGCACCCGGGGCAGGAGTCGGTGGCGAAGGTCACCTCGGTCATGCGGTCGGCCACCTTCGTGCCGGACAGCAAGCCCGTGGACGAGCTGCTCAAAGAGATGCAGCAGCGCCGGATCCACGTGGCCATCGTCATCGACGAATACGGCGGCACCGCCGGGCTGGTGACGATCGAGGACCTGCTGGAGGAGATCGTCGGGGAGATCACCGACGAATACGACCAGGAGCAGCCCACGGTGGAGTGGCTGTCGCCGGACCGGGCCCGGGTGCCCGCCCGGCTGCCCGTCACCGACCTGGAAGAGCTGTTCGGCGCCACGATCGACGCGGAGGACGTGGAGACGGTCGGCGGCCTGCTGGCGCACGCGATCGGCCGGGTGCCGATCGCCGGCTCGTCGGGGACGGTGGCCGGGCTGCGGCTGACGGCGGACAGCCTGGCCGGGCGGCGCAATCAGATCGGCACGGTGACCGTGGAACGGGTCGGCGCGCCCACCCGGCAGGGTGCCGGGCCGGACGGCCCCGGCTGACCGGGACCGGCGGGGCAAACGAGGTAACTGGGGACTGATGTGACGGCTCGCTGCACCACTACACTCGGCCAGGTGAGCGCGGTGGAGCCAGGCCCGGAAGACCTGAAGATCATCACCCTGGCCCGGTCGGCCCGCGCCCGGGTGACCGCCGCGGAGGGCGCGGCCGTCCGGGATGAGACCGGGCGGACGTACGCGGCGGCGGCGGTGGCCCTGCCCTCGCTCAGGCTGTCCGCGCTTCGGCTGGCGGTGGCCATGGCCGTATCCAGCGGCGCGTCCAGCCTGGAGGCGGCGGCGCTGGTCAGCGACGCCGACGATGCCGACCCCGGTGACCTCGCGGTGGTCCGCGAGGCAGGGCCGCACGCGGTCGTGTTCCACGCTGGCTCCAACGGCATGCTCCGGGCCACCCTCAGGCCCTGAGGCGTGGGCCAGCCCGCGGGCCGGGCCGCGCGACAGCCGGGGGCGGCCGTGACATCCGGGGTGCCGGGGTGGCCCATAGAATCCTGGGGTGGAATTCCGGTCAGGCTTCGCGTGCTTCGTCGGCAGGCCGAACGTCGGCAAGTCGACGCTGATGAACGCGCTGGTCGGCACCAAGGTGGCGATCACCAGCAGCAAGCCCCAGACCACCCGGCGGGCCATCCGGGGCATCGTGCACCGGCCCGACGCACAGCTGGTCATCGTGGACACCCCTGGCCTGCACCGGCCGCGCACCCTGCTCGGTGAGCGGCTGGACAGCCTGGTCCGGTCGACGCTGACCGAGGTGGATGTGATCGGGTTCTGCCTGCCCGCCACCGAGCGGATCGGCCCGGGCGACAGCTACCTGGCCAGGGAGCTGGCCGGGCTGAGCGCCAAGACGCCGGTGGTGGCCATCGTCACCAAGACCGACCAGGCGTCCCAGCCTCAGGTAGCCGGGCAGCTGGCCGCGGTCGCGGAGCTGGGCAGCTGGGCGGACATCGTGCCGGTGTCCGCGGTGGCCGGCTTCCAGCTCGGCGTGCTCGCCGACGTGCTGATATCGCACCTGCCGCCGGGCCGGCCGCTCTACCCGGGCGGCGAGCTGACCGACGAGCCGGAGCAGCAGCTGGTGGCCGAGCTGATCCGGGAGGCCGCCCTGGAAGGGGTGCGCGACGAGCTGCCGCACTCCATCGCGGTCGTGGTGGATGAGATGGGGCCGCGCGCGGGCCGCGACGACCTGATCGACGTGTACGCAGGGCTGTACGTCGAGCGGCCCAGCCAGAAGGCGATCGTCATCGGGGCCAGGGGCGCCCGGCTCAGAGACGTGGGCAGCCGGGCCCGGCAGCAGATCGAGGCGCTGCTCGGTACCAAGGTCTACCTGGATCTGCGGATCAAGGTGGCCAAGGACTGGCAGCGTGACCCGAAACAGCTGCGCCGCCTCGGCTTCTACGACTGAGCCCGGGTCCGTCTCGCATGGCGGACGCGATCTGCGCCGCAGCGGCCCGTCTGCTACTGTGCGAGTTGCCATGGTGCACGGAATGCTGCTGCTTAGCTGCCGCGGCGGGGGCCGATAGAGGCCGGCTCCCTCGCCGCGGAGTTCTGGCGTGACGGCTGGCCGCCGCCCCGATCGCGAGGAGCAGACCCCGATGCATTCCCAGCACGACACGCCCGGCCGGGTAGCCGGCGGGCATCCCCCCGTACGGCAACGGCCCAGCGGCATGCCCTGCCAGCGGTACACCCCGTTCCGGCCCGTCGACCTGCCCGGCCGGGCCTGGCCCGGCCGGACTATCACGCAGGCACCGCGCTGGCTGACCACCGACCTGCGGGACGGTAACCAGGCGCTGATCGACCCCATGAGCCCGGCGCGCAAGCGGACCATGTTCGACCTGCTGGTCCGGATGGGCTACAAGGAGATCGAGGTCGGTTTCCCGTCGGCCAGCCAGGCCGACTTCGACTTCGTCCGCAGCCTCATCACCGGCGGCGTCATCCCGGACGACGTGCAGATCTCGGTGCTCACCCAGGCGCGCGACGAGCTCATCGAGCGCACCATAGCGTCGCTGGCCGGCGCGCCGCGGGCCACCGTGCACATGTACAACGCGACCGCGCCGGTGTTCCGCCAGGTGGTGTTCGGCAACGACCGCGAGGAGACCAGGGCCCTGGCCGTGGAGGGCACCCGGTCGGTGATGAAGTACGCGGATACCTACCTCAGCGGCGCCGACTTCGGCTACGAGTACTCGCCCGAGATCTTCATGGACACCGAGCTGGACTTCGCGCTCGACGTGTGCGCCGCGGTCATGGACGTGTGGCAGCCGGGGCCGGGCCGGGAGATCATCCTGAACCTGCCGTGCACCGTGGAGCGGTCCACGCCCAACGTGTACGCGGACCAGATCGAGTGGATGAGCCGGAACCTGCCACAGCGCGAGCACGTCTGCCTGTCCGTGCACACGCATAACGACCGCGGCACCGCGGTCGCGGACGCCGAGCTGGCCGTGCTGGCGGGCGCCGACCGGATCGAGGGCTGCCTATTCGGCAACGGCGAGCGCACCGGGAACGTGTGCCTGGTCACGCTGGGCATGAACCTGCTCAGCCAGGGCGTGGACCCGATGATCGACTTCTCGGACATCGATGAGATCCGGCGCACCACCGAGTACTGCAACCAGCTGCCGGTGCACCCACGCCATCCCTACGCCGGCGACCTGGTGTACACCGCGTTCTCCGGCTCGCACCAGGATGCGATCAAGAAGGGCTTCGACGCCCGGGCCCGGGAGGTGGCCGCGGCCGGAGGGGACGGGCGCGCTTTCCCGTGGGCCGTGCCGTACCTGCCCATCGACCCGCAGGACGTGGGGCGCAGCTACGAGGCGGTCATCCGGGTCAACTCGCAGTCCGGCAAGGGCGGCGTGGCTTACATCATGCAGGCCGAGCACCAGCTCGACCTGCCCCGCCGGCTGCAGATCGAGTTCTCCCGGGTCGTCCAGGCGCACACCGACGAGGAGGGCGGCGAGGTCACCCCGGCCGAGATGTGGCAGGCGTTCTCCGATGAGTACCTGGCCGACGGGGCGGTGGCCCTGCTCGGCCACCACACGTCGTCGGTGGTGGACGCGAAGGACGCGCTCACCGTGGAAATCCGGGCCGACGGCCAGACGCGGCAGGTCGAGGGGACCGGCAACGGCCCGATCTCGGCGTTCTGCGACGCGCTGGCCGGCGTCGGCATCGACGTGCGGGTCCTGGACTACGCCGAGCACGCGCTGCGGCCGGGCAGCGACGCGCAGGCCGCCGCCTACGTCGAGTGCGAGATCGGCGGCCGGCCCTGGTGGGGCGTGGGCATCGACGCCAACACGGTGACGGCGTCGCTGCGCGCCGTGCTCTCCGCGCTGAACCGGGCCCGCCGCTAGCCGCCATGGTGCCGGGCCCGGCCCGCGCCGTGCGTGGCGCTGGGCCGGGCCGGCCCCCGGGTGCGCGAGAATAGTCCGGTGAGCCTGTACCGGGATGACGGGATTGTGCTGCGCACCCACAAGCTGGGTGAGGCAGACCGCATCGTCACGATCCTGACCAGGCGTACTGGCCGGGTGCGGGCGGTGGCCAAAGGAGTCCGCCGGACCAGGTCCCGGTTCGGCGCCCGGCTGGAGCCGTTCACCCATGTCGACCTGCTGCTGTACACCGGCCGCTCGCTGGACGTGATCACCCAGGCCGAGACGGTACGGCCGTACGGGGAACCGCTGGCCGCGGACTACCCGCGGTACACCAGCGGTACGGCCATGCTGGAGGCGGCCGAGCGGTTCACCCCGGTGGAGAAGGAGCCGTCCATCCGGCAGTTCCTGCTGCTGGTCGGCGGGCTGCGGGCGCTCGGCGAGCAGGCCCACGACCCGCGGCTGGTGCTGGATGCCTACCTGCTGCGCACGCTGGCCGTGGCCGGGTACGCGCCCGCCCTGGACGAGTGCGCGGTGTGCGGCACCCCCGACCCGGTCGCTGACCCGGATGCGGGCGCCCCGGCCAGCACCGGATCGCGGGTGTTCTCGGTGCCAGCGGGCGGGCTGGCCTGCCGGACGTGCCGCCCGCCGGGCGCCGCCACCCCGTCGGTGGCCACCGTCGCGCTGATGCGCGCGCTGCTGCGCGGGGACTGGGCCCACTCGGACGCCAGCCAGCCCCGGCACCGGGAAGAATGCAGCGGCCTGGTCGCCGCGTACGTCCAGTGGCACCTGGAACACTCGATCCGGTCGCTGCGGCATGTGGAGCACGTCTAGGGCAGCACGTGGCCGAGCTGGCCACGTGAGCCGGTGCCGGGCTTTGGTGAGACCCTGCCTGGGTGGTCCTGGATGGTCCGGGCGCTGCTCCACACTGTGGAGCATGAGCGAGCGTGAGTGGGCATGAGTGAGCGATTCCGTGGAGCGCGCGTGAGCAACCCGGTCCGTCCCCCCTACCCGCATCCTGACGGTGTGCGGCCGCCGGCCATCCCCCTGGACCTGCTGCCCCGGCATGTCGCGCTGGTCATGGACGGCAACGGGCGGTGGGCCAGGCAGCGTGGGCTGCCGCGTACCGAGGGCCACAAGATGGGGGAGGCCGCGCTCTTCGACGTGATCATGGGTGCGATCGAGCTGGGCATCCCGTACCTGTCCGCCTACGCGTTCTCCACCGAGAACTGGCGGCGGTCCCCGGATGAGGTCCGCTTCCTCATGGGGTTCAACCGGGACGTCATCCGCCGCCGCCGCGATCAGCTGAACGAGGTGGGCGTGCGGGTCCGCTGGGCCGGGCGCCACCGTCGGCTGTGGCGCAGCGTGATCAAGGAACTCGAAGATGCCGAGCAGATGACCGAGCACAACTCGGTACTCACCCTGCAATTCTGTGTGAATTATGGCGGCCGGGCGGAGATTGCCGACGCGGCGGCGGCGATAGCCGCCGATGTGGCGGCGGGTAAGGTGCGGGCCGACCGGGTCGACGAGAAGCTGCTGGCCCGGTATCTGGATGAGCCGGATATTCCTGACGTCGATCTCTTCGTCCGGTCATCCGGTGAGCAGCGGACCTCCAATTTCCTGCTCTGGCAGTCGGCCTACGCCGAGCTCGTCTTCCTGGACACACTGTTCCCCGATTTCGATCGCCGGCACCTGTGGCGGGCCTGTGAGGTCTATGCGAGCCGGGACCGCCGCTACGGCGGGGCCGAGCCCAACCTGCTGCCCGGCTAAACCCCGGCGGCCAGCGGGCACCGGCCGGCTAGCGGAGGCCCTGCCATACGGCCAGCGCGATCAGGGCGGCGGGCACGGCCAGCCGCAGCAAACGGCTCGGGACCGACAGCGCGGGCCAGGACAGGATGCCGAGCCAGGCCACGAACGCGGCCACCACCAGCAGCAGCGCCGCGCCGGCCCAGCCCGGGACGGCCAGCCCCGCGATGAACAGCGCGGCGATGGCCACCGGGGGCAGCCACCGGGGGAGGTGGTGCAGGTAGGCGGCGGGTTTGAGGCTAATCCGGGCAATCGACTGGCGGACCCCCGAGGGTTGCTGACGCACAATCACAACGTACCGTACGGCGCTATGCCCGGGATTCTCGTGCTTTGCCACTGACCGGCGGGCCGCCGGGGCCGGGGACGCGGGTGGCCGCGGTCTGGAAATCCGGCCAAGATTGCGCCAGGCAGCGGTAAAGTTGTCCCCTTTTTGGCGGCAGCCAGCCTCGTGGCGTGCATGTCGGCTTAATACGCAGGGAACGGCAAGGCGGGGGCCTCCCGCCGTACCGGCGGATGCGGGCGCCAATGCATTCGGGGGGATGCAGATGCGTCGGTTTGTCAGCATTGCCGTGGCATTCGGGATCACTTTTGTGATATTCGGCGGAATTGGTTCGCCGCGGTCGGTGAATGGCCCCCGGCCCGCACCGGCCCAGCTCACCGCGCAGCTCGGCTTGGCCCGGGCCAAGCCGTCCCCGCACGCCCCCGGGCTGAAGCCGGTCCGGTACGCGGGATACACCATCGAAGTGCCGGCCAGCTGGCCGGTCTACCGGCTGAACCGGGACCCGGACCGGTGCGTGCGCTACGACCGGCACGCGGTCTACCTGGGCCGCCCCGGCGCCAGCCAGCGATGCCCGGCGCACCTGGTCGGCCGGACGGGCACGGTCAGCCTGGCGGCCGGCGATAGCCGTGCGGCCGCCGCCGGGGTCGCTGGCGGCGGTCTCTTCACCGGCCCGGCGGCCGGCCGCCTGCCCCGGGTCGGGGGCGAGCTGACCGCGGATGCCCCCGCGCACGAGCTGGCCGCGACCGTCGGAGACGGCGGCCTGAGCGTGAGCGCGACCTATTCCGCTGACGCCCATGACGTGCTGGCCATCCTGCACACCCTCCACCGGGCCGGGCCGGCCGGCCGGGGCAGCCCGGCCCGCCGGGGCACGGCCGTGATGGCCCGGTCAGCGGCGCAGCTGCCGTCGGGCCAGGCATCGGCCCGGTACCACCGGCCGCGGGCCGGGCACGGCGCGCGCCGCCGGCCGCGAACCCCGCGTGGCGCACCCCGCCCGCCCGGGCTGATCAAGGAGCAAGCGCACGGGGGGAAGCACGGGCCGGATGGCCGACCCGCCCACCACCCCCGGTCCGCCCGGCACCGGCGGCATCACCGGCACCGGCAGCGTGAACACCGCGCCCGGCACGCGCGTCATGCCCGGCACGGGCATCATGCCCGGCACGGGCACCGAGCCCGGCACGGGCATCATGCCCGGCACGCGCGTCATGCCCGCCATGGGCACCGCGCCGGGCGGGCGCATCGTGCCCGGCACTCGCGCCGCAGCCGCCATGCGCTTCGCGCCCGGCGCGCACACCGGGCGCGACGCAAGCGGAGCACCGCGCCGGACCAGGCGCCCCGGCACGGGTTCGACAGCTGCGCGGCCCCGGGACGCTCGCTGCTGCGGGCCTGGCGCCCGGTGTTCTCGGCCGTGGCCATCTACATCGGCGGCGCGGAGGTCGGCTGCGCCCAGCCCAACCTGACCGCGGGCTGGGTCCGCTCGGCGACCCAGCTGGGCTACGCCATCATCCCGACCTACGTAGGCCCGCAGGCGTCCTGCACCTCGTTCTCGGTCCGGATCAAGCCGGGCCGCGCCGCCGCCCAGGGCCGCGCCGCCGCCACCGACGCGATCCAGCAGGCGGCCTCCCTCGGCATGGGCCGGGGCACGCCCATCTACTACGACCTCGAGGCCTACAACGGGCACAGCCCGCGCTGCCGGACGGCCTCGCTCGGCTTCCTCGACGCCTGGACCAGGACCCTGCACGCCAGCGGCTACTCATCCGGGGTGTACACGAGTGCGGCGTCCGGGGCGGTCAACGTGGGCGCGGCCAAGGTGGTCGACGGGCACCAGCTGGCCAAGCCGGACTCGATGTGGTTCGGCCTGTGGGATCACCGGCGCGACCTGACCGGAAACCCCTACCTGCCGGCCGCCTGGTGGCGGGGACCGCACCGGATCAAGCAGTACCTGGGCCCGCACCTGCGCACGGTGGGCGGCCACACCCTGGACATCGACTCCGACTGGGTCTACGCGGCTGTCTACCGGTAATAAGCTTGGCGGACACGCCTAGCTGAGAGCCGGGCGCCCAAAACCCGCCGACCGCCAGCCGGATGGAGTCCCGATGGCCCGCCGCAACGACCGCCTGGACACGATCGTCAGCCTCAGCAAGCGCCGGGGTTTCGTCTTCCCGTCCAGTGAGATTTACGGGGGGCTGCGTGCCTCCTGGGACTACGGCCCGCTGGGCGTGGAGATGAAGAACAACATCAAGCGCCTGTGGTGGCAGTCGATGGTCACCGGGCGCGATGACATCGTCGGCATCGACTCCTCGGTCATCCTGGCCCCCGAGGTGTGGCAGGCCAGCGGGCACGTCACCGAGTTCGTCGAGCCGCTGACCGAGTGCCAGGTCTGCCACCACCGGTACCGCGCCGACCATCTGATCGAGGCGTACGAAGAGCGGCACGGCCAGCCCCCGGCCAGCGGGCTGAACGACATCGCCTGCCCGCACTGCGGCACCCGGGGCGCGTTCACCGAGCCGCGCATGTTCAACGGGCTGCTGCGCACGTACCTGGGGGCGACCGAGGACAGCACGGGGCTGGCTTACCTGCGGCCGGAGACCGCGCAGGGCATCTTCATCAACTTCCGCAACGTGCTGCAGACCTCGCGGAGAAAGCTCCCGTTCGGCATCGGCCAGATCGGCAAGTCGTTCCGCAACGAGATCACCCCGGGCAACTTCATCTTCCGCACCCGCGAGTTCGAGCAGATGGAGATGGAGTTCTTCGTCAAGCCCGGCACCGACGAGGAATGGCACGAGCACTGGATCGCCGAACGGCTCGGCTGGTTCACCGGCCTCGGCGTGCGCCGCGACAACCTGCGGCTGTACGAGCACTCGGCCGAGCAGCGGTCGCACTACTCCAAGCGGACGGTGGACATCGAGTACCGGTACGGCTTCCCCGGCGGGGAGTGGGGCGAGCTGGAGGGCATCGCCAACCGCACCGACTACGACCTCAGCACGCACGCCAAGGCGTCCGGGGTGGACCTGTCCTACCTGGAGCAGGAGTCCGGCGAGCGGTTCGTGCCCTACGTCATCGAGCCGGCCGTTGGGGTGGACCGGTCCATGCTCGTCTTCCTGCTCGACGGGTACGCCGAGGACGAGGCGCCCGACGCCGGCGGCAAGCTGGAGAAGCGGACCGTGCTGCGGCTCGACCCGCGGATCGCGCCGGTCAAGGTGGCGGTGCTGCCGCTGTCCCGCAACGCCGACCTGTCGCCGAAGGCCCGCGACGTGGCCGCGCGGCTGCGCCAGCGGTGGAACACGGAGTTCGACGACGCCAGCGCGATCGGCCGCCGCTACCGCCGGCAGGACGAGATCGGCACCCCGTTCTGCGTGACGGTGGACTTCGACTCGCTCACCGACCAGGCCGTCACGGTCCGCGAGCGCGACTCGATGAAGCAGGAGCGGATCGGCATAGACCAGCTCGGGACCTACCTGGCCGAGCGGCTGGGCGGCTGCTGACCGGTCACCACGCGGCTTCCCGGATCCACCCGGACCAGGGCAGCGGGATGTACCGGTGCCCGGTGAACACGGCCAGGCCGGGGTACCCGTGGCCATGGGCGGCGGGTGACGCGATCACCACCTTCCCGGACGGGCTGGCCCACCAGACCGTTCCCGGGTTGATGTACTGGCCGGGCCGGAACGCCCGGCGGTAGAAGACGCGGGTGGGTTTCCCGGTCCGCGCCGAGAACCCGGCCACCATCCAGCCGGACGGGTCGCGGTTCGCGCCTCCCCAGATGTAGGCCGCGCCGGTCATCTGCCGCCCGCCATCGGCCAGCACCAGGCCGGAGGTCAGCTGCGCCCACGACGGGATCTGCACGATGCGGCTGCTGCCCAGCAGGTTCGACCCGGGGCGGGTGACGTCGAGCAGCGCCGCCCCGTTGCCGTGCACCGGGTAGCTCCAGGCCAGCGTCCGGCCGTCCGGCGCCCAGGACAGCAGGCCGACCACCGGGGCGTGCCGGGCGTTGACCCCCCACTCGCGGATCAGCGCCCCGGTCGCCATCGAGAACAGCTGCAGCCGGGGGCGCTGGCCGCCGGGGGGTTCCAGGGCCACCGCGAGCCGGGTGCCGTCCGGCGTGAGCGCCAGCCCGTTGACCCGCCACCGGTCCGGTTCCACCGGGATGGGCAGCGGGCTGAGCCGCACCGCGCGGGTGGCCGGGTCCAGCCGCAGCGCGTACAGCCGGGTGATCGACGGCTGGCCCTGCGGGCCGATCGCGGCCAGCACGAACGTGTGGTCATCGCCGCCGGCGGCCACCTCGGAAAACCTGGTGAACGGGATGGGCGGGCGCACGGTGGCCAGCACGGCACCCGTCGTGGTGTTCCGCAGCTGGGCCCACCACGGCCCGCTGGGCTCCTGGACCAGCGCCGCGTAGTACCGCGGCAGCCCGCCGGGCAGCGCCCCCGTGGCGCCCGGCGGGCCGGGCCGGGTGCCACGGGTCAGCGCCAGGCTGCCCAGCACCACGGCCGCTACGGCCAGCGCCGCGGCGGCCGGGGTGAGCCAGGGCGCCCAGCGCCGCCCGGGCCGCGCCCGCCGGCCCAGCCGCCGCGGCTGGCTGGGCAGGTGCAGCGGCGGGGCGCTGTCCGGTGGGACGGTCCCGGCGATGGCCCGGGTGGCCGCCCGGATACGGTCTTCGAGCGTGTTCACGGGACCTCCTGGACCAGCCGGCCGAGCGCGGCCAGCGCGCGGGATGTGGTCGACTTCACCGTGCCCTGGCTGATGCCCATGGACCGGGCGATCTCCGGCTCAGGCAGTTCCAGGTAGAACCGCAGCACTAATGCCTCCCGCTGCCGGGCGGGCAGCCGGCGCAGCGCCCCGAGCACCGCGCGGTGCTCGGCGTTGACCAGGGCCAGGGCCTCGGCCGACTCGGTGCTCTCCGGCGGCGGGTCGGCCCGGGCCGAACGGGTTTCCCGCTGCAGCCGGCGCAGCGCGCTGCGGCAGCCGTTCAGCACCGCTGAGCGCACGTAACGCTGGGCGTTGCCGGGGTCGTGCAGCTGATCCCAGCGCCGGTACAGGCCGCAGAACGCCTCCTGGACCACGTCCTCGGCCGCGGGCCGGTCGCCGAGCATGACGACGGCGAGACGGATCAGGCCCACCGCGTGCGCCTGGTACAGCGCGGAGACGGCCTGCCGGGCGTCCTGCTGCCCGGCAGCGGCGCTTCCGGCCGCTGCCCTGTCGGCCGCGGGATACCGCGGCGGGAGATTGCTGCCCACATTCCAGAGACGCCCGCGCGGCCGTCTCGTTGCCTGGCGGCGGGCTTTTGCTGTGCGCCCGCCCGGCCGGGCCGCCCGGCGGGTCAGTCCAGGAACCGGTCCGGGTGGCCGAACACCTCGGCCGCGGCCGAGTGGAACCCGCCGGGCAGGCCGTTGGCCCGCATGCTGGCGCTGATCTCGGTCATCTCCCCGGTCCACCGCCAGCCCTTGGCCGCCGCTGACCGGGCGGCGCCGCCGGACCGCTGTCCCAGCCCCGGCTGGGACAGCGCCCACTCGGCCAGCAGTGTGTCCTCCACCCCCTCGGCCCGGGCCAGCGCGCGCACCGCGAGGAGCAGCGCCGCGCGGCCCTTGGTCCAGCCCGCGTAGGCCATCTTCACCGCGGACGCCGCGGTGAGCCCGCGCCCCTCGATCACCCGGGCCTGCAGCGTGCTGCCCGCGAACAGCGCCGCGACCGCCCCGGCGTGCGGCCCGGACAGGTACAGCCGGCTGCCCGCGGCCGGGCCGGGCGGTGACCCGATGATCCCGCCGTCCACGTACCGGGCCCCGGCTGATTCAGCCACCGCCGCCACCTCGCGGGCGGTGCCCGGTGAGATCGCGTTGGCGTCCACGAAGATCCCGGTGAAGGCGTGGTCGCCGAGCACCGCGCGGGCCACCGGCAGCGCGGCGTGCGGCGGGCAGATGGACAGGATGACCTCCGCCCGGCGGGCCAGGTCGGCGGCCTGGCCCGCGGCATCCGGCCCGGCCGCCGCGGTCAGCCCGGCCGCGGCGGCCCGCGCGGTGGTGGCCGGGCTGCGCCCGGCCGGCAGCCACAGCACCTGGTGGCCCCGGCCGGCCAGGCAGGCGGCCACCGCCGCGCCCATCTCACCGGGATGCAGCAGCCCGATCAGCGTCTCGCTCATCCGCCCAGTGTCGCGCAGGCGGCTACCAGGCCGGGTAGATGCTCAGCTGGCCCAGCCGCCGCTGGCCGGGCAGCGGCGCGTACCGGTGACCGTGCAGCACGCCGAACTCGACGCGGAAGGTGGCGCCCTGGCCGGGCGGCGTGGCCGGCCTGCGGGTCACGCCCGGCCGGTGGGCCTGCACGAGCAGCGTGCTGCCGTCCGTGTTCGTCCACAGCACGGCCTGCTCCTGCTGTGGCCACCGCCCCAGGAACCAGAAGCGGCCGAGCACCGCGACCACCTTCCCGGTCTGCGCGGAGAACTCGGTGAAGGCGAATTCCGAGGCCAGCGGGTGCCGGGTCTGGGTGATCGTGGCACAGATGATCTTGCTGCCGTCCGGCGTGAGCAGCGCGCCGAACGTGTCGTTGTCGTTGACCGCCCGGCCGTGGTGGAACCGGCGGCTGTCCGACCTGCCCGACCAGTCCAGGCTCAGGGCCGGCCGGCTGGCCGCGAGGCTGCTGCCCGGCGCCGCGGTGTCCAGCAGCCGGACGTTGTACCGGCCGTTGATCAGCTGCCCGAAGGCCAGCGTCCGGTCGTCCGCCGCCCAGGACAGCGCCGAGCCGGTGCCACCCAGGCTCTCGATGACCGGCTGGGCGCCCGGCCAGGTCCAGACGCGCTGGGCCCCCGTGGCCAGCGCGTCCACCTGGATCTCCGGGCCGGGCCGGGGCCCGCCGGCCCGGGTGGCCACCGCGAGCTCGCGGCCGTCCGGGGTGAGCGCGAGGCCGTAGAGAGTCGTGCTGGCGGGCACCGCGGGGAACGGCAGCGGGCTCAGCGCCGAGACCTGGCCTGACGGGCTGATCGACAGCTGGTAGAGGCGGATCGGGCCGGCCGGCACGGGGACCCTGATGTTGCGCTGGCGCTGGATCGCCATCCGCTGGGCGGCCAGCACGTAGCGGCCCACGCCGGAGGCGGCGGCCGCCATGACGAACACGTTGTCCGGCCGGGGCGGGGCGAGCGCGGCCACGATCCGGCCGGTGGCGGTGGCCCGGATCTCTGCCCGCAGCGGCCAGCCCAGGTTGGACCCGCCGTGCCCGGTGCTGCTGGCCAGCATGACGTAGTAGCGCGGGACGCTGGCCAGCAGCGCGTCCGTCCGGGCCCGGGGCTCGCGCTGGCCGCCGGTGAGGGCGAGCGTGGCGGCCAGCACGGCGACCACCGCGGCGGCCGCGGCCAGCGGGGTGACCCAGGCCGGCCAGCGTGCGGCCCACCGGCCGCCGCCCGCTGACGCGCGTCCCGTCCCGTCGGGCAGCCGGAGCGGCGGCACGTCCATCGGCGTGATGTCTTCCGCGGTCTCCCGCAGCGCGCGGCGGACCTGGTCTTCCAGCGCGTTCATGACGGTTCCTCCAGCAGGCGGCCCAGCGCGCGCAGGGCTCGGTGGGCGGTGGACCGGACCGTGCTCGGCCCGATGCCCATCGCCGCGGCGATCTCCGGCTCGGACAGGTCCAGGTAGAAGCGGAGCACCAGCACCTCGCGCTGGCGCGGCGGCAGCTGGCGGAGCGCGTGCAGGACCGAGCGGCGCTGCTCGGCGGACAGCACCGCGGACTCCGCGGAGACCGCGGCCGAGTCCGCGGCAACCACGGTCCAGTCCGCGGCAACCAGGGGCAGTGCCCCGCCCGGCCCGGCGGCCGTCAGCCCCGCCCCGGGCCGGCCGTGGCGGCGCAGCTGCGAACGGCACCCGTTCAGCACGGATGACCTGACATAGGGCAGCGCCTTGCCCGGATCGGACAGCTGCGCCCAGCGCCGGTACAGGCCGGCGAACGCCTCCTGCACCACGTCCTCGGCGGCCTGCCGCTCACCGAGCAGGAGGTAGGCGAACCGGATCAGCCCCAGCGCATGGGCCTGGTACAGCGCGGTCACCGAGGTGTCCGCCCCGGGCGGCGGCTGCGGCCCGCGCTGGGTTCCCCGGCGGGTCACCCGTCCCGGGTGCACCGCGGCATCGGAGTCCATACCTCATATGACCCCGGCCGCGCCGATCCGCTGCTTCCGGGCGGCAGAAATTTGCCCGCGCCCGTCAGGGCGGTCCGGTACGGCCCGCGGCGCGGGACTATGACGTGCGCGGCCCACCCACCGCTCGGTAGAGTCGAATGACCGGGCCGAAGAGGCCGTATCCATGCCATGCCGCCGTGCGCTACGCCGCAGGAACGCGCGAGGAAATCCTGAGGGGATCGTGTCAGTGCCGAAGCTCGTTTATGACTTCACTGAGGGCAACAAGGACCTCAAAGACCTGCTTGGCGGCAAGGGAGCCAACCTGGCCGAGATGACCAACCTCGGCCTGCCCGTTCCGCCCGGCTTCATCATCACCACCGACGCCTGCCGGCAGTACCTGCACGACGGCACGGTGCCCGAGGGGCTGGACGCGGAGGTGAGCGAGCACCTGCGCCAGCTGGAAGGGAAGATGGGCCGCCAGCTGGGTGACCCCGACGACCCGCTGCTGGTCAGCGTGCGCTCCGGAGCCAAGTTCTCCATGCCCGGCATGATGGAGACGGTGCTGAACATCGGCCTGTCCGACGAGTCCGTGCACGGCCTGGCCAAGCAGTCCGGCAACGAGCGGTTCGCCTGGGACGCCTACCGCCGGCTGATCCAGATGTTCGGCAAGACCGTGCTCGGCATCGACGGCGAGGCGTTCGAGCACGTGATGGACGACGTGAAGCACGCCAAGGGCACCAAGAACGACCTCGACCTGGACACGCGGGACCTGCGCGAGATCGTGGACCGCTTCAAGGGAATCGTCCGGGACCAGGCGGGCCGGGACTTCCCGCAAGCCCCGCGGGAGCAGATGGACCTGGCCGTCAAGGCCGTGTTCGGCTCGTGGAACGCGGACCGCGCCATCCTGTACCGCCGCCAGGAGCGCATCCCGGCCGACCTGGGCACCGCGGTGAACATCGTCGCGATGGTGTTCGGCAACCTGGGCATGGACTCTGGCACCGGCGTCGCCTTCACCCGCGACCCGGGCAGCGGCCAGCAGGGTGTCTACGGCGATTACCTGCAGAACGCGCAGGGCGAGGACGTGGTGGCGGGGATCCGCAACACGGTCCCGCTGCAGGACCTGGAGGAGATCGACCCGGCCTGCTACGCCGAGCTGATGGACATCATGCAGACCCTGGAGAACCACTACCGGGACCTGTGCGACATCGAGTTCACCATCGAGCGCGGCAAGCTGTGGATGCTGCAGACCCGGGTGGGCAAGCGGACCGCGGGCGCCGCGTTCCGGATCGCCACCCAGCTGGTCGACCAGGGGCTCATCGACATGGACGAGGCGCTCACCCGGGTCACCGGCGACCAGCTGGCCCAGCTGATGTTCCCCCGCTTCGACCTGAGCACCGAGCCGACCCGGCTGACCAGGGGGGTCAGCGCGTCACCCGGCGCCGCTGTGGGCAAGGCCGTGTTCGACTCGGCCAAGGCGGTGGCGATGGCCGGCGCGGGCGAGGCGGTCATCCTGGTCCGCCGCGAGACCAACCCGGACGACCTGCACGGCATGATCGCGGCCAAGGGCATCCTGACCAGCCGCGGCGGCAAGACCAGCCACGCCGCCGTGGTCGCCCGCGGGATGGGCAAGACCTGTGTGTGCGGCGCCGAGGAACTCGAGGTGGACACCAGGGCCGGCCGGTTCACCGCGCCGGGCGGCGTGACCATCAGCGAGGGTGACGTCATCTCCATCGACGGCACCAGCGGCGCTGTCTACCAGGGCGAGGTCCCGGTCGCCGACTCCCCGGTCGTGGAGTACTTCGAGAGCGGGCTCAGCCCGGACGCGGATGACCTGGTCAAGGCCGTTGACCGGATCATGAAGCACGCCGACGAGCGGCGCCGTCTCGGGGTGCACGCGAACGCGGACACCGGCCCGGACTGCGCGCGGGCCCGCCGGTTCGGCGCGCGCGGGGTCGGCCTGGTGCGCACCGAGCACATGTTCCTCGGTGAGCGCCGCGAGCTGGTCGAGCGGCTCATCCTGGCTGAGGACCAGGCGGGCCAGGACGCGGCGCTGGCCGCGCTGGAGCCGCTGCAGCGCGGTGACTTCGTGGAGATCCTCGACGCGATGGACGGGCTGCCGGTCACCATCCGGCTGATCGACCCGCCGCTGCACGAGTTCCTGCCCGACCTCACCGACCTGTCGGTCAAGATCGCGCTGGCGGGTGACCAGGCGAGCGAGAAGGACCGCAAGCTGCTGGATGCGGTGCGCCGCCTGCACGAGCAGAACCCGATGCTCGGCCTGCGCGGGGTCCGCCTCGTGCTGGTCATCCCCGGCCTGCTCGACATGCAGGTGCGGGCCATCGCGCACGCCGCCGCCGAGCTGAAGAAGGCGGGCAAGGACCCGAAACCGGAGATCATGATCCCGCTGACCGCGTCGGTCCAGGAGATGGAGATCGCCCGGGAGGCCACGGCCAGGGTGCTGGCCGAGGTCGAGGAGGAGACCAGGGCGGGAGTGCACACCGAGATCGGCACGATGATCGAGGTGCCGCGGGCGGCCATGATCGCGGGGGAGATCGCCAGGTCGGCCGAGTTCTTCTCGTTCGGCACCAACGACCTGACGCAGATGACCTGGGGCTTCTCCCGCGATGATGTGGAGGCTGCGTTCTTCGGCCGGTACATCGAGCTGGGCGTGTTCGGGGTCTCCCCGTTCGAGACGATCGACCGGGATGGCGTCGGCCGGCTGGTCCGCATCGCCACCGAGGAGGGCCGGGCCAGCCGCCCGGGTCTGCACCTGGGGGTCTGCGGTGAGCACGGCGGGGACCCCGACTCGGTGCACTTCTTCCACGACGTCGGGCTCGACTACGTGTCCTGCTCGCCGTTCCGGGTGCCGGTCGCCCGGCTGGAGGCGGGCCGGGCCGTGGTGCTCGAGAGCTCAGGTGGCAGCGACAGCAGGTGACGCGGCGTCCCGGTTACGATCACCACGCCACGGCCCGCTTGGTGGCTGAGCCGCCCAAGCGGGCCGCGGCGGCCGGGGTGGACACGGGGCGGTTCCAGCGCAGCCCGTTCGAGCGGGACCGGGCCCGGGTGCTGCACACCTCCGCGCTGCGCCGGCTCGCGGCCAAGACCCAGGTGGTGGCGGTGGACGCGGGGGACTTCCCGCGCACCCGGCTGACCCACTCGCTGGAGTGTGCCCAGATCGGCCGGGAACTCGGCGGGGCGCTGGGCTGTGACCCGGACCTGGTCGACGCCGCCTGCCTGGCGCACGACCTGGGGCACCCCCCGTTCGGGCACAACGGCGAGGCCGCGCTGGCCGAGGTCGCGGCCAGCTGCGGCGGCTTCGAGGGCAACGCGCAGAGCCTGCGGCTGCTCACCCGCCTCGAGCCCAAGGTGGCGGGGGCCGGGCTGAACCTCACCCGGGCCACCCTGGACGCCACGCTCAAGTACCCGTGGCTGGCTGGTCCGGGGATGGCGAAGTACGGGTCCTACGCCGCGGACGCGGAGGCGTTCAGCTGGATCCGCCGCGCCGCGCCGCGGCGGCAGCCGTGCCTGGAAGCGCAGGTCATGGACTGGGCCGATGACGTGGCCTACTCCGTGCACGACCTGGAGGACGGCCTGCACGCCGGCCTGATCACGCTGGCCGCGCTGGCCGATCCAGCAGAACGAAAATCAGTCGTGGCACTGACCGCCGCCGAGTACTGCACCCCGGGGTCGGTGACCGAGCCGGAGCTGGCCACGGTGTTCGACGGCCTGCTCGCGCTGTCCTGCTGGCCGGCCGCGTTCGACGCGGGGCCGCGCTCGCTCGCCGCGCTGAAGAACCTGACCAGCGAGCTGATCGGCCGGCTGTCCGGGGCCGCTCACCAGGCGACGCTGGCCGCGGCCGGTCCCGCGCCGCTGACCCGGTACGCCGCTGACCTGGTGGTGCCGCGCCGCCAGCGGCTGGAGTGCGCGCTGCTCAAAGGCGTCACCCACCGGTACGTGATGAGCCGGGAAGGCGCGGCCCAGACCCAGGCCCGGGAGCGCGAGCTGGTCATGGAGCTGGCCGAGGCGGTGCGCATCGGGGCCCCCGCCACGCTGGACCCGGCGCTGCGCCCGGGTTACGCGGCTGCGGGTACCGACGCGGACCGGCTGCGGGTCGTGGTAGACCAGGTTGCCTCGCTCACCGATACCTCCGCGGTCGCCTGGCACGGCCGCTTGTGCCGCTAAGTGGCTTACGTGACAAGGGAGTCGCAATGCCCGACCAACCGGCCTTCGTGATCATCGGCGCCAGCCTGGCCGGCGCCAAGGCCGCCGAGGCGCTCCGGGACGACGGGTTCACCGGGAGCATCGTGCTGCTCGGCACGGAAACCGAGCTGCCCTACGAGCGCCCGCCGCTGTCCAAGGCATACCTGCTCGGCCAGGCCGACAAGTCCTCCATCTACGTGCACGAGGAGCACTGGTACGCCGGGCACGGCGTGGACCTGCGGCTGGGCACGACCGCCGGCGCGGTCGACCGGGCCGCCCGCCGGGTCAGCCTGGACGGCGGCGGCAGCCTCGGCTACGACCGGCTGCTGCTGACCACCGGGGCCCAGCCCCGGGTGCTGCCGGTGCCCGGCGCCGGCCTGGACGGGGTGCACTACCTGCGCACCGCGTCCGACTCCGAGGCGCTGGCCACCGCGCTGGCCCCGGTGCCTGGCGAGGACACCAACGTGGTCATCGTCGGCGGGGGCTGGATCGGCCTGGAGGTGGCGGCCGCGGCGCGGGAAAAGGGCGGCGCGGTGACCGTGCTGGAAACCGAGCCCACCCCGCTGCACCGCCAGGTCGGCCCGGAGCTCGGCCTGGTGTTCGCCGACCTGCACCGGGATCACGGGGTGGAGTTCCGGCTCGGCGAGGGGGCCAGCGAGCTGATCGGCGAGGCGGGCCGGGTCACCGCGGTGCGCACCACGGGCGGCGCTGAGCTGCCCGCCGACGTCGTGGTGGTGGCCATCGGTGCGGCCCCGGACGTCACGCTGGCCGCCGCCGCCGGCCTGGAGACCGGCGACGGGGTCCTGACCGACGCCATGCTGGCGACCTCTGACCCGGATATCTTCGCGGCCGGCGACGTGGCCAGCCACATCCACCCGCTGCTCGGCCGCCGGGTCCGGGTCGAGCACTGGGCCAACGCGCTGCACAGCGGCCCGGCTGCGGCGCGGTCCATGCTCGGCCAGCGGGTGCCCTACGACCGGGTGCCGTACTTCTTCAGCGACCAGTACGACCTCGGGATGGAATGCTCCGGGCTGCCCGAGCCGGGTCACTACGACGAAGTGCTGTACCGGGGCGACGTCGGCCAGCGCGAGTTCATCGCGTTCTGGCTGCAGGGCGGGGCGGTGGTGGCCGGCATGAACGTCAACGTCTGGGACGTGACCGGCGACATCCAGGCGCTGATCCGGGCCGGGTTCGCGGGCCACGCCGTCGATCCCGCGCGGCTGTCCGACCCGGATGTCCCGCTCGGCAGCCTGCTGGACGCCGGCTGACGCGTCACGGGGTCAGTCCGGGGGAGCGGGCCGTTCGGCTGGATAAGGGGCCAGGACAACGGTGATGTTGTCCCGGCCGCCCTGCTCGAGCGCAAACTTGACCAGGGTTTTCGCGGCACTCAGCGGGTCGGTCTGCGCGGTGGGCAGGGCCAGCTCGGCCAGCCGGGCCGCGTCGGGCTGGTAGTTCCACAGGCCGTCCGAGCAGAGCAGCAGCACACCCGGCCCGGGCGGCCGGAACGTGGCCACGTGCGGCGCCGCGTCGCCCGGCTCCGCGCCCACCCAGCGGGTCACCACGTGCGCGTGCGGCGAATCCAGCGCCTCGTCCTCTTCCAGCAGCCCGGCGGTGACCATCTCCTGAGCCAGCGAGTCGTCGGTGGTGAGCCGCCGCGCGGCGCGGTCCGGCGGGTCGGCCAGCCAGTAGGCGCGGCTGTCGCCCAGCCAGCACAGCGTGGTCTCGGTGCTGGTCACCGCCGCGGAGATGTACGTGGCCGACGGCCCGCTGCCCGGCAGCTCAGCCAGGCTGGCGACCGCGTCCCCGGCGGCGCGGACCGCTTCGGCCGAGGCCGCGGTCAGCTCGGTGCCGGCCTGCGCCGCCGCCCTCAGCACCCGCGCGGCGGCCTGCGCCGCGGCCAGCGACGCCTCGTCCGGCCGGCTGGAGGTGGACACGCCGTCGCAGACCACGGCCAGCAGCACCGGGCCGTGCTCGGTCTGCGCGACGGCGAGTTCCATCGCGTCTTCGTTCCGGTGATGCCGGAGGCCTCGATCGGTCACGCCGGCCAGCGGCCCGAGGTCGAGTTCCTGGTGATCACGCGTCATCTCGGCACCGTCCCAGGGACCGGCCCGGGTTCCGCTCCGACCTGGGCCGTCGGCCATTCTATGCCGTCCGGGGTGCCCGCCGGGACCACGTTGATCACGTTGTGGCCGGTCGGCCACGGTGCTGCCCGGCGGCCAGCTGCTGCTGCCAGGCGCGGGCGGCCGGGCTCAGCGGCCGGTGCCGCGACCAGATCAGGCCGACCGGCGGATGAGTCACCCGGGGCCGCAGCGGGCGGGCCGTGACAGCCGGGCCGGGGCCGTGCGCCGCGGACCCGGCCAGCAGCGCCACGCCCAGGCCCGCGGCGACCAGCTCACGGATGCTGGCCGGGCTGTGCGTCTGGAACGGGATGTGCGGGGTGAACCCGGCCGCGGCCGCGGCGGCCAGCAGGATCGTGTGCAGCCCGCTGCCCGGGCGCAGGCAGATGAACGGCTCGTGACGAACGGCGCGCAGCGCCAGCGGGCCGGTTCCGGCGAACCGGCCCGGGGGCGTGGCCAGCACGACCGTCTCGGTGGCCAGCGGCAGGCCACGGAAGCCGCCGGGCAGGTCGGGGTGGACGGGCGCCAGCACCACGTCGACCTGGCCGGTCTCCAGATCGGCCAGCAGGTCGGCGATCAGGCCGGTGCGCAGGGCGAGCGTGACTGCCGGGTAGCGGTGGTGGAACCGGGCCAGCGAGCCGGGCAGGTCCAGGCCGGCCAGCAGCTGGGTGGCGCCGATGCTGAGGTGACCGCGGCTGACCGCCGCCAGCTCGTCCAGGTCGGTGCGGGTTCCCTCGACCTGGCCGAGGATGCTGCGGGCGCGGGCCAGCACCAGCTCGCCCGCCTGGGTGAGCGTCACCCGGCGGGTGGTGCGCCGCAGCAGCGGGCTGCCCAGCTCCGCTTCCAGCCGCTTGATCTGCGCGGACACCGCTGGCTGGGCGATCCGCAGCTGCTCGGCCGCGCGGCTGAACCCGCCGTGCCGGGCCACCGCCTCGAAGTACACGAGCTGTCGCAGCTCCATCTATTAAGAATGCATCGTTCTAAGTTCCAGCACAAAGTGGTCTTGGACTTATCAGTTGCTGATGGGCCAGGCTGGTGGCATGGCAGCGGCAGGCATGGCAGCGGGAGGCATGGAGCAACGGCGGCTGGGTCCGGGATTGCCCGTCAGCGCGATCGGCATGGGCTGCATGGGGCTGTCCCAGGGCTACGGCCCGGCCAGCGACGCGGAATCGGCCCGGGCCATCCACCAGGCGCTCGACGCGGGTGTCAGCCTGCTCGACACGGCGATGAGCTACGGCCAGGGGCATAACGAGCACCTGGTCGGGAACGCGCTCGCGGGCCGCCCGGGGCCAGCCGCCGCGGTGACGGTCGCGACCAAGTTCGGCATCGTGCGCGGCCCGGATGGCGTGACGCTGGACGGCCGGCCGGAGCACGTCCGGGGGTACTGCGAGGCGTCGCTGCGGCGGCTGGGCCGGGACGTGATCGACCTCTACTACCTGCACCGGATCGACCCGGCCGTGCCGGTCGCCGACACCGTCGGCGCCATGGCCGAGCTGGTCCGCGCGGGCCTGGTGCGTCATCTCGGACTGTCCGAGGCCACCCCGGGCCAGCTGGCCCAGGCCGCGGCGGTGCACCCGATCGCCGCGGTGCAGTTCGAGTGGTCACTGCTGTGGCGCGAGCCGGAGACCAGCGTGGTGCCGGCCGCCCGGCGGCTCGGCATCGGGCTGGTGCCCTACAGCCCGCTCGGCCGCGGCCTGCTCACCGCCACCCTGACCAGCGCGGACATCGCGAGCAGCGACTTCCGCCGCAGCGACCCGCGGTTCAGCGGCCGCGCCCTGGACCGCAACCTGGCCCAGGTCGCGGCGCTGCGCGGGATGGCCGGGGAGCTGGGCATCACGCCCGGCCAGCTCGCGCTGGCCTGGCTGCTGGCCCAGGGCGGGGAGGTGGTGCCGATCCCGGGCAGCCGCCACCCGGCGCGGATCGCGGAGAACGCCGCGGCCGCCGGGATCCGGCTCCGCCCGGCCGACCTGGCCCGGCTGGAAGCCGTCGTGCCCGCGTCGGCCTGGGCCGGTGACCGGCGCTCGTTCGCCGCCCCCGCGACCACCCGCGAGGCGGCCATCTGACCGCCGCCGCAAGGCGGTCAGATGCCGCAGGCGGCCGCGACCGCGCCGGCGGCGGCTTCCCGGTTGCTGGCCGCCGGGATGCCGGCCCGCTCGAAGTCGGTGACGTAGATGTCGGCGGCCTGCGCCGGGCTGCCCGCGGCGTTCAGCGTGGGGATGTACTGCGCCCAGATCTGGTTGAAGCTCAGCATGGCCCGCAGCTGGGTCTGCAGGTCGGCGACGGGGTCGCCGGTCACGTAACCGCCGGGCAGCGGAGTCCAGCCGATCAGGCCGCCGCCGCCGTCGCCGACCGACTCGGGGTTGCCCCCGGATTCCTGGTAGATGTTCCCGGCGATGCCCGCGGCCGCGTTCCCGGTATACCCGTGCGCGGTCAGGAAGCCGACGATCGCGGCGTAGTTGGCTGGCAGCGGGCCGGTGGCCGGGCCTGAGCAGGTGACGCCGCCCTTCCCGCTGGCGTGGGCCGGGGCGGCGGGCCGCGGGCGGTCCCGGGTGCTGGCCGCTGGGTGGCTAGTCGCGCCCGGGGCCGGGCGGGGCCGGGCCGGGCGGGGCCGGGGCGGCCCGGACCGGGTGGGCGGGGGGCTCGGCACCGCGGTGTGGTGCGCGGCCCGCGCGTGCCAGTCGGGCAGCGTGTCCGGGGCGGTCAGCCCCAGGGCCGTGCCCGCCCCGGCGGCGGTGCCTGCCCCGGCGGCGGTGCCTGCCCCAGCGGCGGAGCCTGCCCCGGCCGCGGAGCCTGCCCCGGCCGCCGTGCCTGACCCGGCCAGCCCGAGCCGGTGCAGGTGGGCGACGCCGGCCAGGGCGCCGATGGCCAGCACGGCGGGTGCGGCCAGGGCCGTCCAGCGGGCCAGCCTCGACCCGGCCCGGGGTGCGCCGTGCCGTCCGGGCTGTCTGGGCCGCCTGGGGTGAGCGGGCCGCTGGTCCGGGGTGGTGCTGGGGTCACTGGCATGGGCTGACTTCACGTACCTGCCTTGCGCTGGGTGGGTGCCCAGCTACGCAGCAGCGCTCGCCTCTCGCCGGACCGGGCAACGTTCACCCGGCAGCCTGGCAAGACATTCCCGGTCAGTTCCCCCAATTCCGGACAAATGGCACAGATGGGCTACAGTGCCCCTGATGTCAGCAGGTGCCCCAGATGACAACGTGTCTCCGGGCCACTACAGGGATCACCGGAGCCACCCAGGTCAGCCCTTGCGCGGCTCCCCCCGGTACGTGCCAAAGGACCAGCGATTCCCCTCGGGGTCGTGCACGGCGAAATCCCGTGAGCCGTAGTCGGTGTCGTGCAGCGCCATGATGACCTCGGCGCCCGCGGCGGTGGCCCGGGCAAATAGCCCATCCGGGTCATCGGTGACCACGTACGCGCTGAACGCGCCCGGTGACTGCGGCCAGTCGTCCCCGGCCGCGGGCTCGCGGATGGAGCCGAGCATGACCCCGCCGCCGAGCGGCCAGGACAGCTGGGCGTGGTCGACGCGGTCTCCCTCGCCGTACACCACGGTCTCCTCGAAGCCGAACGCCTGCGCCAGGAACTGGATAAGGGCCCGTGCGTCGCGGGCCCGCAGCGTGGGCCACACCTGAGGTGGCGGACTGTTGTCTGTCATGGCATCGAGTCTGCGCCCAGGCCAGCCGGGCTGACTTGGAGGTTTCGGAACTCTTCGGCCAGCCACGCCGAGGGCGGGCAGCCGGCCAGGTCCCTGAATTCGGCGGCCAGGTGCGCCTGGTCGTAGTAGCCGCAGCCGGCCGCGACGTCCGCGAGCGCGGCCGGCTGGCCGGCCACGGCCCGGCGCTGGAGCAGCCGCCGGGCCCGGTCGAACCGCGTTACCCGCGCGGCCGCCTTGGGGGTCAGGCCGGTCTCGGTGAGCAGCCGCCGCTGCAGGTAGCGCGGGCTCCAGCCGGTCCGGTGGGCCAGTTCGGCCACCCGGATCATGCCGCCGCTGCGGGTCATCAGCTGCCAGGCCGCGGCGATGTCCGGGGCCACCTGCTGATCCAGGTCGGCGTGGGCCAGCAGCATCTGGTCGAGCAGGGCGAACCGGGCGGGCCAGCTGGGCGCGGCGCGCAGCCGTTCGTGCAGTTCTTGTGCGGTGCCGCCGAGCACGTCGGCCGCGTCCACGTCCAGGCTGGCCAGTTCGCCCGCGGGCAGGCCGAGCAGGGCCCGGGCGCCGAGCGGGCTGAGCGCCAGCTGGATACCGGACTGGCGGCCCTGATGGCTGATCAGCGCGGGTGAGGTGTGCAGCCCGCCGGCCAGCGTCAGGTAGCAGCCCGGCCCGGCGGCCGGGTCCGGATGGCGGGCCACGGTGAGCGGGTCGTCCAGCGTGATGATCAGGGTCAGGTACGGGGAGGGCAGCCCGCGGTGCACGGCGGGCGGCACGCCTGCCTGCCGGTACCCCGCGTACCAGGCCAGCAGCCCGCGCAGCGGCGGCGCCGGAGCCGCGTGCAGCGACTCCGACACGGCTGCCGCCGCACGCACTGGCCGCGATGGCTCTGCCCCCTGCACCCCTCTAGTGTGCACGGTATGCACAACCTGCTGTACGTCGTGGCCTGCGGCGCCCCGCCCGCGGCCGAGCTGCCCGGCTTCGTCACCTGGGCCCAGCAGCAGGGCTGGCAGGTCTGCGTCATCACCACCCCGCAGGGCAGCAGGTTCGTGGACGTGCCCCGGCTGTCCGGGCTGACCGGCTACCCGGTCCGGCAGGACTACAAGCAGCCGGCTGAACCAGATGTGCTGCCGTTCCCGCCCGCCGCCTACGTGGTCGCCCCGGCCACGTTCAACACGGTCAACAAGTGGGCCAGCGGGATCAGCGATACGCTCGCGCTCGGCCTGCTGAACGAGGGGCTGATGGCCGGCCAGCCGATCATCGCGGTCCCGTTCCCGAACCAGGCGCTGGCCCGGCATCCGGCGTTCCGGCGCAGCGTCAGCTTCCTGCGCGACTGCGGGGTGCAGGTGATCTTCGACCCGCAGGCCCACCCGCTGCCCGGTGCCGACCGGGCTGGGGCCGGCCAGGAGCTGTTCCCCTGGCCGGCCCTGCGCGCCGCGCTGGCCACGGCCGTGCTGCCGGATTAGCCGGCGGCTGGCTTAGGCCGGGTCCCGTAGATCTTCAGCCTGCTGCGCGCCGCCCAGGCAGGCACCTCGCCGCGTTGTCGTCGTCGCGAATAGCTCCACTATTCGCTCCT
>Ga0335078_10000913_pt1 | contig 44905 bp, 36 predicted proteins | sample Lox_Sample_32_FD_206711 | JGI IMG/M metagenome (GOLD analysis project Ga0335078, IMG submission 206711) | Soil microbial communities from Loxahatchee National Wildlife Refuge, Florida, United States - Lox_Sample_3.2 | ecosystem: Environmental > Terrestrial > Soil > Wetlands | place: USA...
GTTGCTGCATACGCCGCTCATGTCTCTGACCAACGCGCTGGACGCGATTGTGGTCGTAGCCGCCATCATCATCGCTGGCCGGCAAGGAACGCACCTCACCACCGTTCTGGGCGCGATTGCAGTGGCTGCTTCCTTCAGCAATATGGTGGGCGGATTCCTGATCACCGACCGCATGCTGCGCATGTTCAAATCCCGCGGTTCAAAGAAATCATGACAGAACTGGCGCTTCAGCAGTATCTCGATTTCGCCTATATCATCGCCGTCATTCTCTTCGTTCTTTCTCTCAAGTTCCTGAGTTCGCCGGTCACTGCGCGCTGGGGTGTTCTGGCGGGCGAGATCGGCGCCGCCATGGCGGTAGCGGTCACGCTCTTCAACCCCGAAGTGGTGCAGTACAAGTGGATCCTGATTACGCTGATCGTCGGGGCTGGAGTTGGCGTTCCGCTGGGCCTGGTACATATGACCGCGGTCCCGCAGCGAACCGCTTTGAGCCATGCGTTCGGAGCGTTGTCTGCGGCCATGATCGGAATTGCCGAATACTACGTCGGCAATGCGCCGACGCGCTTCGAAATGGGCGAGATTGCGCTGGAGGTCATTATCGGTTCGCTGACGTTTACAGGTAGCGTGATCGCTGCCGGGAAATTACAAGAGATATTGCCGCAGCGCCCCATTGTCTATCGTGGACAGAATATCGTCAGCCTAGCCGTTCTGGCGGCTGCCTTGGGATTAGCGGTCGCACTGGTCGTGAACCCCGCGCACGCGCTGCTCTTTCCAATGATGGTGATCGTGGCGCTGATTTTCGGCGTTATGTTGGTTACTCCGATCGGCGGGGCAGACATGCCGACGGTCATCTCCCTGTTGAATTCCTATGCTGGCTTTTCGGCAGCACTGCTCGGATTTGTGCTTAACAGCAAAGTACTCGTAGTTGCTGGAGCTCTGGACGGATCGTCTGGCTTCATTCTCTCCGTGATCATGTGCAAGGCCATGAACCGCTCCTTCAGCAACGTGATGTTTGGAGCGTTCGGACAAGTTCAGGCTTCAGCGGCGGCAGCGCAGGAAGAGAGAACCGTCCGCAGTGCTACGCCGGAAGAATCCGCTGGAATTCTAGCAGCGGCCAGTCGTGTGGTCGTAGTTCCCGGATACGGAATGGCGGTCGCGCAGGCTCAGCACAAAGTTCGGGAACTTTACGACGTTCTGACCAAGAAAGGTGTCGACGTAAAATTTGCCATTCACCCGGTGGCGGGCCGCATGCCGGGGCACATGAACGTCCTGCTGGCTGAAGCAGACATCCCTTACGATCGTTTGATCGAAATGGATGAGATTAACGGAGACTTTCCGCAAACCGATGTTGCGCTCGTGATCGGCGCCAATGATGTCACCAATCCTGCTGCGCGAACAGATCAGTCGAGCCCAATTTTTGGTATGCCGATTCTGGACGTTGACAAGGCGCAGACCGTGATGGTGATCAAGCGCAGTATGAATCCGGGGTTTGCCGGGATCGACAACCCCCTTTACTATCTGGACAAAACATTGATGTTATTCGGAGATGCCAAGTCTTTTGTAACTGGGATTGTGCATGAACTGTCGAGCAACAGTCACTAAGTTTGACAGAATGCCCTTAAGACAAAAGCCTTAGCCCTAATCATTAACATCCCGTTAAAAAGACAACCAGAGTTCCTGCTTTGGACATCCATTTTAGTAGCCGACTGGATGGCGAAACACTTTGGTTACTTTCACCTAGATCCGGGGCAGAACTAAGCTTACGAAACGGGGTTTTTACAACCAGAATGGGATTTCGGAGTCGCAAATTTAGGGCGTTATTTCTAGCCACGCTGGTGCTCGGGACAATGTATGTTCCGAGAGCAAAAGCGGACGCCACTCTGCTGCTCGAAGAGCCTTACGGCCATTTTGGTGCATTCACCGCGACTGGGCACGCAGCGGTTTACCTGTCTCGTATCTGCGCCGATTCGCCCAGCGTTTTGCGTCGTTGTGCAGATAATGAAACGGGCATTGTTTTAAGCCGCTACAACAAAGTCTCAGGTTATGACTGGTTGGCGGTTCCACTTATTCCTTATCTGTACGCCGTGGAAGAATCCGACGACGTTCCACTCTTTGCGAACCCGAAGTTGGTTGCCTTTTTGCGTAATCAGTACAGAAAAAGGCATCTGGAAACAGTTGCCCCCGATTTGCCGAATGGCGAACCGCCAACTGGGAACTGGACCCAATTGGTCGGAGCGGCCTACGACCGCACAATTTACGGGTTTACGATTGAAACCACGCCACAACAGGACGACGATTTTATCGAGCACTACAATGCGGAGCCCAATCGTTCCCACTTCAATCTCTTGGCGCACAATTGCGCAGATTTTTCACGAGGAGTCATCAACTTTTATTATCCGGACACTTTGCATCGTAATTTGATCGCGGATGTGGGAATCACAACACCGAAGCAGATCGCAAGGTTGCTGGTCAAATTTAGTAAGCGTCATCCCGAACTGGAGTCTTCAAGCTTCGTGATTCCCCAGATCCCTGGCAGCATGCCCCGCAGCACGCCGGTGCATGGTGTCGTCGAGTCCGTGCTCAAATCTAAGAAGTACTTGCTGCCAGTCGCCGTCTTACATCCGGTGGTGACCGGCTTCCTTGCGGCGGCCTACGTGGGAGACGGAAGGTTTGACCCAGCCAAGCATGCGATGGTTCTGGAATCAGGGCGCGACCTTGAGCGTCCGCTTTTGGCAAATGAGCGCAAGAACTACGAAAGTGAATTACATTCGCTTCTTGCCGAAACCCATGCTCCGAAACGTGGATCGTGGGCAGATCTGAAATCGGCGGAGCCGGAGTTTGATCCAGAGGGTAGGCCGATGTTGCGACTACGCCTTGGCGAGACCTTCGTTAACGTCGGCGTCGCGCGAGGCAATATTGTCAACACAACAGCCCCACCCAAAGTTACGGAAGGGTTGCTGACAGCCCGTCTGCAGACGGAGCTTCACCGAGGTGATCCTAAAGCTTCCGGTAGCGATGTGCTTAACGACTGGGAACTGCTTCGCCAAATTACTCCTTCAGCCAAGCCCCTTAATTGATGGCACGGCTTCCCGACCAAAAATTGCACTGTTTCTAGGTCCTTGCCAGCCGATGCCCGGCTACGTATCATTTCATGCGGAATGGCAGCCACAAATACTACCCACACTCTAAAATTGCGCCAGAAATCGCAGCTTATGTCGGCGGCGGAAATCGAACGAACTCTGGTTCGGTTGGCTCATGAAATTGTGGAGAAACATGACGGGATCGAGAATTTGGCGTTCATCGGCATTCGCAGGCGCGGTGTTCCGCTGGCGCAGAGATTGGGCAAATTGGTCGAACGAATCGAGAGTTCTCCCGTCCCCGTCGGCACATTGGATATAACTTTTTACCGGGACGATCTGTCAACGGTCGGACCGAAGCCGGTGGTGCATAAATCAGAACTGGGAGTCGACATCGAAGGGAAAGACATTGTTCTGGTCGATGATGTGCTGTTTACAGGGCGGACCACCCGGGCGGCAATGGACGCTCTTTTTTCATACGGCCGCCCTCGTCGCGTTCAACTTTGCGTCTTGATCGACCGGGGACACCGCGAGCTTCCGTTTGAGGCGACTTTTGTCGGCAGAGTTGTGCAAACCACGATGAATGAAGTCATCGAGGTGAAATTGAACGAAATCGACAAGGCTGAAAAGGTCTTGCTCATGGAGAAATAACCCGCGCACAAATTCGTCGTTGTTGCTCGTAACGCTCCGTACTCAAATCTCTCTCCAGGGTTTACAATCAGTCGCGATTCCCCACGATGCCTCCCAAGATGCTGTCTGCAGATGAACGCGAGCGATTGCTCGATGCTGCTCGCAAAGTCATGAAACATGCCTACGCGCCCTATTCGCATTTCCATGTGGGTGCTGCGATTCTCACGAACGATGGCGAAGTTTTTGTAGGGTGCAACGTCGAGAACGCATCGTACGGAATGACGAATTGCGCGGAGCGGACCGCGATATTCTCCGCCATTGCTAAGAATGGACGATTAGATATTCGTGCAGTCGCTGTAGTTAATGATCACGATGTCGCGTGTTCGCCGTGTGGCGCGTGTCGGCAAGTGATCTACGAGTTTGGGCCTGAGGCTGCCATTATTTTTCAAAGTGCAAATGGATGGCAGGAGAGTTCTATCCGCGAACTTCTCCCCGAAGGATTCCGTCTTGGTGAATAGCGCTCCGGTGAACGCTGCCTCTCCAGTTCGCGCGATCGATGTCATTCGCAAGAAGCGCGATGGCCGTGAATTATCAAGATTGGAAATCGAATTCTTGGTCCAGGGATACACCCGCGGGGAAATTCCCGACTACCAAGTTGCTGCCTGGCTGATGGCGGGTGTATTACGGGGTTTTACTCGAGCCGAGACTGCGGTTCTTACCGATGCGATGCTTCGCTCTGGCGAAGTGCTCGACCTATCTGAATTTTCTCCCACGAAGGTCGATAAACATTCAACAGGTGGAGTGGGAGACAAAACCTCTCTTGTGCTGGCACCAGTAGTGGCCGCCGGAGGCCTGCTGGTACCCATGGTCAGCGGTCGTGGATTGGGTCACACGGGCGGCACGCTCGACAAGTTGGGATCCATTTCTGGCTTCAACGTCAATCTGTCTGCACCAGAATTTCGCCGTGTTCTGCGTGGTTGCGGCTGTTGCATGATTGGGCAGACAGCTGAAATTGCCCCGGCCGATCGCAAACTCTATGCGTTGCGAGACGTAACCGGTACAGTGGAGAGCCCTTTTCTGATCTGCGCCTCGATTATGAGTAAGAAACTGGCGGAAGGGATTGATTGCCTTCTGCTGGACGTCAAAGCCGGTTCCGGTGCGTTCATGAAGAAGGAATCAGACGCAGCCTTTCTGGCGGAGTTGATGGTCGAGACGGGAGAGCGTATGGGAAAGCAGGTCGTGGCTTTGATCACCGATATGGATCAACCCCTTGGTATGAAGGTAGGCAACGCACTGGAGGTTGAAGAAGTTCTGGAAATTCTGCACGGAGAGGGTCCTAGCGACCTGAGAGAACTCTGTATCGAACTCGCAGCTTGGATGTTCCACATTGGCGGCAAAGGCTCTTCTCTCGAGGAAGGGCGGAAAACCGCGATACAAATGATCGACTCCGGGTGCGGCTTAGCAAAGTTTCGCGAAATGGTCCAATTGCAGGGCGGGGACCTTTCCATGATTGACGATCCTGCCAAATTACCTCGCGCGAAACATAAGGTTGATGCGATCAGCCCGGAAAACGGATACGTGTCTGCGATCGCCTGCGAAGACGTCGGAACGGCATGTGTGATCCTGGGCGGCGGCCGAGAGAAAAAGGAGGATACTGTAGATCCGGCTGTGGGAGTTGTTCTTCACAAGAAGGTTGGGGACCCGGTGAGTGTTCACGAACCACTTGCAACGATTCATTTCAACTCTGAAGCGCGCGGTTCCCGGGCAAAACAATTGGTTCAGGAGAGTTATCACATCGCGGGCGCACCCCAGGCGGAGAAAAGACAACTTGTGCACCGGGTGATCACAAAGACCGGAGGAGCGAACTAATGGGGCGGCTGACCGGAATTCTGGGCATTCTCACAATGTTAGCCCTGGCTTTTGCGTTCTCTACCAACCGTCGGGCCATTCGCCTCAAAACCGTTGCGTGGGGGCTCGGACTGCAATTCGCGTTTGCAGTATTCGTGCTGAAGGCTTCAATAGGGCGGGTGATCTTCCAAAAAGCTGGAGATGCGGTAAACCGGCTCCTCAGCTATGCGTTTGCCGGGTCATCGTTTGTCTTTGGTGATTTGGGCAAACAAGGATCCCACATGGGTTTTTACTTCGCTTTTCAAGTGCTGCCGACAGTCATCTTTATCGCGGCATTCTTTGCGGTGCTGTATCACTACGGTGTCATGCAGCTTATCGTGCGAATGGCCGCTCGCGTGATGACAAAATTCATGGGAGCAAGTGGAGCGGAGTCCCTGAACGTCGCGGCCAGCATCTTCATGGGGCAAACGGAGGCTCCGTTGACCATACGTCCGTTTCTGCCGGAAATGACGCGCTCGGAGCTAATGACGGTGATGACGAGCGGAATGGCCCATGTCTCGGGTGGAATCATGGCGGCGTACATTGCATTCGGCATCGAGCCAAAGCACTTGCTCAGCGCTGTGATTATGACTGCGCCGGGCACGATCTTGATGGCCAAAATGCTGGTGCCCGAGACCGAGCAGCCCAAGACTGCCGGGCGCGGGGTGATGAGTGATGAGGAAGTGAAAGCTGAGGATCAGGAAAATCTCCTGGGAGCCATCTCTCGTGGCACAACGGATGGCCTATATCTCGCTCTCAACATCGCCGCTATGCTGATTTCATTTCTTGCCTTGATCGCCCTCACGAACGGCATTCTGGGCGGCATCCACAATGGGCTCGCGCACCTTGGATTCCCTTGGTTCCCAGTCAGTTTGGAGCGCATCTTCGGTACGATTCTCGCACCGATCGCTTGGGTGATTGGAATACCGTGGAGGGATTGCGCGACCGTCGGGAACCTTCTCGGAACGAGAATGGCTCTCAACGAACTGGTAGCATTTTCAATGCTGGGTCCGCAACGAGCTGCGCTTGATCCCCGCTCGTTTACAATCGCGACGTTTGCACTGTGCGGGTTTGCGAACCTGAGTTCGATTGGAATTCAGATCGGCGGCATCGGAGCCCTTGCCCCCAATAAGCGGGGAGAGCTAGCCAAACTGGGGTTCCGAGCGATGTTTGCCGGGACGATGGCAAACCTAATCTCGGCATCCATTGCCGGAATGTTGTTGTGAGCAGCGATTCGCTGAAAACGCCGCAGTTGTTTAGAATAATAATTTGCCCATGAACCTCGCCGCCATTCAGTCTGCCCTGAGAGAGCGCAACATCGATGCGTGGCTGTTTTACGACCACCACCACCGGGACCCGATTGCCTATCGCGTTTTGGGGTTGCCGACTGAAATGATGGTCACCCGCCGCTGGTACTATCTGATTCCGGCGCATGGCGAACCGGCAAAGCTGGTTCACAAGATTGAAAGTGGACATCTGGATAGCCTGCCGGGCAAAAAGAATCAATATGCAGGATGGCAAGAGCTTTTCGATCAGACGAAAGGAATTCTTGCGCCCTACCGCGATATCGCCATGCAGTACTCCCCGAATAACCTCGTGTTTACGATTTCGATGGTGGACGGCGGAACGCTGGAGATGATCAGGGGGTTGGGGAAGAATGTTGTCAGTTCCGCGGATCTCGTGGCGCAATTCGAAGCGACTTGGACCGAAGAACAAATCCAATCGCATTACGCCGCCCGGGACGCGATCGACGCCATAACTGGGGCTGCCTTTCAAGAGATTGGACGGCGGGTTCGCAACGGCGGCACGACAGAACACCAGATTATGGACTGGTTTATGGAAGCGTTCCGCCGAGAGAACTTAATCACCGACGACCCGCCAGTTGTCGCCGTGAATGCTAACAGCGGAAACCCACATTACTCGGCTGGCGCTGATCATCCAGTCCCGATCAAAGAGGGGGATTTTGTTCTGCTCGATGTCTGGGCCAAACAAAATAAGCCGAATGCCGTCTATTACGACATAACTTGGACAGGTTTTGTGGGGAAGAATCCCGCGGACCGCATGCGCGAGGTTTTCACCGTTGTGCGCGGAGCCCGCGACGCCGGGGTCAAGAAAGTGCAGGATTCAATAGCTGCCGGGAAGGCGATTGCCGGCTGGGAAGTGGACCGCGCTGTTCGGGACCACATCAAGAAAGCCGGGTTCGGCGACCATTTCATTCATCGTACGGGGCACTCCATTGGCACCGAGGTTCATTCAAACGGTGCAAACATGGACGATTTAGAGATTCACGACGAGCGTCGAATTCTACCCAACTCGTGTTTTTCCATCGAACCCGGCGTCTACCTCCCTGAATTTGGCGTGCGCAGCGAAGTCAACATGCTCGTTCGGCCGAAGGCTGCGGAGGTCACCGGTAAAATTCAGAAAGAGATTGTAATCATCTGAATGGCAAACTCCTCTCCAAGCAAGAACGAAGCAGTGGCTCCTAAAGCACCTGCACAACCGGCCACACGAATGTCAGTATTAGCTCCAGCGATCGGATGGTTGATTCCTGGAGCGGGGCACCTGATTCAAAAGCGATGGATTCGAGGCCTCCTCCTAATGGGTTCGATTTTTATTATGTTCATCCTCGGCTTGCTGATGCAGGGGCATGTCTACCAGCCGAACGGCGGCGACATTCTGGATATTTTGGGATTCATTGGTGATGTTGGGGCAGGGGGGCTCTACATCCTCAGTCAACTCAAGGGCTGGGGGCAGGGAGCCATCTCTCTCGCTACCGCCGATTACGGAACCAAGTATCTGATCGTTGCCGGATTGCTGAACTTTATCAGCGCGGCAGACGCCTATCACATTGCGATTGGAAAAAAGTCGTGACCCTAGCCCTCTCTCACTTCTCGGCGGCTTTGCTGTTTTCGGTGTTTGCTTCGGTGGTGTTCGGCATCACTCAGCGGGAGACGTCGCGCGAGCAAATTCGCTACGGTTTGTACTGCTTTGCGATGTTCGTCGGAGGAGTACTCTTGGCCGGGTGGGTGATGTGGCTGCTCAGAAGATGATTTCTCAAATTTCGATCATTCGCCAGTTTGGTGAATGCGCGATTGCTTTCGCTCCCAAAACATCCTTGATACACTCGAAACACGTATAGGCCCGTAGCTCAGTTGGTCCAGAGCGCTTCCTTGACACGGAAGAGGTCGATGGTTCGAATCCATTCGGGCCTACCATCATTCTCAATCACTTAGCACCCTCTGCGAAATTCCGCTGCAGTTTTCTACCTGTGATTTCCTACCTGTGTTCATCGTTCCGGTGATCGTTTTTTGAGCCGTGCTACCCTGTTCGGCTGCCATTAACTCTTATGGCGGCCCGGTCCCTGCGCGGCTACTTCTTTGGAGGAGACTCGATGCGATTCGTAGCTAGGGTTTTGCATTGCAAGGCCGCCCGATACGCTCTCATCTCTTTATTCCTCTCGTTTCTTGCTACGCCTATTGCTCTTTCGCAAGACGCAACCAAAGCGAAGCCAAAGCCGCATGTCTCTTATGATGGCCCGGCATTGACGTTTGATCTTCCCGGCGTCAAGGTTGGCGTTGCCGAGTACGAGGAAGGGCCTACCGGAACTACAGTGCTGTATTTTCCCACGCCTGTCGTAGCGGCAGTCGATGTGCGGGGCGGTGCCCCCGGGACTCTCAACTCCGACGCCTTGCGGCTGGCGTACGACGACCCGAGCGCGGGCGTCAATGCGATCGTACTGTCGGGAGGTTCGGCCTACGGCCTGTCTGCCGCCACCGGAGTGGCCAACGCGCTCAAAGACCTGCTCACCGATTCGGGGAATTTTAACGATGTGGTTACCGTTGCCGGGGCTATCATTTTCGATCTCGGCGACCGCCGTTTCAATACCATTACCCCTGACGAGGAACTGGGGCGAGCGGCACTAGCGGGCGCGCGGGCCGGCTGGTTCCCACTAGGCGCACGCGGCGCCGGACGTTTCGCGATGCAAAGCCTCGGGTGGGACATCTCACTGCATTCCGGTCAAGGCGCCGCGTTTCGCCAGTCGGGCGATACCAAGGTGCTGGTCGTCACCGTAAATAACGGCGGACTGGTCGTTGATCGCAACGGTCAGGTGATGCGTTGTTTACACCCGATCGACGGCCACTGCGGATCGATCGCGGACGCGATCGTCGCTTACCTGGCAAATGTGGGCAAGCCGAAACAAGCGCGGGCCGATTTCGGGAGTAAGCAAATAAACCCACAAGGGATCACTCGCAATACAACGCTCACGGTCGTCATCACAAACAAGTCGCTACCAGTTTGGGCGCTGCAACGACTCGGCGTGCAGGTACACAATTCCATGGCGCGCGGCGACCAGCCGATGGCCGAGGGCGACGACGGAGATACCTTGTTCACGGTCACGACCGGAAAGGCCGTGGGTGCGACCATCAGCGATGAAGACATGGATCATCTTGGGATACTGGCCTCGGAGACCGCCTGGGATGCTCTTCTCGCGAGCCTCCCACAGTTACCGCCGAAGACTCCGCGCGCGAACATTGTCCTCTCTCCGAAGGAACTGGACAGCATAGTCGCCAGCTATGCCTTCTCCTCAGACGCTATCGCGGTGGTGCGGCGCAAGGGGAATGTGCTCGAGATCGAACTGACCGGACACACCACCTCTAGCAGTTATTTGTCTATAGGCCAGCCGCTTGTGCTGACCCCGGTCGCCACCGACGAGTTTGAAATTGTCGGGCCGCGCGAAGACCGCCTGCACATCGACCGTGACGCAACGCGAGCGATCGTCGGGATCACGCTCAACCCGGGACCGTGGGCGGTGCACGCAACGCGGAGGTAAACTTCCACACGCGATTGGCCTTGCCCGCAATGGAATTCGAACCGGGTCCTCTTTTCGGCACTAACCGCGTCTCAACTTTTTCTAGCGATCTGCGTTTGATTTATGTTGCATTGGCAACATATGTATGTTGTAATAACAACATGTGCAGCGTAGCCAATGCGACTTCTGAACCCACCCTTTCTGCCATTTTTCAACGCCGTGCAATTCGCGTTTTCGAACCGGTGGCGATACCCACCTCCACGCGGGACCTGCTCTTGCAGTCCGCACGACAAGCGCCGTCCAGCTTCAACATGCAACCCTATCGGCTCTACTGGGTCGAGTCCCCGGCGCAGCGCGATGCTGTGGCCAAGCTCTGCCTGGGGCAAAATGCGGCGCAAACCGCTTCGGCTTTGGTCGTTGCGGTCGCCGATATTGGCTCATTTCGCTCTACCGCACAATTGCAGGCGGCGTGGATGCGCGAGTCCGGCTTTCCCGAACGCAAAATCTGCGAATACAATCGCACAGCACGGATTGGCCGCATCATCTTCATGCCAGGACCGCTGAATCTTTTTGGCATACTGAAAAAAGCGCTCTTTCGATTGGTGAACGCCTTCAGACCGATTGGATCGCCGCCCCTCATGCGTCACGAAGTGTTCAAGTGGGCGGGAAAGAGCACAGCACTTGCGTGTCAAAATCTGATAATCGCGGCCGAGGTTGTGGGCCTGAACACCTGTCCGATGGAAGGGTTCAACGGTCCGGCCCTTGGGCGGTATCTGGGTCTTTCCCCAAAACACCATGAAATCGTAATGGTGATAGCCATTGGCAAAACATCGCCTAACTACATCGCGCAGCCGCAATGGCGTCGGCCGCTGGAATCCACGGTGACAGTCCTGTGAGTTCCAATTCGCCAGTGATTCCCGAAGCCAAGATTCCCGATGACATTCTTAAAGATTCTGTCCTCGCACATCTAGCCGGAGCGTACTTCGCAGTTGGAAAACAGCTCGAAAGAAGGACCGGTTGCTCCGCGACCCGTGGCTTCATTCTCTCGACCCTAAGTCATGCCGCTGCCCTCAACCAAAACCAGATCGCCAAGCATTTGGGGTTTGACCGCACAGTGGTGCATCGCGCCATCAAGACCATGCTCAAAGATGGGCTGGTATCGGAGCGAAAAGCGAAGACCGGGCGAGCACTGCTGCTTCACCTCACGCCAAAAGGGGAGAAATTTCACCATGCCCTGATCGAGCACCGTCGCAACGCGGACGAGAAAGTAAGACAGTCGCTGGCAGCAGACGAACGTGCGGCTCTGATTCGATTTCTAAAGATCATCTCCGAGATGGAATTCTGAACCAAGAACGGCGGCGTCAAGCTTTCGCTTCTAAGGATTAGCGAGGCGTCCAGTGCGGGTTGCTGCTGAAGAGGCCCTGAACCACGCAGATTTGATAGGCGACGACTACTCCGAACCCCACGCTCACGACGCCTGAGATCATCGCCAACCGGCGGCCGAATGCTTGGAATCGATCTCCGGCAAAGTGAAGCGCGGACGCCATGCTCATCGTGATTAGCATCATTCCCGCGATGGTGCCTACGCCAAACACAAGCAAGTAAATAAGGGCCCAGGTCGAGTTACGAATTCCTGCCAAGATCAACAAGGCCACAGCGGCTGAGCCGGCGAGCCCGTGAACAATTCCAATGATGAGGGGCCGCAGCGCTTGATAAGAAGTCCATCTTCCAAATGTGCGGTCGAGCTTGGCCACTGGGGTTTGTCCGACCGAGTGAGAATGGGCCGCCATGCCGTGTCCATGCTCGTGAGTGTGAACGTAATCGCCGTGACTGTGCGCGTGCGAATGGGTAGCCGCGTGCAATTCTGTCGTCATGGGCGCAGATGGAAGGGAACGGCTGAAATTTACCAGGTTCCACACCCCAAGCAGGATGAGCATCAGGCCTACGCACAATTCCATCGTCAGGCCAAGCCGCGCTGGAATCACTACGTTGAAGAGAATGATTGCGCTTCCCACGGCAAAAATCGTAACCGTGTGGCCCAGTCCCCAGAAGACTCCAATCAGCGCTGCCCGTTTGACATTGCGTTGTTGCGTGACGATCGTGCTCACGGCAATCACGTGATCCGGGTCGGTCGCATGCCGCATCCCGAGAAAAAAACCGATCGCGATGATCGAGAGAAGTCCAATCATTGCAAGTTATTTTACTCGGTTGATAAACACTATCCGTGTGATTGTCGTCACACAAGGTGAGTTGCGTGTTTCTAGCCCTTCGCGTCGACTGCGAATGCGGCCAGGGCTGCTTGTCCTAGGCTGATACCACCGTCGTTGGGAGGAACCGAGTGATTGGTCCAGACTTTGAGTGATTTGGGTACTAACAAAGATTTGACATCGCGCAGAAGCAGTTCATTCTGAAAAACGCCCCCGGAAAGCACGATAGTGTCGGTATGTCGTTCTTCGCAGATATGTGTGACACAAGTGCCGAGTCCCTGTGCGATGCCGAGCTGAAAGGCTCGCGCAATTTCTTGGATTGTTCTTCTACGCACACGATCTGCAATAAGAGATTTCAAAAGAGGGCGAAAGTCTAATTCGCGGCCACTACAGGGAAATGGATACGCTTCGGTTTCCTGCGAACAAATGGCCAGTTGCTCGAGCCACATCGCGGCTTGTCCTTCAAACGTGATCTCTCGAGTGAAGCCGAGTAATGCAGCTGCGGTGTCGAACAGCCTTCCAATAGAAGTCGTACCGAAGGTTCTTACCTTCTTTTGCACTAGCCCGAGCGCCGCGTTGTAACGTCTGGAAAAATTAAAAGGAGGTCGGTTCAAGTCAGGGAGCCCTTCAATTTGAGCCAGAAACCCTGCGGCCGCTTGAATCGGATACTGCGCTGCGGCATCACCGCCAGCAAGAACCGCCGGTCGAAGGTGAGCAACCCGGTCGAAACCGTCCTGTACCGTCCCGGCAAAGATTTCTCCTCCCCATATGGTTCCATCATCTCCGTAGCCGGTTCCGTCAAAGCTGACCGCAACGACTGGCTTCGTCCACCCACCCATTTCGGCGAGAACAGAAGCGACATGAGCGCGATGATGCTGCACCGCGACTTTTCGGAAAGCGTCTAATGACAGCGCGTGAGAAGTAGACAAATACTGGGGATGGGCATCGTGCCCAATCAGCAATTCATCCCATCGAACTTCGTACATCGACACTAGGTCACGAATGGTCTCCTGAAAAGCACGAAATGCACTGAAATGATCGAGGTCCCCAATGTGCTGACTCACGAAAGCCTGACCATTCACGACCAAAGTGATCGTATTCTTGAGATCGGCGCCGACGGCCAGCAGAGGACGACTGATGGGCAATTGCGCTACGGCGCTGGGAGCGTAGCCTCGAGCCCGACGCAGGATGACGGGACCTAATGCTCCCGCCCTCGCTACCGAGTCGTCGACGCGTCTGGCAATAGGTCTTTCCCCAATGAGAAATGAGTCTGCAATCTGCTTCAGACTTTCCGCTGCGTCTTCGTCCTCATAAGCGATTGGCTCACTCGACCGATTGGCGCTGGTCATCACCAACAATTCGGGGGCGCCCTCGGCAAAGAGTAGATGGTGAACTGGCGTATAGGGCAACATCACGCCGAGCTCACGATTGTCTGGGGCTACTTGTGGCAGCTCAACCTTCGCTGGCGCGAGCACAATTGGCCGCGCCACTCCAGTAAGCAGGGTCTCAGCCTCGCGCGACAATTCAACAATGCTGCGAGCAACGTCAAGGTCCCTCGCCATTACGGCGAATGGTTTTTCCTTCCGATATTTTCGTTCCCGCAGAGCAGATACGGCTTGCCGATTACGCGCGTCGCAGGCGAGATGATACCCCCCAAGCCCTTTCACCGCGACAACCTTGCCATTATTGAGAAGTTCGGCCGCAGCTTGGATCGGATTCAATTGCGGACTTGCACCGCCGTCGTTGAGGTAATACGTGGGGCCGCAGGAAGGGCAGGCGACCGGTTGAGCATGGAAGCGTCTATTTTGGGGGTCGTGGTATTCTGCGCTGCAAAAGTCATCCAACGGCCAGTTCTTCATGGTTGTGCTCTGGCGGTCGTAAGGCAGGCTGAGGATTACCGTGTAACGCGGTCCGCAATTGGTGCAATTGATGTAAGGGTAACGATATCGCCGGTCAGTCGGGTTGAAAAGCTCAGCCAGACAATCCTCGCAAACCGGAAGATCGGGCGAGACCCGAACCGTCGGATGTTGCTGCTTTTGGCTTTCGCGAATCGCGAAACCTAGTAGGCCAGAAGCCGTCGCCGGGTTAACTTCAACCTGAGAGATTCTGGCCGCTGGAGGCGCTTTCGTGTTTAGCTCAGCAATAAACGCGTCGAGATTCTGCTCTTCGCCCTCCACGAAGATTTCGACACCCTGTTCTCCGTTTAGCACCCATCCGGCTAAGCCATTCGCGCACGCGATTCGATAAACGAACGGACGAAACCCCACTCCTTGCACCACACCCCGAACGCGAATAGTACGGGCATGAGACATTCCTGAACGAATGTACCACGCGGCGTGTGCTCCACGATTACTGCGATTTGGCAGATATAACGCTAAGTAGAAATCCGCTGCCGGCATGCACTTCAAGCTTTGAACGGTCGGAGCGCAAGCCTATTTGTCCAACCGGCTCAGTACGACCTGCATGAACTATTTGGAGGTTGTTCAAGCCATACAACCCGCATGCACTCGAGGAGAAGATCCAAAGTGCTTGGAGTCGATTGTTATCGTTCAGCGCACCACGGCATCCTGCAGCCTCGTTGGCTCGCACTGGAGCCAGAATTCCATTCATAAGTGCATGCCCTACGGTCTGATCTCCGTCTGCGACCGGACCATCCTCTCCGTAGGCTACTTCTCCGCCAATCAAGTTTCTCGTGGCCCATGCGGCAGGTGTTCCTCGATCCGGACCTGTTGAGGGTATTTGCGCATCTTCGACCTCCCGCATGGAAGCCAATGCTCGCAAATTGGTCTGCAACTTTAGACTCTGATGCCTGAACTTGAGCGTGTCGAAAACGACACCGATCTCAGCGGGAGAGTTCGATTGAGTGTTGTGTGCAGTCACTACCCGGCCGATTAACTTGGCTCCGGCGGGGATCTTTTTACCGGCGGCCAGCGGAACATCCTGCATAACGCGAGCCGTGATCGTCTGGCCGGGCTTGCTCCTGGCGGAACTTAAAGAGGAATTCAATTGCGCTGAAAGGATCGTACCCTCGGGAATTGACGTTTGCGCGAAGGCAGCGGTTGAGAACACAAGAAGGCAGAACACTACTTTATTCATCCAAACCTCCATAATCCGCTGCCTTACCTATTTAGTTGGATGAGCCTCCAGGTGGAAAAGGATGATTCGTTAACTCCTTCTCCTTGGGGTACTGCGGTGGCAGTCCTCACCTTCCTGGCCGTCCTGCTTCAGACTTCGAAGCATTCAGTGTTCCGGCAGAGTGGGCAGGCGGCAGCACATCATAAAGAGGCTGCGCCGGATTCACTTCCGAATTCTCACTTGCAACTGAAATGGCAAATATGTGGATCTTGGGATTGTTTGGGAACTGGATCGATGAGGCTCCCGGCGGTACGGGGATTCGGTACGCGAAAATATATGAATACGAATACGCGACATTCTCGCCCGCGGCGTTGTGGTGGTGATCGCAATACCATGCCAGGTCCGCGCGCTTGATGTAACCGGGCATAATGCCGAGCATCTCACCGTAGTCGTCATTGGACGTATCCTTCGAACTCCAACGCCGGTCATCCCATTGGCCGATGAACCCACCCCAGTCTTCAATGTTCAGAGCCTTATCTTCAGTTCCGACTTTGAAGTTCGCAGTTTGGTCTCCGTTGGCTGCGGCTGACAGCACATAGACGTAATCATGATGGCCCGGAGGGAGCGCAATCGTCTCACCATTAGCTACCAGAGCATTGGGCACTCCTGTCTTGGCTGGCGCTAGGCGGAACTGCACATCGTTGAACGTGATTTCGTCTGGCAACATTTCTGCGGCTAAGGAATTGCCCTTCCCATCGAATCCATCCGAAGAAGTCGCGCCGTGATTTGTCGTTGTTGCCTTATCGAAATGAATGGAAACCGGCGTGGACTCTACTCTGGCGAGCTTCGTCGCAGCAGGCACCAACTTGAGAGCAAAGGTCCTCGGTTGGTAGGCCGAGAAAGAAGTCACTAATGCACCGCCGGACAGGTGCGCGGCGCCGATGGGTTGTTCCTGGCCGTTGATCTCGCGAGCCGCCGAGATCGGTGCGGCGAAGGACACTCTGACGTCGGGTTGTGGCTTCCCGTGAAGTTCCACCAGGCGAACTACGATTTCGTCGCTCTGCTCGGCTTTCTTCAGGGCGAGCAACCGGACTCGTGGACTGCTGATCTTAATTAGGGAGAATCGTCGGCCCAGCGATCCCGGATGGCGAGACGTTTGAAACGCGATCAGCGGATCGTTCAATCGTTGACCCTGCCAATCAGTCCCCGACTGACGCCAATCTCCACGATGCCCGGAAATGCCGTAGACGAACTCGTGACGGCCGAGGTCCTGGGTGCCTTGATCGTGATATCCGCCACGTGTGCCCGGCGTACGGATCAGGGTAAGCCGGATAGTGTTCTCGTTTGGCTTGTCGGACCCATTTTTGCAGTCGGTCAAGATTGTTTCCCCAAAAGCACCCGTGGTATCACTCAAATCGATCCATTGATGAGAGGGAACCTCGAACTTCTTCGGCTCCGACGTGGGCCGCTCGATGGTGCCAATGTCCCAGTTGTAGGTCGCCACACGGTTTGAAGCGGCAAGTGGGAAAGTGGCTTTTAGATTGGATTCGCGAGTGTTCCAATCGATGACATTGGCGAATTCTACTCGTTTCCCACCATCGCCAGCCGACAACCGAATTGTTTGTACAAATCGAGACCCAGCGGTCTCGCGACTGATCTCCAGCGCAACGCGAGCAGGTCCGTTTTCGACAACGCGAATTTTTGCAGGACCGCTGACATAGGCCTTTGGCGGTGCCTGTTCCTGGTCCCAGTCCATATTCCAGGCGGGCCAGTGTTCAGGGTTATCGTACGAGATGGCGAGGCGTGCGGGCGCAGAGAGCAATTCACGTCCGATCGACTTGTCGAAGATGCTGGATACGTCTCCATCGTCATTGATTTTGACACGGTAGTACTCGTTCTCAAGCGAATTTTCGGTGACTTTCAGAGAAGAAGTAGACGTTGCTCCCGATGCGGGTTGCACATCGTAAACCGCATAACCTACTGACGGGACTTTCGCTACGAACAGTACTTTGCCGTCAGAAACCTGTGACGGTACTTCCTTGCCGTCCGGTCCGACGACCTGAACGCTTTTCGGCGAGTTCTTCGCAAAATGGACGTCTGCCTCAACCACGTCTTCCCGTGCAATGCTCAGCGGATTGAAGACGACGATCGGCATGCCCTTGCCCTGTGTATCGAGACCTCCCGCTACGCCTTCCGTTGCACTGGTCAACACGCCTGCGAACTGATTCATCGCGATCACGTCGTCGTTCCAGGCGAATTCATAACTCTTGGGAGTCGCTGTGCCAGCCGCGATGTCGTGAAAGTGTCCGCCCATGACTAGAGTCCAGGCATCATTCAGTCGCTGAAGAGGGTAATGACGGGATCCAAGCCACTCAGCGGTAACCGACGATTCCTCGGCTGCTTCCGCGAGCAGTTCTTCCTTGCGCAGCCATCGTTTCTGATATGCCTGCGAGGTCAGCGACCCGGCCGAATGATTCGTCAGTTCCATTTCGCCGGTGTATTGCGGAAGTTTGGCAGCCTCGTCCGAATTGATATCCAGGAACATCTGTTCGGCGTTGGAGGAGATCACCTTCACCGGCCCATCACCGACTTTCTCCGACGGCCAATCCAGATGAGGCTGCACTATCGCAAAGAATTCACCGCCGGGTGCTACCGTTGCCGTGCCCGTTGTGACAATCGCTTCCAGTCTTTTGACGGAGTCTTCATCGGGCGCGCCTCCGATGTCGCCGGTTCCGAAATAGTGATACTCGGTGAATATTCCAGTGACTTTGCCGTTCTGCTCGACTCTGGCGGCCCAATCATTCCCATGATGTTTGATCTCACGGTCGTGCAGCGCTTGGACGAGGCCGTCTCGCTCGGCGCGGAGTCTCGTGTAGTCCTGGAAGTCCGTGACGCTGATGGCTTGTTTATTGTTTTCCGCTTGGTCCACCTTCTCCTGCACGGGCGCAAGCTGATGCTGCACTCCGGCTAACAGTTCGTCCGCAGGTAACGGAGGCAGCGGTTTCGTGAGATCGCTGTAAATACCGCCGTCATAATTGCCGGGGTTGAGGCCTGCTAAGACGCTTTCGCCATCGGGTCCGACCCAGACACCGACATTGAACGGAGTTCCTTCTGGCGTCTGTTCGAGTGACTCTGGGCCTCCCCCGGGAGCTGACGATCCCCAGATTAACTTCTGCGTGGAAAAGCCTTTCACGCCGGAGTGCGCCAGGATCGTGGGAAGAGATGAGGGAAATCCAAAGCAGTCTGGCAGCATATATTCGGCACTGGCTTTGCCGAATTCCTTTCGAAACCAGTTATTGCCATAGAGAACTTGCCGAATGATGGTCTCTGCGCTGGGCGCGTTTACATCGCCCTCTTCCATGGACGAACCAGCCGGAAACCAGCGACCTTCCTGCACGTACTGCTTCAATTTTGCGAACTCTTCCGGGTAGTACTCCTTCATTAGGCGGTAGCGATTCGCGCCGCTGAAATTGAAGATGTAATGCGGATACTTCGGAAAGAGGGCGAAGTTATCTTCCATCGTATGCCGCAAATATTCGTTAATGACTTGCGGGTACTCCCATCGCCATTCCGTATCCAGGTGCGCGTACCCCACTACATAGAGTGTGGGCTGTTTTGTCAGGTCCGGTGCTTTGGTTTCTTGTGCCTGGCTGCTGAATAAAAGAACAAAAAGTGACATCAACGTGAGAAGGCAGGTCGGGAATCTCATGAAGGATGTTCTCAGGTAGCTCCGGTTAGGAATTATGCACTAATTTTCAATTTGTGATTTCGCTGATTTCAACTTGCGAAATGAAACGCTCGACATTTGTACGAGTGATTTGCCCGGGAAGCGCAGCCATACAGTTAGCCGCGCCGCAAGCCGCCGCAAGTTTCAGGAGTTCGGGTCCACTTTTACCCACGGCTGACCCGTAGGCAAAACCTGCCAGTGTGGCGTCACCAGAGCCAACCGCAGAAACCGGATTTATCTTGGGAGCGTGCGCAACCCATCCGGCACCGTCCTTGCCTTCGATCCAGATCATCCCCTCGGCGCCCATTGTGATTGCTGCACTACTTGCGCCACGCGCGATCAATTGTTTGGCGGCGTTGGCAACAGATCGACCACCGCGCAAAGACGTCGACAGCAAACCCTCTGCTTCCTGACGATTCGGCTTGACGAGGTCCGGCCCTGCCGCGAGCGTCGCGGAAAGAGCTTCGCCACTGGTATCAAGGAAGACTTTGGAACCGGCTTTCCGAGCCGCCTTCACAAGCGAAATGTAGAATTCGGAAGGCGTTTCGACCGGTAGACTCCCGGAAATTGCAACCGTGGCATTCTTCCATTCGGCCTTGAGTCGATTCGCAAGAATATCGAGCATTTCTTCACATGCTGCCGATCCTGGTGAATTCCCGGGCTCCAGGACCTCAGTCACTTTTTTCGAGTCCTCGATGAATTCCAGATTGATTCGCGTGGAGTCGGACACCCTTACCGGGACAACCTCGATGCCCAGTGTCCGCAGTCCGGCAGCGCATTCTTCCCCTGTCGCACCGCCCAGGAACCCAAGCCAGACTGCATGAGCTCCCAAAGCACGGGAAGCCATGGCCACGTGCGCTGCTTTACCACCCGGTAAGGATTCAACGGTTCGGGCACGATTGATTTCCCCGACTGCCAAGTTGTGCAGGCGAATGCGTCGATCGAGGCCCGGATTTGCGCTGATGCAAACAATGGTTGGCTGGCTCAAGAGTACTTGTCCCGTTTTCTCGTTTGTGGCAAGCTAGCGGAGTTCGCAAGAAATAATAACAAAACGTAAACACTCGAAAGTCGGAGCTTTATGAAGACCTCGCGTTCTTGTGCTCTAGCTTTTCTGGAGTTCGCTCTCATTTTGTGCGGTCTTGGTTGCAAAACACAGCCCCCAAAAGAAGCGACTTCGACCGTCCGGCCGTCAGCCATTGCCATCGAAGTCAATTCCGGAGGACCACTGATTCTCAAGACTTCGACTGCCCAATTTCAAGTGCTTTCTTCCGGCTACCTGCAGGCCTTTCTTCTGAAGAATGGAGAGCAGCTTACGCTGGATGACCCTGCTCCGGTAGGAGATCACGTTCTTTCCGGCGGTCACTCTATTTCTTTTCATCCGCAATTCGAAAATGCCAAGGTCTCGGAGGCCATCGGGAAACTCGGCCGCGGAATGCATGTCGAACTCCCGCTGGCTTCCAAGGATTCGAATCTCGCCGCCATTCTGCAGATTGAAGCTTATGACGATTTTCCAAACATCGTGTTGACGAGCGTCGAATACCGGAACACGGGAACTTCGGCTCTGCCGATCGACAGAATAAACACCCAGGGACATCGGTTCAGCGCGCAGCTTACTGATAGTAATGCAAAGCCTTACGACATGTGGTCCTTTCAAGGCTCGAGCTATGACTGGGGCGAGGATGATGTTGTGAAGCTAAAGCGCACGTTTTCTCGGTCCAACGTAATGGGCGAAGAGGTGAAAGGCGGGTACGGTGGCGGTATCCCAGTCGTCGCGTTCTGGACCGCATCGGTAGGCGAAGCCGTTGGACACGTTGAGACGCTTCCGTTGATGGTTTCACTGCCCGTAAGAGTCGACACCGACGAGCATGTGAGTACATCGATGGAGATTCCCGCCAAGACGATTCTGAAGCCGGGAGAGACGTACTCGACACCGCGAAATTTCATCGCTGTGTACTCCGGGGACTTCTACGAGCCACTCCATCTCTGGTCGAGCGTTCTGCAGAAAGAAGGCTGGCAACTGCCGAAACCTTCGGGGGAAGCCTACAACGTCAGTTGGTGCGGCTGGGGCTACGAATTCAACGTCACGCCTAAGCAGATGCTGGGTACAGTTCCAAAGTTAAAGGAACTCGGCATCAAGTGGGCGACGCTAGATGACCGCTGGTTTGACACGTATGGGGATTGGAACCCAAGGGCTGAGACTTTTCCGGGAGATTCGATCAAGCAGATGGTGGATGACTTTCATAAACAGGGTGAGTTGGTGCAACTGTGGTGGTTGCCGCTAGGAGTCGAAGATGGGCAGGGAAGGTGGGAGTCGCACAAATACATCGTTTCAAAAGTGGCGAAAGAGCATTCGGACTGGCTGATTCTTGACAAGGATGGAAAGCACGGGCGCATGACGCGAGATTTAGCGGCACTCTGCCCGGCGGTTCCCGAAGTTCAGGCTTATTACAAAAAGTTGACGGAGAAGTTTATCGGAGAGTGGGGATTCGACGGTTCGAAGTTAGACAACATCTACAGCGTGCCAGCTTGCTATAACCCTGCCCATCATCACAAGTCACCGCAGGATTCCGTAAACGCAATGGCCGATGTTTATAAGACTATCTATCAGACAAGCCGGGCTCTGAAGCCCGAGAGTGTGACCCAGTCCTGTCCCTGCGGCACGCCGCCATCGCTTGCATGGTTGCCGTATATGGATCAGGCCGTGACTGCGGATCCGGTTGGAGGTGTGCAGGTCCGCCGGCGCATCAAGATGTATAAAGCTCTGTTGGGTCCGGACTCAGCGGTATACGGGGATCATGTCGAGCTCTCGGCGATGACAAGGGTCGGAAAGGAGTGGAGTGAACACGGGGATGACTTTGCCTCGACCATTGGCCTCGGAGGCGTTGTGGGGACAAAGTTTGTTTGGCCCGATCCCGGACCGAAGTACAAGCCTGTATATCTGACCGAGAAGAAGGAAGAACATTGGAAGAAGTGGATCGGAATCTATAACCAGAAAATGCTCTCCAAAGGGACTTTCTTGGATCTCTATACTTACGGCTACGATGTGCCGGAGGCGTACGCCATCGAGAAAGAAGGAAAGATGTACTACGCCTTCTTTGCGCCGGAGGAAAATAGTGAGTGGAAGGGTGAGGTCGAGCTACGCGGCCTGAAGCCTGGAAGCTATGACGTGGTGAACTATCCCGATGGCGTGAATTTCGGAACAGTTCAAGCTACCAGTGACAAGGCTCCCCGGCTGTCGGCAGATTTCAAACAACATTTGTTGCTCGAGGTATCGCCGCATTAGGACAGCTCTAACTTTGGTGTTCGAGGAAAAAGTTTTGCATTCTGGCGGAATCCCGGAAGGCTTCCGTCCCGCCCGCTGCGGTAGTCGAAAATGCCCCGGCGGCGTTTCCGGCGTGCAGACATGCGGCGAGGTCCGCACCCTGGAGAAATTTGTATAAGAACCCCGCATCGAAACTATCCCCGGCGCCCACCGGGTCGATCGAATCCACTTTCACAGCGGGACTGGTCAGTTGTTCTTTGCCACGTCGCGCCATCGCCCCTTGGCCTCCGAGTTTCACAACCACGAGCGGGACAAACTCGCTCAAGCGAGTGACAGCGGTTTCCAAGTCGCCAGTGCCGGCAAGTTTCTTCGCCTCGCGGGCGTTAGGCAGCAGGATGTCGACATAAGGGAGCACGCGCAGAAAGCCGCCTTCCCATTCGTCATCGGGATCGTCATTCGTGTCCAGCGAAATTGTGAGGCCGGCAGATTTCAGTACCCGGAACAAGTTTGCGATCTGCGGTTGCAGTGCCTTTTGCAGGTAAAACGATGACAAATGGAAATGACGGGAATCGGTGAGATATTCGATATCCAGATCATTTAGAGCCAGCTCGGAGATACATCCCGCGTAAGTGAGGATGTTGCGCTCGACCTCTCGTTGAAGAATCACGGTCAGGCCCGTTTTTTTCGCGTTCGTCCGCCTCACTTTCGAGACATCCACCCCGGAAGCTCCCAAACACTCCAGCGCCATCTGGCCCAGGGAATCATCGCCAATTCGTGACTGAAATCCGACGCGACTGCCGAGGGCGGCCAAATTGTGGGCGACAATTGCGGAAGAACTCCCTAAGGTAAGCACCATGTCACGAGCCAGCAATTCGCGCTCAGGAGGCAACTCAGAGGGGAGCCCGTAGAGAATCAGATCAAGGTTCAGCTCCCCCGCTATTGTGATGTCAAAGCGTGGCATGTTTGGATTCGTCGAGCATCACCACGCGACTCAGGTTGCGCGGATTGTCAGGGTCCAGACCTTTATGAATTCCCGTGTGAAGACCGAGAAGTTGCCCGGCAAAGAGCGACGGCGTCAATCGCGCTAGTTCAGGAATGTCCAGCGACAGCTCGATCAGTAAATCAGAGGCAGCGCGGACGCGAGAATCGGCCTTGTTTGTGACCACTAGAGTCGTCGCTCCGAGAGATTTCATTTCGAAGAGCAGTTCGGATTCCGCATCGCAGCCAGGCTCCGAAATCAGAAACGTCAGCAGCGTCTCGGGACCTACGATAGACTTCGGACCGTGTCGAAATTCGAGGCTGTGAAACGCCTGCGAATAGGAGATCGACATTTCCGTAACCTTCAAGGCGTATTCGCAAGCCAACCCGTAGAACGGTCCCTGACCCAGGCAGACATAATCAGCAAAATCGTGCGTGGCAACGAATTGCCGAACGACATTCGAGATTTGGGATGGCATCGTCGCTGACGATTGTGGCAATCGGTGCAGAGCATCGGACAAACCCGAATTCCCGCTAATAACCGCCGCTAACTCTTGCAACGCCAAAAGCATGGAACTGAAAGAGCGGGTCATCACCGTACTTTGCTCATCCGCGGGAAGAAGGATAGTCCTCGATGCCAGTGCTTCTAGTGGCTGTCCGGCTGCACAGGTGATGGCTAGAGTTGGAAAGCTGCGTGAATTGAGCAACTCCGTAGCCTGCAAAACTTCTGACGTCTTTCCTGAACGAGAAATGAGAACTGGCACAAAATTTTTGGCGCTGGCCAGAACTAGTTCCGGATAAAGCAGTATCTCCGACGCCGGCAGCGCTCTTGCCGGAAGCGGGCTCACGCTGTTCATGGTGGCTGCCGCAGCTAGTGCAACGTAGTAACTCGACCCGCAACCGATGAACAGCCATCCTTCTGCTTTGCTGAAGTCACGGCGAACGTCTCTCAATTGGCCACCCTGGTCCAGTTTTTCTAGCGATTTGCCCCAAGCTTCCGGCTGGGAAAGGATCTCTGCAAGGGAGTATGCTCCAGCAGCTTTCGATGGTGTCCGTCCATCATGGTGCTGGCCAGATGAAACAACAGGTCGATCAGACAAGGGTAACCTCGATTCCGGATTTCTTGAGAACGCGTAAATCGGACTTCGGCGCATTTTCGTCAGTGATGACCCGATCAATGTCGGAAGTCGGCGCTATCAAAGAAAGACTCCGTCGCCCGAATTTGCTGGAATCGCAAACCACAATCCTTCGTTTCGCAATCTCCACCATAATCCGGTTGACTTTCGATTCCAGCAGATTTGGAGTACTGAGTCCGTAACTTACATCGAAGCCATCAACTCCCAGGAACAGGAGATCCGCACTGAGATGGTGTAGTGTCTCTTCGGCAATGGGGCCGACGAGTGAAAATGAATTCTTGCGTAGTGTTCCGCCGGTCAAAATTACATCGATTGGTGCGCTGCGCAATTCGCTCGCGATATTCACTGCATTGGTGATGACGGTAAGTTTCTTAAAATGGCGAAGGGCGCGCGCAATGGCGGTAGTGGTTGTTCCAGAATCAAGGATCACCACCTGGCCTTCGTTCACCATGCGAACCGCAGCGGCCGCGATTCGAAGCTTTTCACTGCGATGAAGCTGCTCTTTTTCGGTTAGGGTTGGGTCCTCCAGAGCTCCATCGTGAGAAGGCAAAGCACCGCCGTGAGTACGATGGAGATGGCCTTGCTCATGCAATATTTCTAGGTCTTTCCGGATCGTGACTTGCGACGTTTCGAACGCTTTCGCGAGGTCAGCGACCAGAACCCGCCCATTCCGGTTCAGGTGCTCGAGGATGGCCCGTCGCCGTTCTTCATTCAACAGCGTATTGTTGGCCGGAACTTGAATTCGCGCACCCTGCGAACGCTTCTTTTGTTTCTATTTCTTTTTATAACGTTTTCTTTCGTTTTGTCCAGCTAGTTATCTGGAGAGAAACACGTCAGCGAGGCGTAATGCCAGTGCATTGGAATCTAAGTCTGCTCGGTTTGCCAGCACAATCACGGTGAGCTTGTCAGAAGGGAAGCGCTCGATCGCCGTGCGGAATCCGACCGTTTCGCCATAGTGCCACATCCGCTGGTGACCCTTATAGGGATTGAGAAACCATCCGAAGCCATAGGCGGCGGCCGTTTTGTCCGGTTCTTCAACGCCAGGAACATTCACCGGCGTCAGCGCAGTTGCCATTTCGGACTCGCTCAGCAGATGATGTGACCGCAGTGCCTGGTCCCACTTCGCCAAATCTGCAACCGACGAATACATGCCACCGTCTCCCTGCGTCGCCGAGGTCGAACTCTGATCGGTTTCTCTCCAATGGCTGTTCTCTTCGCTATAACCATAAGCGCGGTCCTGGACCTCGTTCTTTCCCTTTTCATAAAGCACGGTGTCCTTCATTCCAAGTGGCAGAAAAATTCGGTCGCGCAAAAAATCGCCGAATGCTTCGCCCGACACTTTCTTCACGACGAGCCCAAGAACCACGTATCCGGAGTTGCTGTAGTCCCATCGGGAGCCTGGCTGAAATTTAGTGCTGGTCTGTTCTTCGAGGAGTTCTAAAACCTGGTCGTCGTTGATCTGAAAAAATGTGCCTGGTGGGACTGCGAACTTGTGGTGCTCCATCAGGTCTTCGTAATCCAGCAGCCCGGAAGTGTGGTTCAGTAGATTCCGAATCGTGATTCTCTTGCCGTAGTCAGGGAAACTCGGGAAGATATCGGTTAGAGCGTCTTCGTACCGGAGCTTCCCGTCATGAACAAGCAGCATGATCGCCATAGCGGTGAACTGCTTGGTGACGGACGCTAGACGAAAATTCGTGGTCGCATTGATCGGCTCGCGTGTGCGAACGTTCCTCACACCGTAACCCTTTTCAAAAACAGCTTTCCCATTTTTCAGGACCAGAACCGCCGCACCGGGCGCGTTGGCCGATTTCAAGGAGGAGCAGATCGCGTCGGCTTGCGGAATAGGACCAGCACTCGTGCGTGAGGCCAGACTCAAACGGAGAGCTGCCAACACAACCAAAAATGTAAGTGAAGCGAGGAAGAATTTAAGTCTGATCGGAATCATTTCTAACTCTGCTGTGATTAAATCGTACTATGTTCGCTCGCAAAATCCGTGTCACTTACGAGGAAGGTGGAAAGAGCATTCCCTGCCCGCTAAAGTGGCTGGACAGCTTTTCCATGCGCAATTTCACCAACGCGAGCGTGTTTGACGACACTCTGCCTGTGGCGGATGGAGTCGTGGAAATCGGAGCCAACGTCCCATTAAATGAATTGCACGCAGCCATGGAGGACTGGTTCCGGAGAAAAAGTTACCTGCCGAAGGGCGCGAGCCTGATCGTCCAAGAAACTTAGTCAGGCGGACGCCATCACTTCGCTCGATAGACAATTTTTCCGCCGACCATAGTCCATAAAACTTTGGTCTCTCGCATTTCATTGGGAAAAACCGTTAAAGCGTCGCGGTCCAGCAGAACCATGTCAGCACGTTTGCCAGGGGCGATGCTTCCGATAGTGTCTAGATTCATCGCTCGAGCCGAATTTCGAGTGTAGGCATAAAACATCGCCTGTCGAGGCATGTCTTGCGATGCATCGAGTACGCCTTCCGCCCCTTTTCGGGTTTCAGCCTGATAAATTGCGAAGAAGACATTGGCCGTAGAAACTGGCCAGTCGCTGGCTCCCGAAATAATGCCGCCATTATCGAGGATAGATCGCGCCGGGTATTGCCAGCGGTAAATGGACGGGTCCAGATAAGGTTTCACGATTTCGATCGTGTCATTGCTGGCTTCCGCCCAGAAAAGCTGCAATGCACTGATTACACCCAATTCCCGGAACCGCGGAAAATCTTCCGGCAGCACAAATTGTTCATGGGTCAACGTATGTGGTAGTCCGGAATCGCCATTGGCTTTGCGGGCCGCAGCAATCCCGTCCAGGGCAGCTCTTACTGCACCGTCTCCGAGAGCATGCACATGGACGATCAACCCCTGCTTATCCGCCGCTACACACAAATCCGCGAATTTCGCGGGATCGAATAACAGATCGCCATTGCGGCCGGTGTTCTTATACGGTTTGCTGAGATTTGCAGTTTGTGACGGATACTCCACTACACCGTCGGCGAAGACCTTGATACCAGTTACGTGCAAATGGGGCACGTCTTTGTATGCTTCTCGTATTTTCTGAACCTGAGCTAGTTCGGTCGCCGGATCCCTAGCGAATACCTGCGGAAACGCCACGACCTCTGAAACCAGTTCTCCCCGGTCCGCGAGCATTTTGTACGTCCTTAGAACATGATCCTCCGCTAACGGATCGAGCCACGCCGTAATGCCTAGACTGTAGTTATATTGCAGCGCAGCGCGTCCCGCCGCGAGCAGACGTTCAGACGTGGGTTTCGGCAGGAGAGGCTCGATCTTCCTTGTTCCCGCGTCAACCAGGAAGCCATTTGGCTCCATGTTTTTGTTTGTGCCGTAGTAAGCGCGTTCTCCAGCCGAAAGTTTCCTTAAGTATTCGGCGGTGATCCCGGCGCGCTCCAACAGCGCACGATTCGCCCACGCCGTATGGCCATCCATCCCGCGTAGCAAAACTTCCTGCGCTTCGTAAGGTCCAGTGCTGAAGTCAGAATTGAGTACGTCAGGATGCGACCAAAACTCCAGCGGCAAACCAAGGATTTCAAGGATGTCGCCACGCACCCCTGTCCCGGTCTCCTTGGCCTCTGCAACAAAAGCCGGCAGGTCCTTAAGGACTTGCACTTTGTCGCTGGCATCGGCAGAGATGAGATTGAGTCCGCCCTCTATGGAGTGACTGTGCGAATCCACGAACCCCGGGAAGAGACTTCGTCCTTCCAAATCCACCTGTTCGGAGGTCTTATCGGCAACCTTCAGAACTTCCGAAAGACTGCCAACTGCGGCGATGTTGCCATCTCGGATCGCTACGGCTTCGGCATAAGGATTTTGTGGGTCGCCAGTGAAGATTTTTGCATTGAAGTAAATTCTTGCTGTTGAGCTCGATTGCGCCTGGAGCTCAACAACATTTTGGAGGATGAGAAGAGTCAGAAGTAAAACAAAAACTAGTCTGGCATGTGAGTGACGCATCGAGTCCCCTTTTACCTTACTGCCTTCACATCAACGGAGCAGATAACTCTACACAAGTTTGCCGAATTGGGTATGCGCCTGGCTAAGGTCGAACGCTACACACTTCAAGCGAGAGAATTGTTCAATAACGCAGGCGAACCTAGCCACGCCTGTCTTGGCGATTTACAATTTCGGCTCACAATAGAGGCCAACCATTATGCGAATCTATGTGCGCAGCCATGCTCTGCTTGTCACAGTTCTTACCTTCGTCTGTCTGTCATTGGTTACCTCGCTCCCTTCGGTTGCAGCATCTCAAGCAAGCCCTCGTCCAACCATCGTCTTTATGAGCGATTTTGGCATCGTGGATGACTCGGTCGCGATCTGCAAAGGCGTGATGTATTCGCTGGCTCCTGACCTGCGGATCGTCGATCTGACTCATGAGGTTACGCCATTCTCGATTCTCGATGGAGCGCGATTCTTGTATGGGGCGACGCCGTATTATCCGGCTGGTGCCGTATTCGTGGTTGTCGTTGACCCCGGGGTTGGAAGCACGCGGAAGGCGATTGTCGTGAAATCGAACCGCGACCAGTATTTTGTGCTCCCTGACAACGGTCTGATGACGCTTGTGGCTGATCGCGACGGCCTGGAAGCGGCACGCGAGATCACGAATCCTACTTGGATGATCGGCAAAGCATTATCATCCACGTTCCATGGCCGGGACATCTTCTCACCCGCTGGCGCGCACCTGGCACGAGGAGACGATTGGACGCAGGTTGGCCCCGAACTCCAGGTCGACAAATTGGTTCGTCTGAACGTGTCCGCTGCGCACCTCGACAGTCGCCGACTCACCGGCGAAGTGATCGCGACCGATGGGCCATACGGAAATCTCACAACCAACATCGACGGAGAAGAGTTTCTGAAACTGGGCTATGTGAATGGCCAGATCGTTCCCGTGAGCATCGGCGGCAAAAGTAAGAAAATCCGTTTCGTGAAGACCTTTTCAGATGTACCGCTTGGCGAACCGTTGCTCTATATCGACTCTCGGGGACGGTTAGCAGTCGCTATCAATCAGGGCAACTTTGCCGCGGTTTATGGAGTGAAACCGCCGCAGATGATCGTGATTCCACCAGCAGCACAATGAAGACCAGGTTCTGAATCCTATCTCGCAACGTCTTTAGCGATATCGGGTAGCACAGCCTTGAGCAGAGCAACAAAATCTCCTTGCACCCTGGTGGTGGTTTCGAGCACTTCCTGATGATCAAGTGGCTTGTCCAGAATCCCAGCCGCCATATTCGTGACGCACGAAATGGCAAGCACCTTGATTCCCATGTGCCGGGCTGCGATCACTTCCGGAATCGTCGACATTCCCACGAGATCGGCGCCGATCGTGCGTAAATACCGGATTTCAGCCGGTGTTTCGTAACTCGGCCCTAATAGTCCCGCGTAGACGCCTTCATGGACAGTGATGCCGAGTTTTCGCGCCGCCGCGAGCGCAAACCCGCGATATGGTTTTGAGTACGCCTGCGTCATATCTGGGAAGCGCGGCCCAAAACGCTCGTCGTTAGACCCGACCAGCGGATTCTGACCCTGAAGATTGATGTGATCGGAGACTACGACCAGTGCGCCCTGCTTGTATTCAAGATTGATGCCGCCGGCGGCATTGGTGATGATGAGAGCACGGATGCCCGTCCGCCCAAGGACTCGAGTCGGAAATACAACTTCGGTCGGTGTGTAACCCTCGTAAAGATGCACTCGCCCTTTCATGACCGCGACCGGGATGTCGGCAGTCCTGCCGATAACGAGTTGCCCCGGATGTCCGATAGCAGTCGACTGTGGGAAGGCCGGAATTTCCGAGTAATGGATTCGGACCGCATCTTGAAGTTCCTCGGCAAAAGCGCCGAGTCCGGAACCGAGTACCAGGCCTATCTGAGGCCGAAGGCACACTTTCGAAAGAAGTAAGCTTGCGGCGGATTCGGCCAAAGTGAATTGATCAGTCATCCAGTTTCAACCACCTTTCGAGGTGCTGGAATTGCATCTCGCGGGACCACTCCGTGCGCTCGCTCTCGCTGATATCGATAAGTTCCCACCCAAATCCCTCATGTTCTCGGAGACTCGGCATTGTAAACCCACGACGCGGAAAACCGTGCACAATCAGGTTTCTTCTAACGGAGGTCTTTTCCAGAGCTGTTTCCGTTCAGATTTTCACAGTCGATAATGGCCAGCATTACGCTTCCGGCGCAAGGTGGCTAGCTTTGCGGCTCCTGGTTGCACCACTTCTGCTGCACCCGCCTGTGAACGGTGCGCACTCGATTGATCTAGAAGCACATGCGGAAGCGCATTTCTTATTGACTGCAAAAATGGATGGTGTACAAACATAATCGTTCTTTGACAACTTCTAGGTTTTCCCGGTTGGCGTAGCGTCCGGGGCTCAAGCGAAGTCACCTTCTGCATCGCAAGATGACGGAGGAGGGCGAGCAAGGGTCTATAGCAATGCGCTGGTTGAGGCGAACAAGAAGATATGTTGAAGGCAGGATAGAATCCCGAGGCGTTGGGTTGATTTATCCGGTTGGCGGTGAGCCCGGAGCCCAAGCAAGATCGCGCGTCGCGACCCACAAGGAAGCGATGAATGCAGGTCCAGCAAGGGTCTAAAGCGAGCTACTGGCTGAGACGAATGATCCCAACATCACCTCGGGATTCTTATTTTCGCTGATACCCCTTACGGTCCAGTCCCGTCATTTCAAGGCTCCTGCTGAATTTGGAATCGTTCTTTCGGCACCAGCCGGGTGCGGAATATCGAGTTCGTAGCGGCTACTTCTCCTACTGCATCGACATTCAGCTGGTAGCTCCCCGAGGCCAGATTGTCCCCGAACGGAATTTCCATTTCATCCGTGTTCTTTTTCAAAGGAAAATGCTGGTACCCAATCGCCGTTGCGCGTCCGATTTCGTTTACCGCCAACACGATCACCGTCAGGTCAAAGTCGTGGTCCGTCTCGTTTGAAACCAGAATTGATCCCTCTAGTCGTTGCCCATTTACTTTCGGATAGCGTCCCCACTGCGCCATGAGCGGAGAAACCACGAGCAAAACAAAGTGTTTCAAAATTTGGTTTTCAGGCCGGCTGCTGTCGTTGACGGTTGCCGTGAAGCGAAACTCTCCGGTCTGTTCAGGGGTTCCTTTCAGATCACCGTCGGTTTGTAAAACCACTCCCGGTGGCAGGTTGCCTTCGGTAACTTCCCATTTCATGGGAGCGAGTCCGCCGCTTGTCTGTAGCCGAGCCTCGTAAGGTTGACGAACGAATGCTTTAGGAAGGTTTGGTGTCTCAATTACTAGGGGGGCTGATTTCGTACTCTGACCCGGAGCAAAACCGGAAAGCAGGGAAATCAAGACCAGCGCAACAGGAGCACGGTTTGCCATGAGGTGTTTCCTCAACCCAAGTACGCCGTCCCGCGAAATTCTTGCGGTTTTTGACCAGCCACGTTCCATAGACTACCTGTTGTTTTCTGTTCGCATCAAACTCCCGAAATGAGCTGGCTTACTAAAGAACTTCAAAACTCAGATGCGGAACAGTCCGGAAGCGAACAGACTTTCCAGGAAAATCAAATCGATACTCCGCTCGAATCGCGCGCTTTGCAGTGCTGGCACCGTCTGGCCCAAGGTTTTTCCGATGACGTCCGCGAATTTCGCAGCCAACAGGGGTCGGCAAAGTTCGAGCAGCCTTCGGAATTCCAGTGCCGTGTATCCAATTCCGAAGGTGGAATTGCGGTCCAACTATCAGGAGATTTACCCGAACTGGTGGTTCGCTATGAATATCAATCCGAAGGCGAGAAGGCCGGTGTTCCCGAAGGCGGTGTTCTTACGATCCGTGACGCGGGACGCTCTGCGGTTCTCTACTCCGCGGACCAGCATTTGAGTTTCGATGAAGCCCGGAAACTCATTTTAGAGCCGGTTCTTTTTCCAAACCGATCCGATGCTCTAGAAAAAACAGGCACGTAGGCTACTTGGCGCCAGAAGCCAGAAAACCTTCTACGGACTTGATGAACATGCTCGTCTGGTCGACGAAGGTCATGTGGCCCGATTGTGGGAGGATCACCAGCTTGGAACCAGCGATCTTCTGGTGCATCGTTTCAGAAAGCGACGGATCGCATTCATCGTGATCGCCCACAATGACTAGCGTCGGTACTTTGATCGATCGCAGCCGGTCCGTATATTCGACCGATTTCAGGTTGCCATCGACGACAAATTCCCCGTGTTCGCCCCACATTTGGCGGTAAAGATCCCATGACATATTTCCGTTGGCAATTGGGTCGTAGTTCGGATCAGGGTGGTTGTGGTACACGTAAGGAAAGTATCCTTCTCCCCAAGCAGCGACCATGTAATCGTTCGGATATCGGTTTTTCTCGTAGTCTTTACCATGTCCAAACAATCCCTCCGCTTCGAGCTTATCGATGCGATCGCGTAATTCCGGCGTCATGTTCTGTTTCATACGGACAAACACCTGGTTCAAAACGACTGTGCTTGACCATGTGCTGGCAAGGACTAGACTCGTGAGATTCTTCTGGTATTTCAGGGCATAGGCCTGTGCCAATGCTCCTCCGTAAGAATGGCCCAGCAGGCTGACCTTTCCCAATCCTAGCGCTTGCCTCACCTGCTCAACGTCTTCGACCATATTTTCGACCGTGTAGCCGGAAGGGTTTTCTAATTTCTGCGAACGGCCAGACCCGCGCTCGTCAATGAAAATGACCCGATGATGCCGTGCCAGTGGCAAGAGATATGGAAGGAAATAGTCGTGGGAAGCGCCTGGTCCGCCATGCAGAATCATGAGCGGCTGGCCATGCCCCGTGGACATGTAGTAGAGCATGAAGCCATTGGCATCGATAAACCCGTCACGAATCGGATATACCGCGTCGGCCGCGTTTGGTCTTCCTCCGGATTGCGCTGCTGCCGCCGTAACCAATATCAGGAGTGCCACCAATATTTCGAAAATCGAGTGCGTTTTCATAGATCGCATCCTAACCTTGCCCTGCTTTTCCAGCAACCACTTGGTCACGCATCACAGGGTCCTGTGAGGCCTCGCATCGACGGGCAGACTCCCGGACGATAAGCTGAACCGTTTCACTGAGAAGACTGCACTATGCGGGAAATCGTCGCCCAATTGTGGCCGGAAATTGACTGGATTCAGCGACCCAGGCTCCGGGAACAGGTCACTCAGACCTGGATTAAGGCGTTGGAGCGTAGCCCGCTCAAGCCAGAGGACCTGACTCGAATCCCTTTCACCCTGCTGGTCCCGAACTGCCCGATCACTTTTATGGAGCACAAGCGCTGCGTCGTGCACATTGCACGTCAGAGTGCTGAAGCCATGGCGAAGTTTATGGGTCGAGCTCTCCCGGTTGACCTCGATACGGTGATTGCCGGTGCAATCCTGGCGGACGTAGGGAAGTTACTCGAGTATGAACTCGGTCCGGATGGCAACAGCCGCCAAAGTGAAAGGGGAGAGGCGCTCCGTCATCCTTTTACTGGAGTTGCTGTGGCGCTTGAGTGCGACGTTCCGGATGAGGTTTGCCACATCATCGCTGCGCACGCTGCAGAGGGCGATCTGGTGAAGCGCACGACGGAAGCGTTCATTGTTCACCACGCTGATTTTATGGCTTTCTTGCCATTCAAGAACCCCAAGAATCTGAGGACGAAATGAAAGAAGGAAGTACGGAAACCATCACAGCAAGAATGGCTCGCTGGGCGGCCGGGCTTGAATATACGCAACTCTCGGAGGAGGCGGTCTACCAGGCAAAGCGCTTTCTACTCGATGCGATTGGATGTGCTCTGGGCGGATATCGTCAACATGATGTCGTAATCGCACTGCAGGTCCTGAGCGAAATCGCTGGCCGCGGAGCTTGCACCGTCATTGGTTCGGGCCAACGGGTCGATCCCGTTTCCGCTTCCCTCGCGAATGCCCTGATGATCCGCTGCATGGACTACAACGACATTTACTGGAAGCAGGATCCATCGCATCCTACCGACATTTTTCCGGCAGCCTTTGCCGGGTGTGAGCGACAGAAAAGCTCAGGCAAGGAGTTAATCGTTGGTTTGGTTCTGGGCCATGAACTTGAGATGCGCCTGTGCGAGGCGGCCTTTCCCGGAATTCGCGAGCGCGGTTGGCATCACGCGACCTTAACTGCGTTTGTCTCTCCCATTGTTGCTGGACGAGCCCTGCGTCTGAGTTGGGAACAGATTCAACATGCGATCGGCATCTCTGCCAGTCGACATGCGACGCTCGGCGCAGTTACAGCCGGTAAGTTGACGATGATGAAGAACACCGTCGATCCCATGGCGACGCAGAGCGGCGTCCTTGCAGCTTTGATGGCTGAGAAAGGGTATACCGGTCCCGAGCACGTTATGGACGGAAAAGAAGGTCTGACGCACGTATTCGGCCCGGATTGGAGGCTCAATCTTCTAACGGACGGCCTCGGGGACTCCTGGCGCATTACGCAGTGCGGTATGAAAGCTTTTCCAACCGAGGCTCTCACCCACACGCCAATTTCCGCCGTATTAGACCTCGTCAAATCGAATGATTTGAAGCCCGATCAGGTGAGTAAGATTCAGATTCGGTCTCTGGCGCGAACCGCAGATATCCTCTCTGATCCCAGCAAGTATGACCCGCGTACCAAGGAGACTGCGGATCACTCTTTACCCTATGTGATTGCGGCAGCTTTAGTGGACCGTCAAGTCACCCCGGCCCAATTCGCGATGGGAAAAATCCTCGATCCGACTATTCGGGCCCAGTTGCAAAAGATTGAAGTCGTCGCGGATCCAGAGATTGAAAAGGTTTTCCCGGCGTTGCAGAGGGTGATAGTCACAATTACGACCGCCGATGGGCGCAGCCTCAACAAGCAGCTCGACTACCCGAAGGGAGACCCGAGGAACCCGCTCACAGACACAGAGATCGAAGAGAAGTTCGCCGCGCTGGCTGAGGGAGTGCTGTCAAAGCGGAAACAAAGAAAATTGCGGGAAACGATCTGGAAACTGGAGACGCTCGAATCGGTATCGGACCTGATGCGATTGATCAAATCGGATGTGAAACAGACTGGAGCAGATGCCGAACCGATCTCCACAGCGCGGAAGGACGGCAGTGCGGTCAAAACGAGTGTTGCGACAAAAGCGGAGGCTGTTTAATGCCCCAGACGATCGTTGAGAAGATTGCCCAGTCACATTTGGCGGAGGGGCCAAATCGTCCGCTGCGCGCGGGAGACTTCGTCTCGATCCGGCCCGATCATGTAATGACACATGACAACACTTCCGCTGTAATCAGCAAATTCAAAGGAATTGGCGCGAAGAGAATCCACGATCCGAAACAACTGGTGTTCGCTTTGGATCACGACATTCAGAACCAGGATGAAGCCAATCAAAAAAAGTATCGCGCCATTGAAGCCTTCGCCCGAGAGCACGGAGTGCAGTTCTATCCGGCTGGGTCTGGCATAGGACACCAACTCATGGTGGAGCGCGGGCACGTGCTCCCGGGATCGTTCGTGGTGGCCTCCGACTCGCACTCCAATATGTATGGCGCCTTAGGCGCGGTTGGCACTCCCATCGTCAGGACAGACGCTGCCGCGGTTTGGGCAACCGGGGAGTTCTGGTGGCAAATTCCGCGCTCAATTCAGGTGGTTCTCGAAGGCAAATTGCCCTCCGGTATTACGGGTAAGGACGTCATTATCACGCTTTGTGGTCTATACAACCATGACGAGGTCCTGAACTCAGCGATTGAGTTCAGCGGTGTTGGAGTGGCAAGTCTCTCAATGGACGCGCGCTTCTCCATTTCAAATATGAGCACTGAGTGGGGCGCGCTCGTGGGCTGGTTCCCGGTCGACGACGTCACCATCGCGTATCTACGAGCCGCTCAAAAGCGGCTGAGAGTAGCCGGGGTAGAGATCGTCTCAGATCGTGAGATTGATGACAGGGCTATGCGTCCACCCGCCCCGGATTCGGGCGCTTCCTATGCGGCCCGCATCGTTCTCGATCTCTCGGAAGTAACCCAGCATGTTTCTGGTCCGGATACCGTCCAAGTCATGGCTTCGCTCGGAGAGATCAGAAAGAAGAAAATTCCCATTCAGAAGGCGTACCTGGTTTCATGCGTCAACTCTCGAGTCGAGGATCTCGACGCCGCCGCCGCGGTTGCGAGGGGCAAGAAAATTGCGCCGACAGTGCAGTTTTATCTGAGTGCGGCGAGTAAATGGGTACAGGAAGAAGCCGAGCGGCGCGGAACGTGGCAAACTTTGCTCGATGCAGGCGCGCATGCATTGCCTCCGGGTTGCGGCCCATGCATCGGCCTAGGAACGGGTTTGTTGCAACCGGGTGAGGTCGGAATATCGGCGACGAACCGCAACTTTAAAGGGCGCATGGGATCGCGCGATGCACAATGCTATCTCGCAAGTCCGGAAGTCGTTGCCGCTTCGGCGCTGGCCGGCTACATCTGCGGTTCGCGCGAATCGAACGGACACAAACTAAGTCGTACTTTTACCGAGTTCCCGATCGCAGCCAAAGCTGAGAAGGTGAAAGTTCTGCCCGGTTTTCCAGAACGTATTGCCGGACGTCTCGTGTTTTTGCCCCCAGACAATGTGAACACGGACGCGATCTACGGAAAGGACTACACCTACCGTGACGACATGACGCCGGACATGATGGCCAAAGTTGTCATGGAGAATTACGACTCGGACTTCGCCTCGCGCACCGCTCAAGGGGACGTGATCATCGGCGGTTTCAATTTCGGCACCGGTTCCAGCCGCGAGCAGGCTGCAACGTGTCTGAAAGCGAAAGGTTTTCCTTTGGTCATCGCGGCCAGTTTTTCCCAGACCTATCTCAGAAATGCTTACAACAACGGTTTCTTGTGCATCGAAACCCCGGAACTGGTGAAGCGCTTGCGCGATCAGTTTGCAAACGAGATCTCAGCTAAACATAAAACCATTATTCCCGGGCAAACGGTCGAAATTGACTTCACCTCTGGTGTGATCGAGTGGGAAGGCAAGCAGTTTGCCTTTCCGGCTCTGGGAACAGTGCCGCAATCACTGGTGATTGCGCAGGGCGTCGAGAATTTAGTTACCAAGCGTTTGAAGAATTTATAACCAGGGCAGATAGAAAACATTTTGTGGTCAGTAGTTGGAGGCATTCATGGCGAAATACACGATCGTGACAATGCCGGGAGACGGGATAGGGAACCAAGTTCTGCCCGAAGCGCTCCGGGTGCTGAAAGCCGTCGGCTTTGACGCCGAGTACATCCACAGCGACATCGGTTGGGAATGTTGGCGAACGGAAGGAAATGCCTTACCCCAGCGAACGATCGATCTGTTGGCCAAGCACAAGCTCGGTTTGTTCGGCGCGATCACCTCGAAGCCGAATAAGGCGGCGCAAGAAGACCTCAGGCCAGAGCTGCGCGGCAAGGGCTACGTTTATTACAGCCCGATCGTCACACTGCGGCAGAAGTTCAGTTTGGATATCTGTATGCGTCCTTGTATCGGATTCACAGGAAATCCTCTGAACTATATTCGCAAGGGAGTGGCTGGTGGTTATGATGAACCGCAAATCGACACCACGGTTTTCCGCCAGAACACGGAAGGCATGTATGCCGGAGTCGAGTGGACTAACCCTCCCGAGATCGTTCGCAGCGCTCTTGCGACCCATCCAAAGTTCAAAGCCTTCGCGAACACTCCAGGTCAGGATCTTGCAGTCAGCGTGCGTATCATCACGCGCGACGCAGCGCGCCGCATTGTGACCTGCGCGTTTGAGTACGCAAAAAAGAGAGGATTTAAAGGTGTCACGATTTGCGAGAAGCCCAATGTAGTTCGCGAGACTTCCGGAATGATGGAGGAGACAGCCAAGGAAGTTGCGAAAAGCTACTCAGGCATTGCTCTCTGGTCCACGAATATCGACGCTCAACTGATGTGGCTGAACAAAAATCCTGAACATTACAACGTCCTCGTGGCTTCGAACTTGTTTGGAGATATTTTGTCGGATGCGTTTGCAGGCTTGGTCGGCGGACTCGGCTTTGCAGCTTCCGGCAATATCGGGCAGGAAATTGCGATTTTTGAGCCCACGCACGGTTCAGCCCCGAAGTACGCAGATCTCGACCCTTCGATTGTCAATCCGATTGCCATGATCCTCTCGGCTGCCATGTTGCTGGATCATGTGGGCGAGAACCTGAAGGCGGATTGTATTCGAAGAGCCATCGCTGAAGTGGTGAGGGAAGGAAAAGTAAGAACCTACGACATGATGCGGCTCGCGGGAGGGCCAAAGGCCATGGGCCAAGGGGCAGCGTCGACCGCTCAGATGACGGATGCAATCTTGCAGAAGCTGGGTCACGAGAAACCGTCCGATCGAGTGAAAGACGCCAAAGAGGCTTTCGTGCTTCAGGATTAGTATGGCCATTGCAACTGAGATCGCGTTGAAAGTCGGGGAAGCGGGCCGCTCGGGCAGCGGCGTACGTTCCGATCTTCACGTTCTCGTTGAGCCCCGCGACAGCGGCGGAGTCGAGATCGCCTTAGAATCGCGAGTTGGCCTGTATTACGGCGATTCGATCCTGCAACAAACTCGGGATGTGCTCGAACAACTCGAAGTGCAGGACGCGCGAGTCTCAATTCACGATGAAGGTGCTCTTCCGTTTGTAATTTCCGCCCGAATTGAAACCGCGGTGAAGCGGGCTGGGCTGGGAAACGGAAAAATGACGATTCCTGAACGGCTTGCGCTTCCGAGCTCGTCGGCCCGCGATAGACTGCGCCGGTCTCGGCTGTATCTGCCTGGGAATGAGCCCAAGTATTTCATCAATGCCGCTCTGCATCGGCCGGATGCAATCATTCTCGATCTAGAAGACTCGGTTCACGCCGCTGAAAAGGATGCGGCCAGGATTCTGGTCCGCAATACGCTCCGAGCTGTTGATTTCGGCGGATGCGAGAGGATGGTGCGCATCAACCAGTTGCCTTTGGCGCTTACAGATCTGGAAGCAGTTATTCCCGAATCTCCCGATCTGATATTGCTCCCCAAGACTGAGAGAGCCGAACAGATCATCGAGGTGGATTGTTTCATCACAGAGCTGAAGAGCAAGCTTCGAATGGATCGGCCGACCTGGATTTTGCCGATTCTGGAATCGGCGCAGGGTATCGAAAATGCGTTCGCCATCGCTACCGCTTCTCCCAACGCAGTTGGCTTGACGATCGGGTTGGAAGACTACACCGCAGATTTGGGAGTGGTAAAGACAATCGAAGGTCGCGAGTCTCTCTATGCCCGCTCACGGCTAGTGAATGCTGCCAGGGCCGCCGGAATTCAGGCCATTGACTCCGTCTTCGGAGACGTCGCCGACTTAGACGGCCTACGCCGGTGGGGTGAAAACTCACGAGCGCTTGGTTTCGACGGCATGGGCTGCATACATCCTAGCCAGATCGAATTCATTCATAATGCATTTGCGCCTTCGACGTTAGAGATTGAAAAAGCCTTGAGAATTGTTGCCGCGTTCAATGATGCGCAGCAGCGAGGGCTTGGAGTAGTCAGCCTTGGTTCCAAAATGATTGATCCACCGGTGGTGGAACGTGCGAAGAAGCTAGTGGCGTATGCGAAAGCGACTGGAGCGCCGCTGTAGTCAGAGGTCACCAAGATGGCCACGATTCATGAACCCGTTGTCGAGCGAACCGAACTGATCCAGAATGCCGCCGGACGCCTGGTTCCTAGTCTTGCGAATGGCAGGGTGCAAATACCCTATCTTGGCGTTGGTCAATATCGTCCTCAAGGCAACAAGGCCGCTCCGCCAGTCCGGTCGAGCAGTGAATATCCCGAAAACGGCGATAAACGGGTTTCGGACCTCGAAACTGCATTGCGCGCGTGCGGATTGAGTGACGGCATGGTGATTTCCAGTCACCACCATCTGCGTGATGGAGATGCCGTCGCTTTGATGACTCTAAATGCAGTATCACGCCTTGGTGCCAGAGACCTGACATGGTTTCCAAGCGCTTCGTTCCCCTCGCAAAAAAGCGCTATTGAACTAATGGAGAAAGGCGTCATTCACCACATTGAGGGAAGCATGAATGGGCCCTTGGGCGATTACTGCACTCAAGGCAAGATGCGTGGTATGGGGGTGCTTCGTTCGCATGGTGGCCGATGGCAGGCGATTCAGGATGGCGACGTGCACATCGATATTGCCGTAATCGCTGCGCCAACCGCTGACTCCTTCGGTAACGCCGACGGCTCCCATGGAAAATCAGCTTGTGGTTCGCTAGGTTTCGCTCTCGCCGACTCTCTCTATGCAGATCGAGTCATCGTCGTGACTGACAACCTGGTGCCATTTCCGTGCATTCCCTGGCAGATTCAAGGGAATAACGTCGACTATGTTGTGCAAGTCGATTCCATTGGCGATCCGTCCAAGATTGTCTCCGGTACTACGCAAATCACTCATTCTCCCGATCGCCTTCGCATTGCAGAATTCGTCGCCAGATTTCTGCGCGACGCCGGCATCATGCGAGATGGGTTCTCATTTCAGGCGGGTGCTGGAGGCATTGCCCTGGCGTTCGTGGACTACCTGCGCCGCATGATGAAAGAGGTTGGCGTAAAAGCTCGTTTTGTTCGGGGCGGTTCCACCAAATACTTGGTTGAACTGTTGCAGGAGGGACTGACCGACTACATTCTCGATGGTCAGACTTTCGATCTCGATGGTGTGAGATCGATCGCCTGTGACCCGCGACACGTCGCGACCTCGCCGTTCACCTCCTACAATTTCCATGGAAAAGGGAACTTCGCCTCCATGATCGACGCTGTGGTTCTCGGCGCGACTGAGGTGGATGTGAACTTCAACGCTAATGTTGTTACGCACTCGGACGGTCGCCTTCTACATGGAATCGGGGGTTGGCAGAACTGCCTGGCCGCCGGTTGCACAATTCTTGCACTTCCGTCCTTCCGGGATCGGATTCCCGTGATCGTGGACGAAGTCACTACCCTCACTGGTCCCGGAGAACTGATCGATGTAGTTGCGACCGAGCGCGGTATCGCGATCAATCCTCTGCGCCAGGATCTGCTGGACGCGGTAAAGGGCTCCAACCTTCCGATTCGACCGATCCATGACATCAAAGCCGAGGTTGAGCGGATCTGTGGTGGCAAACCCTCACGCCCTAAGCACGCCGATCGCCCCGTAGCTGTAGTGAAATGGGTGGACGGTACTGTGCTCGACACCGTTTGGCAAATCGGCTGATAATTGCCGATCTTAGATTTTCGCATTGTCAGCCCATGAACCAAAAAAAGAAGCTCATTTTGGTCCTTATCATTGGTATCTTAGTCGCGCTTCATGTCGGACTGTTCGCCGCGGGCGGAAAATGGAGGAAGATGAGCCTGGTGCTCCTAGTCGTGGATGCCGTGTCTGCGCTACTTGTCATCGGGGCCGTGAAGGAAGCACGAAAATTGGAAAAGAAGTGAGTCGGTTCTTGTCACCATTCGTTTCTCAGGACAAATCCTCATTGCAAGTGAAAGGCATTGCGAGTATAAAACTGTCGCGGAGAAACCATGTCCAATCCATTCAACGAAGACCAAAGTCCGGATCAGTCATTGCTCAAGGATCGTCGTACCTTCCTGCAAACCGCAGTAGGAACCGCGGCGGCTGTGGCCATCCCACGATGGGCGCTCGCAGGTGCGCCATCCAGTACGACCAATCTCGACCCGATACGTAAAGAAATTGACAAACGTCACGAGGAGGCCGTTGCCCGTCTCCAAGCGTGGATTCATCAGCCGTCGATTGCGGCAGAGAATCGCGGAGTGAACGAAGGCTGTCAGTTGACGATGCAAATGCTACAGGACGCCGGGTTCACGCAGGTCACAAAGGTTCCCACCGATGGTCAACCGGGGATTTTCGCGACTCTCGACGCAGGAGCTCCGCAAACCCTCGGTCTGTACTTCATGTATGACGTGAAGCAGGTCGATCCGTCGGAATGGTCCTCACCACCGTGGGATGCGGCACTGGTAGACAAGCCTGGGCTCGGCAAAGTCTTGATTGGTCGCGGTGCGGTCAATCAGAAAGGTCCGGAAGCCACCTTCCTTGCTGCGTTGCACGCGATCCGTGGTGCAGGAGCAAAGTTGCCGGTCAATTTTGTTCTGGTTGCGGAAGGCGAGGAAGAGATTGGCTCGCCGCATTTTCCTCAAATCGTTCACCGCGATGAAGTACAGTCCGCGCTGAAGAAGTGCACTGGCATCTTCATGCCGAGTGCTTCACAGGGACTTGATGGTCAGGTCGTGATCACCCTTGGCGCAAAAGGTGTGGTCGAGCTGGAAATGGTATCGAGCGGTGAACGTTGGGGACGCGGCCCGAAGCACGATATTCACTCGAGCAACAAAGCTCGCGTCGATAGCCCGGCGTGGCACCTTGTCGAGGCGTTAGCAACGCTGGTTTCTTCTGACGGGAACGATCCTGTCGTAGAGGGATTTGCCGCGAAAGCCCGTCCGCTGTCTGCATCTGAAAAAGCGATGATTGCCGAAGCCGCGAAAAGGCTGGGCGAGGAGGAAGCTAAGAAATCTATGGGCGTCGAGCACTGGGTGCACGATGCGACTTGGACGGAGGCGCTTGAACTGCTGATGTCACGGCCAACCATCAACATTGAAGGCTTGGTTGGCGGTTATACGGGCCCGGGCGGCAAGACCATCCTTCCTGGCAGAGCTGTTGCCAAGATTGATATGCGATTGGTTCCAGACATGACCGCTGCGGGAGCTCTTGCTGCGCTGAAGGCGCATCTGGCAAAGCACGGTTTTGGGGACATCGAAGTGAATATGACTGGTGGTTACGACCCGACAAGCACACCGGCAGATGCCGCCATAATTCGGACCGAAACCGCGGTGTATCGGCGAGAAGGAATCGATCCCGTGATGCTGCCAAGAAATGCCGGATCCTGGCCGGGATATGTATTCACCGGAGATCCTCTACGCCTGCCGGCTGGGCATTTCGGCTTGGGCCATGGCAATGGCGCCCATGCACCGAATGAATACTATGTGATCGAGTCGGCAAATCCCAAAATACAGGGAATTGACGGCGCCGCGTTTTCCTACGTTCAGTTCTTGTACGAACTAGGATCGAAAGGCTAGTAACAGCCTACCGTTCAACGGCCATGGCAACGGCATTTCCGCCACCGAGGCAGAGCGCCGCAACTCCGCGGTGGACGTCGCGACGGATCATTTCGTAGATCAACGTTACCAGTAGGCGCGCCCCGCTGGCGCCGATTGGGTGCCCGATCGCCACGGCGCCGCCATTCACATTCACCTTGCCGGGGTCGAGATCCAATTCTTTCATGACACCGAGGGCCTGAACGGAGAAGGCCTCGTTCAACTCATAAAGATCGACCTCATCCTTCTTCCACCCTGTCTTTTTCCAAATGGTTTGGATGGCTCCCACCGGGGCCAGCATGACCCATTTAGGCTCCACGCCACTGGTTGCTTGTGCGACGATCCGCACCATCGGCTTGGCGCCAAGTTTCTGTGCGCGTTGTGCGCTGGTTACCACGACGGCCGCGGCACCATCGTTAACGCCGGGTGCATTGCCGGCCGTGACGGTCCCGTCCTTTTTAAACGCCGGTTTCAAAGAGCGCAGTACGTCGATCGTCGTGTCCTCGCGCGGCGACTCATCTTTGTCGAAGATCACCGGCTCGCCACCCTTTTTCTTCGGGGGAAGTTCAACCGGGAGAATCTGTGACTTGAATCGGCACTCTTTGATTGCAGACAGGGCTTTGCGGTGAGAATTCAGGGCAAACTGATCTTGTTCCTCGCGTGTGATCGCATGCTTCTCCGCCACGTTCTCGCCCGTAATTCCCATGTGGTAATCGTTGTAAACATCCCAGAGGCCATCATTGACCATGGAATCAATGATCTGGGCATTCCCCAAACGATATCCCTTGCGCGCCTGCGGCAAGAGATAGGGAGCATTGGTCATGGACTCCATCCCACCGGCAACTACGATCGAGCTGTTCTCGGTCTGGATCGCTTGAGCAGCGAGCGCCACGGCCTTGAGGCCGGAACCGCAAACTTTGTTAATGGTCATGGCGCCGACTTCCGGGGGCAGACCGCCGAATATGGCGGCCTGTCGCGCTGGATTCTGTCCGAGACCAGCGGAAACAACGTTGCCCATAATGCATTCGTCAACCTGACTAGCATCGATATTCGCGCGCCGAACCGCTTCGCGTAC
>Ga0335078_10000914_pt1 | contig 44895 bp, 36 predicted proteins | sample Lox_Sample_32_FD_206711 | JGI IMG/M metagenome (GOLD analysis project Ga0335078, IMG submission 206711) | Soil microbial communities from Loxahatchee National Wildlife Refuge, Florida, United States - Lox_Sample_3.2 | ecosystem: Environmental > Terrestrial > Soil > Wetlands | place: USA...
AACGGGGCGGCCGATCAGCTCCAGCTGGACATCTACGGCGAGGCGATGGACGCGATGCTCGCCGCGGACGATCACGGCCTGACGATGGCGCACCAGGGCTGGCAGGCGATGGCAAAGATCGCCGACTGGCTGTCCGACAACTGGGACCAGCCGGACGAGGGCGTCTGGGAGACCCGCGGCGGCCGCAAGGACTTCACCTACGGCCGGTTCCAGAGCTGGGTCGCGCTGGACCGCGCGCTGAAGCTCGCGGACCGGCACGGACGGCCGGCCAACAGGGAAAAGTGGGCGGCGCAGCGGGATGCGATCTACAACCAGATCATGGAGCGCGGCTTCCATCCCGACCGGCAGGCGTTCACCCAGCACTACGACACCGACGTGCTGGACTCCTCGCTGCTGCTCATGCCGCTGGAGGGCTTCGTCTCGGCGATGGACCCGATGTGGCTGCAGACACTGCAGGCGATGGACTCCGAGCTGGTGTCCGACAGCCTCGTGTACCGCTATAACCCGGCGTCGTCGCCCGACGGGCTGCGCGGCGACGAGGGCACCTTCTCGCTCTGCACGTTCCTGTACGTCGACGCGCTCGCGCGGGCCGGCCGGATCGACGACGCGGTGCTGACCTTCGACAAGATGCAGACCTACGCCAACCACCTGGGCCTGTACTCGGAGGAGATCGGCCAGACGGGCGAGCAGCTCGGCAACTTCCCGCAGGCGTTCACCCACCTGGCGCTCATCAACTCGGCGCTGTCGCTCAACTACCTGCTGGACCTGCGACTCGGGCAGCAGCCCGCGCTCGCGGGGGTGGCGGGCTAGCGCCCAGGCGCCGCCCGCGGATGAGCGGGCCAGGGCCGGCCCCTAGCCCGCAGCGACGTCACGACGGGGTCCTAGCTTTCGGCCAATCCGGCCTCGGCGGGCGCGCCCGGCCTGGTGCGCGGCAGGGGCCAGGCGGCGGCGAGGCCGATCAGCCCGATGAAGGCCATCACCAGGATGGCGGCGACGTAAGCCCGGGCCGGCACGGCGAAGCCGGCCACCACGATCGTGCCCGCGATCGCGGTGCCGAACGACGAGCCCAGGTTGGAGACGCTGCGCGACAGCCCGGAGATCTCGCCCTGCTGTTCCTCGGGGAAGGCCGACTGGACGACGTTGACGGACGGCGTGAGCATAAGGCCGACCCCGAACCCGATGAGGAACAGCCCGGGCACCGAGTACCAGGGGCTCGGGTGGCCCTTGGCCAGCAGCAGCAGCACGAGGATGCCGATGATCGTGCCGGCGAAGCCGGCCAGGATCAGCGACCGCTGGGCGAACCGCCGGGCCAGCCGGCCGGCCGCGGCCGAGGACAGCAGGACCCCGATGGTAGCGGCGGTGAAGATCACGCCGGTCTTGATCGAGCTGTAGTGCCGGATGACCTGCAGGTAGGCGGACACCGCGAACGAGATGCCCAGGAGCATCGCCCACTGCACGTTCTGGGTGACGAGGGCGTAGTTGGAGGTGCGGTTGCGGAACAGCGACGTCTCCAGCAGAGGTTCCCTGCCGGTCCGCTCCCGGTGCCGGATCCAGAAGAAGAACCCGATCTGGATGACCACTCCGCCCGCGATCAGGGCGCCCATCAGCACCAGATCCTTGTCGGCCGCCATGATCCCGCCCACGAGCACCACCAGGCCGACCGCGGACAGGAACGCGCCCACCGGGTCCAGCGGCTTGCCGGGCTGGGGCGGCCGCGGATCGCTGATGCTGCGGGCGAGCCAGACGATCACGACGATGACGAGGGCCTGGAACACGAACGCCACCCGCCAGGAGATCGCGGTGGTGATCAGGCCGCCGATGAGCGGCCCGGCGGCAGCCCCGACCCCCCCCATCCCGCTGATCGCGCCGAACGCGCGCGCCCTGGATTCCGTGGTGGTGAACAGCATCGTGGTCAGGATGTATACCGGCGGGATGAGCAGCGCGGTACCGACTCCCTCCAGGATCGAGTTGCCCAGGATCAGGACGGCGAGATTAGGCGCAACCGCGCTCAGGATCGCGCCCACCCCGTAGACCGTCAGCCCGATCCGCAGGCACAGCTTGCGGCCGTACCGGTCGGTCAGCTTCCCGCACGGGATCATCAGCGCGGCCATGACCAGCAGGAACAAGGTGATGCAGACCTGTACGCCCTGGACGGTGGTGTGCAGGTCATCCTTAATGGGGCTGATCATCACGTTCATGTTCGAGCCGGCGAAGCTGCAGATGAACTGCGCAAGCGCGAGCGGCACGAGCATCTTGTTCGGCGACGTGGCCGGTGCCTTCCGGTCAGCCGTAGTCGTCATGGCTGCGGCCGTCCCCGGCCGGCGTGCCCTGCTTCCACCTGTTCATCCCCCGTCGGACCGGCCCTCGGTCCACTGCACCGGCACTTACCCCGTGCCGGCGCCCGCCGAACGCGGCCTGCCGCGCCCGACCGCCCTGCGCATGCCGTCGAAGCCGGCCGTGGTGCGGCCCCGGAAGCCAGGGCCGGCCCGGCGCGCCCAGTCTGCGGCGCTGACCGCTTCCGGCGCGGCGGGCAGGTAGTGGGTCAGGATGAGCTCGCCGACGCCGGCCCGCTCGGCGACACCGCCGACTTGCGTGACGTCAGTGTGCAGCGCCGCCATGTGCGCGAGCTCGGACTCGGTCAGCCCGTGGCGGCGCAGGTAGACCAGGTCCGCGACCTGGTGCACGAGGATGTCCGCGCCCGCGGCGAGCTCGACCAGCTCGTCGCAGACGGTCGTGTCGCCCGAGAAGACGACCGACCCGTCCGCGGTGTCGAACCGGTAGGCCAGCGCCGGGACCGCGTGGCCGTGGACCACCCGCATCGCGGTCATCCGGATCCCGCCGTCGGCGCTGACCAGCACGGGACCGGCATCAACACTGATGTCGGCAGCCTGCACCAGCGCGGCCGGGTCCGGCATCCGCGCGTCCAGCGGCATCACGTTCAGGTGGTAGGCGTAGCCGGCCAGGATGCTGTCGACCAGGGCCGCCGTGCCGGGCGCGGGCCGGTCGGGATGGATGATGGTGACCCGGCCGGATGCCGAGTCGGCAGCAGGGAGCGCCGGCAGCCCTGGCGGTCCGTAGACCCGGACCGGATCGAGCGGCCCCTCCGGCCCGGCCCGGCCGCCCCACGGATAAAGGATCATGCCGGGCAGATCACCGCAGTGGTCGGCGTGCAGATGGGTGAGGAAGATCGCCGTCAGCCGGGCGAAGTCTAGGCCGGCGTCCGCGAAGGCGGACGGCGCTCCCCGCCCGCAGTCCACGAGGAACACCCGGCCGTCAGCTACCAGCGCCGAGCAGATCCCCCCGCGGCCGGCCACCGGCATCGGCGCACCCGCCGTTCCCAGCAGGATCAGTTCGGTCGGCATGCTCCCCCAGCGGCGCGGCTCGCCCGGCGGCCCGGCGAGCGGTCAGGCAGGCCGGGCGTGGCAGCTGCACGGATGCGGGGCTTGTACCCGCAGACCGGTCAGGACAAGCGCGAGCATCGACTCGAAGATGTCGTCGTCGGCTACCTCAGGCAGCTCCGTGCGGACATGCCATACGTTGGGATGCTGCGCCTGGCTGACTCCCAGGTAGGCCACCGTCCAGGCGGCGCGATCGCGGCGCTGCAGGCTCTCGTCCAGCGCGAGGAAGGCGGCCTCGAAGCCGGCCATCGCGAGGATGAAGTCGCCGACCGTCCGGTACATCAGCGCCGCCTGCGCACCGTCGAAGCCGGCCGCGTGCATTGCGCCTACCAGCAGTTCGACGGCGCGGATCTCGGCCGGGCCCTGCGTGGTCCGGTACGACGACAGGGACGCGGCCGCGGGATGGCGCAGGTAGGTCTCCCGTAGCCGCCTGGCGACGTCGGTCAGCGTGTCGACCCAGCAGTCACGCGGCTGCAGCCCGGTCATGCTCTCCTCGATCAGCCGGTCGGCGATCGCGAGGATCAGGTCGTCCTTGCTGGCGAAGTGCCGGTAGACGGCGGTCTGATCCGCGCCTATCGCGCGGCCCAGCTTCGGCAGGCTGAACCCGTCCACGCCGTCGTGGTCCAGCAGCCGGAGGCTCTCGGCGACGATGATCTCCGGCGTCAGGCTCCCCCGGCGCAGCCTGCGCCGTGGCTGCGGTACGGCAGCCGTCGGCGGCTGCTCGGGCCTGGCCTGCACGGTCATCCCCGCTCCCTTCATCCCCGCCGGCATCCCAGGCAGGGCGACCAGAGACTATCAGGAACTGCCTTAGTCCAAGGCATTGACAATGCCTTTGTCAACTGCTTGAGTACCCGGCAAGCTGCGCAGAAGGGAGAAGCCGGGTGCAAGCCGGAGCCGGGGAGCTTTTCTACTGCAACGGCGCCGTCTTCGACGGGCGCGGATTCCTGCCGCCGGGCACCACGGTGCGCGTCCGCGGCGGCCGCATCACCGGGGTAGAGCAGGGCGGAACGCCCGCGGCGGCGACGGTCGTCGACCTGGACGGCGGGACGCTGCTGCCCGGCTTCATCGACGCGCACGTGCACCCGGTCTTCGGCGGCGACCAGCTGCGGCGCTGCGACCTCACCGGCGCCGGGTCACTGCCCGGCTACCTCGACCTGATCGCGGCGTACGCGCGCGCCCATCCCGGCGACGGCTGGATCACCGGCGGCGGCTGGTCGATGGAGGCGTTTCCCGGCGGGGTGGCGACCGCGGCGGCACTTGATCCCGTGGCCGGGGACCGGCCGGTGTTCCTGCCCAACCGCGACGGGCACGGCGCGTGGGTCAACAGCAGGGCACTCGAGCTGGCCGGCATCGACGCCGGGACGCCCGACCCCGCCGACGGCCGGATCGAGCGGGATGCGCGCGGCAACCCGGTCGGGATGCTCCAGGAGGGCGCGACCGGGCTCGTGTCCCGGCTGATCCCGGCCCCGACCGAGGCGGACAGGGACCTGGCGCTGGCGGCGGGCCAGGACTACCTGCTGTCGGTCGGAATCACCGGCTGGCAGGACGCGATCGTCGGCCGGCTGCACGGCTCGGGCGACATCCTGCCCGCTTACCTGCGCGCCGCGCGGGACGGGCGGCTGGTGGCCAACGTGGTCGGCGCCCTCTGGTGGGACCGGGACCGGGGCCTCGAGCAGCTCCCCGAGCTGCTCGACAGGCGCGGCCAGGCGCCCGGCGGACGGTTCCGCGCCACCAGCGTGAAGATGATGCTCGACGGCGTGGCGGAGAACAAGACCGCTGCCATGCTCGAGCCGTACCTGGACGGCTGCGGCTGCAGCACCGGCGCGAGCGGGCTTGACTTCATCGACGCCGCGGACCTGCCGCGCTTCGTGACGGCCCTGGACCGGGCCGGCTTCCAGGTTCACTTCCACGCGCTCGGCGACCGGGCGGTGCGCAACGCCCTGGACGCGGTCGAGGTCGCGCGGCGGGAGAATCCGTGGCCCGGCCAGGACCACCATCTGGCGCACCTGCAGGTCGTCCATCCCGACGACATCCCCAGGTTCGCCCAGCTGTCCGCCACCGCGAACATCCAGCCGCTGTGGGCGACGCACGAGCTGCAGATGGACGAGCTCACGATCCCGTTCCTTGGCGGCCGCAGGGCCGCCTGGCAGTACCCGTTCCGCGCACTCCTCGACTGGGGCGCGGCCCTGTGCGCCGGAAGTGACTGGCCGGTCAGCAGCCCCAATCCGCTGTGGGGCGCGCACGTGGCGGTCAACCGCACGCCGCCCGCGCAGCACATCGACCCGTTCCTGCCCGGCCAGCGCATCGAGCTGGCCGAGATCCTGGCCGCGTATACCGCGGGATCGGCCCGCGTCAACGGCCTGCATACCAGCACCGGCGCGATCCAGACCGGGCTGGACGCGGATTTCGCGGTGGTCGATGCCGACCTGTCGCATGTCGCGAGCCACGAGATCGGCCAGGCCGCAGTGCGCCAGACCTGGATCCGCGGCCAGCTCGCCTACGACGCCGGGGAAGGCCGCCTGCCGATCGGCGCGGACCTTTCGCCAGCCACCTGAACCACCCCGCCCGCCGCGCACACAGCCGGCCAGAACCCTCCCGAGGAGTAACGATGAGCCGCAGAAAGCAGCTTCCGGCGGCAGCGGCCGCCCTCGCAGCGTGCGCGCTCCTGGCCGCCGGATGCGGCCGGTCAGCCGGCCGCCCCGCGAGCCAGCAGCTGGTCTCGCCCACCAAGGGCCTCGTCACGACGACGCCGGCCGGCACGACGTCGGTCGCGTCGGTGACCTGGGCGGTCTACCGGCCGGTGGACTCGCTGGACCCGATCTTCGCGTTCGACTACCCGGAGAACACCGCGATCTCGCTCATGTGCGAGTCGCTGCTCCTGCAGGCACCGGATGGCACCATCAGGCCCGGCCTCGCGACGGTCGCGAACCCGTCACCGACCACCATGGTCTTCACCCTGCGGCCGGGCGTGAAGTTCTGGGATGGCGCCGCCGTGACCCCCGCCGACGTCGTCTACAGCCTCGACCGGCAGATGAACCCGGCCTACGGCGGTTTCTACGGCGCGGTATTCAGCCGGGTGAAGTCGATCGCGGTCACCGGCGCGAGCCAGGTCACGATCAGCCTCAGGCAGCCCGACTACTGGCTCGAGGGCGAGCTGTCCTCGATGCCCGGCATCATCATGCAGAAGAGCTACGCGACCAGGCAGGGCAAGAACTACGGCACGCCGGCCGGCGGCATCATGTGCACCGGCCCGTATGAGCTCAAGTCCTGGACCGCAGGCGCCGGCATTACCGCGGTGGTCAACCCGCACTACTGGAACACGGCTGTCCGGCCCAGGGTGCAGCAGATTATCGTCAAGGGCGTCTCGGATGCGACGTCGTTCACGTCCGGCATGCTCACCGGCGCGATCGGCGGGTCGTACTTCTTCGGCCTGTCCAATCTCAGCCAGCTCGAGCACAGCGCGAGCGTGCGGGTATACCAGGGACCGGGCCAGTCCACCGACGCGTTCATCGTGTCGGCGACCAGCGGCCCGCTCGCGAGCGTCAAGGTGCGGCAGGCGCTCTCGCTCGCCCTCGACCGCAAGGCGATCATCAGCAACGTCTATGACGGCGCCGCGCTGATGCCGCGCTGGCTGGCGAACCCTGGCACGTTCGGGTACGGCCGGTCCGTGTTCACGGCCGCCTACGACAAGTCGCCGGAGCTCGGCCAGAACCTGACGCTCGCCCGCAAGCTGGTCAGCCAGGCCGGCGCTACGGGCCAGACCATCACGATCGGCACCACCAGCCAGCTCGCCAACATCGCGAGCGAGACCGGCGCCTATCAGCAGGCGGCCGAGGCAATCGGGCTCAAGGTGGCGCTCAAGTCCGTGTCCGCCGCCGACTACATCAACTTCTTCACCGACGCCAAGGCCCGCCAGGGTGTCGACGGCTTCATCACCGTCAACTACGGCGACTACGCCGACCCGGCGGCGCTGCTGACCACGATCGTGCTGCCGACCGGGTCGCAGAACTACGACAAGTTCAGCAACCCGCAGCTGACGATGCTGCTGAACCAGGCGGAGGGCACGGCGGATCCGGACCAGCGCGCGGCGCTGGTGGCGAAGGCCGAGCAGCTGGCCGCCCGGCTGCTGCCGTGGATCCCCGACGTGCAGCCGACGAACGTGCTGATGCTCAACAAGAGCCTGACCGGCGCCGTCGCGTCGTTCTCGTACATGTTCGCGCCGTGGGCCGACAACCTCGGCGGCACGAGGTAGCCATGCGCTGGCGGTTCCTGGCCCGCAGGCTTGCCATGCTGGTCGCCAGCCTGCTGGTGGCGAGTTTCGTGATATTCGGCGCGCTCTACCTGGCACCGGGGAATCCGATCACCGCGCTGTCCGGCGGCCGCGCCCTGCCCGCGGCGAGCCTGCGCGTGCTGGAGCAGCGCTACCACCTGAACCAGCCGTTCCTCGCTCAGTACTGGTACTGGCTGGACAACGCCCTGCACGGCAACCTTGGCATCTCGATCACCCTGCAGGAGAACGTCTCCGCCGTGATCGCGGGCCGGATGTGGACGACCGGCGGTCTCGTGCTGTACGCGGCGCTGATCATCCTGGTCGTCGGCATCGGCAGCGGCATCCTGGCGGCGCTGCGACCCGGGATCGCCGACACGAGCGTGCTCGTCACGACCGCGGTGTCGGCCGCGGTGCCGTCGTTCGTGGCGGCGATCGTGCTGATCACGGTGTTCTCGGTGAAGCTCGGCTGGTTCCCGGCGCTGGGCAACGGGACGAGCCTCGGCTCCAACGTGCGGCATCTCACCCTGCCCGCGATCGCCCTCGCACTGTCCTCGCTCGCGATCGTCGCCAGGGTGACGCGAGCCGCGGTACGGGAGGAGGCAGACCGCGAGCACGTGCAGACCGCGATCAGCCGCGGCATCCCGGCCCGCCAGCTCATCCGCCGGCACATCCTGCGCAACGCGGCGATCCCGATCACGACGGTGTCCGGCATCACGATCGCATCCCTGATCGCGGTCGCGGCCGTGGTCGAGACCGCGTTCAGCCTCAACGGCCTCGGCGCCTACCTGGTGCAGGCGGCGCAGTCGAAGGACCTGGCCGTGGTGCAGGGCATATCGCTGGTCCTCGTGGTCGCGTTCGTGCTGATCAACGCGATCGTCGACCTGCTGTACGCGCTGCTGGACCCGCGCGTGGCACTCGGCAGCAGGGCCCAGTGATGCGCGCGACGGGAGCGGCCGGGTGAGCGCCATGATCGAGGTACCCGCGGCCCGGATCCGGCCCGCGGCCGGCGGGGTCGCGGGGCTGCTGCGGTCAGCCGGGATAGCCGGCCTCGTGTCCGCGGCCGCAATCGCGGTGGCCACCGTGCTGGCGGTGATCGGGCCGCTCGTCGCGCCCTACAACCCCGACCTGCCCAGCCTCGGCCTGGCGTGGGTCGGCCCGTCCGGCGGCCACCTGCTCGGATTCGACTTCGAGGGCAGGGACGTGCTGTCCCGGCTGCTCGCCGGGGCCCAGTCGTCGATGATCGGCCCGCTCGCCGTCGTGATCGGCGCGCTGGCGCTCGGCACCGCGCTCGCGGTGCTTGCCGCCTGGCGGCAGGGGCCGCTCGACTCGGTCATCTCGGCCTGCCTGGACATCCTGTTCGCGTTTCCCGGCATCCTGCTCGCGGTGCTGGCGGCGGCGGTGTTCGGAGCGGGCCTGACCGCGGCCGCCATCGCGCTGTCGATCGCCTACATGCCGTACGTCGCCCGGGTGCTGCGCGGCGCGGCGCTGAAGGAGCGCAGCCAGCCGTACGTGGCCGCGCTCGAGGTGCAGGGCGCGTCGGGGACCTCGATCTGCCTGCGGCACATCGTGCCGAACATGATGCCGCTGATAGTCGCGCAGGCCACGATCATGTTCGGCTGGGCGATGGTGGACCTGGCGGCGGTGTCGTTCCTCGGCCTCGGCGTCCAGCCGCCGGCGCCCAACTGGGGCGTGATGATCTCCGAGAATCAGCCGGGCATCCTGCAGGGCTACCCGCTGCCCGCGCTCGCGGCCGGAATCTGCATCGTCGTGGTCGTCATCGCGTTCAACATCCTCGGCGAGCGGCTGTTCGCCCGGGCCCAGGCGGCGCGGCGATGAGCGACGCGGCACTGCTCGACGTCGCCGGGCTCACCGTGGCGCTGCCGGTCGAAGGCGAGCAGCGCGAGGTGCTGCGCGATGTCAGCCTGCAGATCCGGCCGGGCGAGGCCGTCGGGCTCGTGGGCGAGTCAGGATCGGGCAAGTCCATGACGGCAAGGGCGATCGACCGGCTGCTGCCCAGGGGAGCCACGGTGCGCGGCCGGATAGCCTTCCGCGGCGCGGACGTGGCGGCGCTGTCCGGCAGCCAGCTGCGCGGCTACCGGAACAAGGTCGCGATGATCTTCCAGGACCCGCGAGCGCACGTGAACCCGGTGCGCCGCATCGGCGACTTCATGACCGAGGCGCTGCGCACGAATCTCGGCGTCTCCGCCGCGGACGCGCGGACCAGGGCAGCGGACATGCTCGCCAGCGTCGGCATCGAGGACGGGGAGCGCCGGCTGCGCCAGTACCCGCACGAGATGTCGGGCGGCATGCTGCAGCGGGTCATGATCGCCGCGGCGCTGCTCACCGAGCCAGCGCTGCTGCTGGCCGACGAGCCCACCACCGCACTGGACGTGACGACTCAGGCTGAGGTGATGGCGATCCTCGCCGAGCTTCGCGAGCAGTACGGGCTGTCGATGCTCTTCATCACCCACGACCTGGAACTGGCCGCCGCCATCTGCGACCGGACGGTCGTGATGTATGCGGGCCAGATCGTCGAGGTGCGCGCGTCCGAGCTGCTGCACGGCGACCCGCTGCACCCTTACACCGCGGCGCTGGCGGCCGCGCGGCCCGACATCGGCCAGCAGTCGAGCAGGCTGCGGGCGATATCCGGGCGGCCGCTGTCGGCGTTCGAGGCGCCGCCCGGCGAGTGCGCCTTCGCGCCCAGGTGCCCGCATGCGCAGCCGCAGTGCGTCGCGGCGGTGCCGGAGCTGACCGAGCTCGACGGCGGCCTGTCCCGGTGCGCGCGCGTCGCCGAGCTGCGCGGTCAGCTGGAGACGACGAATGCGTGACGGCGAGGCAGTGCTGACGGTAACGCGGCTGCGCAAGGAGTTCGGCAGCCTCGTCGCGGTCGACGACATCTCCTTTCAGGTCCAGCCCGGCCGGTCGCTCGCGATCGTGGGCGAGTCGGGCTCGGGAAAGACCACCATCGCCAGGATGATCGTCGGGCTCGAGCGCCCCACGCGCGGGACGATCGCGGCGTGCGGCCAGGACCGGTCCAGGCCGGCCAGGTCGGCGCGAGACCGGCGGCGACGCGGCGGCGAGGTGCAGATCGTCTTTCAGGACCCGTACACCAGCCTCGACCCGCGGCAGACCGCGGAGCAGGCCATCGACGAGGTACTCCGGCTCCACCACGGCTGGCCGGCCGGCCGGCGCCGGACCCGGACCGCCGAGCTGACCGGCCTCGTCGGCCTCGACGCGCGGCAGGCCCGCGCGCTGCCGCGAGCCCTGTCCGGCGGCCAGCGCCAGCGAGTGGCCATCGCCAGAGCGCTCGCGGCCGAGCCAAGGATCCTCATCCTCGACGAGTCGGTCGCGGCACTCGACGTGTCCATCCAGGCCCAGGTACTCAACCTGCTCGCCGACATCCGCGACGAGACTGCCGTCTCGTACGTGCTGATCAGCCACGACCTTGCGGTCGTGCGGCAGCTCACCGACGAGGCGATCGTGATGCACCGGGGCCGGATGGTCGAGCGCGGCCCGACCGGCCAGATCCTTGATGACCCGCAGCACCCCTACACCCGCCGGCTACGCGAGAGCGTACCGCGCCCCGGCTGGAAACCGACTCGCCGCGGATTCACCGCGGCCACCGCGAAGGATGACGAACCGCTATGACCGACCTGTGTTACCTGCCCGCCCTGGACGCGCTGCGGCTGTTCCGCGCCGGCGAGCTGTCGCCGGTCGAACTGGCCGCGGCGGTCATCGCCCGGGCCGAGGCGGTGGAGCCGGCGGTGAACGCGTTCGCGCAGACCCGCTACGAGCAGGCGATGGCGCAGGCACGCGCGGCGGCGGCCAGGTACGCCCGCGGCGGCGAGCCGCCGCGGCCGCTGGAGGGCCTCCTGGTCGCGGTCAAGGAGGAGGCGCCGATCGCCGGGCAGCTCAACACGCTCGGCTCGCTTCCGCTGCGCGACGTCGTCGCCGACCACACCGCGGTCTTCGTGCAGCGCATACTCGACGCCGGCGGGATCGTGCACGCCCGCACGACCACGCCCGAGTTCTCCTGCGCGCCGGTGACCTGGTCCAGGCTCTGGGGCGTGACGCGCAACCCATGGCACACCGCCTACTCGCCGGGCGGATCCAGCGGCGGCTCCGCCGCCTCGCTCGCGGCGGGCAGCACGACGCTGGCAACCGGGTCCGACATCGGCGGCTCGATCAGGATCCCGTCCTCGTTCTGCGGAGTCGTCGGCTTCAAGCCGCCGTACGGGCGGGTGCCCGAGGTCGAGATCTTCAACCTCGACCACTACTGTCACGAGGGCCCGATGGCCAGGACCGTGGCCGACTGCGCGCTGCTGGAGAACGTCATCGCCGGGCCGCATCACAGCGACGTGGCCTCGCTGCGCCCGAAGCTGGAGATCCCGGCCGACCTCGCCCCGGTCGCCGGCCTGCGCATCGCGTTCAGCCCCGACCTCGGCTGCTACCGCGTGGACGAGGACGTAGCTGCGAACGCCAGGGCCGCCGCGGGCCGGCTGCGCGATGCGGGCGCGGTCGTCGAGGAGGTCAGCCTGCCCTGGCAGCTCGACATGATCAAGCGGGCGAGCCAGATTCATTTCGGCATGATCTTCGGCCCCTCGATGGGCCAGCTCTACGACCAGCACGCAGACGAGCTGACCTCCTACGCCCGCCATTTCGTGGCCGAGTCGGCCGGGATAGCCAAGGAGGACATGATCGCTGGGCTCGAGCTCGAGGGCCGCATCTACGCGCCCCTCGGCGCGCTGCTGGCCGACTACGACGCGCTGATCTGCCCAACCTTCGCCGTCCCGGCCCTGCCAGCCGAGTACGACGTGGCCGACCCCGTCGCGGTGAACGGCACGCCAGCCGCGGACTGGCTGGACGTGATGATGACGCTGCCGTTCAACATCGCCAGCCGCTGCCCGGTGCTCAGCGTGCCGTCGGGACTGTCCCGTGACGGCGTGCCGACCGGGCTGTCGGTCGTCGGCAGGACCTACGACGACGTCACCGCGTTCCGGGTCGCGGCGGCACACGAAGCTGCCGTTCCCTGGCTCGACATAGCCGCTCGCCGACCTGCATTGTGAGGCCGGCCAGCCGATAGCGTTAGACAGCGTGACTCAGCTCACCGGCAGCCAGGCTGCCCAGCTTCGCGACGCCCTGCTCGACGGATTCACTCCGGATGCGCTGGACGAACTGCTCTACTATGCGCTCAGCCTGCGGCGGGCCGAGATCTCACTGGCCGACAACTACCGGACCCGGATCTTTCACCTGATCCGGGACGCGGAGTCGCGCGGCTGGACGGGCGAGTTCATCAGCGCGGCCAGGGATGCCAGGCCGAAGAGCGCCGCGCTGCAGGCGCTGGCCGCGCGGCTCGGGCTCTCGAGCGCCCCGCCCGGCCCGGCCCTGGAGCGGATCATCAACGCAGCCGTCCCGTTCGTGGATGTCAGCGTGTGGCGGGAGCAGCTTGCCAGGCTGGAGGGTCAGGTATGCCGGGTTGAGGTGCCCGCCGGCCTGGATGCCACCTTCGGCACCGGGTTCCTGGTTTCCCCGGACCTGTGCCTGACTAACTACCACGTGGTGCAGCCGCTCATTGAGGGAACGGCGCAGCCGGCGAGCGTCCGGCTCCGCTTCGACTTCAGGCGCGCCAGCGACGGTACGGCGGTCAGCGATGGCCGGACGTTCCCCCTGGTCGCCGGTGACTGGCTCGCGGCGTCGAGCCCGCCGGGCGCGGCGGAACTGCAGCCAGAGTCGGCCGGAGTGCCCGGCGCGGACGAGCTCGACTTCGCCTTGATCCGCGTCGACGGCAGCCCGGGCACCGAGCCCGCGGGTCTTGCCGGGCAGCTTCCAGATGCCCCGCCGCGTGGCTGGATCGACCGTGCAGGATCTGCCGGAGCCGAGGCTGGCTGTCAGCTGTTCCTGCTGCAGCACCCCGAGGGCGCGCCGTTGAAACTGGCGTTCGGGGCGTCGCTCGGTCTCAGCGCGAACGGCACCCGGCTGCGTCATCAGGTCAACACCGAGCCGGGATCGTCCGGATCACCATGCTTCAACGCGCGCCTGGAGCTAGTCGGGCTGCACCATGCCGGCGACCCGAACTTCGCGCACCCGGCGGGCTACAACGCCGCGATCCCGGTCGCCGCGATCCTGGAGAACCTTGCTGGCCACCCGGCCCGCGCCGAGCTGTTCAGCAGCCAGTGACCGGCGACAGCCCGGCGACCTGGGCCAGCGGAATCGCGACCACGGCGCCGCTGACCTGCTGGATCAGCAGCACGCGAGGCTGGGCGGACGACAGCAGCGTCCCGCAGGCGATCGCGCCGCCGGCCCGCGTGACCCGCATGAAGCCGGGCGCTGCTGGCTGCGGCGCGAACCATATGATCCCGGTGAGAACGACCAGGGCCGCGAGCGACACGGCCGCATACCTGACCGCCTGGCGCAGGTACGAGGCGGCGCGCTCGGGCGCGGCAAGCTGGGCCTCGTACCACGCGACAAGCTCCTCGTCGTCCCTGACCGGGCGCGTCTTCGGCCAGCCGTAGGCTGCCTGGTATGCCCAGTAGATCGCCAGCCCTGCTAGGCCGACAGCAATCAGCAGCACGACAGCGACCGCGACCTGCCAGCCGGTGCTGAGGTTCACCAGCGCATCGCGCGCGCCAGTCACGCCTGCGAATCCGATGAGTCCGTACAGGGCGGTGATTCCGGCGATCCACTTCTCGCCGGCGGTTCGCATGTCGGCCAGCTGCGTGGGCGTGGCCTGCCGAAGCGCCTGGGCCGCATCCGCCAGCAGCTGGCTTTCCGGGCCGGGCTCAGGTACGGAGAGCGTGAGCGAGCCATCGCTCTCGCTGCCGATGACGACCGTCCAGCTGCTCCCGCAGCCCTGCGTCAGGCCCGGTGGCCTGCCCGGATGCGGCTGCTGGCAGGTGCACTGCAATGCTGCCGTGCGGGTGCGCTCGGGCGCCGCGGTCCTGAGCTCGAAGGAGACTGTCTGCAGCGGCTCGCGGTTCGGGGCCGGATGGGCGCACCGGGGGCACGGGCCGTCTAGCGCGATCACGATGCCCTGCGCCTGCGCCGTCCAGGATCGCAGCTGCGCCGGGCCGATCGTCAGGGGCTCCGCCCGGTATGGGAGCGGGTCGTCCGGTGTCACCAAGCACCTCGCTAGCCTGCCAGTCGACGGCGCGGCCCGGCCTGTTGCGCCGTTGTGGTCATCAGTGCCAGGTAACGCTACCGTGCGCCGGTGTGCCGCCCGCTAGCTTCGGGTTAGGTTCGGTGCCTGCGCATTTGTAGTGGCTTACTATGCGTGAAACGAGCGAAGCGCTGGAGCGCGGCTAAGGGGGTGGGATGGACGCAGCGCGTGCCCGGGCCCTCAGCCTGGAGCAGCTCGAAGCGTTCGCCCGGGCACTCCTGAAGGCGTACCAGGGACCCGACCAGCTTCGCGAGATGCTGTTCTACCGTGGAAAGCAGCACGCAGTACCGCACTCGGACTCGTTCTCGAGTTGCGTGCACACGCTGATACGGACGGCCTGGGGTGAAGGCTGGATGCATCTGCTGATCGACGCCGTACGCAAGGACCGGCCGGAGAGCAGCTTCATCTCCGACTGGCTGCGGGACGTGCGAGACCCCTCAGCAGTTAGCGCCGGCGATACCCAACTGCGGGAGCTCATGGATACCGCGTACTTCGACCTTTACCATCTGCGCCGCAGGGTCGCCAGGGCGGCCAGAAGCGCGCCCGCCCGTGGTGGCGTGATCGCGTTCGGCTTCGCCGATCCAGATGAGATATTCCTGCACAAGTTCTCGGACTGGCTCTGCACGTATTTCGGCGAGGCCCAGCAGAAGGCCGCGCTGACTCTGCGGCCAGATCTCGCGGCTCTGGGACAGAAGCTGGATCTGATCAAGCGCTATCGCCGCGAACTGGAGACGACGAGCGTGCTGTGTGTCGTGCGCGTAGACGGCGGCACCCCAGTCACCACCGTTGCTGAATTCTGGCAGGCAGCGGGTGCGGCTTTCGCCGCGGCCGCCCGCCGGATGATCTTGCTGTTCATCGGCGGGCCAGATGCGAAGTTCCCGCCGGGTATCACGGAGCTGCCGGCGCCCCGCTTCAACATTGACGACGTAGACGTCTGGACTCACGCGGTAGCGCGGCGCCTGGGCTGGCCCGACGAAGTCGCCGTGGCCTGGACTAACGCCATCGAGCTTGCCTGCTGGCAGGGCGACGAATGCAGCGTGCGGGCGCTCTACGAAGAGATGGATGCGGCCATCAAGGACACCTATTTCTATGACGAGGCGGCATTCCGCCGGCGGCTTGAGGAAGGGGCGGGGCATGCTTACGCGGCACCGGATTGACACGTCGCTGCGGTTCGACCGGCGGCAGGAGCTGGCGGACAGCCGCGAGATCGAGGCAGCAGACGCCGACCCTGTGCCCGCTACCGCGCCGGCAACCACCCACATCCGCCGTGAGCCGTACCTGGCGACAGCCGAGCTTGAGGATGCTGTCAACCTCGCGATCGCGCTCGGCCGGCCCCTGCTGCTGCAAGGCGACCCCGGCGCTGGCAAGACTCGCCTGGCGCACGCGGTTGCCTACGCACTAGGGCTGCCGCTCGAAGAGGCCTACATCAAGTCGACCAGCAGGGCGCAGGACCTGCTCTACGTCTACGACGCTGTCGGGCGGCTCTACGAAGCGCAGCTTCACCCCCGCCACGACGATGGCCACCAGGCCCGCGATGCGCGCAACTACATCAGGCTGGGACCGCTTGGCCGCGCCATCGCGCGCGCCGAACACGGCCGCCGGTCCATCGTGCTCATCGACGAAATCGACAAGGCCGACATCGACTTCCCGAACGACCTGCTGCGCGAGCTCGACCGGCTCACATTCGACGTACCCGAAGCACCGGGACTACACCATTCCGTCCCGGAGGAGAGGCCGGACCTGCGCCCGGTGATCTTCGTCACCAACAACGAGGAGAAGACGCTGCCCGCCGCGTTCCTGCGCAGGTGCATTTTCCACTATGTGGAGTTCCCCGACGACCGCGGCTTCCTGGATCAGATCCTGGCTCTGCATCAGGTCGGCGATCCGGCCTTGCGCGCCACCGCCATCGACGTCACGCTCCGGCTGCGCGAACTGGACCTGGCCAAGAAACCCGGCCTGTCAGAACTGCTCGACTGGGTCGGCTACCTGGATGTCACCGGAACCTCGGCGGCGGACGTAGCCAGCCTCCCGCACGCCGGCGCGCTGCTGAAGCAGCGAGGTGACCAGATCCGAGCCAGCGAGCGACTGGCAGGCACGTGACGGAGCCGCAGCTCCCGGCCTTCATCTGGGAGATCGGCCTGCAGCTGCGCAGGCGGCGGATGCCGCTCGGCGTGGAAGACTACGCTGCCCTGCGCCAGGCGATGGCAGCCGGGTTCGGCACCGACTCCGCTGCGTCGCTGCGCAGGCTCTGCGTGACGCTGTGGGCGAAGTCGGCGGCTGAGGCCGAGATCGTGCAAGCCGCGTTCGCAAGGGCCGACGTTCCGGAATGGCGGCTTGGCGCGGCACCCGCGCCGAGCGGCAGCGGCGTCGCGGACCCCGCATCGGCGAGCACGCCGGCTGGCAGCGACCCCGCTGCGGATGCGGAGACGTCAGGCGCCGAGGATGCCCCCCACGCCCGGCCAGTATCCGGCCTTGCCTCGGCACTGCCGGGGACCGGAGTGACCGACCGGCGACTCGTACTGGTCGGCCAGTACCCGCTGACCGAGCGCGAGATCGCGCAGAGCTGGCGACGGCTCAGACGGCCCCTTCGCTCCGGACCGCCTGCGGAGATCGACGTCGTCGCCACCATCAGGCAGCGCAGCCAGCACGCCGTCGCGACTGCCCCGGTCCTGGTTCCCCGCCGGCGCAACACAGCCAGGCTGCTGCTGCTGGTAGACCGCTACGGGTCCATGACCCCGTTCCATACCTACGTCGGGCACGTAGTGCGGGCCGCCCGCCACACAGGCCGCATCGACGACATCCGCGAGGTGTTCTTTCACGACGTGCCCGGAAGCAGCACGGACCGGCCGCTGCTTGAGACGATGGAAGACCCATTCCGGCCCGACCTGGACCCTGTGCTTCCGCTCATCGCGCCGCTCGCGGGCGGACGGGTATACGACGACCAGGACCTGACGGCCCCGCGCGACCTCACAGCGGTGCTCGGCGAGATCGCGGACGGCACTGCGGCGGTCGTCATCAGCGATGCCGGGGCCGCCAGGCGGAGTTTTGACAAGGTCCGGCTGCTGGACACCATCGCCCTGATCAAGGCGCTCAACGGCCGGGCGGCCGCGGTCGCCTGGATCAACCCGGCGAAGCCGGCGGACTGGGCGCGGGCGACCGCCGGCCAGGTCGCGCGCTGCGTACCCATGTTCCCGCTCACGCGCGACGGGCTCAACCGCGCCGTCGACACGCTGCGCGGGCATCCGGCTGCCGTTGAGCGCCCGCTGTGAGGGTCATCCAGCCAGCCAGGACAGCCGACCTCATCGCGGCGGTGCGGCGGACTGCCTCCGACGGCGCACTGCGCCTCGCCTATCACGCCGCGCTGCCCGTGGTGATCGACTCCGGACTTCTGAACCTGCTCCGGGTCAATTTCTTCCTCGATCCGCCCGACGCGCTCCCCTACGAGTCAGAGGCGGACCTGCTGCTCTCCCCGCTCTTCCGGGAGGTCGGCAGTGACCTGTACGAGATCGATCCGCAGGCACGCAATACGCTGCTGATCGGGCTGCACAGCCGCTACGGCGCGGCCCGCGTCCGGCAGGTCGCGCTGCTGCTCGAGCAGTACACCGACAGCACGCCCGCCTGGACCGGGCAGCCCGAGCTGGAGCAGGCGCAGCGCCTGACGGCGCTCAGCTTTGTCGACCCGGCCAGGGCGCAGGCGTGGCTGGAGACCGTCCACACCGGCGGCAGGGCCGCGGCGCTCAGCCGCCAGTGGTACGTCGCGATGCGCCAGCGGCTCGCCGCGCAGCCTGCGGGCGCGGACATGGCAGCCGAGCTGAGCGCCGCCGCGAGCCGGCTCGCCGACGACTCGGCCAAGACCAGACTCACGGCGATCCGGTCGCTCGCACTCCTCGCGCAGCTGCCCGACTGCGACGCGGCTGCACTCACCGCCATGCTGGCTGGCATGATCCGCGCGCACGCCGTCTCTTTGCACAATCCCGTCGGCGCGGACGTTCAGGAAGCACTGGCCCTGCTTGGACGCCTGACCAGCGACGTTAGCCCCGATCTTAGCCGGGTAAAGCTGATCGAGGCCGATCTGCACGACCTCGATCTCCGCGAGGCGAACCTTGCTTTCGCGGTTCTGGCCCGCTGTTCTGCTGTCCGCGTCAACCTGGCGGGTGCGTATCTCGGAGCTGCGACGCTTGACGCCGTCAACGCCGACGGCGCAAACCTGACCGGTGTAGATTTCCGCGCCACGAAGCTGTTCGAGGTAAGCCTGCGTAATGCAAACCTGACTCGCGCGGACCTGTCTGGGGCCGTCCTGGGTCGCGTCGATTTCGCCGGCGCCAATCTGACGGACGCGCGGCTGCCCGCCGTCGGCCAGGATCTTGTGCCGCGCGGCGACGTAGACATCAGCGTCGAGCACGTCGATTACTCCGGCCGGGAAGGCAGCGAGGACTCCCTCGGCACCGCCGGCGCGCCTGGGTCGCCGCTGCTGCCCAGCGTCGGCGACATCAGGCAGGGTGTAGTGACCGGTCTGTCGGCCGAGGGAGCGCTCGTCGACATCGGCGGCGTGACCGGCACCGTCTACACCCGCGACCTGACATGGCGCCTGATCGATGATCCTGGCCAGGCTGTGCAGGCCGGCGACCACGTCACCGTCAAGGTCACCGACGTGTACGCGGACGATGACGACGGTGACCACGTCGTCATCCTGTCGCTGCGAGCGCTGCAGGAAGATCCGTGGCCCGCGTTCGCCACCCGCCATCCGGTGGGCTCGATGCTGCAGGGAACAGTGGTCAGGCTCGCTCCGTTCGGCGCCTTCATGAACGTGAACGAGTACATCCAGGGCCTCGTGCACCTTTCGGAGATGGCGAATCACCGCGTCGAGATTCCGCAGCAGGTGGTGCAGCTGGACGACGAGGTATGGGCCAAGATCCTGGATCTTGATCTGGACCGGCACCGGCTGAGCCTCTCGATGAAGCAGGCAGTCCCGCCGGACGAGTTCGACCCGGCCATGTACGGCTACCCGGCTGAACCGGCTGACCCGGCCCGCGACACGGACGAGTCCGAGGCACTGTACGCAGCAGCTCTGGAAGCGTATGCGCGGCATCGGCGCGCAGCACTCGAGCCTGAGTCGTCAGCTTCCGCCGCGGATGCGCCGCCTGTCGCGGATCCAGCGCGCGGGTCCACTTCCGTTCAAGCGGCCCTGGATCGCTATCGGCGATCGGGCAGCGACGCCGATCTGGACGCGGTCATAGACCAGATGCGCAGTGACCTCGACCTCAAGCGACTCAGCCGCACAAAGGAAGCAGCGCTGCTGTCCAACTTCGGCGCCATGATGCGAGAGCGGTTCGAGCGCCACGGCAACGAGACCGACCTCAGTGAGGCGGTCAATTCCGGTGGGAAGGCACTCGAGATCGCGCCGCGCTGGGACCGGAACCGGACGAGCTACCTCTCCAATTTCAGCAGCACCATGGCGATCAGCTATCGCCTGCGAAACGACATCGCCGACCTAACTCTGGCAATCGAGCTGGCCGAGCAGGCCCTCGCCGGCGCCAGGTCGGATTCGGACCGGACGTCGATCGAGTCGAACCTCGCCGCGATCCTGAAGACCCGGTTCGAGCACAGTGGCGACAGGGCGGACCTGGATCTGTCCGTCGCGGCGTCCGAGCGGGCGCTAAGCCTCGCAGGCGCGGATCACCCTCATTTTCCCCTGATCTTGTCGAACCTCGCCAACGCGCTCCGGGCCAGGTTCGAGATCAGCGGCAAGCAGCCAGACCTGGATCGTGCCATTGACCTCGGCGAGACCGCGATCGGTGCCGCGGTCCGGCCGGACAATCTCCAGGCTACGCTGCACAACAGCCTCGGGCTGGCTCTCGGGCTGCGATCCGCGCTACGCAGGGACAGGTCAGACATCGATCGCGCAGTGCAGGCCTTCACGGCCAGCGTGGCCGCCACATCACCGGGAAGTCCGGCCTACTCGCTGTATGTTTCCAACCTCAGTGCCGCGCTGCTGTACCGGTTCGGGATAACGCATGACCCGGCCGACCTACGCGCTGCCACCGGCCAGGCCCGGCGGGCTGTGGACACTGCGGCAGCCGGCAATCCGGCCCGGGGACGAGCGCTTGTAATGCTGGCAGACTCGCTGCGTGTTCGGCATGACAGCACGCGGCGCGACGAGGATCGCGATGACGCGATCGCTTACCTCCGAGAGGCAGCCGCGATTTCACCGGACGGCGACCGGAACCTTGCAGCCATTCTTTCCGGCCTTGGCGAAGCGCTATTGGAGCGATACCAGACCCGCGGCGACTCAGTCGATCTTGACGACGCCATCCGCGCGTACAGCGACGCGGCGGAGGTGGCCGGGCCGGCGGATCCCGGCCGAGTGTCGTACCTCGAACAGTTCAGTGGTGCACTGAAAGTCCGGTATGAACTCTCTCGCGACCCGACTGACCTGCACCGCGCGGCGGAGCTTCGGGCGCCGGCCGATCCGGCCGCCCCGCGGCTCCAGAACTGGGAGATCGCATGCGTCGACAACAATCCGCGCAGCCTGAACACGCTCATCGCGATGCTGGAGGCCAACGGAGCCGGCGTGCGCGTTTATCCGGACGCGGAGCCGTTCATCCGAACCCTGCAACGCGGTCATCCGGATGCAGTGGTCTTGCATTCCCGCACCGGCGACGACGACAGCGAGAGATTCGGGCGCGTTCAGCTATTCCGCAGATCCGGGTACACCGGACCGGTCGTCCTCTTTGCTGACAGGGTGACAAGCGAAGGACAGGGGATGGCAGCCAAGCTGGGTGCTCTCTCAATCGTCAGCACCGAGACAGAGGTCATAGACGCGCTTCAGCTGGCGCGGCCACCCGGCCCTGAATCCGCGAAGCCAGCTCGATAGCCTCCCTTGCGGGCACATCGGACCGGAGAGTGAGGCTAATGTCGGGCGGGCCAGCGCAACGTCACCTGCAGGCGCTGGCGGATGCAGTCGGACCGCAGCACGTGCTCAGCGGGGACGCCGCGGCCGGGTACACCGTCGACTGGACCGGCAAGTTCCGCGGCAGCACGCCCGCCGTAGTCCGGCCGGGCAGCACCGGGGAGGTGCAGCGCGTCCTGGCCCTGTGCAACGACGCGGCCGTCGCGGTGGTACCGCAGGGCGGGAACACGGGCCTGGTCGGGGGCGGCGTCCCGCTGCACGGCGAGGTCGTGCTGAGCCTGGCCCGGCTGACCCGGCTGGAGCCGGTCGACCTCGAGGCCTCCCAGGTGACCGCCGGCGCCGGCGTTCCCATCCAGGCCGTCAGGGACGCGCACCCGGACCTGGACTTCGGCGTCAGCATCGCGAGCCGGGACACCGCGACAGTCGGCGGCGCGGTGGCGACGAACGCAGGAGGGCTGCGGGTGCTCAGGTACGGCCCGATGCGCAGCCAGCTCCGCGGGATCGAGGCGGTGCTCGCGGACGGGACCGTCGTGAGCCACCTGTCCGGGCTGGTGAAGGACAACACCGGCTACGACTACGGCTCCCTGCTGGCCGGCTCGGAAGGCACGCTGGCGGTCGTCACCAGGGCGCGGCTCCAGCTCGTGCCGAGGCTGCACGACCTGGTCACGGCCCTGGTGGGACTGGACAGCCTGGCGGACCTGCACGGGCTGGCCCGGCGCGCGGTCGCGCAGGTCCGGGGCCTGGTCTCCGCCGAGTTCCTCACCGGCGCCGGCCTTGCGATCCTGACCAGGAACATCGGGCTGCCACCGCCGCTGCCGGCCGCAGCGCCGTGCTACCTGCTGCTGGAGGCGGCCGGGCCGGGTGCGCTGGACGAGCTGGCCGGGCTCATCGGCGACCTGCCCGCGGCGGTCGCCGACACCGCACCCGAGCGCGCCCGGCTGTGGGCGTACCGGGAACGGCACCCGGAGGCGGCCGGCTTCCTCGGCGTGCCGATCAAGCTGGACGTATCGGCGCCGGCCGCGACCTGGGTGCAGCTCGCCGGGTCGGCCCGGGGCGCGGTCCAGGCGGTCGACCCGGCAGCCGTCGTCATCACCTACGGGCACGTCGCCGACGGGAACGTGCACGTCAACATCGTGCCCGCGGCCGAGCCTGACGGCAGGCACGAGGACGCGGTGTTCTCGCTGGTCGCGTCCCTGGGCGGGTCGATATCGGCCGAGCACGGGATCGGCACGCTCAAGGCGCGCTGGCTGCCACTGGCCAGGTCGGCGGCCGAGCTGGACCTGTTCGCCCGCATCCGGCGGGCCCTCGACCCGGCGGGCATCCTGAATCCGCACGTGCTGCCGCGCTGACGTCCTGGCCGGCCGCCCCGAGCTGGCCGGTGTGTAGACTCGGCAGGCGTATCGGGGGCGGCGCATACGAGTCGATGGGGTGAGGGTGGCCCGGTTCTGCTACGACGGCTACGACATCCGGCCGGGCAGCGGCCTGCTCACCTGCCGGTACTCGCTCAGCGAGCGGCAGTTCAGCGAGCAGTTCCGGCTCAGCCCGGACGGCGCATGGAACACTCCCGCGGCCGCCGACGCGGCCAGGCTGGTCTTCCTGCTCGCGGGCGTCTCCTATTACAAGACCGCCGCCCCGCCGGTCATCGACCTGGGCGATACCGCCGTCACCGACCTCGAGCGGGAGTTCCTCGGCCGCTTCTACCGCGACGGGCTCGGCGAGTTCGCCTACCGGAATGGCCTGGACCTGTCCGGGATCCGCATCGAGGGGCCGCAGCGGCGGGCGCCCGCGCGCGGCACTGACAGCCCGGCCGCGCCGGCCCGGCCGCTGATCCCGTTCGGCGGCGGCATCGACTCGATCGTGACCGTCGAGACGGTCCGCCGCGACCACCCCGACTCGGCCCTTTTCATCATGAACAGGCCGGGCTCGCGCTTCGACGCCATCGAGCGCCCGGCCGCCGTGACCGGCCTGCCCGTCGTGCGGGCCGAGCGTCAGATCGACTCCCAGCTCTCGCAGGACGCGAGGCAGCCTGTGCCGCAGTTCCGCAACGGGCACGTCCCGGTCACGGGCATCCTGTCCGGCGTGGCCGTGCTCGCGGCGGTCCTGGACGGTCGCGATGCGGTCGTGATGTCGAACGAGTGGTCGGCGTCCAGGCCGACGATCGAGGTCGGCGGCCGTGGCATCAACCACCAGTACTCCAAGAGCGCGGCCTTCGAGGCAGACTTCCGCGCCGTGCTGGGCCAGGCGCTCGGCACCGGCCTGAACTACTTCTCCGCGCTGCGCCCGCGTACCGAGCTGTGGGTCGCGGACAGGTTCGCCCGGCTGACGCAGTACCACGACTCGTTCCACAGCTGTAACCGCGCCTTCTATCTCGACCCCGCCAAGCGGCTCGACCACTGGTGCGGCGAGTGCGACAAGTGCTGCTTCATCGACCTCATCCTGGCGCCGTTCATGCCGAGCCGGGAGCTGCGGGGCATCTTCGGCGGGAGCGAGCCGCTGGACAACCTGGAGCTGACGGGCCGGTTCCAGTCCCTGCTCGGGCTCGGCGCGGACACCAAGCCGTTCGAGTGCGTCGGAGACATCCAGGAGTGCCAGGTTGCGACGCGGCTGGCGGCGGGCAGGCCCGACCGCGCGGGCACCGCGATGCTGCAGGTGCTGGCCAAGGAGATCGAGGACGTGCCGCTGCCGCAGGCCCGCGAGCTGCTGGCGCCCGTCGGCGACCACTTCGTCCCGGCCGGCTATGCGCTCTAGCCTCTCCTGGTCCGATCTCGCCGGCCTGCGCGTCGGCGTCTGGGGACTCGGGGTCGAGGGAACGGCAAGCGTCGCCCGGCTGGCCAGCATGGGCATCGAGCCGGTCCTGGCCGACGACACCCCGCCGGCCGGCGAGGTATCCGGGCTGCCCGTGCTCGCGACGGCGGCCGGCGGGCTGGCGGCCCTGCGCGGCTGCGACGTGGTCATCAAGGCGCCGGGCATCAGCCGCTACCGCGCGGATGCCCGCTCGGTCGAGGCGGCCGGGGTGCCCCTGGTCGGCGGCCTCGGCCTGTGGATGGCGCAGGCGCCGCGTGACCGAGTCGCATGCGTGACCGGCACCAAGGGAAAGAGCAGCACGGTGTCCATCGCCGGGCACCTGCTGTCCAGCCTGGGCTACAAGTGCCTGGTGGGCGGGAACATCGGCAGGCCGCCCTATGACGTGCAGTACCTCGGCGTCGACTTCGACTACTGGCTGATCGAGACGTCCAGCTACCAGGCCACCGACCTGCCGTTCTCGCCGCCGGTGGTGGCCGTCACGTCGCTGCACCCCGACCACCTGCCCTGGCACGAGGGCGTCGAGAACTACTACCGGGACAAGCTGTCGGCCTGCACGCAGCCGGGCTGCGACCTGACCGTCGCCAACGGCGACAGCGATATCCTGCGCGAGCTCCGCCACCTGCTGGGGCCGAGGGTCGAGTGGGTGCGAGCGGATGACGATCCGCGGGCGTCCTGGATGGAGCCCCTCGGACTGCTCGGCAGCCACAGCCGGCGCAACGCCCTGATCGCCCGCGCGTGCCTGCGCGCGCTCGGGGTGCCGGAGGCGGCCTCGGAGGACGCGCTGGCCGGTGCCGCTGCCGGGTTCGGCGGCCTGGAGAGCAGGCTGCAGAACCTCGGCACCGTCGGCGGCGTCACGTTCGTCGACGACAGCCTGTCGACCAACGTGCTGCCGACGCTCGCCGCGCTGGACGCGTTCCCCGGCCGCCCGGTGGCGCTGATCGTCGGCGGTCAGGACCGCGGGATCGACTACGGCCCGCTGGCGGCGGGCCTGATGACCAGGCCGGCGCCGACCCTCGTGCTGACGCTGCCCGAGAGCGGCCGGCGTATCCTGGCCGCCGTCAAGGCCGCGGCCGCCGGCGTCGAGGCTGCTGCCGCCCGCGTCGAGATACGCGAGTGCGCGCAGCTGGCCGTCGCGGTGCAGCAGGCTTACCGGTGGAGCCGTGGCCGGGACGGCGGCCTGGTGCTGCTCTCCCCTGCCGCGCCGAGCTTCGGGCAGTTCCGCAACTACCGGCACCGCAGCGAGGCTTTCCTCGCCGCGGCCCGCGCGCTCGGCGAGCTGCGCCCGCCGGCGGCCGGCTGACCCGGCCGCCGGGGCGGGGCCGTGGGCCGGCCGCCGCCCCGGATGCCGCTGCGGTCAGCGGGACAGGAACTGGTCCATGTTGCTGACCTGCGCGTGGTCGCTGGTGAAGCCCAGTTCTGGCAGGTGCCAGGCGTCCTCGATCGTGCGCAGCAGCGAGTAGTGGTTGTACGGGGTGTCGCTGACGAAGTGGCGCGGCCCGCTCGGGTCGATCACGATCGCCGGGACCAGCGCGCCGCCGTAGAGACCGCCCGGCCAGGTGGCGCTGATGTCGGGATCGCCTGCGGGCAGCACCGGCGAGTCGCAGCAGCCCGCGGGCGAGTCCCAGCCGCCGTTCACCGCGTTGCCGGTGTAGTCGCCCTCGTCCGCCACGATGAAGATCGCGCTGTGCCGCGTCCACGCCCGGCTCGACGTGATCGTCTTGACGGCGCCCTGCACGAAGGCGTCGGCGTTGCGCTTGAGCAGGACGTCGGCCGGATCGTCGTTGACGGAGTTGTACGGGCACGGCGTCTCCGGATGACCGGCGATCGCGTCGTACACCCCGCCGTGCATGTCGTTGCACTGGTCCGGGGTGATGTACACGAACCGCGGCGCGTGACCGCTGTTGAGGTCGCCCGCCAGGCTGGTGTACGGCTTGATGTCCGCGAGCCTGGCCGGGTTGTCGCGGATGTCGGTGAACAGCGCGAACGGGTCGTGCTTGGAGGCGTACAGCGGGTCGGTAGCGGACGGCCAGAAGTCCGCCAGCTGGTCACCCGCCGGCATCGCGTCCATGTAGGCACCCCAGCTGATGTGGCGGGCTGTCAGCTCGTCGATCAGGTTCGTGTGGTCGAACCGGTTCGCCGGGTTGTCGGTGTTGGTGTCCCAGTTCGAGCCGCTGATCATCGCGACGTAGTTCGGCTCGCTCGGGTGCGTGACGCCGTAGTAGTCGGCGGCCTCCCCGTAGTGCTGGGCGAGCGACGTGATGTACGGCGTGTTCGGATCGCCGATCACGCTCTTCTCCGAGTGGTTCTCCAGGACGATGACGAACACGCGGTCCAGCCGCACCTGGCCGCCAGAGCCGCGGCCATTGCTGGTGGCGCCGCTTGCTGCCGACAGGCCCGCGGTGAGGGCCGCCACCAGGCCGGCGACGCCGGCGACGGCAACGGTCCGTGACCGGACGGTCCCAATGGCCATAGGTACCTCCCCTGACGCGAATGGCCGGGCGAGTCCGGCCAGTCACCTTTTCCTACGCTGTGACCAGTGCGGCGCGCAAGCACTTCCTTTACCTTTCATTCGCCTTCTGTTCACTTTCGGGCGAGGCGTCCCGGCGCGCGCCCGCGCATCAGCTACCGCGCGGGCATGGCAGGAACGTCCCGCCGTCCAGGTCCACGTCGAACTTCACCGCGGCGAAACCGTAGGACGGCCAGTACACGCGCTTGCAGAAGGTACTGAACCTGCGCGGGTACGGGCAGGAGTTGTTGCCCGGGTTGCAGACATAGCGGTCGGCGCCGTACTCCGCCTCGCCCACCCACTTCCCGGTCGGCTGCGACGTGGTCTTGTCGGTGCTGAACACGTCCCAGCCGCACGGGGTCGGGCCCGCCAGCGCGGTACACGTGATGCCGTACTGCGAGCTGCCCTTCAGCTGCGCGGCCAGGCACTGGTGGTAGACGTAGCACTCCTCCACCACCGCGCCGTCCGCGTAGTCGCGGGCCCACCAGGTCAGGTACGGCGAGTTCTTCCACAGCACCGTCATCCCGTACCGGTGCACCTCGTTCGTCGCATACGCGAGGAAGTTCTGCGCGTCACCCGGCGTCAGGTCGAAGCCCGTGGTGGACGGCGGGTCGAAGCTGTCGATGTCGTCCAGCTCGATCGCGTCGAAGCCCTTGCGCGCGCACATCGCAATCCGCTCGTCCAGCATCGGCTTCAGGGCGTCGAGCTGGCGGAGATCCACCCAGCGCTCCTGCGGGTACCCGTAGTAGACGGCGCCCAGCGTGCGGGCCGGGAACGCCCCGCCAGGACTGGCGTCGGGGCGGTAGTCCTCCCAGGCCAGGTCCAGGTAGCAGATCAGCCTCGGGTGCGGCAGCGTCGCGGCCTGCCACCGGGTGTGGATGGCGCGCACCTGCGCCGCAGTGGTGAGGAAGCCGTCTATGTCGTAGATGTCCACGGCCCGCGCGCCGGTCCGCTGCAGCGGCGTGACGCGGCCGATCTGCCAGTCCCACCGCATCGGCCTGCCGCGGGAGCTGAGGTGCGGCGGGTACCAGCACGCGCCGCCGGGCCGCGGCTGGCACGCGACCGGCTTCGGCATCGGCACGACCCGCCAGGTGTACCCGATCGTCGACATCCCGGCCCGGTCGGTGCTGCGGACGAGCACGCGGTGCGGGCCGGCCGCCAGCTTGCCGGCGTAGATCCGGCGGCTCGCCGGAACCGCGGACCAGGGCCCGTGGTCGACCCGGTAGCTGACTACCGGCACCCCGGCGGCCGCGCGGTAGTGCGGCGGGTCGACCTGGAAGTACTCCGCGTCCGACGCGGTGCGTGCCTCCGGCAGGCCGTTCACGAACTCGGTGCGGGGCGGCCTGGTCGCGCTGTAGGCGGCCACGGCGGCGCGCGTCGTCACCGCGACGGACGCGCTGACGTCGGTGAAGGAGAAGGTAGCGGGGTCGGTCTCGACCACCTCGCTGGCGGTCTCGGTCAGGCGCAGCCGCCTGCCGGTGTCGGCGTGACCCGCGATGTACCGCCGGGCGGCGAACGGCGTCGCCGTCGAGTCCGCGGCCCGGACGCACGTCGCGGTGCAGGACTGCCAGGCGTAGCTGACCGCGAAGCTCAGCAGCCTGTCGCTGGCTGGCAGCCGGCCCGGCCGCCAGCGCAGTCCGCTGGCGCGGACGGTGCCGCCATCGCGCAGCGAGCCCGCGATGCGCAGGTGGCCCACGGCGGCCGGCCTCGGGATTGCGGCCGCCGTCGCCTGCGGGTCGCCGCTGGCCCCGGCGGCCGGAGCCGTCGCTAACCCGGATCCGGCTGCGGTCAGCGCGGCCACGGCCGCCCCGATCAGAACCACGCGCGTCGCTTGCATGACGGCACTCCCTTACCGAAGGCCGGGTGGCATCAGGTCCCTGTGGGCTTCGAGCAGCTCGTCGCACATTTCCACGGTCTGCGCGACGGTGAGCGTGGCCGCGGTGTTCGGGTCGACGAGCGCGGCCTGGTAGACGTGGTCCCGGCTGCCCTCGAGCGCGGCACGCACGGTGAGCTCCACGACATTGAGAAACGTCCGGTTCAGGGCCGCGAGCTGCGGCGGCAGCGCGCCGACCGGCCGCGGCTCGGCCCGGCCGGCGGACAGATCGCAGGGCACCTCGACGCAGCAGTCGGCGGGCAGGCTCGAGATCAGGCCGCCGTTGCGGACGTTCACGTAGATCTCGCGCTCGGTCCCGGTCTCGACCGAGTGGACGAATTCGGACGCCAGCTCGCTGGTGGGCTCGAGATCGAGCGGCGTCCCGGCCGCGAGCTGGCCCTGCAGCGTCTCCAGCTCGGCCAGGTTCTCCTCCGAGCGCGCCAGGTAATCCCCCACGAAGATCCGGTACCGCTCCACCTCGTCCTCGTGCCGCATGAACCACGGCACGTACTCGGCGGAGTGCTCGCTGGACTCGGTCGGGAAATACCCGAACCGGCGGTAGATCTCGACCCGCACCCGACGCTGCAGCTCGGGTGCGGCCGCGATCACGTCGGCCAGCATCGGATACAGCGACTCGCCGTCGCGGTCGAAGCGCAGCACGAACGCCTGGTGATTGAAGCCCGCGGTCAGGAACGAGACCTCAGCCGGATCCACGCCCACGAGCCCGGCCAGGAACGCGTGGGTGTCGCGCACCGAGTGGCACAGGCCGAAGACGTTGCCGAAGCCGGTGCCGGCGTAGACGGCCCAGGGCAGCATGGCCATCGGGTTGGAGTAGTTGAGCAGGTATGCCTCCGGGCAGTACCGCAGCATGTCCTGCGCCAGCGCGGTGACGACCGGGATCGTGCGCAGGCCGCGGAAGATGCCGCCGATGCCGATCGTGTCGGCGATGGTCTGTCGCACCCCGTACCTGGCCGGTATCTCGAAGTCGGCGAGCGTCGCCGGGTAACCGCCGACCTGTACCTCGTTGATCACGTACTGCGCGCCGTCCAGCGCCGGACCGCGCTCGGCGGACGCGCTCACCGTGGCGCCGGCGCCAGCCTGTGCGACGATCTGGCTGGTCAGCGCCTCGGCGAAGGAGAGCCGGTCCGGGCTGATGTCATACAGCGCGAAGTGCACGTCGCCCTGCAGCTCCGGGTAGCTGCACAGGTCGGTTACCACGTTGCGGGTGAACTCGATGCTGCCGGCGCCGATAAACGCAACCTTGATCACAGCTCGACAGTGTCGCATTCAGGCCATCAGTGAGCAAGACTGCGCATCCGATTAATCCGTACTCTCTATCCCTTAGGGGTTGACAGTGCCGGTTAGCGGTGCGGAATGATGTCGGAAACACGCGAGATCTGCGCACAATTCGTCGTCCTCGCTTCCCCGAAGAGGTCAGCCATGAGAAAGCACGTGCTGCGCGTCACGTTCGCATCGGCACTGGTCGCGTTCGGCCTCGCGGCCTGCGGCTCGGGCACCGGCGGGTCCGGCAGCGGGGCCGGCATCCAGATCTGGGAGGGCTACACCCAGGTCGAGGCGAAGGCGTTCGCGCACCTGCTCGCGGAGTGGAACGCCAGGCACCCGGACGAGAAGGTCACCAGCAGTTTCGTCAACAACGACTACTCGCTGCCCAAGCTGCTCACCGCGGTCAAGGGCGGCAGCCAGCCGGACATCGCCTACGTGTACGGCTCCTGGGCGCCGAACGTCGCGCAGATCCAGCAGGTGGTGAACCTGACAAGGGTCGTGCAGCAGCCGGGCGTGAACTGGGACGACTTCTGGACCGGCGAGCGCGACGTGGCCACCGTCAAGGGCAAGGTCATCGGCATCCCGGCGCTAGTGGACAACCTCGCCGTCGTCTACAACAAGACCCTGTTCGCCAGCGCTCACCTGCCGCTGCCGACCGCGAACTGGACCTGGAACGACTTCGTCTCCGACGCGCAGAAGCTGACGAACGCGGCCAGCAAGCAGTACGGCACCGCGTATGTGACGCCGGGCGACGAGGACACCGTGTGGCACTGGGAGGCACTGCTGTGGGAGGCCGGGGGCCAGATCCTCAACGCCGCGAACACCAAGGCCGCCTTCGACTCCCCCGCCGGCCTGCAGTCCCTGACGACGCTGCAGACCATGGCGGTCAAGGACCACTCGATGTACCTGGACCAGAGCGACTCCGAGTACGGCAACCTGTTCAACTCCGGCAAGATCGGCATGCTCGTCACCGGGCCGTGGGACCTGGCCACGTTCCCTAACGTGAAGTACGGCGTGCAGGTAATGCCGTCCTTCCCCGGCGCGAGCGGAGGGCACCAGACGATCTCCGGGCCGGACAACTGGGTCGTCTTCAACAACGGCTCGGCCCGCGTCGCCGCGGCCGAGAAGTTCCTGCTCTGGCTCACCGCGGCGCCGCAGGTGAAGTACTTCTCGCTGGCGACCGGGGACCTGCCCATCCGCGCGTCGGTGGAGAACGCGCCCGGATTCCTGACGCAGATGGACAAGGCGCTGCCGGGCGTGAGCGCCTTCGTGACCAACCTAAGCAACGTCAAGCAGGCCCGGCCGCAGCTGGCCAGCTATCCGAAGATCTCCACGGTGCTCGGCACCATGGTCGACTCGGTGCTGCTGGGCAAGAGCCAGCCGCGGGCTGCCCTGGACAGCGCCGCGCAGCAGGTGAACCAGATCCTCGCGAGCGGCTCGAGCTGACGTGGCGGTTCGGTCCTTCGCGCTCCGGACCGGGCGCCGGCCCGCCGCCGGTCGAAAATACGACGCCGCCAGCCGCAGAGCGCGGCCGCGGGCCCGTGAGCAGGCGGCGGCGTGGGCGTTCGTGACGCCGGCCACCGTGATCATCATGCTGTTCGGCGTCGCGCCCATCGCCTGGTCAGCGGTCCTGTCCTTTCAGCGCAACAACCTGTTCTCGGCCAGTACGCCGTTTATCGGGCTGAGCAATTACCGGCAGATGGTGCACGACCCGATCATCGCCCAGGCCATCGAGCACACGATCGCTTACACGGCGCTGTTCGTGCCGGGCACGATGATCGTCGGCCTGCTGCTAGCGGTGGCGATGAACCGCAAGATCCGCTTCATCTCCGTGTACCGCACGGCCGCGTACGCGACGATGGCGGTCTCGACGATCAGCGAGGCGCTGGTCTTCCTGTGGCTGTTCGACCCGTCCTACGGCATCGTGAACTACGCGTTCAAGCTCGTCGGCATTCCGCAGCAGCAGTTCCTGAACTCGACGTCCGAGGCGCTGTTCGTGGTCGCGATCATGACGATCTGGGGGTGGACCGGGTTCGCGGTGGTGATCTACCTGGCCGCGTTGCAGGGCATCCCGCAGGTGCTGACCGAGGCCGCCGCCATCGACGGGGCAGGCCGGTGGGCCACCTTCCGCCGCATCACGCTCCCGCTGCTCAGCCCCGCGTCGCTGTTCCTGGTCGTGTGGCTGACCATCAACGCGCTGCAGCTGTTCGACGAGGTGTATCTCAGCACTAGGGGTGGCCCGCTGGGTTCGACCACCGTGCTCGTGTACTACCTCTACCAGCAGGCGTTCGGCGGCGCGAACTTCAACTTCGGCTACGCGTCCGCGATCGCGTACTTCTTGTTCCTGATCCTCGTCTTGGTCACCGCCGTCGAGTTCCGGATCGGCCGCCGGCTCGTGCACTACCGGTCATGAGCGCGCCCGCCGTCCCCGCCGGCGGCCGACGGCGGCTGCCGTTCAGCCCGTGGCACCTGGTCCTCGTCCCGGCCACGGTCCTGCTGATCTTCCCGTTCGTATGGCTGCTCGTGACGTCGGTGGAGACACCGGGCGAGGCGCTGCACTTCCCGCCGATCCTGATCCCGCACCACCTGGACTTCGGCAACTACCCGCAGGCGCTGCGGGCCGCGCCGTTCGGCCGGTTCTTCGTCAACAGTGCGATCGTGGCCGTGCTCACCGTGCTAGGCAACCTGGTGTTCTGCTCAATGGCCGGGTATGCGTTCGCGCGGTACAGGTTCCTGGGCGGCGGGCTGCTCTTTGCGGTGCTCATGGCCACGCTGATGGTCCCGTTCCAGGTCACGATGATCCCGCAGTACATCATCACCAAGTGGATCGGCACCAACCTGGCCGAGCCGGCCGGGATCAATCACCTCGGCGCGCTCATCGTGCCGAACGCGGCCACCGCGTTCGGGATCTTCTTCCTGCGCCAGTTCTTCCGCACGCTGCCGATCGAGTACGAGGAGGCGGCCAGGGTCGACGGCGCCAGCCGGCTCAAGGTGCTGTTCCGGATCGTGCTGCCGCTGTCCGGCCCGGCGCTGTCCACCCTTGCGGCCCTGACGTTCCTGGACTCATGGAACAACTTCCTCTGGCCGCTCATCGCGATTACCGATAACAACAAGATGACGCTGCCCCTCGGGCTGGCCACGTTCCAGGGCGCGCACAGCACCGAGTGGACGCTGCTCATGGCCGGCAACGTGATGAGCCTGATCCCGATGATGATCATCTTCTTCGTGGCCCAGCGGTACTTCATCCGGTCGGTAGCCGCCACCGGGCTGGCGGGCACCTGACGACCGTGGTCGACGGCAGGCACGCGGGAAAGGGCATGAGACAGATGCGAAGGAGAGTTCGTTGATGCAGCGACCGGCTCGGGCAGAGCACGACGGTATGCGGTCGGGCAGCACCGAGGCTGAGATCGGCTCGCAGCCGGAGTGCTGGCGGCAAGCGGCGGAACTTGCCCCGGGCGCGGCCGCGCTGCTGCCGGCTCTCGGCGAGCGCACCGCTGTTGTCGGGTGCGGAACGTCCTGGTTCATCGCGCAATCGTTCGCGGCCGCGCGCGAAGCCGCCGGCCAGGGCGAGACGGACGCGTTCGCCGCGTCGGAGATGCCGCGCTCGCGCCGCTACGACCGGGTGCTCGTGCTGTCCAGGTCCGGTACCACGACCGAGATCCTCCAGCTGCTGGAACGGCTGCGGGGCTCGGTGCCGACCGTGCTCATCACGGCGGACCCGGCAACCCCTGCGGGCTCCGCCGCCGGCGCCGTGATCGGCCTGGAGTTCGCCGACGAGCAGTCGGTCGTGCAGACCAGGTTCGCCACCACCGAGCTCGCGCTGCTGCTTGCGCACCTGGGTGAGGATGTCGGCCCGATGGCCGCCGCCGCCGAGCGCGTGCTCGCCGAGGAACTCCCGGCCGAGCTGCTGACCGCGAGCCAGTTCACCTTCCTCGGCACCGGCTGGACCTGCGGCCTGGCGAGCGAGGCCGCGCTCAAGCTGCGGGAGGCGGCGGGCCTGTGGACGGAGGCCTATCCGGCCATGGAGTACCGGCACGGGCCGATCGCGGTCACGGGACCCGGCAGCGTCGTGTGGCTGCTTGGCCGTGCGCCCGCCGGGCTGGCCGGCGAGATAGCCGCGGCCGGCGGCGTGGCCTGGCAGTCGCGGGAGGTACCCCTGGCCGAGCTTGTCCGGGTGCACCGCCTGGCCGCCGCGGCGGCGCGGGCCCGCGGCCTTGACCCCGACCGGCCGCGCAACCTGACCCGCTCGGTCATCCTGCTGCCGCGATAGTGCCGTGATCGCCGTCATCGCGCTCAGCCCGGCGCTGGACGTCACCCACCACGTCGACGGTGTCGACTGGGCGGGCGTGAACAGGCCCGCGAGCGTGCGGGCCGTGCCCGGCGGCAAGGGCCCGAACGTGGCCAGGACGCTGCGCGCGCTCGGCGCCGACGTTTTGCTGCTCGGCCTCGCCGGCGGCAGCACCGGCGCGGCGGTTCAGGGCGGGCTGCAGGAGGCTGGCGTGCCCGCCGTCTTCACCCAGATCGCCGCCGACACCAGGCGGACGTTCGCGGTGGTCGACACCAGGCGCGGCGAGGTCGCTTCGTTCTACGAGCCTGGCGCTCAGGTGTCGGCACCCGAGTACGCGCGATTCGTCGCGAGCTACGCGGAAGTCCTGCCGCGGTGCACGGCCGTGGTGCTCTCCGGCAGCGTGCCTCCCGGCCTGCCCGCCACTGCCTACGCCGAGCTGACCCTCGCCGCGTCCAGCGCCGGCGTGCCGGTTGTCCTGGATACCTCGGGCGAGCCGCTGCTGCACGGCGCGTCCGCCGGCCCGGCGATCGTCAAGCCCAACCTGGCGGAGCTGGCCACGGCGGCGGGCCGGGACCTGCGCTGGGCTGGCCGCCGGGACCAGGCGGCCGTGCTCGCGGCCGCCGCGCAGCTGCGCGAGCTGGGCGCGCACGCCGTCGTCGTGTCGCTGGGCGCGCACGGGCTGATCGCCGTGACCCGCGACGGTGCGTGGCACGCGCTGCCCGAGCCCGTGCCTGGCAACCCGACGGGAGCGGGCGATGCCGCCGTAGCCGGGCTCGCGCACGGGCTCGCCCAGGGCAGTCCGTGGCCAGAGCGGCTGCGGCACGCGGCCGCGCTGGGGTCGGCGACCGCCGCGGCGCCGATAGCCGGCGAGTTCGCCACTCACCACTACCAGCTGGCCCTCGAAAAGCTGCGGGTCCGGCAGATGGAGCAGGAGTAATGCCCGCCGTTCCCATCAGCGAGATCCTGGCTCCGGCGCGCGCGGAGGGGCACGCGGCAGCGGCCTTCAACGTGATCGGGATCGAGCACGCCGAGGCAATCGTGGCGGGCGCGGAGGCCGCCGGGGTGCCCGTCACGCTGCAGCTCAGCCAGAACTGCGTGGACTACCACGGCGGGATCGAGCCGGTCGGCCGCGCAATGCTCGCGATCGCCGCCGCGGCGGCCGTGCCGATAGCCGTCCATCTCGACCACGCCACGAGGGAGGACCTGGTAACCCGGGCCGTCGGGCTCGGGTTCGGGTCCGTGATGTATGACGCCTCCACCCTGCCGTACGCGGACAACGTCCGGGCCACCGCGGCGGTCGCGGCCTGGTGCCACGAGCGGGGCGTCTGGGTCGAGGCTGAGCTCGGCGAGGTCGGCGGCAAGGACGGCGTGCACGCGCCGGGCGCCAGGACACAGCCGGGCGAGGCGGTCGCCTACGTCGCCGCGGCCGGCGTCGACGGCCTCGCCGTGGCCGTCGGCAGCTCGCACGCGATGCTCACCAGGGACGCGGTACTCGACCTGCCGCTGATCGCCGAGCTGCGGGCCGCGGTGCCCGTGCCGCTGGTCCTGCACGGCTCGTCCGGCGTGCCCGACGACGCGCTGGGCGCGGCGGTCCGGGCCGGGCTTACCAAGATCAACATAGCCACGCAGCTGAACAAGGTGTTCACCGCGGCGGTCCGCGGCTGCCTGGCCGGTGATCCGCTCCTCGCCGATCCCCGCCGTTACCTGCGCGCCGGGCGCGCGGCGGTCGCGGCCGAGGTGCAGCGCCTGACCGGCGTGCTGGGCCTGACCGGCGTTCCGGGCCAGGCCGGCGTTCCCGGCCAGGCCGGGGTTCCGGGCCAGGCCGGCGTTCCCGGCCAGGCCGGGGTTCCCGGCCAGGCCGGCGCGCTGGAAGGAGACCCTGCCCAGTGAGCCGGTACCGTCGCTGGAACCAGCTGCTCGAGCTGCTGGCCGCCGAGGGCCAGCTGCAGGTCGAGTCGGCGGCGCTGCAGCTTGGCGTCTCGGCCGCCACGATCCGGCGTGACTTCGACGAGCTGGCCGAGCAGCAGATGCTCGCCAGGATCCGCGGCGGCGCCGTCACGCGCGGTGTCACGCTCGACCTGCCGCTGCGATACAAGTCCGAGCGGCACCCGTCGGAAAAGCGGCGGATCGCCCGGGTGGCAGCCGCGCTGGTGCAGCCGGGGCATGTCGTGGGGCTGAACGGAGGGACCACCACTACCGAGGTGGCACGCGCGCTGGCGACGCGCGCGGACCTTAACTCCGTCACGACGACGCCGGGCGTCACGGTGGTGACCAACGCGCTCAACATCGCCACCGAGCTGGCGGTCCGGCAGCATATCAAGATCGTCGTCAGCGGCGGCGTGGCGAGGACGCAGTCCTACGAGCTGACCGGGCCGCTAGCCACCGGCGTGCTGGAGCGTGTCAGCATCGACATCGCGATCCTCGGCGTCGACGGCATCGACCCGGTGAGCGGCGCGATGGCGCAGCACGAGGGCGAGGCCAGCATCAACGAGCTGATGGCCCGCCAGGCGGCCCGGGTGGTCGTCGTCGCCGACAGCTCGAAGGTCGGGCGCAGGGCGTTCGCCCGGATCTGCGATGTCTCCGAGGTGGACATGCTCGTCACCGACACCGGCCTCACCGACACCGACAAGGCCAGGTTCGCCGAGGCCGGCGTGCAGGTGACGACCGCGTGAGCGGCTCCGGCCCTGCGGGCAACCTGGATCTGCTGGTGCTCGGCGACTGCAATCCGGACGTCATGGTTCTCGGCGCCGACCTTGATCCCGCCTTCGGGCAGCAGGAGAAGCTTGTCGACGCGATCTCACTGGTGATCGGCGGATCCGCGCCGATCACGGCCGTGGCGGCCGCGCGGCTCGGGCTGCGGGTGGCGCTCGCGGCTGCGGTCGGCGCCGATGCGGCGGGCGAGTTCATGCTCGGCCAGCTGGCGTCCGAGGGCGTGCTCACCTCCGCCATGGTCGTCCGGCCCGCGCAGGCCACGGGCATGACCGTCGTGCTCTCCCGCGGAGCCGACCGCGCCAGCCTGACCGCACTCGGAGCCATGCCGACGCTGACGGCAGCGGACGTGCCGGCCGGCTTGCTGGCCCGCGCCCGGCATGTGCACGTCAGCTCGTATTTTCTGCTCGAGCGCTCGCTCGGGCCGGGCCTGGCGGACCTGCTGGCCGCCGCCCGCACGGCCGGGGCCAGCACCTCGCTCGACACCAACTGGGATCCGGCCGGCCGGTGGGGTGACCGGCAGCTGGACGCCGTGCTGCGCAGCACCGACGTGCTGCTGCCAAACGAGGCGGAAGCGATCAGGCTCAGCCGGACGGACACGATCGGTGACGCGGTCGCCGCGCTGACGGCGGACGGCACCCGCCTGGCGGTGAAGCTGGGCGGGCGCGGGGCGCTGAGCGCTGCCGGCGATCAGTGGCACGAGATCGGCACTCCCGCGGTGCCCGGCGACTACGCGGATGCCACCGGGGCGGGTGACTGCTTCGACGCGGGCGTCATCGCCGGGTTGCTGGCGGGAATGGACCTGCCGTCCGCGGCTGCGCTCGGCTGCGCGGCGGGCACCGCCTCGACCCGCGCCCCCGGCGGCACGGGCATCCGCACCGACATGCCGGCCGCACTCGCGCTCGCGCGGACCGTCAGGACGGAGCAGGTGCCCGCGGCCAGCGCGGCCCGCTGCTAGCCGCGCGCTGCCAGCGACGCGCCGCTCCTGGCTCGCCGGCTCAGGTCGCGGGCAGCGGCGCGGGCTCAGGCACCAGCGGCAGCACTATCTCGAAGACCGAACCGCGGCCCACCGTGCTGCGTACCCGGACCGAGCCGTTGTGGGCGGCCGCGATCGCCTGCACGATCGCGAGCCCCAGGCCGAACCCGCCGTCCCTGCGGTTGCGGCCGGCATCGACGCGGGCGAACCGCTCAAAGATCCGCTCCAGGTCGGCCGCGGGTATGCCGGCCCCCGAGTCCGACACGGCGAGCACGACCTTGTCCTCCTCTATTCGCGCGCTGACCTCGACGCAGCCCCCTTCCCCGGCGTGCGCCACGGCGTTGTCGAGCAGGGCGTCCAGGGCCGCCGCGAGCCGCTCCCTGTCGCCCGGCACGGAAGCCTCCGCGACCTGGCCCACGCGCCAGCTGCGCGGCGGGTGTCCCCATCGGTCGAGCGCATCCATCACCAGGGACTCCATCGAGACCGGCGCGAGGTGCAGGAAGCCCGGCGACCCGGCCGAGGCCAGCAGCAGCAGCCGGCTCGACAGCTCGCGCAGCCTGACCAGCTCGGTGGCGACAACCCGGGCGTCCCTGGCCACCACCGGGTCGGTGACCGCGCGCTCGATCAGCTCCGCGTGTCCGAGTGCCACCGTGATCGGCGTACCCAGCTCGTGCGAGGCATCCTGCAGGAACCGGCGCTGCTGCTGCAGCAGGCGCAGGTTCTCCTCGGTCACCCGCTGCGCCCGCTCCATCGCCGCGAGCCGCTCCTCCATCGCGGTGAGCCGCCGCCTGCCGTGCCAGACCATGACCAGGAACATGACTGCGATCAGCGGAACCTCGGCGAGGTAGTCGGCGTCCTGCTGGCCCTTTAGCACCTGCACGCCGATGATGCCGCCGGTGGCGACGACCACCGCCGCGACCGTCAGCAGGGTTGGCTGCAGCCGCCAGAGCCGGAACCCGTAGATCGCGTTGAGGCTGACCCAGATTGCCAGGAACGGCACCGTCTGCCAGGACGGCAGCAGCCGCATCGCCGCGAGGTTCAGACCGACGAATGCCACCCACGTGATGTCCACCCAGGACAGCCGGCACCACAGCAGGACGCGATGCCACCAGCCACGGCCGGGCCGCGGGGAGCGAGTGAACCGGGACCACGACGCCGGGCCGCCGGCGGCGCGGCGCGACCGCACCGCGGCGTCTGCTTCCTGGCTGTCGATGCTGTGCGAGGACACTGGCTTACCCTTCCGGGCGCGGGGCCGTACAGCCGGCCTGGGGAAGTCTCAGCCTGGCGGCACGGCAGATGGTCGCGCAAGTCCCGCTCGGGCACAAGGCATGCCGGCGGCGGACACGGCAGTAGATAACGGCCGCCGGCGCATGCGAGGATCGTCGGGCGCCGCCGCCACGACCAGCAGCGGGCAGAGGAGGCTGCGTGTCGATCCTGGACGAATTCCTGCTCACCGACCGGGTCGCGATCGTTACCGGTGCGTCGTCGGGACTCGGGGTGGCGTTCGCGCACGCGCTTGCGGACGCGGGCGCCGCGGTGGTCCTCGGGGCACGCCGGACGGACCGCCTGGCCGCCGTGGCCGCGGAGATCACCGGTCGCGGCGGGCGGGCCCTCGCTGTGCCGCTCGACGTTGCAGATCCCGGCTCCTGCGCGGCCGCGGCCGAGGCGGCCGTCGCCGAGTTCGGCCGGGTCGACATCCTGGTGAACAACGCGGGCCTCGGCACCGCGTACCCGGCGAGCCGGGAGACGCCAGAGCAGTTCCGCGCGGTCATCGACGTGAACCTCAACGGCAGCTACTGGATGGCACAGGCGTGCGGCCGCCGGATGCAGCCGGGCAGCAGCATCGTGAACATCTCCAGCGTCCTGGCGATCACGACGGCGGGCCTGCCGCAGGCCGCCTACAGCGCGAGCAAGGCCGCGCTGCTGGGCCTGACCCGAGACCTGGCCAGCCAGTGGACGGGCCGCAAGGGCATCCGGGTGAACGCGATCGCGCCGGGATACTTCGCCACCGAGATGACCGATCAGTACGAGGCGGGATACCTGGACGGCATGCGGTCGCGGATGCTGATCCCGCGGCTGGGCCGGCTGGAGGAGTGCGCGGCGACGCTGGTCTGGCTCGTGAGCCCGGCCGCCGGGTACGTGACCGGCCAGACCATCGTCGTGGACGGCGGTGTCTCCATTACCTGACCGCTAGCAGCCGCCGGGCGGCCCCGGCGTGCCGGCGCCGGACTCCGGGTCGTCGATCATGCCGCCCGAGGTGGTCCGGACCTCGCCGCCCAGATGCACCACGTACCACCGGCCGCGCCACGAGATGAGGGTGGAGACCCCGATCGACCGGATCCGGCCGCCGGCCCGGTACACGAGCCGGGAGTTCGCCACGTGCCAGTAGCCGACGCCGTTGTCGCAGACCCCGGGGTCGATCCAGTCGGCCGCGGACTCGGGGATGACGACCCGGACCAGCGACGAGTGCCGCGCCGTCCGGCCGAGCAGGCTGTGGGCGGCGAGCACGTCCGCCCTGAACTCGGCCACCAGCCGGCTGTGCCAGTCGGCGGCGGGGTCGGCGATGGCCTTGACCTGCTCGTAAGCCACCAGCGGGAAGAACGCGGGCTGGGCCAGTGCCGCGCGGCCGGACGCGATCCCGGCCCACAGGTCGACCATCTCGGCATGGAAGACGCGGCTGTAGCCGGGCGGGCGTGCCCGCGTCTGGTGCTGGCCCGCGCGGGCGGCCGGCACGGGCAGCACCGCCGGCCAGGGTGGCGGGCTGGCGACCGCCACTGGCGTGCCGGTCGCGGACGCAGTGGCGGCCGGCGGACGCGAGCCAGCCGGCGCCGCGGCGCTCGCCCCGCCTGCCGAACCTGCGGGCTGACTGCACGCGGCCAGACCCGCAGCCGCCGCGAGCGCAGCGCAGCCCGCCCGTCGCCCCCGGTAGCGCATGCGAGCAATCGTAGATCGCAGCGGGCGGCGGGCCGCGCTGAGCCGCGCGTGTCGCGGCTGTTACACCTCGACCGGCAGCGGGACCGGCTGACTCGCCGGCGCGGCTACGCTCGCGGCGATGTCGTCGAGACTGCGGCCGGCCGGCTCGGGCAGCACCAGGGTCAGCGCGAGGCCGGCCACGGCCACGCCGCCGGTCAGCAGCAGCGTGCCGCGCAGCCCGAGCGAGCTCTGCAGGACCGGGAACAGGAACACGCCGATGAAGGCGCCGAGTTTCCCGACGCTGGCGGAGATGCCGTGCCCGGTGGCCCGCATGCGCACCGGGTAGATCTCGCTGGGCAGCACGAACGTGGTCATGTTCGGGCCGAACTCGGTGAAGAAGTAGCTGATCCCGTACACCACCAGGAACGGCGCGACCGTCGTCGTCATGCCGGGCACGATCGCGATGACCAGGAAGCAGGCGGCCATCATCGCGAAGCCGACGATCTGCAGCCTCCGGTGACCGATGCGGTCCAGCCGCGCGATGGCCAGGACGTAGCCGGGCACGGCCGCGACCACGAAGATCGCGAGCTGGAGCGCGATCTTGGTCATCGTGCTGGCGTCCGGCGTGATCAGGCTGAGGATCTGCGGCGTGGAGATCGTGTTGCCGTAGTAGGCGTAGTCGAGCAGGAACCAGCAGCCGGCGGTGCCTGCGAGCATCACCAGCCAGCGGCGGTTGGCGAGGAAGGCCCGCAGCCCGGCGGGCGGCTCGACGACGGCGGGCGCCACCCCGGCCGCGACGGCTCCCGGCACGGCCGCGCCCGGCACCACCGCGACAGCCTTGTCCGCCCGCCCCTGCACCTGCGCCTGGTAGCGCGGCGACTCGGGCATGCGGCAGCGCAGGTAGATCACGGCGGCCGCGGGCAGCGCGCCAAGGCCGAGCAGCACCCGCCAGACGACATCGTCACCCGCGCCGGAGCCGAGCAGGGCGAGCGCGAGCAGCGGTCCGATGATGAGGCCGAGCGCCTGGGTGCCGAACACCATCCCGACCAGCTTGCCGCGGTCCCTGCGGTTGGCATACTCGCTGACCATCACCGCGCTGACCGGGTAGTCGCCGCCCACGCCCACGCCGAGCAGGAACCTGAAGCCGATGAGCATCCAGTACGACTGTGACAGCGCGGACCCCAGGGCACCCGCGATCATGATCGCCGCCACCAGCCAGTAGACCCGCTTGCGCCCCACCTTGTCGGCGTACCGGCCGAAGACGAATGCGCCTACGCACGCGGCGGCCAGCATCGTGCTGTTCAGGATCGCGAGCCGGCCGGAGCTGAGGTTCCAGTCCCTGGTGATGAGGGTGGACGCGATGCCGATCACGAACAGGTCGTAGGCGTCGGTGAAGAAGCCCATCCCGGAGGCCAGCACCGCGCGCAGGTGGAACCTGCTGAGCCTGGCCTCGTCCAGGGCGGTGACCAGGTCATTCGTCCGGGCGTCCGGCATGCGTACGTCACCTCGTTGTGGCCGGGGGTTCATGTTCCGCCGCAAGCTATCCATGGCGCCTTACATAGAACCGACTTCCAGATGAACAAGAGGTGAACTAGACCTGACGGGTACCGGGCGAGACCGCTGCTTCCCTCGTGATCATGAAAGAGCCCCTGGTACTACCATGTACCCGGTGGCTGATATCCGGGAATGCGCGCACTGCGGCGCTCGTTTCGCGCCGCGCCGCGAGCATGCCCGGTTCTGCTCGGCCAGGTGCCGGGTCGCGTGGAACCGGCAGCGGGCCGGCCACTCCCCCACCGTCGGGGCGCTCGACTGGTCCATCACCGCGATGCGCGAGACGACCGACCGGCTGCTGCAGGCAGAGAACTGGGACCTGGCACACGCCTACACGGCGATCACCGAGGCCGTCTGGTGGGTGACGATGGTCGACGCCACCCTGGTGCGCTACCACCCGGACAGCTACGGCGCAGCCCTGGCCAGGCACGACGCCGCCGAGCGCAAGATCATCGAGGACACCTTTGCCGGCCTGCGATTCGTGCGCAACCGCCTGGGCTACAAGGCAGATCACGACGAGTTCATCAGGCCCCGGCTGACCCGGTACGGCGCCGCGGACGGCCGGATCGCCACGTGGACGTGGCGGCCCGTCCGCAAGCCCGCGCTGGCCACGCTCCCGGCTCGCGGCCAGGACTGGGAACTGACCCGATTCCGCGCCTACCGCGCGCAACTGGCCGGTCACACCATCGAGGACACCTTCAGCCGGGCTGCGGCCTTCCTGCGATCAGCCAGCGGCGCCAGTGTCAGCCGCACCTGACCGCGGTCCCGGCCTGCGCGGGATAGCCGACCTGCGCGGGATAGCCGACCTGCGCGATACCGAGCGCCGGACCAGGGCGGCCCTGGCGGGAATCTGGCCCGGCTGCGACGTGCACGGCCTGCGCCCCCTGCCGGGCGGCGCGTCCAGCCTCACCTTCGTGACCGAGGTGGCCGGCGCGCCTGCCGACCGCGTCGTGGTCAAGATGGCGCCGCCCGGGCTGCCGCCAGTGCGCAACCGTGATGTGCTCCGGCAGGCACGGGTGCTTCGGGCGCTGGCCGAGGTACCCGAAGTCGACGTTCCCGCAATCTACGCCAGCGACGCGGGCGACCCGCCGGGCATGCCGCCGCTCTTCGTCATGGAATATGTCGAGGGCGAGAGCTATGAGCCGCTGCTGACCACGCTGGATCCGGGAGCGGTCCGCCCGGCCGACGACGACGTAGAGCGCAGGGCGAGGTCCGCGGTGCGCATGCTGGCTGCGCTGCACCGGCATGATGCCGCCGGGCTCGGCCTCGCCGGCGAGCCCGAGATGTCGCTTGCCGACGAGTGCGCGAAGTGGGCGCGAGCGCTGGCGACCTGCAGCCTCGACGACGAGAGCGCACGGCTGGAGGCCGAGTGCAGGCGCCGGCTGGCGCGCGGCAAGCCTGCCCCGGTGCCGCCCGTCGTGCTGCACGGCGACTGGCGCCTCGGGAACATGCAGTGCGCCGGCGCGCAGGTCCGGGCGGTCATCGACTGGGAGATCTGGTCGGTCGGCGACCCGCGGACCGATCTGGCCTGGATGATGATGTGGGCGAGCCCAGGCAACCCTGGCACTGGTGTCCGGGACACGTTCATGCCGGCCCCGCGACGGCTGCAGGCCTGGTACGAGGCGGCCGCGGGCGAGGCCGTGGCTGACCTGGACTGGGTGCAGGGCCTGATCCGGTACAAGTCGGCCGCGGTGGCCGCGCTGCTGGTGAAGAACGCCGGGAAGCGCGGCGAGGCGGGCGACCAGCTCGAACGCAGGCGGCGGAGCATCCGGGGCACGCTCGAGTGGGCGCTGCAGGTCCTGCCTGCCTGAACGCGAGGGAGTCAAGTTGAGCGCCGTTACCGACCGCTTCGCACTGACAGGGAAGGTTGCGCTGGTGACCGGCGGCAGCCGCGGCCTGGGCCGGGAGATGGTGCTCGCGTTCGCGCGGGCCGGGGCTGACGTGGTCATTACCAGCAGGAACGTCGGGCCATGTACCGACCTCGCCGCGCAGGTCGAGCACGAGACCGGGCGCAGCGCGCTGGCATACGGATGTCATGTCGGTCACTGGGACGAGCTGCCGGGCCTGCTGGAGGCGGCGTATGACCGGTTCGGCAGGCTCGACATCCTGGTCAACAACGCGGGCAAGTCCCCGCTGTACCCGTCGCTGGCCGATGTGGACGAGCGACTATGGGACAGCGTGCTCGCGGTGAACCTCAAGGGTCCGTTCCGGCTGACCGCCCTTGCCGGGGCCCGGATGGCTGCGGCCGACGGCGGG
>Ga0335078_10000915_pt1 | contig 44873 bp, 32 predicted proteins | sample Lox_Sample_32_FD_206711 | JGI IMG/M metagenome (GOLD analysis project Ga0335078, IMG submission 206711) | Soil microbial communities from Loxahatchee National Wildlife Refuge, Florida, United States - Lox_Sample_3.2 | ecosystem: Environmental > Terrestrial > Soil > Wetlands | place: USA...
CCAAGAAGTTCTGTTGGATCTTCAGCGATTGCAGGCAATCGCTGAGTCGTATTGCGACGCTTGGGTTGAGGTGAACGAACAGTGGGTCATCACAAAGTGGAACTCCAAAGCCGAAACCTTGTACGGTTGGACAGCCGCCGAGGCAATTGGGCGATCTTGCGAAACCATCACTCCGCCTCGTCTGAGAGCCGCACTCGGAACACTGCTCCAGGAGAGGTTTAGCTCGAAAGATACAACGGCCATCAGCGACCCGATCCCCGCGCGAGCGTTGCATCGGGATGGACGTGAGTTCCCGGCGGAAATGACGCTGTCGTTTTTGCGAATTGAGGGCCGCCCACACGTTGCGATTTATGTCCGCGATCTCACGCGCCGCAAGGAGATCGAGAACGAGCTGTACGAAAGCGAAGGACGATCGCGAACCATCCTGGACCACATCGAAGACGCCTATTTCGAAGTGGATCTTCGCGGCAGGTACCTGGCCGTGAACGGCCCTTTTTGCAGAATATTCGGTTATTCATCCTCCGAGCTGCTGGGCAAGAGCTACAAGAAGATCTATAGCCCCCAAGAGGCCGTGCGCACCTACGAGACATTCCACCGAGTCTACGTGAGCGGCGAGTCGAATGCGTCTTTCGAGCATGCCATCACGTCCAGAGACGGATCGAAGAGATTCGTGGAGGTCTCCATTTCGCTCAAGAAGGACCGCAGAGGGCGGCCCAGCGGATTTTTCGGGATCATGCGCGACTGCACGCAGCGCAAATTGTACGAGCAGGAGTTGGCGAAAGCAAAGGAGGCGGCGGAGGCGGCTAACAGGGCTAAGAGCGAGTTTCTGGCGAACATGAGTCACGAAATCAGAACGCCCATGAACGGCATTATCGGCATGGCGGAGTTACTGCTTGGCACGGATCTAGCGGATGAGCAGAAAGACTTCCTCTCGACAATCCGATCTTCCGCCGACTCGCTGCTGGTCATCATCAACGACATTCTGGACTACTCCAAGATTGAAGCCGGCAAGGTGTCCTTGGATCCCGCGCCATTCGATTTGCAGGAATGTATTGGGGATGCGATGAGAGTTGTGGCGATACAGGCTCACAACAAAGGATTAGAGCTGGCCTTTCACCTGGAGCCGGACGTGGCAACGGAATTGGTGGGAGATTCCGCGCGCCTGCGGCAAGTGCTGCTGAATCTGGCGGTGAATGCCATCAAGTTCACCGCAAAAGGCGAGGTCGTGTTGAGTGTACGCACCGAGCGCCGGTCGGGCAATGAAGCGATGTTGCATTTTGCAGTGCGCGATACGGGCATCGGAATTCCGCTGGAAAAGCAAGGAAAGCTGTTTCAGATGTTCGAGCAAGTGGACATGTCCACGACGCGTCAATTTGGGGGCACGGGACTCGGTTTGGCCATCTCAAAACGAATCGTGGAAATGATGGGCGGCGAAATCTGGACGGAGAGTACGGTGGGCGCGGGTTCTACATTCCACTTTACCGCGCAGTTTTCAATCGCCTCGACTTGTCCGGGTCGGCTGCCGACGTGCCCAGAACAGTTGGATGGATTGCGCGTTCTCATCATCGACGATAACGCGTCGAATCTGCGGATTCTCGAACGGATGACCCGGCAATGGAAAATGCTACCCGAGACAGCCGGCTCCGGGTCAGCCGGACTGGCGAAATTCGACGAAGCTTTGGCATCGAGACAACCGATCACTCTGATTCTGCTGGACGAGGAGATGCCAGACATGCGCGGACTGGAGGTGATCGAGCGTGTCCGTACGAACCCTGCATTTTCCGGCTCGGCGATCATGATGCTCACGTCGGCGGGCCAAAGTGAAAGTGCCGCGAAATGCCGGGAATTGGGCGTCGAAAACTACTTGATCAAGCCCATCCGGCCCGCCGAACTGCAAATGGCGATTTCGAAGGCTTTGCGGCTGTTGGAACCAGCGAATGCTAGATCCCTAGCGCGAGACACAATACCACCGTCCCGCTGCTTGCGCATACTGGTCGCCGAGGACAATCTGGTGAATCAGCGAGTAGCTACGGGATTGCTCAGGACGATGGGGCACGACGTGACGCTCGCCGGGACCGGCTCGGAAACAATCGCGCGGTGGAGCGAAGGTCAGTTCGACCTGGTTCTCATGGACGTGCAGATGCCCGAGATAGACGGCTTCCAGGCCACCCGGAAGATTCGGCAACTGGAACGCGCGGCCGGCAGTCACACACCGATTATTGCGATGACTGCTCATGCGATGAGCAGCGATCGCGACCGATGCTTTGAAGCAGGCATGGACGACTATGTTTCGAAACCCGTCGGCCTGGACGTGCTTCGGCAGGCCATTGCTCGATGCGTCGGCTCCCGGCTCCCAGAGCACAAAAGCGAGAGAGTGCATCCACAGGCGCCTAAACAAACTGAAGCAGAAGTTCGGAATTGCGCGAACTGAAACGGCGTTTCTGCTGAAAATTGAAAGGCAGAGTACGTCGGTCAGTATAATGATTCGCGAGTGATCCATCGCCGTTCGTTTCTCGCTTCGCTGGCGTCCACGCTGGCGGTGCGCCTTGACGCTGCTCTGTCGCGCCCACCCAATATCGTCTTCATTCTCTGCGACGATCTGGGTTACGGCGATCTAGGCTGTTACGGCTCGAAGATTTCCACACCCAATCTCGATCGCATGGCTGCTGACGGCGTGCGATTCACCAATTTTTCTTCCGCCGATCCGGTCTGCTCGCCGTCTCGCGCGGCTCTGCTCACCGGCCGCTATCCGACGCGTGTCGGCGTTCCTCACGTGTTTTTTCCTCAGGATAAAGGCGGCATGAATCTGGACGAAGTCACGCTCGCCAATGTACTCAAGAATCGCGGCTACCGGACCATTTGCATCGGCAAGTGGCACCTGGGGCGTCCGGTCGAGTACCTGCCTACCAGCCGAGGCTTTGACGAATACTTCGGCATCCCCTACAGCAACGACATGAACCCGCGTGTGCTGATGCACAACACCGAGGTCATCGAACAGGAGACCGATCTCTCAACGCTGACGCCGCGCTACGCCGAGCAGGCCATCCGATTCATCCGCGAAAACCGTGCCGCGCCGATATTTCTTTTTCTGCCGCAGACCTACCCGCACATTCCGCTGGGCGCTTCCGAGCGCTTCCGTGGCAAATCATCGGAGGGCTTGTACGGCGATGTCGTCGAGGAAATCGATTGGAGCGTGGGCGAAATCCGCCGCGCGCTCAAGGAAAACGGCCTGGAACAGAACACGCTCGTCATTTTTACGAGCGACAATGGCCCCTGGTATCAGGGCAGCCCCGGAAAACTGCGCGGGCGCAAGAACACGACTTACGAAGGCGGCGTGCGCGAGCCGTTCCTTGCCGCTTGGCCGGGCAAGATTCGCGCCAATCGCGTATGCGATGGCTTGGCGTCGATGCTCGATATTTTCCCAACCGTCACTCGGTTGTGCGGAGCGGCGCTACCGGCGAAACCGCTGGACGGCATCGATATATGGCCTCTGCTGACAGGACAGAAAGCATCCATCGATCGCGAGGTCTTGCTCTACTTCGACGGCTGGGATCTGCAATGCGCACGCTGGAACAATTGGAAATTGCACGTAGCGCGGCACAACACCGCCGCTTACACGCCGGCGCCGCCCCAAGGACGCCTCAACTACTCGCTGGCGCGTCCTGAGCTTTACAATCTGGCATCCGATCCAGATGAAAGCTACGACGTCGCGCCGCAGAATCCGCAAATCGTCGTCGAAATGCAGCGCAGAATTAACTCGCTGCTCCCCGGTTTTCCCGAGGAAGTGCAAAACTCGTGGGCCGAGGCGCAGAAGCGCCGCTCCGATCCCGCTGTGCCCGCCGGAGCGTATCCGCATTGAGGTTGGGCGCCGATCGCGCGCCACCGGATAGCGCGACCGCGTATAGTTGGTTCAATGCAGAACGTTGCACACCGGAGTTCGCATATGCTGAAGCAATCGACAGTATCGCTGACGATGATCGTGGGCCTGCTGTTTACGGCTCTGCCGCAACCGTCCAGAGCGCAAACCGGCGGTTCGCCGTTCCACGAGGACTTCATCGAGGTCAACGGCGTCCGCCTGCATTATGCCAGCGTCGGACAAGGACCTCTGGTGCTCTTTCTGCACGGATATCCATCCTTCTGGTACCAGTGGAAAGACCAGATGCTCGAGATGGGACGCGACCATCTGGCGGTCGGCCTGGACATGCGCGGCTACAATCTGTCGTCCAAGCCGGAGGGCCTGGAGCCCTACCGGATGGAACACCTGGTGGAAGATGTGCGACAGTTCGCGCAAAAAATCGGTGGAGGCAGAAAGTTTGTGCTGGTCGCACACGATTGGGGCGGGAGCGTCGCGTGGGTATTCGCCATGGCGCATCCCGACATGCTGGAAAAGCTGATTATCATAAACGCCGGCCACACTTTCGTGCTGGAGCGCGAGTTGCGCGAGAATGCCGCCCAGCGTTACGCGAGCGATTATGTTTTCGGCTTTATCGAAAATCCGGCGCCGGGCGAACGGGCCCCCGACGAGACCAATACGAGAGAGAGAGCCACACGCCGCGCACACGCCGGTTTTGTGGATGCGGCCGTGAAGAGCGGCCATTACACCGAGGAAGACCGTGACCGCTGGATCGATGCGTGGTCGCAACCCGGGTCTACCACCGCGGGCCTGAATTATTATCGCGTCAATCATCGCAATGCGCCCTTCAACGACCGGCATCCCGCTTCCAGCGTTTCTGAATCCTGGTCGGCGAAGGAACTGACCCAAGGCGTGAAGGACCCCGTCATCCAACTCCCGACGCTAGTCATCTGGGGGATGAAGGACAACGCTCTGCTCACCGGCAATCTTAGCGGCCTCGATCAATGGGTGCGCAATCTGAGCGTCAAACTGTATCCGGACGACGATCATTGGGTAATGATTGAGAAATACAAGGAAGTTAGTCAGGATATCCGGCAGTTCATCGAAGGCAAGGATTTCCCGAGGGACTCAGTGCATCGGGCACCCCGCCGTTGACACCGCGGCTAGGCGGACCGGTGCGCCTTGAGGAAGGAATGAATCTGTCGCACGGCTAAAGGAATCCGCTCCTTGGGCTCTTTCCATGGAAATATGCTGACTTCGGCTTTCGGAGCGAGCATCGCGCTCTCGATGGCGACGGCGTAGGGATGGGCTGGGACATCATCCGGCAGGATCAGTACCGGTGTCTGGCAACTGCGCACGAAATCGCGTGTCACGGTGAAGACGAAGTCGGGGTTGGTTTCGAACATTTTGGTCACGAATTGGTCCGTGGTCTGAAGCGAGATCTCGGGCCGCTTCGCGGTAAGCGTTGCGCCCCAGGTCTTCCAAAATACGCCTGGATACGCAGGATCGCGCATCTCCGGGCGCCATCCTACCGGCTGCGCCAGCACTGCGGCGACAACTCGATTGGGAGCGCGCTTCAATAGATTCCAGATGAAAGGGCCGCCAATGCAGAAACCCATCACCAGGAACTTATCGATGCCGAGATGATCCATCAAGCCGAGCTGGTCATCGGCATAAGAATCCCACGGCCGATCCACTTCGACCGGGCCGGTAGATTGGCCGCTGGGGGCGTTGCGCAGATCCGCCGCGACGCAGCGATACTCTCCCCGAAATTCCTCCATCGCGTTGAAGGGTGAGTTGCCGGTGAAGAACGATAGGGTTGCGTTCAATCCGCCGCCGGGAAGCAGTAACAGCGGGAACCCGGTTCCGGCATCTTCATAGTGGATGCCAACGGAGCCTTTTTCATAGAACTTGCCAGTGCCTGCCTTGGCTGCCTGTTGACCGAATACGCTCGGCACGGCTGCCGTTGCGGCCGCGGCGGCGCCCGCTGCCAGGATAGTGCGTCTGGTGGAATCCATAGTCGGCATTCTCCATGATTATTGTCATGGCCGGTTTGCGCGGCAAGCGCAGTATTGATCCGCTTGGCCGGCGGTAGCTGGACCGGCAATGATGGTTTAGCTTAATATACTCCGTCGGAGAGGGCCCCACCGAATCGCGGTAGACTGCCGGCGTGCCGTACCGATAGAATCAGCCCATGCCAAACACCGAGCAACCCCAACGCTCCCTGGGATTCAATACGCGAGCTCTGCACGCAGGGTACGTGCCTGACCCGACCACCAAGTCACGCGCCGTTCCTATCTATCAAACCACCTCGTTCGTCTTCGATAACTCCGAGCACGCGGCTGCCCTGTTCGGATTGCAGCAATTCGGCAACATTTATTCGCGCATTATGAATCCAACGAACGATGTGCTGGAGCAGCGCGTTGCATCGCTCGAGAACGGCGTGGCGGGTCTAGCCGTGGGCAGCGGCCAGTCGGCGCAGTTTATTGCGCTTTCGAGCTTGCTGGAATCGGGCGATCACTTCGTCGCCGCCAGCACTTTATATGGGGGCACCTACACGCAGTTCGACGTCAGCTTTCGTAAGTTCGGTTATGACGTAACGTTCGTCGAACCGGACCAGCCCGAAAATTTCCGCAGGGCAATCAAGCCGAACACAAAGCTGCTGTATGGAGAAACAATCAGCAATCCACGAAGCAACGTGCTGGATATTGAAGCGCTCGCGAAGATCGCGCACGCTGCGAAAATTCCACTCGTCATTGACAACACTTTTGCGACGCCGTATGTCTGCCGGCCGATTGACCATGGCGCGGACATCGTGGTGCACTCGCTGACCAAATTTATGGGCGGGCATGGCACGTCGATTGGAGGCATCATCATCGATGGAGGGCAGTTCGACTGGTCGAAGAGCAGCCACCCGCAAATCAACCGGCCTTCGCGGGCCTATCACGGTATGAATTTCAGCGAGGTCTTTGGAGCGCTGGCCTTCATAATTCGCTGCCGCGTGGAAGGACTGCGCGATCTCGGCCCCTGCATGAGCCCATTCAACGCATTTCAGTTCATCCAAGGAATCGAAACGCTCGGGATGCGAATGGATCGGCATTTGTCGAACACTCTAGCCGCCGCGAAGTTTCTTGAGAACCATCCTCTAGTGACGTGGGTCAAGTATGCTTCCCTACCCTCGAGCCCGTATTTCCAATTAGCCGAGAAGTACACGCCTAAGGGCGCCGGAGCGGTCTTCTCTTTCGGAATCAAAGGAGGATACGAAGCGGGCAGGAAATTTATCGACGGGCTGAAAATTTTCAGCCATCTAGCCAATGTAGGCGACGCGCGCAGTCTGGTAATTCACCCGTCGTCAACCACGCACCAGCAATTGGCGCGCGAAGAACAGGAAGCTGCCGGAGTTACGCTGGACCTGATCCGCGTGTCGATTGGTCTGGAAGATATCGACGATATTCTCTGGGACCTGGACCAGGCGCTGGCAACATCTCAGCACTAGCCTCAGTTACTTATGAGCGAACTGTTCGGGACCACGCACACTCGGTCGAAGATTCAGCGGACGAAAATCGAGACGCAGGCCGTCCACGCAGGACGCCGGATCGATCCAGCTACTGGAGCGTTGACGCCGCCCATTCATCTTTCCAGTACTTTCGAACGAGGCTCAGACGGGGAATATCCGCGCGGCTTCAGTTATGCGCGCGAGGGCAATCCGACGCGACAGTCGCTTGAAGAATGCCTGGCCGTCCTCGAAGGCGGGAAGGAAGCGCTGGCCTTCTCGTCGGGAATGGCGGTGGCGACGGCTCTGCTGCAGGGCCTGGAACCGGGCGACCACATCATTGCGCCCGAGGATGTCTACTTCGGCCTGCGACAGATGATCGGAACTGTATTCGCCAAATGGCCGCTCGAAACGACCTACGTTGACATGACTGACCTGGGAGCATTGCGCGCAGCGGTGCGGCCAGCCACGCGGCTGGTGCTGATCGAGACGCCGTCCAACCCAATGATGAAGATTGCCAATCTAGCGGCAATCTCGCGGATTGCGCGAGAAGCAAATGCCATCAGCGTATGCGACGGGACTTTTACGACGCCTGTGCTGCAGCGGCCGCTCGATCTGGGAGTGGACATGGTCTGGCACTCGACAACGAAATACATTGGCGGCCACAGCGATATGGTTGGCGGCGCTCTGATCACGCGGTACGACAACTATCTTTTCGAGCGTGCCCGCAAATCTTTGATGTTCGGTGGAATGTCGCCATCGGCATTCGACTGTTGGCTCGCGCTCCGCGGCGCGAGCACGTTACCTTGGCGCATGCGCGCGCATTCAACGAATGCGCTGGCTGTTGCGGAATTTCTTCAGCGGCACCCAGCGGTTGAGCGAGTCTGGTATCCGGGACTGCCCGAGCATCCGGGCCATGAGACCGCGAGAGAGCAGATGTCTGGCTGGGGCGGGATGTTGTCGTTCCAAGTGCACGGCGATCGCGAAATAGCGATGGCTGTGTCCGGGCGCGTGCGGCTGTTCACGCGCGCCACCAGCCTGGGCGGTCCGCACAGCCTGATTGAGCACCGCGCATCGATTGAAGGCCGCGACACGAAGACGCCGCAAAACCTGCTGCGCGCGTCGATCGGTCTGGAGAACTCCGACGATTTGATTGCCGATCTAGAGCAGGCCATCCAGCCGCTGGTATGAACCGCATTTCAAAGTGCGTTGCACGCCGGGGTGCTTCCGATCGCGAACATCGTGCGATAAGTTGGCGGCCATCAATGGATGCGCGGGGTTCGGCGCGATGACGCCAGTGCCAAGAATGTAAGTCACGTTGCCGGACAATAGCGCGATGACGTATGCCCGCCGATCAAGAAAGTAGCGGCACAACCGAAGGCTGCAGGTGAGCCGATCCCGACAATGTGCCGGTTCACAAGTTAGGCTGCACTCGAGCAACCCTCCGTTCCTGGCGACACAAACCGGGAACGGAGGTTACATCAAGCCGGACAGATCTCTTCCGCAGTGCTCAGGCCACGTCGTAGCGATCGAGGTTCATAACCTTATTCCACGCCGCCACGAAGTCCTTCACAAACGCCTCTTTCGAGTCGCTGCATGCGTAAACTTCCGCCAGCGCACGGAGCTGGGAGTTGGAACCGAAGACGAGGTCGACGCGAGTGCCGGTCCACTGGACTTTTCCGGTTTTGCGGTCGCGCCCTTCGAACACGCCTTCGGATGCGGAGAAGGCCTGCCACTTGGTATTCATGTCGAGCAGGTTGATGAAGAAATCATTCGTCAGCGTTTCGGGCCGGTTGGTGAAGACGCCGTGTTTGGACTGCCCGGCGTTCGCGTTCAGGACCCGCATGCCGCCGACGAGAACGGTCATCTCCGGGGCGGTCAGCGTCAGTAACTGCGCGCGGTCGACCAGCAACTCCTCGGCGGACATCGGGTGTCCGTTGCGAAGATAATTGCGGAACCCGTCAGCGACCGGTTCGAGCGGCGCGAACGAATGCGTATCGGTCTGATCCTGCGAAGCGTCGGTGCGCCCCGGCGTGAAAGGCACCGTGACGTCGTATCCGGCTTTCTTCGCCGCCGCCTCGACGGCCGCGCAACCGCCCAGAACGATCAGGTCAGCCAGTGAGACCTTTTTGCCGCCGGACTGCGAAGCGTTGAACTCCTTTTGGATCGTTTCCAGCTTCTGCAGGACCTTGGCCAGTTGAGCCGGCTGATTCACTTCCCAATTTTTCTGCGGCTCGAGGCGAAGGCGCGCGCCGTTGGCTCCGCCGCGCTTGTCGCCGCCGCGGAACGTTGCAGCTGACGCCCAGGCCGTTGATACCAGCTCCGAAATGGACAGTCCGGACGCGAGGATCTTGGATTTCAGCGCAGCGATCTCCTGCTCGCCGATCAACGGATGATCTACCGCGGGAAGCGGATCCTGCCAGACCAGCGTTTCCTTGGGCACCAGGGGGCCGAGGTAGCGCGCGATCGGGCCCATGTCACGGTGCGTGAGTTTGTACCACGCCTTAGCGAACGCGTCCGCCAGTTCCTTGGGATTGTCGCGGAAGCGCCGCGAGATCGGCTCATAGATCGGATCCATTCTCAAAGCCAAGTCGGTCGTGAGCATGAACGGGGCATGCTTCTTCGCAGGATCGTGTGCGTCAGGAACCGTGCCCGCGCCAGCCCCGTTCTTGGGGGTCCACTGATTCGCGCCGGCGGGACTCTTAGTAAGTTCCCACTCGAAGCCGAACAGGTTCTCCAGGAAGTTGTTGCTCCACTTCACTGGCGTCGTGGTCCAGGCGCCTTCCAACCCGCTGGTAATGGTGTGGACGCCGTTGCCATTGCCATAGGCATTTTTCCAGCCCAAGCCCTGCTCTTCGATGCTGGCGCCCTCGGGTTCGGAGCCGACATACTTGCCCGCGTCGGCGGCGCCGTGGGTTTTTCCGAACGTGTGGCCGCCGGCGATGAGTGCAACCGTCTCCTCGTCATTCATCGCCATGCGGGCGAACGTCTCTCGGATATCCACTGCGGCGGCGAGTGGATCCGGCTTCCCATTGGGCCCTTCCGGATTCACGTAGATCAGACCCATCTGGACAGCGGCGAGAGGATTGTCGAGCTCACGATTGCCGGTGTAGCGCTCGTCGGCGAGCCACTTACCCTCAGGCCCCCAAAAAATGTCCTCAGGCGCTTCCCATACGTCCTCGCGACCGCCGGCAAAACCGAAAGTCTTGAAGCCCATCGACTCCAGGGCGACGTTACCGGCCAGAATCATGAGGTCGGCCCAGGAGATTTTCCGGCCGTATTTCTGCTTGATCGGCCAGAGCAGACGTCGCGCCTTGTCGAGGTTCGCGTTGTCGGGCCAGCTGTTGAGCGGCGCGAAACGTTGCGTGCCGGAGCCTGCCCCACCACGGCCGTCGCCGATGCGGTAAGTACCCGCGCTGTGCCACGCCATGCGAATGAAGAACGGGCCGTAGTGGCCGTAGTCCGCCGGCCACCAGGGCTGCGAATCCGTCATTAAGGCATGCAGATCTTTGACCACCGCGTTGAGGTCCAGGCTTTTGAACTCTTTGGCGTAGTTGAAATCCTTATCCATCGGATCGGTCAGAGGCGAATTCTGGTGCAGGATCTTCAGGTTGAGTTGATTCGGCCACCAGCCCGCATTCGTCGGAGCTCCCGCGACCGTGTGTCTGCGCGTGCCGCCCACGACTGGGCATTTGGCTTCAGGTAATATGTTTTGCTCTTCTCGCTCGGGGAAGGACGCCCCGGCGGCAGTGGTGTGTTCCAGGTGTTCCATTTGTTCCTCTTTCTTCGAGTTAGTTTAAAAATGCCAGACGAAATATGAACGCTTCTGGCGCTTGAATGGGTCAGGTTGACGAAACTGAACGGGAAGTGCGGCGCGCGGCGCACTTCGCGCAGAGCCCGCGGAAAATGAGTTCAGATTCGCGAAGGATCCGTTTGCCGAGGGAGCGTGAGGCCGGCCGCGGCACGTCGTACCAATCGAGGTCCTCAACATTGCCACAACGGTCGCAAATGAAATGGTGATGCCGCGTTCCCATCGCGTCAAATCGCGCGGCGCGGCCCTCGACGGCGACTTCACGCACCAACCCGGCCTGCACCAGGTCCCGCAGATTGTTGTAGGTGGTGGCCCTGGAAGATCGCGGATCCGCGCGATTCACGGCCTCGAAGATTTCCACAGCCGTGGGATGCCGGTTGTGTTCCATCAGGAATGCCATCACAGCGTAACGTTGCGGCGTACACCGCAATCCACTGGCTTCCAGAGAGCGCTTAATCGCTTCGGCGTCGATCAAGCATTTAGATTATATCTAATGTGACATTTTGTCAAGACTTCGCCCTTATTCTTCTGGATCCCGGCGGCAGCGCGGTTGCTAGTTGCGGCTCTGGAGAAAACGCTCGATAGCGGCAACGGCGACGCGAGTCTGGGCGCGATGCCGGCGGCGCAAAAGCTCCGCGATCTGCGTTAACTCAGGACTCACGTCGAAGTTATAGGGGCGCAGCGCGCTCGCAAGCTTGACGACAATCTCGGCCCTCTTCGCGAAGTATTTGTCAGATTCGCCGGCTTCCGGTTCCGAGCGCATCCGATCGATGAGTTCACCGGCGTACATTCTAAAAGGATAGACCAGTTCCTCGGGAGCAACGCGCTTGATCTCGCCCCAGAATCGAACTCCAGTGCTGGCATCGTGGAGATTCAAGTAGAACTTGGTCCGATCCAGGTTGGAATTCGGGCAGGCCGCTTGCGCCCGCGGTTCGTTGCAATCCGACGCGAGCGATCGGCCGGTAGCTGTGGATAACTGCGTTGGCGGATAGGTAGGATCCGGAGCATTCGCAAGTTGCGACTCCAGGCGATCCTCCGCGGTCCCGAGGGCTACGCCGATCAGAGCGAATCCAGCCGAGCATCCGATCGCCAGCCAGCGTAACCATGCAATCCCGGCCATTTGAGCGCCGCGCAAGTGCAACCACCAGAACAAGGAACAGACGAGTGGCAGCGAGATCGCCACCGAAAGCAGACTGAAGACCACGACGGACCGGGCGTTCTTAGCCGTTTTCCCTAAAATGTGCGCGCCTCTCCGGACCCGGAGCCTCGACACCAACGCCGCACTCACTGCGGCCAAAAACGAATTGCTTAGCATTTTCATCTTGCGACCTCTACACGCACGGGCGCAAATCAGGCCGGAAATCGATCACCGAAATGAGCGCTGTTTGGCAAATGTGAGGGATTGTGGAATGAAATACTACTTTGGTACAAACTTCGCTACGCTGGGGTCTTCGGCGCCCTGTAGCATGGCGCTCGAAACGCTCCGCAGCAACTGATCCCAAGCCGCTTTCGTAGGCGCATCGAACTCCGCGTTGAGAGCTTGCCCCAAGGCCCACAGAAGAGCTGTCCGCAGCGCGTCGTAATGCTCCGGCAAGGCGCCGTAAGCGACGTGGCGGCGCCCGAGATCCGCCAGCACCGGTCTCAGCTCATCGAATCGGTCGAGAGTGCTGACGATGGTCGCCAGCATGTCGTGGAGTTTGCGAGCCTGTTCGCGCAGATCCACTTTGAATAGCCCGCGCAGCGGCGGCGCGAACTCGAATAACCGTCCATAAAACAGCCGCACCGCGGTGTCCGAATATTCTTCGAGCGACTCGAAGCTCTGGCGCACCAGTTGCTTTTCTTGAGCGTTTAATCCCGAGGAGTCGTTCATGGTTTGCCACCTTGCTGGCTGCCGGGTTGCAAGCGCGCGATCGCCTGGTTAGCGAGCGTCAGCTTTTGACGCTGGCCTGGGTCGAGCTGGAACCGGCGGCGTACGTCTTCCAGTTCAGCCACCGCCGCGCGAAAGTTCTCTAACGCGGGCTCACGCCGGCCTTCGGACAAGAACAGGTCGCCCAGTTGGGCGTACGCATCGGCCAAAGCGAGCCTGAGCTTCTGATCGTCGGGACGTGCCTCGACAAGCTTGCGCATCACGCCAACGCCACGATCGAGATTGTCGGCCGCTTCGCGCGCATCGCCGGTTTCCCGCTGCGCCCGGGCGAGACCAATCGAGAGCAGCGCCGCGTTGTATTCCAAGTCTCGATCCCTGCGGAGGACGGACTGGTTTCGATCGACCCGCTGCAGACCACGCCGGTAAGTATCGATGGAGGCGCGCGCCTGCCCGGAGGAACACTGCATGTCTCCTACGAGCGAAAGCGCGGCCAACCAATCGGCTAGAGCGTTCCGATCCGAAGGCCGATGCGTCAGCACCTCATCCAGCAGCATCTCCGCGCGCCGGTAGCTGGCGATCGCTGCAACCGGATCGTCCAGGTTGGGTATCGTGGCGCCGCCTTGCACATCGCCGATTCGCCGATAGGCCGCGGCTAGCTCGCGCTTCAGTTCCCAATCGCGGGCCGAGCTGCTCGCCAGGCGGTCCAGATACTCCAGTCCCGTTCGAGCGATCAACCGCCGCACAGGTGTGGAACCCGGCAAATCGCGCGTCGCTGCTTCGACGTCAAAGACGAAAGTGGAGGCGAGTTGCCGGACTTCGAGATATCGTTCCTGGGCGAGGTTCGCCTGATACAGCGCCACGCCAGTACCCGCGATCAGGCTGCCCGCGGCTACGCCCGCGAAGGCTACAGCGACTCGATTGCGGCGCATGAATTTTCCGCTCCGATACCACAGCGAATCGGGCCGGGCAATCAGGGGACGATGCTCCAGGTGACGAAGGATGTCGGCGGCGAACTGCTCCATCGAGACGTAACGGTCTTCGGGAGCCTTCTGCATGGCGTGCAGCACAATATTGTCCAGGTCGCCTGCCAATCGCTGGCTGAGCGCTGGATCACCGACCGCCGAAACACTTGGCAAAGCCACCTCTTCGCGGCAAATCACTCGTTCGAGCGCTTGCGGCGAACAGTCTTCGATACGATGTGGGAGGACGCCGCACAGCAACTCGTATAAGACCACTCCCAGCGAATACACATCGGATGCGATGGTTACCGGACCGCCCAGGATTTGCTCCGGGCTGGCGTAGGCCGGCGTCATCACCCTGAGCTCGGGCGTTTGGGTTTCCTCCGCTTCCCGAAGGAGCAGCTTGGATATTCCAAAGTCCAGAAGTTTGGGAATACCGCTCCGGTGAATGAGAATGTTGCCCGGCTTCAGATCGCGATGGACAACGAAATGACGGTGGGCGTATGCAACAGCAGAGCAGACCGGCAGAAACAGCCGCAGCCGTTCTTCGACGCTCAATTTGTGCTCCGCGGCATACTTGGTGATCCAGGCGCCGTCGACGTATTCCATCACCAGGTAAGGAGTTTGGTCTTCGATGGTGCCACCATCCAGAAGACGCGCGATATTAGGGTGCTCCAGGCGCGCGAGAATTTGCCGTTCGCGGCGGAAGCGCTGGAAGATGAAGTCGGTGTCGAGGCCAGGACGCACTAACTTAATCGCGACTCGAGACTCGTACTCCTGATCGGCGCGGACCGCCAGGTAAACCGCCCCCATGCCACCGCGTCCCAATTCCCGAATCAGCCGGTAGGCTCCAACCCGCTGACCTTGGCCGGCCCCCGCGCGTTCCCTGCCCAGCTCTCGCACAGCTTGTTTTACTTGTGCTCCAACGAATCCGCTTGCTACGGTCCGATCACTGTCGAGCAGCGAAAGAACCTCGGCCCGGAGTTTTTCATCTCCAGCGCATGTGCTGTCGATCCAAGCTTGGCGTTGGTCTTCTGGCAGGTCCAGCGCACTATGGAAGATTTCTTCAACCCGTTTCCAGCGCTCTGGTGTCATGCCCCAGGAGGGTGCTGCCGGCCCGCAACTTCGCGATGCAGCCAGGCTTCGGCCATGCGCTGCTCGCGGCCGACCGTGGCTACCGAGATACCCAGCGCTTGCGCCGTCTCCTCGACACTGAAGCCGCCGAAGAAGCGCAGTTCCACCACTTTGCACTTCCGTTCGTCGATCGCGGCCAGCGCGTTCAGAGCATCGTCGAGGGCTTCCATATCTTGAGCGCGCGCGGGCGCAAAGCTGGCAATGGAATCCAGCGAAACTTTCGCTTCGCCGCTGCCGCGCTTGGCGCTGCGTTTGCGCCGTGCGGTATCCACCAGAATTTGCCGCATCAGGTGGGCAGCGACTCCGAAGAAGTGCGAGCGGCTTTCCCAGTCCGGAAGATTCTGTGCAACCAGGCGCAAGTAGGCTTCGTGCACCAGCGCGGTCGGCTGCAGCGTCTCGGCCGCACGTTCGTCGGCAAGATAATACGCAGCCAAACGGCGCAATTCGTTGTAAACCAACGGCGTTAACAGGTCCAGCGCATCCTTGTGGCCTTGCTTCCAGGCGACCAGCAGTTGAGTCACTTCCTGGGGGGACGCATTGGGAGAAGACTGCTCGGCCGGCTGCATTGGCAGCTATTGTATTACCTCGCCAATTCGGATGCACGCAGGTTCTGAACGTCCTCCTGGTCAGAAGGGCGAAATTTATCGGCGAAATCGATCAGCCGGGAACAGTTTTTTTGCAGGAGCCGAGGATGCTTCTTTGAGCGTGGTGAGTGACGGACAAATCGAGTGTTTCCCCGGGCACTTCCTTTGCCGGCGAGAGCCCTTCAATCGGGAATGTCCGCGAGCATACGCTCAGCCCAGAGCGTTGCCTCCACGTACGCTTCCCCGGCAGCCGCTCCAGGAAAACCGCACAACCGGGAGAGTCTTTCTACCTCGTCCCAATCGCCTATTTCGTACTGTCGCGTAAGGCGATAAATTCTCGACAGCACTGCGTCTTTCGGTGCGGTTTCGAGCAATACTTCCGTAATTTCCGGCCCGAGGCCTACGGACCGCAGCGCTTCATCTAAAGGCTGGTCGACCAGGGCGTCCAGCAGCGAGAACATTCCCATCAGAAACGCTTCCTTTTGTTGGGTCAGCCCGGCGAGTTGCATCAAACGTTCGCAAAATCTCGCCCGGACGATGGAAAGAGTTGCTAGTTCGCCCGGCTTGTCGGTGGCGAGCATTGGTAAGGCGGCCAACATGACCCAGCGGCGAAGATCGTCGCTGCCAATCATCATGAGCGCCTGCTCGATGGTATGAATCTGGGCGCGTCGGCCGAACAGGGCGGAGTTTACGTAACGCAAAAGCTTGTAGGCGAGCGCGACATCATCGCGAACATGAGCCTCTAAGCGCCTGAAATCCACGTCCGGTCTCTGCAATTCGGCCAGGAGACGAAGGCAGTTGAGCTTCGCGGCCGGCATTTGCGGGCTTCGGATAGTGCTCGGCCGAGCGAAAAAGTAACCCTGAAAGTAATCGAAGCCGGCGGCGTGCGCCCACTCGAATTCCTCGTAGCTCTCTACTTTTTCGGCCAGAAGCGCGATGCGCCGGGGCTGGTAGGTGCGCAGAAGCCGCTCCTGTTCGCGCCTGGAGGTGACCCGCACGTCCACTTTGATCAACTGCACCAGGCGGGTCAGGGCCTCAAATTGCGGACCGTCGACGAAGTCGTCCAGCGCGATGGTATAGCCTTCGTCGTGAATGCGGCGGCACAGAGCGAGCAAATCCGCGCTCGGTTCCACAGATTCGAGGATTTCAATCACGGTGGCCTGGCGCGGCAGACTCAGATAGATCTCGTCGCTTAACAGCCGATGGTTGAAGTTCAAAAAGGCTTTCTTGCCGCAAAGAATGTTCTCCAGGCCGATGGAGAGAAGGGTGCTGGAAATCACTTGTCGCGTGGCGGTGGAAGCGTCGGTCCCATCGAATCGATTGGGCGCTAATTCGGAACGATACAGCAGCTCGTATCCATAGAGCCGGCGCTGACGATCGAAGATCGGCTGCCTGGCGACGAGTGCATCCACAGTGTGTCTTATCGGCCAAAACAGGAGAAATATGAATAGGGTAAATTCCGGCTTCGAGCGACGCCCGACAGCACACGGGAAATTCGGCTGCTATGCGAGTAGTTTTTCGATAGTAGCCGGCAGATCGAACGGGATGCGCAACTTTTCCATTACAGAGCTGGCCCCGAGCAGGAAAGCGGCGTGGAGATATTCCGGGCTACCGAAAGCGCCCGAAATGGCAAGAATGGGGAGGGCAGCGGTCTTTTTCCGAATCGCGCAAATAGTCTCGATGCCTTCCACTCGCGGCATCACCAGATCGGTGATGGCCAGATCGACCGTTCGATGTTCGAGGAGTTGGAGTGCCGCGTTACCATCGGAGGCCTCGACGACAGAATATCCGTGCTCTTCTAGGAGGGCCCGGAGAAACGTTCGAAAGATTTCTTCGTCGTCTACAATTAGGACCGTTTTTGGCATCATGCCGCTAGAAGCCCTCGTCGCACCCAGTGTTCCTTTACTTCCTTGCTTCCTTATATTCTTAGTAATCGGCCAAAATGAACAGAGCATGAATGCCGCGGACAAGCCTTTTAGAGAGAGACTTTTGCAGCTCCCGATGCTTCGTGTACTCGATCGAGGGAGTTGGAGAATTCAGCCGTGCCAAAGGCCCACAAGTAGGATCCAGGAGTAGAAAGTAGAGAAACCGAGGGCCTCCAGGCCTATCCGCTTCAACGAGACTGTTAGCGAATCGGGATTTCTCTGGCGTCGTAATTCGGCAAAATAGCCAATTGCGGCGAGAAACAATGCCGCAGCGATCCAGGGTCGGGCTAGGAATGCGAAGAGCACGCCGGCAAGAAAAAGGATGAGATCACAGGCGAAAGCGGCACGGCGATTGTGGCTATCCGGACCGTGCCCCTTGCGTGCAGCGATCCGGGCATCCAGACGTGAATGGACGACGAAAATTCCGGCCGCGGCCTGAAGCGCGCAAAGCAGCCAGAGCATCCAGCACCAGCCCGGTACCGCTCCTTTCGCCGCCAGACAGGCCACGAGTGATGTGGAAGTCAGCGCCACCGCGCTCGCCACCTGGAACCACTCGGATCTCTGCCGGTTGCGGACGTTGACTGTGACAGCCAGGATGGTAAACGCGCCGGCACCCAAGAAGAGCCAGATGAACGAGTGCCATCCACGAACCAAGATGAGCGTAGCACCACATGCCGCCAGAAGCAGCGATTGCAGTGCCGCCGACCGGATGGCGGGCTTGGTTTCCGCATGCTCCTGTTTCCAAACCCAGCGCTGGCGCGCGACCACTACCAGCGGATCTTTGACTGCAAGCGCGCAGGCGATCGCAAGAAACGCTACGAGTTCCGGCCAGTTGACTTCCCGCAAGAGAATTGCTGCAGCGAGGAAGGGCGTCAGAAGCATGGCGGTAGCGCCGTGTTCGCGTGGAACGAAGAAATGCGCTGTATCTTTCGCAGGACTCACAGTTGCTGCCGCCATGGGTTTGCTCCGACTAGTCACCACTTCCGACCGGAAGGGCATCGATGCTCAGCGCGATCTTTCTTGGTCTGCGATGTGTAAACACAAACCCGACCAATACGAACGCCCCCAGAGCGAACAGAGTATCGCCCGGAACACGCATCCAGCGTAGTTTTTGCATCACCGGACTGCCGAGGAACTCGGAACTGCGGGCGAACCAATAGCCGTGCTCCACCGAAGCCCAGGTCTGCATCAAGCCGACAGGCAGGAGACTGCCGACGCACATTGCCATCAGGCCCGCATTGAGCGCCCAAAATGCGAACTTGAGCCAGCCTTCGCTCCACTCCACTTCCGGACTCAGGGCGCGCAAGCACACCAGCATCAGGCCCATTCCAAGCATTCCGTAGACGCCGAATAGCGCGGCGTGCCCGTGCAGGGGCGTCGTGTTGAGTCCCTGCATGAAGTACAGGGCGATGGGCGGATTAATCATGAATCCGAATAATCCCGCACCCACCATGTTCCAGAACGCCACGGCGACGAAGAAGTAGATCGGCCATTTGTAGCGTTCCGCCCAAACCGTCAGGCGGCCACGCCGCACGTCGTCGAGGGCGGAGTAGGCCACCATTGTCAGCGGCACCACTTCGAGCGCGCTGAACACAGAGCCCCAAGCCAGCGCGACAGTCGGCGTGCCCGAGAAATACAGATGGTGGCAGGTGCCGATGATTCCGCCGGACAGAAAGATGGTCGCCGAAAGCAGCGCCGATCTCGCGGCCAGCGCCGGTCGGATCAGACCCAGCCGCGTAAAGAAGAACGCAATCACAGTGGTGGCGAACACTTCGAAGAAGCCCTCTACCCACAGGTGCACCACCCACCAGCGCCAGTACTCGACGATCGAGAGATGGGTGTGCTGGCCCCAGTTCAGCCCCGCACTGTAGAACAAGCCGATGGCGGCGGCCGACACCACGAAAAGCCAGATAAGCTGGCGCTGATCGCCGGCTATTTTGAGCGCTGGACGAATCGCGCGCACCACCAGAAAGAGCCAAATCAAGAGTCCGATAAAGAGCAGAATCTGCCAGCCCCGGCCGAGGTCGACATATTCGTAACCTTGATGGCCCCACATGAATGAGGTGGCGTCGGTCAGCTTGTTCTGGATGCTCATCCATTCGCCCGCCAGCGATCCGGCGACGATAACCAGCAGCGCGCCGAACAACACGTGGACGCCGAGGCTTTGGAATTTCGGCTCATACCCACTCACCAGCGGTGCGATGAACAGGCCGGCCGCGAGCCACGCAGTAGCGATCCAGAAGATGCCGATCTGCACATGCCAGGTTCGCGTCACGCTATATGGCAGCCAGCTCGAAATTTTCAGGCCATAGAAGCCATCTCCCTCGACGCCATAGTGCGCCGTCACCATACCCATCAGGATTTGCACGATAATCAAAGCCGAAACGACCCAAAAATATTTGAGTGTCGCCCGCTGGGAGGGCGTGGGCTGCCAGTTTCGAAGCGGATCGTGCGCCGGAACTGGCTCGCGAGGCTCCTCTTTCTGCGAGGCATACCACCACACCATTGCGCAGATTCCAGCGAGTAGCATCATGATGCTGACGCCCGTCCACAACACAGCGTCACCGGTCGGTCGATTGCCGATCAGTGGTTCATAGGGCCAATTGTTGGTGAAGGAGATGTTATCGCCCGGCCGGTTGGCCGCGGCCGACCATGACGTCCAGAATATGAAGGCGGCGAGTTGGCGCATGCGCTCCGGGCTCCGCACGGTTCCGGCGGGAATGGCATAAGCAGCGTTGCCGTTGCGGAACACCTCGGAAAAATGGTTCAGACAGGCTTCGAAGGCTTGCACGCGTACGGGTTCGATGCGAATGGAGTTCGTTTGGGCATCGTATCCGTTGTGGCGGTAAATCTGTTCGAGCCTTCCCCGCAGCTTGGCTTGATCTTCCGCGATCAGCTCCGCGTAGGGTTTACCGAACTCGGCGCTGGCCCAGGACTCAAGAACGAAACTAGCCTCACGATGCAGCCAATCCGCGGTCCAGTCCGGCGCGACGTAACTACCGTGGCCCCAAATGGAACCGATTTCCATGCCACCCATCGACTGCCAGACGTTCTGGCCGCGAGCGATGTCGCCATCGGGAATCACGACGCTCCCATCGGTTGAGACGATGCTGGATGGAATCGGCGGCATTTCCTGAAAAATACGTGTTCCGATCCATCCCAGGACGGAGAAGGAAATCACGAGTACGACGGCGAAGCTGATCCAGAGTTTCTTCATGTTTTTCCTCTTGAAAGGTTCTAATTTGCGGAAGACGTTCTAATTTGCGGAAGCCAAAGTGTTACGGCGCTCATGCTCGCAAGCGATGGCGCGTGGGAACAGAATGTTATTCTCTAAATGAACATGCCAATGGAGGTCGCGCTCAAATTCCTCGAGAGCCGCGTACAGCGCATGAAAAGTGGGACAGGCATCCTCTGGTGGCCGATAACCGTTCGACAGCGTGCGCAATTTCGCGAGGATCGCTCCAGCGTTCTCGTGGTCGGTGATCATCACCGCGATTGGGCTTTCCACCGAGCCGAAGCAGGCCGGAGATGCGGCCGTATCACCAAGCGACTGGATGTAGGGGAACAGAATTCGCTCCTCTTTCAGCATGTGTTCGCCAAGCTCTTGCGTGAGTGTGTCGAACAGCGCCTGAATCTCGGATAATTCGGGATCGGCCCGACCGTGTTTGCCGGAGACCTTCTCAGCCAGCCCTTGGATGCGAGGCGACTCGCGCCGAACGAAGCCGTGATGTCGCTCAACGATATGCCGCGTGAGTTCACCCAACGGTGCGTCATTGGACACAGCGTCGATCGAGGGCTGGCCGCACCGCTCCAGCAGCCCGACTACCCTCTCCACCGGCACGTTGGCACGCGCGCAAGCTACACTCAGCGAATGGTTTCCACCGCAGCAGTAATCGATGCCGAGCGTTTCAAAGACCCGCGTGCTGGCGGGGTTGCCGATCGCGATTTCTCGGACGGTTTGTTCCGAATTGATACTCATTTGCACCCTCCGGTTGGGCAGAGATGCAATCGGGCTGCCAGAGATATATCGTGACCAGATACAAATCCCAGCCCCCCGGCGGCCGCAAAACCGATCTCAAAGGCGATCTCCCACTCGCCACCTATCGCAGCCTTTCCGAATTCCGCCATCAGGTCCGATGCTTCCTACGGTACAGCGAGGATGCGGCACGCACGCATGGCATCGAACCGCAGCAGCACCAGCTCCTGCTGGCGATTAAAGGCCTGCCCAAGGGCGAGACTCCGACCATTCGGACGCTCGCCGACCGGTTACAGATCAAACACCACAGCACGGTCGATCTGATCAATCGCCTGGCGCAGAGCGGCAGAATCGTGCGCGAGCCCGGCACCGAGGATCGCCGTGAAGTACTTGTTCGGCTGACTCCCGCGGGCGAACGAATCCTGCGTGATTTATCCGTGGCACATCAGACCGAACTCAGCAAGGTAGGGCCGCGACTGATGCGAGCGCTGGCGGCGGCGATCAAGCTGGCGAAGCAAAGAGCGCCTCGCGCGCCGGCGGGATCTCCGGACTAAGCCTGCGCGAGCTCAAGCGAGCTGAGGCTGAGTTTCGTCGCGGCGTGCAGGTGCGATGCGAGGGCGCAGCACACGATTCCACCACAGGATCGCACCGGTGGCAAATAGGACTGCAGGGGCCATGCCGAAGAGCGCCCAAATCGCCTTCACGGTTTGATCGCACACGCCCGGTCCCCCGCAGCCAATTCCGATACCAAGAATGCGTCCGAAGTGCAGGGTCGAAAGCCAGAAAATCACGCGATCGCCGATGCGTAGGCCGGCGTTGGCGGCAGTAAGAGGCTCAAAGCGGTCGGCGAGGTCCTGAACAGGCTGGGGGAAACAAAGATATACGCCGCTCAGGGCAAAAATGAGCGTGAAGGCGAGGCTCCAGATTCCGATCATGCTGTGCAGATCCCATACGGTGCGCTTCCATCCGGCGCCCCGGTGCAGCGTCAGGCTGCGGCGCCAAGTCTGGATACCCGGCCACCAGATCACCAGGCCGGTGATGGCGATCGAAAGCACGGCGAGCGCTCCTGCTCCATTCACCACTCTGCCAGTAGGTCCGGCGAAAAGATTGTCGTGCAGATCCATGAGCTCGGAAACGAGCCGGATTCCAGTGGGCACGGAGTTGCCCAGGTCCGCGCCGGTCCTCGGATCGAAAAGGCGGCGCTTGATGTCGTCGCCACGGCGCAGCCAGATGTCAACAGCTTGATCGAGATCCGAGGCACGCTCGAAGTTGACTATGCGAAAGAGAGGATAGTCGCGGAGGGCGGCGTTTCTGAGTTCGGCGTCGTTGAGTCGCGGACGCGAGCTCTTCGAAATGATCGGCTCCGGAGTGGCAGCGCGATACAGCTCGTTGCGGTAGACCAGAACACTGCCGCTCACGCTGATCATGAAGACGTACAGCCCTAGCGCGATGCCGCTCCACAAGTGCACTTGAAAAAGGGCCCTTCGAAACCACAGCTTCCGTGGATGGCGAACCCAGCGCCGCCACAAAGTCTGCTCGCCGGTAGACTTCACTACGGCGAGGCTACAATACAGCGCCGTTGGTGTCAATGCGTGAGCAGGATTATCGGAAAGCGGAGCCTCAAATACAGCCCACGAACAGCGTTACTTGTCACGGTTACGTTTGTAAGGAGGTCGTCCTGAAGCTCCGTACCCGCCATTCTAGCATCAGGAATTCAGGGCTTTTCCGCGAGCAAGACGATGACTCATTCCAGCTCGTTGTTGTCACCTGGCGTGACAAAACTTCCGCGGTCGCGTTATGATTACCTACCAATATGCGAAAACTAGCCTTGGCACTGTTCATTTGCGCGTGCACTTTTGCGCAGACTCCGCAACATTCCATCGTCTTGCACGCCGCGCGAGTGCTGGACATCGAGACTGGAAAAATGATCGCGCCGGGAGAAATTCTGGTGCGGGGGGAGCGGATCGCCGAAGTGGGGCCGAGCGTGACGCACGACGCCGGTGCGCAGATCATCGACCTCGGCGATCACACGCTGATGCCGGGACTGATCGACGTGCATGTGCATCTGTTCCTGCATCCCGGCGCCGAAGACATGCAGACCATTCAGGAATCGGTTCCTCAGCGCACTATCTTCGCCCTGCAGGCCGCCAAGGACGACCTGATGGCCGGATTTACAGCCGAGCGCGACATGGGGACAGAAGGCGCGGGTTCGGCCGATACGGCGGTGCGGAACTCCATTAACAAGGGCCTGGTGCCGGGCCCGCGCATGCGAATCAGCGGCAACGCCGTGAGTATTCTCGGCGGCCACGAAGACGCAATCAACTACAATCCCGAGCAGCACATTTTTTCGAACGCGACGTACGCCAACAACGCTCAGGAACTGGTCACCGTGATCCGGCAGCAGTTCAAGGAAGGCGCGGACTTCATCAAGATTTACGAGACCGGACGCGACACGTTGCGCAACGGCGTTTACACCAGCATTTATCAATACACGCTTGAGGAAATGACCACGGCGGTGCAGGAAGCCGCACGATCCGGAAAGCGCGTGGCTGTGCATGCCACCGGCGAGCCGGGCACAGGCTACGCGGTTAAGGCCGGAGTCGCCTCGGTGGACCACGCGTATTTCCTGTCGGACGAGACCATGCGTCTGATGCACGAAAAGCAGATTCCTGCCGTACCGACTTTCGCGATCTCCGAATATTTCGCGGAGGAATCGAAGAATCCCGGCCGGCACGAATCGCTGGACTTTCATATCACGCAGTTCAAGAAGCAGCTCGCGGCGGGGGTCCCGATGGCCGCCGGGTCGGATGTCGGCCCCTTCCCTCACGGCACACAGGCGCGCGAGTACGTATCGATGGTCAAGTATGGAATGACCCCGCTCGCAGCCATTCAAGCTGGGATCATCAACGGCGCAAAGCTGCTCGGCTGGGAAGCTCAGATCGGCGCACTGAAGGCGGGCTACTACGCCGACATCATTGCCGTGCCCGGGGATCCGCTTAAAGACATCACCGCGCTGCAGAAAGTTGCCTTCGTAATGAAGGGCGGCGTGGTGGTGAAGAAGTAACACCTCGACGAAGTGGCCCCATAAAAATAATCTATGGGGCCACTGTAAGTTGACGTGCTATGATGGCCCAACTCGTATCCTGACTGGCCCTCAAAAAGCCACCGGCAGTTGCTCTCAACCTAGGGGTTGAGAAGGTTCGTTGTCCATTGTCTGGACAGACTGCCGTGCATCAGGCCGCTGCGTTGGCTTCCCAAATCCAAGTGTGGTGTTAGTTGGGACCCGATTCATCGGCAGACTCGCCGGCATCCACAAGTCCCGAACAGGTTGAACCACCACGATTTCACTTAGGGGTGCAGAAACATGTTCAGATTTCAGCCGTTCGAGAGAAGATTTCGATTTCTGTTGGGTATGCTGGCCTGCTTGTTGACGGGCACGGGGTCGGCGATGGCGCAGTCCACATTTGCGTCGGTGTTAGGCACGGTGCATGACTCCACCGGCGCCGTTATCGCGAAGTGCATCGTGGATGTCGAAAACACGGGGACATCCGCGCACCGGCAAGTCACCACAGACGCGTCAGGCGACTACTCAATCACGAATCTCGAGCCGGGAATGTACCAGTTGAAGATCTCGGCTCCCGGGTTTCAGCAGTTCGTTCGCGACTTCGAACTGACCGCCCGTGAGACTGTTCGCCTGGATGGTGTGATGAGTGTGGCCGGACAGGTTCAGACCGTGAACGTGGAAGCATCCGGAGCGCCGGTGATCAATACCGAAGTTTCCAACATTGCCGAGACTAAATCCGGCCGCGAGTTGATCGATCTTCCGGTCGCGATCGCCACTCGCGGGAGCGGCTCAACCAGCCCGATCTCGACGCTGACGACGCAGCCGGGCGTGCAGACGGACGCGAGCGGCAATATCTCCGTGGCGGGCACGAAACCGAGCATGCTGTCGGTCAGTTTGGATGGCATCAGCAGCACCGGAGGGCGCGCGGCTTCAGGAACAGCCGGCGGACCGATAGGTGAAATGTTCCCATCGTTCAATACCATCGAAGAGATCCGGGTCAGCGAGGTTAACAATGCCGCGGAATTCGGCGGGATCAGCGACATCACCACCATTTCGAAGAGCGGAACGAATCAAATTCACGGCGGCGCGTTTGAGAACATACAGAACTCGGACATGAACGCAAGAAACGAGTTCGCGCTGACAAAACCGGCCTTGAAGCTCAATGACTTTGGCGGCTACGTAGGCGGGAAAATCTGGAAGGACCGGACATTCTACTTCGGCAGCTACGAGGGATTGCGCCTGCCGCGCCAGAGTACCGTCACCGACAGCGTTCCTTCGTTGGCGTTGCGGAGCGGAGACTTGTCTGCATATTCCGGATCGATCTACATGCCGGGCACGAACACAATCTTTCCCGGCAACCAAATTCCTCAGAGCATGATTTCCCCAGTGGCGGCCAACGCACTGAAGTACCTATTCCCGCTGCCGAATACCGGGGCGCCGAACGCGATCGCGAACAACTTTGTCGAGAACTTCCCGACTTCCATATCGAGCAATCAAGCCGATCTGCGCTTCGATCAGATCATCAATTCGAAAATGACGGTGTTTGCACGGGGTACGTACAAGAGACGGTCCGTGCTCGCCGTTCCAACCGGCTCGCCGCTGCTCGGGCCATTCTCAGATCCAGAGATCGATTTCGGTTACGCGATTGGTTTCAACTGGGTGGTCAAACCAAACGTGATCAATGAGGTCCGTTACGGGTTTAATGGCAATCATACTGGCGTCAATATCGCGGCGAACTCCGCGCAATACGTGAATGAGATTGGCTTGCTGAACCTGCCGCAACCATATCCCACCAGCGGCGCGGTGCCGTGGTTCAACATTGCCGGTTTTCAGGCCACGGGCGGCGCGTCCGGTAATAAGGGACGGAACGGGACGCAACAGGTCCTGGACAACCTGACCTGGATCAAAGGCAGCCACACCATGAAGTTCGGTGGCGATTATCGTTATCTCACCGTTCATGGCCAGAATGTTTACGACAACTATGAGCTCGGACAGTACGCCTTTAGCGGAGCAGTCACCAGCGCCTCTATCGGCGGACATCCCTACATCGGAAACCCCTACGCCGCGTTTCTGCTCGGTATCCCGGACAAGACCTATCTCGACACCAACGTACAGGACAAACTGGACGGATATGATCCTGCATACGCGTTTTACGGCCAGGACGATTGGAAAGTAACGCCCCGGCTTACCATCAACTTCGGGCTTAGGTACGAACTGCATCCGCGCTTCTTCGATCACGACGCCAACATTTCGAACTTCCTGCCGGATTATCAATCAATCATCAACGGCAAATCCGTTTTGGGCGCGGTGGTGATACCGAACAACGGGTTGAGTATTTTGAGCCCGGCGTTCGCGCAGTCTATTGCTCCGACTCCGATTCTGCTCGCGTCGCAGGCGGGGTTAAGCAACAACCTGCACATTACGAACAAGCTCGACTTCGCGCCTCGCTTTGGGTTTGCATACCGCCTGACCAACGACAATAAGACGGTGCTCCGCGGTGGCTATGGCAAGTTCATCGAAATTCCGCTTGGCACGCTGCTCGGCGCGGGCTGGGCGATCCACAGCGCGGATCAGGCCTTCTTCAACAACACGATCACGAATGGCGTCCCACAATTGACGTTCCCTTCTCCATATCCTTCCAACCTGGCGGTAAGCGGAAGCCAGTTTTTCCAGCAGGCCAGCGATCTGCATTATCCCGAAGCGATCGTGCAACAGTGGGACATTACTCTCGAGCGCGATCTCGGACACAACATCGGGATGCGCCTTTCCTATGACGGCAACCATGGAAGCAACATGGGTGTGCAGGTAAACCTGGGACAACTTCCTCCGAATACGATCGGGTTCGCCAACGCCACTTCGCTGTTGAAATATCCGCTATTCGGTGAAGTGGAGTCAGAGGTGGGCGGAGGAATCCAGAACTACGAAGCGATGACGGCAACCGTGAACAAGCGGCTCTCCGGCGGGCTTCAGTTCCTAGCGAGCTATACCTTTACTCGCAACCTGACGGACGCGCAAGGCTTCAATCCCACGACGTTCGCGTCTGAGGCGGGTGGCAATGCGACCAGTGTAAGCAATTTCCTGCTCGATTACGGCAACGTCGCCTTCACACGCCGGAACCGATTCCTTGGGACATGGTTGTATCAACTGCCATTCGGCAAGGGCAAGATGATGGATCTCGGGGCGGTCGGGAATGCGATTGCGGGCGGGTGGGAGTTGGCCGGCGTGGCCCTGTTCCAGACCGGTCCATTTCTGACTGTTACCGTTCCGGGTGCGGATCCCGCCGGTGTCGGGTTCCCGCAAATCGAAGGCAACGGGCGAGCCGACATCGTCTCCGGCGTTCCGCTTTACGCATCTGTTCAAAATATCAGCCACTGGTTGAATCCGGCGGCTTTCGCAGTTCCCCCAAACAATATCGGCCGGTTCCCCACATCGCCCGTTGGCGTCGCGCAGGGACCTGGTACGCAGTCGATTTCCATGTCGCTGCTTAAGACGGTGGCGATCAAAGAGCGGTACAAAATGCAGCTTGGAGCGCAGGCCGCGAATCTATTCAACCACGCCAACTACGCGACCCCGAATACAACCTTTAGTACGGGCGCGTTCAACACCATCAGCGCCTTGCAGTCGGCGGAAGGGGCGGGGCCGCGCACCATTCAGGGCACGTTCCGCGTGTCATTCTGATTTTCGTCGTTCTCCAGGGGCCGGTTCCGCTCAGCGGAATCGGCCTTTTTTTGTTAGAGGGGCGAGACTCGCGCATTCGCGGCCATTGCGCCGCAGACGTTCTCATAAGATCGGTCTCGGATGGTCTCGCAGGCGCGGACGACAAATCCAGTGGCGTTGGCAACCGCGAAGCTGATGCCATGCAAATTCTTCGTTCGGGGAACGCCGGGGAGCGAACGCGGATAGCCCGATGCGGCCAGCGTGAGATCGCCGGCGGTTGTTTTCGCGTAATACATCTCGCGCGGGCAATCCCAATCCAGCTCGACGCCGATGACTCCTGGGAGGCTTCCGGGCAGAGCGGCCGTGCCGTCGGCATCGCGCGCCGACACCAGCACCGGACCGTTTTCGAGCGCTCGAGCGATCAGCGGAGTGAATCGGTCACGGTGCGCGGGATTGGTCGTGCCCAGGCTCAGGTTGATCACGTCCATGCGATTGGCAATGCTCCACTCGATGGCCTGTAAGAGCAGATCGATGGTGGTTCGAAGGGAAGTATAGAAGACGCGGACGGCGAAGTAATCGGCGTCCGGCGCCTTTTCCTTGATCGCGGCCATCACGGCGGTGCCATGGCCGATGATGTCGCTGTAGTTCTTCCGGTCGATTTCGTCGCCGATGGTAATGCCTCCGGCTACACCCGCGATGTGCGGGTGAGCGGCATGGACACCACTGTCGATTACGGCTACGCGCACGCCTTTACCGGTGCGTCCGGCGAAGGATTCCAAGGCCGCACCTTCCGGAGTCACGCGGGGGCGAGCTCCGTAACGATTCTGCCGTCGCGGAGGTGGAGAACAGTATCGGCAATCTCGGCGAGCGCGGGCCGGTGAGTGATGACGATTACCGTGCGGCCGCGCAATGACTGACGGAGGTTCTGGGCGACGAGACGCTCCGTTTCGGCATCGAGTGCCGAGGTTGGTTCGTCGAGGATCAGCACGCTGGGATTGCGCAGGAGCGCGCGCGCGAGGGCGATTCGCTGGCGTTCTCCGGCGGAGAGCGCCAGACCGCGTTCGCCGGTCTTCGTGTCGTAGCCTTCGGGCAGGCGCTGGATCATTTCGTCGAGCCCAGCCTGGCGCCCGGCGGCTTCAATCTCGGCGCGCGGGGCGTCAGGACGTGAATAAGAAATGTTCTCAGCAATCGAGGAATTGAATAAGTGGGGCGTTTGATCCACCAGGACGATTTCGCGGCGCAGATCGTCCAGGCGGAACTCGCGCAGATCGGCGCCGTCGGCGGTGATGCGGCCGGAATCGGGGTCGAGGAAGCGGACTAAGAGATCGGCGATGGTGGATTTTCCGGCGCCGCTCGGGCCCAGGATCGCGCAGAAGGTCCCGGCTTCGATCTCGCAGGAGACACCTTTGAGGATGCCTTCGCGGTCGTGGCGCAGCGTGACGTTCTCGAGGACGATCCGGTCGCGAATCGGCGCGAGCGGCAGTGCGCCCGAGTGCTCGATCACATCAGGCGGCGCGTCCAGGATCTCGAAGATTCGCCGCACAGAGACGCGGGCCGCAGCGAGATTTGCGGAGAGGCCCATCATGTTCTGGACCGGCGAAAGCAGGCGCGTGTGATAGGCCATGAATGCGACTAGCGTTCCGATGGTCATCTTGCCATCGATGATCATCTTGCCCCCGTAGAGGAAGACCAGCGACGTTGCGACGGTCAGGATGGCGCCCGGAAGGCCGCCGGACAGGAAAGACGTTAGCTGCATGCGCAAGAGCGTGTCGACGAACCGGCTGTTCTGCTTCGCAAAGCGCCGCGCTTCGTATTCGCCGGCGTTGGCGGCCATCACCGAGCGGATTCCAAGCAGGGTCTCGACGAAGAGGCTTCCTACGTCGGCGGCGCGCTCGCGGAGATCCTTGGTCAGGAGTGTGAGCTTGCGTTGGTACCGAGTGAAAGTATAGAGGCAGAGAGGGACGAGGACAACGCTCACCAGAAACAGCTTCCAGTTGAGCCACAGCATCATGACGACGCTGCCGATCAGGAAGACGACGTTGCTGAGCGCCGCCAGGAGCGAGTCCGCCGAGACTCGCTGGACTTCGCCGATGTCGTTGTTGAGACGCGAGACCAGATCGCCCAGGCGCCACTTCGCGTAGAAGCGCGGGGAGAGCGTTTGGAGATGGCGATACAGTGCCAAGCGCATTTCGAAGAGCATCGCTGCCGAGACGCGGACGTATTGATAACTCGAAAGGATGTTCAGCACGAAGCCGAGGACTGTAGCGATGAACATCAGCGCGGCGACCTGCCAGAGCGCGGTCCAGTTACGATGCAGGAGTGCGTTGTCGATCAGGAGCTTGGATATGTAGGGCTGCGCGAGGCCGAGCAACGTCGCGACGAGGCTGATTGCCAGGATGCCGATTAAGCGGGCTGCGTGGGGGCGGAGAAAGACGCGGAGGCGACCGTACTCACGCCAGCTAATCGCGGCTTGGAGGGAACGGTCGTCTTCGGTTGAGGCCATGGTGGTGCTGGCGCCGTGGAGCTTTCGTAGTTTATCAACTCTGGCATTCACACGAGTGTGAACGCGGCACGCACCAGTGCGTGCGCCACACGATTACTTCGCGGCTAGCGTTACCAGGTTGGTGGTCGTGTCCTTATTCAGGAAGATCAGCTTTCGCGATTTCAGCGTATCGCCGTCGAAAACTTCGAATGACGAGCCTGCGCCGTAGAGGTAGATTTTCTTGCCGTCGCCGCTGATACCGAACTTCAAAGTGGGGCGTGCTTCGAAGGGAGCCTTTTTGATCACCTTGTGGCTGGCGATATCCCAAACCCAGAATTCGGTGCGGCGATTCCCGCCCAAGCCTTCGAACATGATCGAGTAGCCGCGTGTGTGGTCGGGCGAGACGAGGAATCCGAGCGACGGGAGATCGATGCCGATTGGAACGAAAGTGGACTTGCGCGAGTTTAGATCTATGGTCGCCAAGCCCAGCGTGCCCTTGTGAACCACGGGATCGACCGAAGTGAATAGCGATGTGTATACGTTGTCGGGCGAGTTGGGATCGTTCTCGGCAACCAGGCGGTACGGCGACGAGCCGGGATAGTCCGGGCGCGACATCTCAATGCGATCCACTTCTTTGAAAGTGGCGAGATCGTAAATGATCAGGTCTTCATCGAAGACGTACAGTGATTTTCCGTCAGGGGAAACTTTGTAGGTGACGCCGGCGCCGAAGCCTTGTTCCATGTTCGCCGGAAACGAGAAGGTTTGGGCGATCTTGCCGGTCTGCAGGTCGATCTTCACGAACTGCGGCGGCTCCATCTTATAGAAATCGGATTCCTTGACGGACGCGCGGAACGTGGCGTACATGTAGCGGCCCGTGGGATCGAGCACCAGTCCGCCGCCGCCACGCGACATACGCGGACGGCTGCGGCCGTCGGAAAGCTCAAAGTGATTGAGCATCTTGCGCGCCTTGAGATCCACGGTCTCGACGGCCATCTGCGTCGTCAGGATGACGAGCTTCGATTGGTCGTGCGTGAGCGCGGTCTGGCGCGGGATACCCTGAAGCTCGATCTGGCCGACGATTTCTTCCTTGTCCTCGTCGTAGATGAGGAGCTTCTTGTCGAGCGTGCCGATGTAGGCCAAGTGCGCGCCGCTCGATAATGTTTGAGCGCTCGCCGAAAGAGCCCAGCACAACAGACCGCAGACCAATCCGGTCCGCAGCGATCGCGCGGTGAAGGTTAGAGACGTTCCGAGCACGAGAGTCCTCCTACGGAAATACGACATCCACTTTGCGCCAATCGTTGGTGGCCGCGGCGCACTTGTCCGTCCAGTCGGGAGCGTTCGACAAATGATCGGGTACCTGCGCCGGCCAGCCGCAGCCGAGATAGCAGTCGAATAGATCGCGCTCCACAGGCTGGCAGAGACCTGCGGTGCCACCCGAGTTGTCCACTTCCCAGCCAGGCGTGAAGTTGAGTGTGCATCCCATCGGATAGTAGATTCTTCCGGGATTCGCATTGGACTTCTTTTGCAGCGCTTCGACATCGCCATTCGCCGCGGCGATCATCTGTTCTACCTTGCGGGCTTTCTTGTTTACGGGATTCAGTCGGCTCACTCGATTCTCCTTTGCTGAACTGCCTTGGGTTGCATGTTTGCGCTGAACGGCGAGGAACCCTCGCGGCGCCTAATTTTCGAAACGCTCCAAGAACGAGGGATTGCGGACGCTGATCTCGCCCAGAATTTGCAGGCAGAGATCGTTCCATCCCCGGATCCAATCGCAGTAATGTAAGTTCGCGGCCGACGTTTCACCGTAATGAATGTAGGCCTCATGAAAACAACCGCCGGAACATACCGGGCGGGCCCAACAGGTATGGCAATCGTATCTTGCGCCGATGTGGTGGGTATTGAGAAATTCCTGGCGCGCCTCATGATTTACGCCGCCGTTCTTGACGTGGCCCATTTTGCCAACGGGTGAATCAACGAAGCGATGACAGAGTGAAACGTCGCCCGCTGTTCCGACACCGAGCAGGCCGACGCCCGCGCCGCAAGGATACGCCTTACTCACCCCGGAATTCAGTTCTTTCAAGGTGTCGCTGACGTTGGTGAACCCATGCTGGCGGCCTTGGACCGCGTAGTCGCGGTATTCCCACGCGAGTTCCCCGAATGAATCCAGAATGTTGTCCATCTTTTGGCCGCCGATGTGGTAGAGCCGGTCCGGACTGGCAGTGGCGGGCGAAAATCCGACTGAATCGAAGCCGAGTTCCTGCGTCAGGTGGCGGTAAATTTTCTTCACGTCGCTGACTTGAGACGTGAGCGTGACGCGCGCGCCGATGGAGTTGGTGCGGTGCTTCTTCAGCAGGTTTTTGATCTTTGGTGCGATGATGTTGTAGCTACCGCGGCCGTCGTGAAACACGCGCATCTTGTCGTTCAGTTCCTGATCGCCATCGATGGAGACGGTGACGCCGATGCGGTGCTCGGAGAGAAAATCGACGATCTCTTCGGTAAGAAGTGTAGCGTTGGTGGTAAGGCTGAACTCGATGCGTTTTCCCAGTTCGGCGACGCGGCGCTGCGCATATTGCACGGTCGAGCGCATCACGGGAAAATTCAACAAAGTTTCGCCCCCGAAGAATGTAACGTGCAGCCCTTCTCGGCCGGCGGATTCCGTCAGCAACATTTCCACCGCCGATTCGGCGATGTCAGCCGTCATGTACTTCGGCTTGCCGTCCTGCTGCGCGATCCGGTCGCCGCTGTATTCGTAGCAGTACGTGCACGCCAGGTTGCACTGATTGGTGACGTTCAGGACCACGCGTTGCAGCGGAAAACTCTTGAGCGGCACGGTGGGAACGGGCGGCTTAGATAATCCCGAAGTCAGGACCTCAGCTTGATCCAGTTCGTTCAGCGTCTCTTGGATCTCGGCGAGATCGACTCCCTTCCTCGCGAAATACCCTCCGATATCGCCGAGGGACATCGGAGACTCGCGCACCAACTCAACCATTTCCTTGGCGAGACCTTCCATGCGGAAGATGGCGCCGCTGGGAACGAGATAGAGAAAATCCGCATCGGCAGCGCGAAACTTGTGAGCTTCCGCCGGCCGATACTTCACCGTTGGCAAAACTTCGGCGACCGTACTCACTGAGAAACCTCGGGCTGATCGTAGCGCACGTACTGCGGAACGGTGACCACCAGGTACGACTTCGACTTCATGGTCATGCCTTCGTGATCGTACGTCGCCTCCACCCAAACGTCTCCCCAATTGTTGGTAGGGAAGTTATTGGCTTGCTTCTTGCGTTCGGGATTGGGGCCTTCGGCGGCGGGGGTGAACAGGCCCGAATCGTTCACCGTACCCACATATTTTATGTCGTCGTCATCCGGCGTCGAATAAAATTCCTGAAGCGCCCAGCGAGCATTCACGGGCCCGAGCGGCACATCGTCGTCGGTATTTTTCTTGCCGTCCGGTCCAGCCGCGAAGGCGATGGCTTCGAGCTGCGTGTACTGCTTCGCCGCGATTCCTCCGCCGAGGCGCGCAAGACTGGCGTCGGGCGAAACCTCGATATACGCGATTTTGTCGTAAATCGCGACAGCCTTCACGGCGGTCGCCGAACCGATGGAAACGTTGCGGATTCCGGCGGGCAAGCCCTTCGCAACGGCCACTTCCACCGTCGCCACTGACGGCGTCGACTTAACCACGCGCGAGACCGTGATGCCAGGACCGAGATCGACATCAGCCGGTTTCAGGTTCGCGGGAAGATTCGCACCGAAGATTCGCAGCTCGTGCTTCGCAGTGGGCGATTGCAATGAGTAGAGATCGGTTCCGAGGACCACGGGCTGCGAGCCGAGACGCGCCAGCTTCACGTCAAGGCCGAACTCGTCGTAGCCGCCCCAGAACCAGCGCCCGTGCATGCTATTGCCATCGCGAGAAACCATCATGGCTTCCTTCCACTCGACGGGATTGTTGCCAGGATCGGCGCTTTGAGCCGGTGTCGTGTCCGACTTTTCTCGTCCGCGCCAGCTATAGCCGGTGTAGACGAGCCCCTTGCCTGAACGCGTGAGTGTGGTATCTTTCGCGGGGAAATAAAGCTCCAGTTTCGTGGTGAATTCGTCGGGCACAGCGGTGGCCGCGATGGTCAGTGTTCCGTATGCTTTTCCCTTGCCGGCCTGGTATGCATTGACAGCCCATGTTCCCGCGAGTTTTGGATTGGACAGTGTAGCCTTCCACGAGGTCCATTCGGGAGTGATGAGTGGTTGATTCTTGCTCAGATAATTGAGGATGGTGTCGATCGGATACGGCTCGTTGTGATTCGCCTGGCGCGGCGGATCCAGCACGACGCCATTGCCGGTTGTGTCACGGATGATCGCCTCCACGGGACCATTACCGCCTCGACGGCCGCCGCGCTGCGGGTGAAACTGGTTCTCGGCGCCGGGAAACAACGCAACGTGGAAGGCGAACAGCTTTTCGTAATCGTCACGTGTTCGGCGCTGCACCAGAACGCGGCCGATGGTGTGGCAGTAATTGCAGGTCTTTCCCAGCTCCGGAGGCGCGTGATCGAACTGGTGTCCGGGGAGGCTATGATCCACTTCCCAGAAAGCGGGCTCCAATTCTTCGGGCGCGAGGCCGTTGTTGTTGCTAAGGTACTTCAGGATTTCGCGAACTTCGGCGGGGGTAGCGCTCAGGCCGTTGAGGCGAATCATGCGCTTGATGTTCTGCTCCCAGACTTCCGGCGTCGTGCGCACGTACGAAAGTCGGCCCATCATGCCGTCTTTGTCACGACGGTGGCAGCCGCCGCACTTTTCGATCACCAGCTTGTTGTCGATCGGGATACCTTGTTCCGGGGCGTGGGTCTGGGCCGACAGCGTTTCCGCCGCGGGAAAAAGAAGTATTGCTGTAAGAAGGAACCGGCTCTTTCCGAAACTCCGCATTAAATCCTCCACGCTCGGGCTTAAGGGCAATCAACGAAAAACTACGCGCGCCAATGCGCTTGACTGGCCCGACATGGGGATTAGGTTTTGGTTCGGCGATTCGAGGGGCGACGGGAATCGCTCGTCACTACGGGGTGATTCTTACCGACTACTTGGTTGCAACGCAGTATACCCATTCGCTAGTGTATTGTCAACCGTTTCTCTTCGACAATGAATCGAACAAGACACCACCTGCAGGTGAAGTGAAAAGGCTGTGTACAAATTGGTCATTCGCGGAAATAGCGTCGCAGCGTGGTGCTCGATGCACCTTCTCACCAGGGCTGGGTTTGCGCCAGCGCTGGAGCTGACCGCGCGGCCGCGGCTACCTGCAATCATGTTGAGCGATGCAGCGCTCGGACTGGTTCGGGACGTTTTCGATCGGCCTGAACTGTTCCGCTCGGCCCATCGGATCACACGGCGCGTGGTGCAGTGGGGCACGGGCGCGGAACCCGTCGCATTCGAGCACGCGGCGGCGGTAGTGTCGGAGCCGGAACTCCTGGAACAATTGGAACAGCGGACGGCAACGCCGAGGGACGCGGGTGTGGACACGAGTTTCACGATCTTCGCAGCGCGGCCGCTGCCGGATGGTCCAGTAGAGCATTCCTTCGGATCTCGAACCGCTTTTGCTGCGCCCGTTCGCCTGCGAGACGTACGGGATTCGGCGTGCTGTTGGATTGAATCGCTGGACGAAGGCTGGTTGTTCTTGATCCCGAACTCGGCCGAATGCGGCTGGTTGCTTTCGGTAGGATGTCCACCGGGTGCGATTCAAGACCGCAGCCGGTTGATCGGAGGAAGAATCGCGTCAGTGGGCGAGCCAGCCGGGGAGTTCTCCTCGAGCCCTCGCATTATGTCCCCACTCTCAGGTCCCGGATGGCTGGCGTGCGGGACGGCGGGAATGGCGTTCGATCCGATCTGCGGAGATGGAACCGCGCACGCTGTGCGCGAGGCAATTCTTGCCAGTGCAGTGGTGAGGGCGATTTCAGCTGGGGGTGACGAAAGCGGGTTGCGGCGTCATTACGAAGCGCGGCTCGTCGCTGGATTCCAGCGGCACCTGATGGTGTCGATGGACTTTTACCAGTCGGGGAACGGCGGACCGTGGTGGGATCGGGAACTCGGGTTTTTGCGGCAAGGCCTGGAATGGTGCGCCGGGATGGCCCACGGCTATGGCCCGTTCCACTACCGGCTCAGTGGGTTCGAACTGCAGTCGATTGACAAGAATCCGGCGTAATGTTATCTTCCTCGGTACTCGCGCATCGTCCGCGCTTATTGTTTTCCTTAAGTCCCCGTAACAGACTTCGCTGGCCGCTTCGATCAGCCCGCGGAACTTTCGGCTAAGTCCTCTTTCACACGAGCAAGCGGAGGGTTTCATGCTCCCAAGACGCGCAATTTCCATCGGACTTTTCCTGACATCCTGGGCCGTAATGCTTGCGCAGCCGGCCGGGAGGACTCCCGATGCGGTCGCTAGAAAAGCGCTGGACCTCTTGCTGGCCCAAAAATACACCGAGCTCTCAGCGCTGTTCTCCGACAATTTCAAGCAGACTGTCACGCTCGATTTTCTCCAGCAGCGTGTGAGCGCGGAGTTGAAAGAGTTCGGCGTTGCGGAAAATATCGGTCAACCGGTGTTCGGCATGGAAGGCCCGAACAACATGGTGAGCTTTCCCGTAAAATTCTCGAACACTAGCATTCATGTGCAATTCACCTTGAACCCCGCGCGTCAGGTAGTCGGGATGTATTTCCGTCCGCCGGAAAAACCGCTGCCTTACCAGTGGAAACGGCCCGATTACGCGAAGCCGGATTCGTTTCATGAACGCGAGTTGACGGTCGGGAACGACCAGTGGAAGCTCGGCGCAACCCTGACGTTGCCGACGGCGAAGGGTCCGGTGGCGGGAATCGTCCTGGTGCATGGCCCGGGGCCGAACGATCGCAACGAGTCCCTTTTTGCGACACGCATCTTCGAGGATCTGGCCGAAGGTCTTTCGTCGCGCGGATTCGCAGTGCTGCGTTACGACAAACGCACCAAGCAATACGGTAGTGAGATGAGCGAATCCACGTACACACTCGACGACGAAACTGTGGAAGACGCGGTTCGCGCGGTCGCGTTGCTGCGAAAGCAGCCCGAGGTGGATCCGAACCGAGTCTTCGTGCTTGGCCACACGCTGGGCGGATACGCGAGCCCACGCATCGCATCGCGGGATCGCAAAATCGCGGGCCTGATTCTGCTGGCGGCTCCCGCGCGGCCAATCGAAGACGTGGCGTTTGGACAAACCGATTATGTCGCGCATCTGAAAGGCGACCCCGGTACGGGCGAACAAGCGCGCCTGGATCAGTTGAAAGCTGACGTGGTCAAAGTGAAGAAGCTCGATGCCAAGGCAGATAATCCGCTCATCCTGCTCGGACTTCCGACGCAATGGTGGCTGAACGTCAAGGGCTACGATCCGGTAGCTCAGGCCAAACGCCTCGGACTTCCGATGCTGGTGCTGCAAGGCGAACGTGATTTTCAAGTCACCATGCAGGATTTTGAGCTCTGGAAATCAGGGCTGAGCGCTAACACCAAGGTTGTGTTCCACACTTATCCTAATTTGAACGATCTTTTCACACCAGGAAAGGGCAAAGGCTCGCCGGCGGAATACCATAATCCCGGAAATGTCGCGCCGGAGGTTTTGGACAATATCGCCAGTTGGCTTGCGGGCCGGAACGGGTCTCACTGATGATGATGTTTCGTCGCGTTTTTGCGATTTTCAGCGCTGTTGCGAGCGTGATTGCCGCGGGTTGGATGTTCGCGAACGCCGGTACCGCAGGTGGTGGGCAGATCGTGGTGGAAGCATCCGAAGATGCCAGCGCCGATTTTGCCGGAGCGCCGCGCCTCCAGTCATTCGCCTGGGCGCAGTGGGAGGGAAAGTGGATTTTCATCGCCGGACGGACCGGCGGATACCACGGTGTAGGGCAAGGCGACGTGGATTTTCCACGGGCGCGCGCGAACCAGCGCATCTGGGTGATCGAGCCTCCGTCGTCAGGCCGCGCGAAGGTGTACAGCTTTGCCGTTGCGGACCTACCTGCATCGATGAGCATGGTCAAAGATCAGTGGCTCTCGTCGAACCTTTTGCATTTTCAAGATAAAGACACCCTGTACTTGGCGGGCGGGTACGGTGAAAACTCCAAAGGCGACTTGGTGACGTATCCGGTGATTTCTGCGGTGAATCTTCCGGCGCTTATCGACGGTGTGGTCCATGGAAAGGACAGTTTTTCGAAAACCATTGCGTGGGCCGAGTCACCGCTGGTTCAGTCCACCGGCGGAAGTCTCGCAAAACTCGACGACGGATTCTTCTATCTCATCGCCGGTCATGTTTTCACCGGCAGCTATCGGAGTTTTGAGGCGGCCGATGAGAAAGACACGCCCAAGGCATCGCAGACTTATCTCGGCGAGATTCGCAAGCTGCGCATTTCCAGCGCTGGAGGCGGCAAACTTGACGTCTCGCTGGTGGAGAGCTATAAGAATCCGGAATTCGCGCGGCGAGATTTCAATGCCGGCTTGACGATGCTCGACGATGGGAAATCGCTGGGCGCTGCCGTCTATGGCGGGGTGTTTACCAAAGACCAATTGAATTTTACGCACCCCATCCTTATTAGTAGTGCCGTTGCGCCGAAGGTGGACGCTAATTTCGACCAAAAGATGAGCGCCTATTCGTGCGCCACCATGCTGATGTTCGATCCGGAATCGGCCGCGATGTATACCACTTTCTTCGGTGGCATCAGCCGCTGGCGGTGGAACGACAAGACGCGCCAGTTTCTCGAAGCTCCGCTCGCGGGCGACAAGACCATGCAGACCGGCTACTTCGACGGCATGCCATGGATCAATGAGATCAGTACCGTCGTGCGAAGCGGAGGAAAGATGACTGAGTTCGTCCAACGGGACGATCGTCTGCCGGGATATGTCGGAACGAATGCAGCCTTCATGCCCGCAACTGGATTGAAGAAGATGCGTGAAGACGCCGGCATCCTGGACTTGCGGCAATTTCGAGGTAAACGAGTCCTGGCTGGATATATATTCGGAGGAATTCGCGCATTTCCCAAGGAGTTTCCTTACACCGACGAGTCTCGCGAATACAGCTCCGGGAACATTCCCGCCAAGCCGAGCGACCTGATCCTGAAAGTGTACGTGACCGCGCCCTAACGGCTCTCCGGATCCACGCCGAGCTTGAGTTCGCCCTTGGATGTGCGGATCTTCGTCACGTGAATCGCGCGCGAGCCGTCTTTCGAAGGATGACCGGTGAGCGTGAGTTTCTCGCCGGCTTCGATGGAAGCGGCGGTCCACCCTTTGTGCGACAGCTCTCCTTTGCTCGCGAATTCACCCTGCCACTTTTGCGTGCGGCCGCCGTCGTCCTTGACTTCGAACTCCACGACGCAGTGGGGATTCAAAAAGTAGAACGCCGTTGCAGTCCCCTGCACCGTGACGTCGGTTTTCTCGTCAAAATCGACCCAACCGTGATGCGCTCCAGCCGTGCGAGGCATCGCGAGTAAGCCGGCGATGATCGGAATAACAGTGAATCGAATGAATCTCATTTTGCATTTCCTCTGGAGTTACTTTCGGGCTGGTCCGTCGTCCACCCAGCGATCGAGTTCGCGGACATACTGGCGTCCATTGAATGTGTAGGTGGGAACGGTAACCACCATGTATGCTTTGCCCACCATCGGCTCGCCTTTCTGATCTTTCTCATCCTGGGCGGTCGCGATCACCCAGACGTCGAAATTGGCGCCGGGATTTGCGTTGGCTGGCGTGAAGAGACCGGATGAGCTCATCGTTCCGACGGCGTCCGTGCTGCCGTGCGCGCCGGCGTGAAAGACTTCGTGACTCCAGACCACGTCCACCGGACCGAGGGCGACATCATCGTTAGTGTGAAGCTTGCCGTCGGCACCGCGCTGGTACGCGATGGCTTCGAATTGCTGAAAGCCGCGCGGGTGCGAGCGATCACCGAACGCGGCCATGCTGGAATCGGGCTCGACCTGGATGTAGTCGACGTGGTCGTAGATGGCGAGTGCGCCCGTCAGAATGGAGCGCCGGAATCGCACGTCGCGTTTGCCAAGGGTGGCCGACGGCGCAACGTCTAATTCCGCGACGATCTCGGCGGCCGTGTTGGAGACGATGCGTTTCACCGTGACACCTGTTCCGAAATCCAGATCCGACGGCGTCATTTGGGCGGGAAAGCGGTCGCCGATCAAGCGAATGCGGTTCGCGCTCGATCCCGTTTTGAGCAAAGGCCGGTCGATCGCGAGCAGCGCGGGATCGGAAGACGCGCGCTGCAGTTTCACATCGAAGCCGAATTCCTGATATTGTCCCCAGAACCAGCGGCCTTCCGCCGTCGATTGATTCGCCGCGATCAGCACCACTTCTCGGGCCTCGCTCGAAGGATCGTCGGGCGCCGAATTGGACGCATCTCCCTTGGATCGCCCACGCCAGGCAGATCCGCCAAACACGGCGGCTCGACCGATGCGAACCACGCGCGAACCATCGCGCACCGAGGTGATCGCGATTCGTGTGGTGTAGTCATCGCCCGCGCGGTCGATCTGCATCTCACCGCAAAAGGCGCCGCGGCCCGGCATGTATGCGCTCACAAGCCAGCGTCCGGCGAGATTCTCGGCCGTTTTTCGAGACACCCAGGCGTCCCATGCGGATGTGTGCAGTGGGGCGGACTTGCTCAGATACGCAACTGCGTCCGCCGTTGAACGAACCTTGTAGCGGTCGGCGTGCGTGGCGACGAACTGCTTCCAATCCTCAGCGGATCGCCGCCAGGAGAGCGCGCGGGCGAATGCGTGGCACTTGGAGCAATTCTCGCGCAGCGACTCGCTGGGGATGAGCGTCTCCTCGTGAACTCGACGCTCGGCGTCGTACATCACGGGCTTCGCTTCTTCGGGCGCGAGGCCATGCGACTCGCTGAGATATTTTACGATGGAACGCGCCTCCGCCGGAGTGACCGAAACGCGATCGAGCAAGATCTGCTCCTTCAGAACGTCCTGCCAGCCTTCCGGCGTGGTCCGCGACCAGGAGACGCGCTGCATGTTTTGCGTTGCATCGCTCGCGTGGCAGCTTCCACATTTCGCGATGACCAGAGGATCGGTGACCGGAATCCCCGGCTCCCGTTCATCGGTGGACGTCGATTGGGCCGAAAGCAGAACAGCGAACAAAGCACAGCTCAAGGTTGCAAACCCTGCATTCATTCGAACTGTTCTTGTCATGGATCTCCATTGCCAGCCAACGGAGCAGGTGGGGACGGACAGGGTCGAACGCATCACGCGCCCGGACGCTTGAGAGTATAACGCATCGCCCTGTCGTCTGAACAGCGGAATTACGATCCGGGGTGATATTGGCGCTCGGTATGCTTGTCGAGCTCCGAACGATAGAAGTACACTTCGCGGAGATCGCCGGTCGCGTAGCGCTTGGCTTCGTCATTGAAATGCGGCGACTTGGGATTCCCGCTTTCGCCGCCGGCGGTCACCGCCAGAGCGTGGACTTTATCGCCGAACTCGACCACCGCGACGAAGCTGTTTCCGCTGGTGCCGTACCATTTCTTCGTGCCTGGATATGGCCGCGCACCGAATGACGCCAGCGAGCCCCACACCGCGGAGGTGAACCCGACCGGAATGCTCGGCCCGGCGTCGTTAAACGGCTGGACGATATCCGCGGTCAAGCGTTGGAAGCGGTTGATGTCGCCCCAAGGTGTTTTCCACGATCCGAAATCGGATTGGAGCCGTTGGGATGCGACCCCGAGCGATTCCAGAAGCTGCTCGGGTGCGGCCTTGAAAGCAATGTATTCCTCGTTTGACATTCCTGCGGCACGCGCCTCGTTACTCACTTTGCGCTGCATTTCCTCGCCCCAGAAAACCGCCAGCGATGTCGGCACGGAACTGACGCCCCAGCGATGATCCCACGCGCGCAGCAGCTCGATTTGCGCTGCCAAGCTTTGCTTCAGAGGATTCGACGATGGCGCTTCATCCCAGGCGCGGATCAGCGCGGGCAGAGGCTTGTCGAACCACGTGAGATAGCTGTCGAACGCGGCGGCGAGCAGCGAATTCAGAGTGAAATCCTTTTTGTCCCGCAGAACGCGGACGGCGTGCAGCCCACGCGCCGATTCGCGACCGTTCTCCACGTATGCCGGAAAATCTTCCTTTTTTAAACTACTCTCCCCGGCGCCGGACCACGGCCAGTTATTGGAGTTGTACAGCCATCCGCTCTTGGGATTGAATAAATGCGGCGACTCCTGAACAGACAGAAGGCCTTTCCACTCGGTGGCGGGATTTGAGCCGTCCACGGGTTTCGTCCAATCGAAGCTGGTATCGCGGCGGGGGATGTAGTTGCCATGGAAGTAGGCGATGTCGCCGTCGGCGTCCGCGAAAATCGTGTTGTTCGACGAGTTGGCCTGAAGCTCCATGGTCTTCCAGTACGACTTGTAGTCCGTCGCTTTGGTGCGCAGATACGATTGCTCCAGCGCTTTGATGTGCTCCTGCATGATCCGGAAACTCACCCATTTGCCGTCGGCGTCACCAACCACCGGACCGTGATGCGTGCGATACACGGTGAACTTCTTCTCCTTCATGGCATCGCCGCTACGGTACGGGACAGTAATTTCGCTCGCGGTTACGGGCCGTTCCTCATTGCCGTATTTATAAAAGAATTTGCCGTTTTTCTGCTCGATCGTTTCCAGATACTCGTCGATCGCGTCCACGCCGCTGGACGTGTGCATCCAGCCGGCCCGATCGTTGAAGCCCTGATAAATGAAGAATTGTCCCCAGGTCACCGCGCCATAGGCGTTGAGGCCTTCATTGCTGGACATTTGCAACTCGGAGCGAAAGAAAAATGAGGTATGCGGATTGATGAGCAGCAGTGCGTGATGGGAGACCGTGTTCGCCGGAGCAATGGCAGCACCGTTCGATCCACTGGGCTCCTTCGGTTCAGTGCTCTCCGGAGTCAGCCGGCTCACGGGAACCTTGCCGTAGAACGATTCGAGCTGCCGGAGATTCACGCGCTCGATGTCGCCTCCGATGCTGCCTTCGGTGAAACTGAGCGCCATCCACGGCTCGAAGCGCTGGATGACGCGCGGCTTCACTTGCGGGTGCGTGGCCAGATAGTAATTCAGGCCGTCGGCGAAGGAGTTCATCAGCGCCTGCAACCAAGCGGGGCTGGCCGCGTACTGCTTCTTCAACTCCGCCGGATCGATGAACAGCTTCATCCGCAGATCCTGATAGATCTTGGACTCGCCCTCGGCTTCGGCCAGGCGCCCCATGGCATTGATGTAATTTGTTTCGACGCGATTGAAATCGTCCTCGGCCTGCGCGTAGATCATGCCGAAGACGGCGTCCGCGTCGGTTTTGCCGAACACGTGCGCGATGCCCCAATCGTCGCGAACGATGGTGACGTTGCGCGCCTCGCGCTCCCAACGCGGGGCGTCAGGGCTTTTGAGGTTGGCTGCGGGCAGAGAGATCCCCGCGACCCCGATTAACAGGATAAATTGCCAGGAATTCGTTCTCGACATGCGCCACCTCGCTTGATGAAGAAGGATGCGTTCAGCGTTGAACGGCGAAGGCGTCCGGCCGCGTGCGCGGCGGCACGGCAAAGATGAATCTTAACATCTCTCGGCCGCACAAGGAGAGCAGAACCGGGGTCACTCCGAGACGACGCCGACCCGAACGGCGAAAGCCGCGAGCTCCGCGATAGACCGGACCCCCAGCTTCTTCTTGAGTTGATAGCGGTGGAAATTCGCAGTCTTCACCGATGTTCCGAGAATGTTGGCCACTTCTTTACTGCTGCGGCCTTCGGCGATCAATTGCAGCACCTCGCGTTGGCGCGCGGTGAGGCCGTGCGGGGCACGGGACGACATAGTCTCCACGGCACTCGGCCCCAGCGCGGGGCTGACATACATCCCGCCCTCTAGGATCGTCTGTATGGCAGGAAGAAGTTCCTCGGCCGCGGAGGTTTTGAGAATGTAGCCGGACGCGCCGGTGCTCAGGGCCTCACGAACGTACATGGCATTCGCGTGCATGCTGATAAATAGAAGTTTCGCCTGCGGCCATTCCTGCCGAATCTTTCGCGCAGCCTCGATTCCGTTCAGCATCGGCATGCTGATAT
>Ga0335078_10000916_pt1 | contig 44869 bp, 53 predicted proteins | sample Lox_Sample_32_FD_206711 | JGI IMG/M metagenome (GOLD analysis project Ga0335078, IMG submission 206711) | Soil microbial communities from Loxahatchee National Wildlife Refuge, Florida, United States - Lox_Sample_3.2 | ecosystem: Environmental > Terrestrial > Soil > Wetlands | place: USA...
TACTCGAACCAGAACCATTACAACCAGCAGTTAATGTTGGTGCGTTAGTGCCAGTGCTGGAGTAATCCATTAAGGCTAAGTTAGCCAATGACGGGACTGTAGCACCATTTACCCTGGAAAAATCAAACATACGATTTTGATTAAGCCCTGTTGACAATGGGGTGCCATTATTCTGAAATATATTCGTATAGCTATCAAAGCTATAAAAGGTAATATCTGAGGGCCATGTATTATTTATCGTATAGTCAAACAAAGCCGCAACAGCAGCGCCAACCCCAGTGGGATTACACTGGATATTATAAAAATGAAAGCTATCTACCGCTCCAAAATAGTAGCAAGTATGGTTAATATTATTTGGTATAACTTGTACGTTTCTCCACTGATCATAGAATACATCAGCTGTATTTATACCGCTAATATGTATGCCCTGTGGATCAGACCCAGTACCAAAAGAAGCATTTGGGGGAATCCAAACTTGTATGCTATCCCAAACATTATTGTTCGATGCTTTAGTCCCTACAGTCTCAAGGATACCTATATTATAAGAACCAGATACTAATAAACCACGAATGCTACCAAAAGAAGCACTTGTGGTAACTAGACCAAATGAATTAGTAGAAGCTACTTGACTTAAATCTATTGATAAATTTTCAAGACCCCAATCGTTAATTGGGCCATTAACCTTTATGCAAATCCCATACCAAAGACATCGCAAATTAACTGGCAAGACTGACGGGGTTCCGGTTATTCCATTAATGCCACCACGGGAAGCATTCCCTTCTAATATAATACCAGATGTTGTAGACGCTGTTGTACCATTACCATTACCAATATTTGTTGTTGACGTAAATTGGTAAGTACCCACATTAAGATAGCATTTACCCCCAGTAGAGGGTAAACTACCTATACAATGCTGCAAAGCAACCGTATCGTCATGGTCGGATATTGCACCGCTTACACTATTGGTCGCTGCATTAGCAACTGTTACTGTTGTAGTACCACCACCACTTACTATAGATGTTAAAAGATAATCATTAAGGGCAGCTCCGGGGGGGGATGAAGGAATCCAATCAGGGACAGTAACAGTAGTAGTACCTACATCGTTCCATGACTGGGACGTACCACCATTACGAAATATAATAAGCGGAGTCATAGAACCAGAAGTTTTCCCATATACTACACACGCAGCATTACTAGCAGGGGCCGTCCATGACAATGCATTATAGTTAGTGGTACTAAGTGTGGCATTCCCATTAGTGATTGTAGTAGCTGTAGGAGCCGCGCTCATTCCACCCGCAGCGTCTAAACATGCAACTTGATACTGATAATGCGTAGAGCCCGTGGTTCCGGTTGCGGTTACACTTAGCCCAGAGGGGTTACCCAAGGAATAAGAAGCGCCAGCGCCATTGCACCGTATGCCTTGACCGTTTGCAAAATCTATAGCAGAACCAAGAGACATAGATGTAGAAGAACTACTTATGCTGCAAGTAGTACTTTGTATAGAACCAGAGGCACCAAAATCATAAGCATTAACTATATCCTTAACTTTACTGTCTAACGTACGTTGCACAGCACCGGTGCCAGATTGTGTAATAGGTAAAAGACTTTCAGCCGTTGCTCCTGTAGCACCTTGTGCACTACCAGCGGCTCCAGTGCCGATATAGAACTGTGACGTACTAATGCTAGGTAAAGCAGAGTTTAAATTTGATGTAGTAATAAAATTAGTAGCACAACTAATTCCACTGTTAGGTATATACTGCAACGCACTATTGGAACTCGAACAACTAGCAACACTATTAGCTATTGATACAGCAGAAGAACCAGTGAAGTTACCCCAAACTGTGTTAGGTCCACTAGTTGTAGTATTTACCATGCAAGTTGGGCAAGTTAGAAAGCCCGTAGTGGTATTTAGCACCAAAGGAGAAGAAGCATTAGCGGCAATAGTACCAGAAATAGTTGGCGGATTAATTACTACATTACCTGCAACTGCTTGAGGTATAATCTCCGCACTACCACTAGTAGCACCTTTAAGGATAACGGCACCTGGAGTTCCCCCATTCTCACCAAGAACAGGTTGCTCGGTATCTACACCGGCATCTGTGGGCACACAAGAACCAGGACTCGTATATGTACAAGCAACCGCTTGGGCATATAAAAATAAAGAAATTATGAAGACAACTAGCCTCATTGTACTACCAATAAATAATTAGCACTTCTAGTTGTACCAGAATTACTAGGATGATTAACAGTGAACGAACCTTGACCAGCTACAATAGAGAAATCACCTGAAGCTACATCCTCAGCAATCCCACCAGGAAGAGGCTGATACTCGACAAACGAAGTAGGCGTGCAAGCAAGGGCGGCACCCGTATTAATAAGCGTGGAAGTTTGGTTAGGATTAAGCGTAAACTTACCCGTGAGCAAAGACTGAGGAAGCGCTACAAACATGGCCGAACTCTGGAGTATGTAACCAAGTGCTTGCAACCTCGTAACAAGCGGGCCTATCCGAAGATTTGCCGATGATGGCCCGGAACCTGCAACTGTGCAAGACTTAAACACAAGAGGGTTGGCATAAGCGAGCTGTTGAGCGGCGTAGGCCGTCAGCGTGCCAAGCCACGGCGCATTGCCCCAAGTGAACTCATCCCAAACCGTGGAGACATTCATACCCTGGAGTTGCGATTGGCCTATAATACGGCTTTGCTCATCCCTAACAAAGAAGAGGTAAACATCTTCTAAATTAAGCTGCATGTCTATAGTTTGTTCTATAACATTATGCATAGCTCCATCTTTGGAACCAGGAACTAAAGGAGTCTGGTAAAGCCAATTGAGAGCGTTACCATTCTCAACATAAGTATTAGTTAGTCCAGGAACAGTATTTGACTGCCAAAGCGATCCTTGAGCGCTAACGGGGGCAACTATGAAAGTGGACCCCATACCCTGAATAAGGGAAGCTGGGAACGTATGGGGTCCACTCCATCTCTTACCAGAGATATGGTAAAAATATTCTTGATAAGGACTACCAGCTAAAACACCATTTTGTAAACTAACTCTTATACAATCTCCTGCATATGCTATAGCTATACGAGAAGGAACTAATGAAGTGAAGAAAACCCTAGCAATGCCTTTACCATAAGATCCTAGGGGATCACTGACAGCGGCAGCATAATTAATAAATCTAAGTCCATCAGGAGATACAAAGCAAATATCTTGAGGGGTAGCGCAAACAGAGTTTTGACTAAATGTACCTGTCGCAACATTAAGCTGGTTAATTGCCAGGTTACTTAAAGCAGCATCACCCGTAAGTTGGTACATTATTATGGTATCAACAAATATTATAATAGATTGAACAATCCCACCCTGAACTTGATTTTGCAAAGGCATACCAATCAAGGCGGTAATAGATTGGTTAGTACCAAAGGTTAGAACTTGAGTTCCCGATGTACAATTAGTAGCATTATTAGTATCGGAAAATACTAAAGCATTCTGAACAGCATAATAGGCTCTACTATTAAACTGAGTAATAGAAATAGGTTTACTAGGAAGAGTAACGGCACCCGTCAACGTTCCCGCGCTCCAAGATGGTGCAGCTGGATTATTAATATTTAAAACACCGAAGAAATAACCACCCGCTTGGTTGAATCCTTGGTGTGCAACAAGAATTTCACCTCCGACCAGTGTCATAGTTGGGGGAACCCATGCACCATTAATAGATGGGGAAACGGGAGTATTAACAGAAGTTACACCAGATACAGTAACGAAAGTACCAGTAGAGGTGTTATAAACGAATGGTTCATCCTGGCCAACATTTCTGGATGAAGCAATCATACCATAAACGATGTTACCTACAACCAGCATACAAGAAATAAAGCCAGGGGAAGAAAAACCATTAAATGAAGTTAGTTCTGTAGAAGCTGGCCTGCATTGCCAGAGGCAATCAGAACCAGTGTCGGGAACTAAGTTCTGCAAAGACAACATCGCACCAGGAAAAGCGAGGTCCATAGCTGGGGCATCGCTTAGCCCTTGGGGCTTATAGATAACCGGATTAGATTTACGAAGAGCCATTGGCTAACATACCCACCACACAGGTAACGAACATAACAATTGGAAAAACGAACCCTACGCTCTTAGTGTTCTTCAAAAGGTCGAAGGGAGAGCTGAACTTATTCCTATCTAGCTTAACCCTAAGTACAGTGCTTTCTAAGTCTCTCTGCATCGTCAGCCATTTGCTGATAAGCTTCCTCGCTTTCTCATGTTGCTTATCTACTCTATCATCGTCTGCTATGTCCATCATCCTAGCAGACAATTCCCAAATAAGGTATTGTTGGAGAGGAAAGGGAGGAACAACCGTAGACACACTAGGATTAACTATATCAGCAGTTAACTTAGCATACCTAATAAATACGGTAAATGCAGCATTAGGTGGTGGCCAGAATTCTATGGTTGGAGGAGTATTGCTATCGTCAACACAGAAAAACACCATCTGGGCATTAAACCCAGTAGTAGTTATGAGTTGGTCAAACTCACTACGTTGCTTCTGAATGAGGGTATAGGGCACCCCAGACACAAGATAAAAGCACTCATCCTCTAGTATACGAAGGTGATCGGGAGCAAGGTTGTAATAAGGGATGTTGGACGTAATAGTAAAACCAGAAGGAGCGGCAGTATTGACCTGCCACAACCCACGATCATACTCAAGATCGTTGATTTGTACTAGCTCCTCCAGAATAATATTAAGAAACTGCCCGGCCTGGATAACCATACCGGGAGTTTTGGAGATAGCACAGGCTAAACTAATGAGCTGCGCCGCTGTTTGAGCCAAGACGTTTCTCCATTTGCGCAGCATCGGCAATCATGGAGTCATGCCGATGCATGGCCTGTCTTAGATTATTATCGATAGCGATTAGATTCTGAGCCACAGGACGGGCAATCTTACCATTCCCCGAGCGCTTAGCCTCTTCCTCTTTTTCTGCTCTTTTCTGCTTAAGCTCCTCTTTAATATTGTCAATCATAGCAACAGAGAGCTTAATCTCAGTCTTGAGCTTTTGGTAATCGAACCTAAGCTGTTCTAGCTCTATAACACCGAGAGCCTTACGAGTATAAGCCTGCATCACATCTTCATCCATAGAAAGAGGAAGATGGAACTGGGCAATAGCCGTACTGCCAGCTTTATCAAGAATAATGTTAAAAGAGAACGTTACTCCAGGCTCTACTATCTCCTTTGTAGCAGAACCGGGGGCCTTAACTTGGGTAGGTTTCGTTTGTGGCTTTGTAGAGATCATAGCTGTGGCTGTCCGATGTTTTTAGAGGTTGTGACTTTCGGCACCACCCGGCCAGCGGACATAGGACTGATTGGAGCCGCTACCTGTTGTGGCGTCGGAGCATTTGTAACACCTCGCGTAGCGGAAAGTCCAGTGCTTCTAGGCTTGCGGTAAATATCCTTGTTGGCCCCGCCCGTCTCTTCCTCATGCCGCCAAGCCCTATCCATCATATGATTAAGCGTGTCCGCAACCGAGGCGGGGATAGTGTAGGTGTAAGCATGGTAGTAGCGACGATTATCGATACGTATGTATTCAGAGTGTCCAGGCAAGTCCATAAGAAGAGTTATTTGCTCCTCTTCAAGGCCCTTCTGAATACGAACAGCAGAGCGAGCCTTAACCTTGAAGTCCTTCTTAGCTTTTTCAGCTAGTTCTTCCCGAATCTCGTCCTCTACTTCGGCAAGAAGCTCAGCTCTCTCCTCCTCGGAAAGGAGACCATCGAAGGATTCATCCTCCATAACCGGAGCAATAGCCACCTCCTTTTTAGAAAGGCGGGAATAAGCGTTCTGTCTGCGAGCTACCATTTCACACCTAAAGTTGGTAAGGGGGATATCACCCATCCCCCTTTGTTGGGATTAGTTAAACGTTGAGCCATAAGCAGAAGCAGACTCTATACGACCAAAGAAATTCTGATTTTCAATGAGCGTACCATAGAACGTCTTCCATCCAACTATACGAAGCTGATTGAGGGGATCGGACTTATCTGCCTCTTTCAGATAGGTAAAACCTACATCGTCAAGAATAACCTGACCATAGGCACCCCTGCCAAAGACAAAGGTTGGGTATACAGTTATACCAGTAGTAATACCTGGATAGGCCGGAGGAACTTGAGCCAATCCGCTACCAGTGATGGTAATAGTAGTGTTGGCGGGAAGTTGCACAGCTTGTCCAGTAAGAGGACCATATGAAGGTCCAGAGGTTGTTAGCCCCAGATTGGTAAGAGTAGAACCACCTGCTGTACTGACATAAACATTGAAAGTATACCCCGCAACATTGGGTGTAGTTAAGGTGAACGAGCCATTGCCTGCTATAACAACACCAGAAGTGACAGCAGCAACATAAGACTCATACTGATTCTGGGTATCGGAACCAGTAACTTGTACTTTATAAGTGCCACCAGTAAACGTACCGCCACTACCAACAGGAGTAGCTGAAACAGCATTATAGCCTGTCCAAAATGGCACCATGTTAGACATACAGAAGCGTATGCCACGCCATTCCCCAAACTCATAATTATAGAGACGATTGACATCGCTATAAGAAAGAGCATTGATAATAGTAGTGTCCGCGTAAAGATCGGCCATGACAAATGGATGCATGACGCAGACATAGTGTGGCATACCTCGCGGTGAGTCCGAAGCCCTGGCCCCCCCGCCATCGGCATCGAGAACCACATCGGTCATCTCATCGCCATTAAAGCGAGGAGCCCCCAAGGCTACAAGCTGAGCAAAGATGCGATTGAAGACCTGACCGGTAATAACGGAGGTAGAAGTAAGAGAAGCACGAGCACCAACGGCACCCACGAAATCAACCTGAGTCCCGCCAAGAAGAGCATTGAAGCAATTACGCTCAAGAGTCTCGGAAACTTGAAGGGCTGTAAGCTCGATAGCCTTTTGGAAAAGGGGATGCTTAATCGTAAGCTCGGCAACGTCCGTAATGATGATACGATCACCCCACTGCTGCGCAGTCGCGGTAACCTGCGCCAGTGTCATCAACTCCCCTGGAGGCGGGGAACCCTCTGTCAGGGGCTGGTAGGGAAGGGGAACACGATTGAACCGGGTTGCGGTATAGGACGTGCCCCGCCCCTTGGGCAGGGTAAGGGGATCGCCCAAACGATAAACGACAAGCTGACGCCGGACAAGCGGAAGGGTCTCGGTTGCGATATACGCCTCGATATCGCTAGCGAAACTAGAAGCAACATTAGTGTTGGCCACGGACGAACTCCTGCCAGTGACCCCATGCTACTACGCTAGAGGGGTATGTTCTCTAATCTCTTTCTTAAAGCTTCTCTGTCTGACGTGGGGCCACGCTTACCCGGCGTAGAGGCACCGTCACCCCGCGAATTCATAGGCTTGGAAACAGGCTTGCGTCTTTGGGCTTGAGGCTTGCTGGACCGTTCCGCCATGCTTAAGACCTCATCGCCTACGAGATACCTCAAAATCTGTTCCCTGCTTAAATTAGTACCACTGTCCCGTGCTTTCTTCAACTCCGTTTCCACCTTGTCTCGGTAGCGCTTATAGGTTTTGTTAATGGAGCACTTGGCATCGTAGGATGCCTTATCGGAGGCATCGGCACGCCAAAACTGGTCCATCTGACTTTGGAAGACAATCTGCCCGCGAAGCTCCTGCACATCGGCGGCCGTACGCTCTTCCGGCGTCATTGTCTCGCGAAGCTGCTCGCGCTGCTGGCGGGCAGCGGCAAGCCGTTGCGCTTCTTCCCGCTGGCGCTCCGCAGCCAAAGCGTTCGCCCGCTGCTCGGCAGCTTCGGCTCGCTGGCGCGCAGCCGCAAGCTCCGCCTCGCGGCGCTGCCATCGGGTCTGAGACCGGCGCTGCCGTGAAGGCAGGTTAGAGTCTACGCGGTCCTGCCGCCCTTGAACTTGAGGCTCTTCTTCCGGCTCATCGGCGTCTTGCTCTTCATCGCCTTCTTGTCCGCCATCATTGCCGGGTCCTTCGTCCCCCTCATCTTCTTCATCTTGACCATCTGTTAAGTCCTCCAGCTCTAACTCGTCTTCATCTCCGGGTAATAGTGTCATTTCTTATGTCTCACCTTGATAGTCTTAGTCTCACCTGTTTTGGGGTTAGCAATCTTTATTAAAATAGGTAAATCATGTTTAACCTGCTGTATGGATTCTTTGATATTGATAAGCTCGGCCCTCGTAGCTAAAGACTGAAATGTTATGGATGTATGCCTAACTTTAGCTTTTTCCTCTAATACCGCTACTTGAATGTCAAGTTTATGAATAGAGGAAACCATATCGTTAAGCTTGGTGTTCATATTAATAAACATCCAAAGTACAGACGGTAGTAAAAGTGTTGTAACTAGTGTACCGACAAACTTGAGAGCATCATGCTCCGTTATCGCTTTAACAGGATCAACACTAGAACTAGAAACGGTTACCATACCAGTACCTCAAAAGACCGGGTTACTATTCATCACTGTAGGGTCGCTGGGATAGTAACCCGGCCCTTTAGCATAAGCAGCCACAAGGCTTACACTAAACTTTTTTTCCTGCTTCAACCTCCTTAAGTTTGCTCTCTAAGCTATCTATGATAGCTGTAGTAGTAGCATTAGAATTATTGACCCAGGAATGTTTATACCATTCAATAAGAGCAATGATAGCTGTGCAGCCATAAACAGGCAGGGAATTAATACCAATTAGGTCCCATAAACTATTGAAGTGCTGAAGAGCATATGCAAGGAAAGTGAGAAAAAATCCCTGACTAACGGTAGCAACCTTATGGCCAAGCTGTGGAATAATGGCTGTAGTGGCATTAAGCGGAACGGTAACTAAAGAGTCTGTAGTAATCATATTCTTCGCCAATATGGCAGCTCCTTTCGGCACCGGATGAGACGAGTCATACTCTGCCACATAAGTCTCCGCTTGCAAAGGGGGATCGTCTGGCGTATTCCAAAGTTTTATCTCGGCATTACGGCGATTAACCAAACCCGGAATTATCTTGGAACCCGTGGCACGTCCATGCACGTATAGTTTAAGATGAGAAGGAACTAAAGAATATTGACGGTTATTAATTAAAGTAACAATGGGAGAGTCGATCAGTTCTCCCTCCCCACAATTATATGCAAAAGATACAAGAGCTATAAACTGATTATTGGTAAGAGGAACTTTTATAAGCTTATGAACTTCGTCCTCAAAAGGTTTTAGCTCCTTAAGAAAGGTATCATCTATCTGCTGCCGGGTCATAACCGTTGTACGAGTTATGCCATGCGTGAGACCAGGACCTATATTCCAGCAGCCACCTATGGAGTCGTAAGTAGAACGGTAGGAGCCATCGGGCAATCTCCCTTCTTTACCCGTCCATTCTTCAGACTCTATAAACTGTTCAAGAGTTAGAGCTACCATGAGTACCACCTACGAACGCGACGCCTACCATCATCAACATGACCGCAGTCGCGAATACCATAAAAGGGAGCTACAAAGCTGCAACCATTACGGAAGTGATGCTTTTGTATAATTTTAGCAGCGATGTAAGAACGCATGAAAGGAGAGCGGCTTAGAGAACCATCGAAGTCGCAAGCAGCACCCGCATAATGCCGGGAATTGGGAACATGGCCATAGGAAGCATAACAACCTATGCGGCGAGGAGTATAGCCATGAGCCACAAAGTCTGCAATAAGGGCCTGAAAGCGTGGGGCTAGATGCCGGGCAACTGTGATAGGAATACCAGCGGCAGTGGGCACTGTCACTAGGTAAGAACTAGGATGAACATGATGAGAACGACGATGAATATGGCGATGATGCGGATGATGTTTATAGGCAACATGATGACGATGCGAGTGAGCTTCAGCTGATGTGAAGAGAAGAAAGGTTAGGAATAAAGAGATAAGCCTTACCATGTCAAGCCCCGTTTCCACGAGCCATGCGAGCCGCGCGGCCAGCTGGATTCATTTGATCGGCGGGGAGGGCACCGGGCGGGTTCTGAGTACCCGTGGGGTTCCTCATGGGCATCGCACCAGGGCGAGGAGAACCAGGAGCGGCTTGGCCGGGAAGACCGGAACGGGCACCGCCCGGCGTACCAGGATTGCCGCCCGGAGCCATTGCCATTTGCTTCTTCTGAAGAGACACCATGTGCTCCTGTATGTGGCTCCTAAGCTGTCCATGCGAATCCGCTAAAGGACCTCCTTCCTTCAAGAAGGCCATGTGAGCTTGCAAATGTTCGGCATCGTTGTCAAGCGGAGAGACATGGACGGCAAACCCGTCCCTCATCATAACATTCTCTTGGGTGGCGGGGAGAGATTGAACAAGCTGGGAAGGCTTGAAGATTTGACGGGAGAGGCGCGGACCGAAAGTAGACTCGATAAGCTGAGCGATGGCGGGCTGAAGAGAAAGTTCGAAGCCAGGATAGAACTCTTTGGGCACCCCCCGGAGGATGTTCATTGCCGCGATCTGCTGCTGTATCTGCTGAGCATTGCGGGCGGCTTCGACGCCAAGCCACTTGAACTCGACTTGCTCATTCATACGAAGGGGCTCTATTTCCTCCATCTGAGCCTCTACCCCTAAAGGTCCATACTTTTTTACAGTAAGCTCACGATCACGAAACTGATAGTCGAAATCTATGAACCATTGGATAAGCGGAGAAAGTATACCTTCTTCTAAGACCGTAACGGCATCGGCAGTGGTAAGCATATCCACCATCTGCTCATTAGCGATGTCCGCTTGGGTTGGCTTTTTCTTTGAGGAACCCTGCGTGATAGCTGAGGGGGTAACGGATAAGACCTGAAGGATAGTATCCTTGGCTTGCGCCGCAATTGCAAATCCCTTCTCCCAAAGGTCAGGGAATTGAATAACTTTAGTAGAGTTAGGGTTACACTCCCAAATGGCAGCCATGCTCATTATCATGGAAGCTACGCGGGGGTTGGCCTCAGGATCGGTCATAACGATAGGCATGAGAGAATACATAGCCGAGTCCATGGCTATGTTCACACAGTCATTAGCCTTGTACTGCATGTCAGCACAGAACTTAACACGGCTATCACCCTTGAAAACGCCAGCGGTTTTTACGACCGGGCAGGAAAGTATGGGAACTTTGTTGTTCCAATATATGTTCTCCCGGCACCCGAGTACAACACCGTCTGCCTTGATAAAGACTTGACATAATTTCCTCTCCAGCTTCTTGGATGTTTTGCCATTCCTTAAGGGGGTCTTGTCTTTTTCCTCTGCTTTTATTTTTAGTTTCGTCCATACCTCATAGACCTCCATCTCTTTTCCGGTGAGTCTCTGGCCTATATTCTCAACCAGCTTCTTTTTCTGGTTCTTGGTATTTATCTTAGACTGCACGTCGTCAAGAGAGTCCAAAAGCTCCTGAGCAGCGTCTTTATCAAATGTGCCATCCTCCTTAAGACGCTCAATCTCTTGCTTGGAATAGCGACGTATAACCGCCACTCCACCACCTCTTTCGAGGGCATCCTCGATACTATCTGCGGAGGCAGGGAAGACGGCAACGTCACAGTCGTGTAGGACCTCAACCTCGGGTCTACCATCTTCGATATCCTCAATGAGTATAGCGTCATCGTCTCCTTGCGCACGGGGGGCACCCGTAGAGGTGTCTATCGGGAAGCGTACACGTCTCTTAATTGTACGCTTGAAAGTACGCCAGGAGAGGGAGAGGTGATAAGAACCCTCGACATCTCCGTTAACACAGAGAGCTGGCATAACCTCGGTACGGAGTCTAGTTGAGCTAATATAGTGCTCTGCGAGACTGAGCAAAGAGTCTGGTATCGTACCATCCGTAGTAATGGCCTCGACGTGGCGTTTAGACTGGGGGAAGATTTGGTTGACAAAGCGGGTTTTCCTAGCTTGGATAGCAGAGTTGACTATGGGTACGTAGACTTTAGAATCACCGGCGTAAAATTGATGCTCGTTTATTTTACAGTTATATACGTCCCAATACTCGGCAAGCTCGTCCGTTCGTTCCTTCTGATCCTCGAAAGCTTTACGAACACGCTCATGAAGTTTAACAAGTTGCTCTTCGATGTCCTCATTAGGAGTGAAGTGCTTGGGTTCTTTATAATCTTTGAGATATATGATGTTGGTATCAGCCATCTTTATCAGCCTCCAGCATCTTGCAATTGTATGGGAGACCTATCTTAAAGCTAGTAAGACCCTTAGCCTCGAACTGCCTAGTAAGACTAGCTGCTAAATTATTAAGCTTTAAGGTTACTAACTCACCCATGTCGTTGCCTATCTGGACGCGAACTTAAGTGTTTGATACCGGTCCTTGGATCGATGGCATAGTGGGCATCGAGAGTTTGGGACTGGCTTAGGAATATAGGAAGTGCCGCCTCGATGGCACCCATAAGGGTGGCGTAGGAATTGCGCTTGGGCTCCTTGGTCTTGGGCTCGTAGGCATAACCTGAAGAGAGCGCGCGCATCGTCCAGAGGGCCATGGAAGAGACGGCAAGTTTGGAAGCGTCGAGCTGCTGCTGGAGGAGCGCGCGGGCACGATCCGGAGGGGCACCCAAGGATGGGGTCTCCCCTTGAGCCCGGAGAATGGCGCGCAGACCTAATGTATCGTAGGTCTGAAGCGGGCGGGGGATGACAAGAGCACCCGATCGCGCGACAGAAGCCCGGATATGGGAGAGCGCTTCGGGCACTGAAGAAGCGGGTGCGCCCTCGGCAACGGCATCGTCAAGGACAACCAGCCGGGATTTGAAGTAAGAGAGGGCGGCAGCGGCCGTCTCCGTGGAAGTGGCGTTGAGACAATATATAATGGGGGCATTGGGACGCAACTCCTCGATAGGGGTTGGGAGGATGTGCTTTTGGGGATTGAAGCCCCTATAGACCGGCTCGCCTGGGTACATCCTGGGAACATAGGCTAAAGCATTCAAGACGTCAATTTTGCCAGCTGGGAAATTCTTAAGCTGAGCCTCTAATTGGGGCACCGGCTTGGCGGCAACGAGATCGCCGGAAGCGATGAAAGGCTGGAGGGAACGTATGAATTCAAGCTTATTCTTGGGAGCTTTAATTGGAGTAATTGGTAAGAATATACCTCGTTCAACCATTGCAGAACGAAGAGGTTGAAAGATAAACTCCTCAAGTCCGTCTCGTTCCACACCAATAAAGGTGAAGTTGTATTGTTTATGAAGCTCAAAGATAGTATTAATGATATCGCTAGGGCGATGTGTCTTTCCGAAAGCTTCCCAGATTGTAATACGCGAATTGCTCCACGAACCTGCCACATACCCGGTAAGGCTCGATGAAGTTTTTGCAGTTCTAGCAGGGTCAACTATGAGAACACAGGGTTCATAGGTATGTGTTTGAGGCATGAGCTGGATGGTGGTAACGTCAAAAGCTTTCGTTTCATGGTGCTCAGCTTCGCATAAGTACTCTTGCGCGAACTCGCGCGCTTTGCCAAGTCTCTCAAAGGACTCCCTCATAGCTAGCATTTTAGTGAGTGGGAACCTATCTTCCCACGTAGAGGTTAGCACATCGTTAACATAGTGATAAACAGGAATAGTATGCGTGTACCAGTCTTGATCCTTAGCAAGCTGCACACAAGCAGCAGAAGGATGAATAGGAGTAGCAGCCATACGAACAATATTACGAGTAAGATCTAAGGCGGGGAGGGCTATGGATAATATCCAAGTTAAGGTAGCATCTCCACCCTTACCCTCTTTACCTATAGACTCATCATCTTCTATATCATCGAAGAACATAAAATCTGGTCTTTGATCTAAATGCTTCGTGCCCCTAAGAGTTTGTCCCCTACCCTTAGCTTGTATAAGAACCCCATTCTTAAGAAGAATACGAGCGTAACCCCAAGGAATAGATACTTGAGACCCGAACACATCTATAAGTTTTTCATTATACTCTAACTCATGTTTAATAGCGGTAAGCCTATCGGCAGCCATAGGCTCCGAGGCACCAAAGATAACGCCGTTATGAAATAACTCAAGAAGGGCAAAGAGTATGGTGGCCTCCTCTAGTATTGTACTTTTAGCGCCACCCCTGAATATGAACTCTAGGACCTTAGGTTTATCAAAGTCATAAATGTCTAAAATAACTTCTTCAAAGAAGTCAGGAGATATATTGGGGTGGCGGTGGCTAAAGAAGTATTGGTGAGCGGACACGGGATCCCGCAAAATGAAGTCCGCTATGTCTTTATCCGTGGGCATGGGGGTAAGAATAACATAGAGAGAGGAAAAAAGAAAAGCCCTCCTAAGCGGGGGAGCGAAGGAGGGCTAGCGAGGAACGCAGCACGGGTGCCTCACCCGGCGAAGCATAAGAGAAGGACGTTAAGCCGGTAAACAGAAAGTGGCACAAAAAAAGAGAGGTGTCAACCCGGCATGCCGGGAAGAGACCTCTCAAAGTCCAAGAACCTAATATCCGAACATGCACGCTAACCAACCGCTCCAGAAACCTCCCAAGCCCTCCGGGCCTTCGATGTGAAAGAAGAAGAAAAATTAGCGCTTAGATAAGTCTATGTCATGCGTACCGTCGAGTCGCCGTCTGAATCTTCCCGGCACCATTACCGGTGAACCAGTATGGCACCGCCCAAGGGAGATGTCTAGACAGAAGCGGTGGCGGAAGAAAGATGCACGGCGGCGGCAAGCATCTGGCCCATGGACTGGGATTGCTGGCCGATTTCAGAGACCAGGGTGGAAAGAAGGAGAGGGAGGCTGGCGGGGTTGCCTTCGATCTCGGCCGCCGTCCCAGCCGCGGCGGGGTTGGAGCTGGCGAACAAGGAGGAGAGGATAGCGGCTTGAGCCTTGATGGACTCTGCATTGGCGGCGGGATTAGCAATATAAGCTTCAAGTTTGGCAAGGGGGCCGGTAGCGGCAGCCGTGGCATTAGTATGCATGCCGAAGAGGCTGGAAAGACCGAGGATACCGCCTTGAATGAGGGAGTTGAGGAGGGTTTGGTCGATGGCCATTGGAGACTCCTGGGGTGAGGGGGAGAAGTGGAGATGGATGTGAGTGTGTATCATGCGTGGGGGTCCTTGGCTAGGGCTTCGGCGTATTCGCGCACCTCGTCCGCTTCCTCCTTGGTATCGAAGGCACCGAGATAAGTAAGCCGGCCATTAAGAATAACACGGACAGGATGCTTGGGGAAGGCACGCCTAGTATTCATCATTTGTCCTCTACGTGTAGTCCAAGCAACATTCCCTGGCTCGTAATCACCATAAGGATCGATGCGGTCTATCTCATGATATTCCGTAGGTGGATCTCCAACGTAGGAATAGAAGGCTTCGAAAGATAGGAGCCACTCATCACAAACCTGTACACCCATAGCTCCATGGTATGTATAGCATCTCGTGGCTGTGGGATTGTAACACCTAGTTTTCATAGATGCCCAAGCACGGTAAACCTTGGTGCCGGTCATACGATGAGTATCTTTAACTTCCCATGCTCTCCTAGAGGAGCACTTGCGGCATGAACGAGATTTGCCTGAAACAAGGTGGCCGTGGTCCACTTCCTTCTCCGTACCACACCTACACCTGCAAAGGGAGTAAGTCTTCTTCTTCCTGCGAACAGGGTGGTCTATAACTTCCCAAGAGTTAAAGACTTGCCCCAGCTTCGACTCTGCACAGGACGGCATGCGCATACCCCCTATTGACCAAAAAGTGGAATAGGTATAATGGTATAATGCGAAAACTGCAAGCGGTATATTTTAGTGAGGAAAAACGAAAAAATCGAAGCGAGTGGGTGGGACTCCACAACCCAAAGTTGCTCGCCAAAGGGCCAAAATCCTACGCAAAATGAGCATCGTTTCCATAATATATTTTATCCGAGCGCACATTAACCATTAACACACGCCCACAACCAAGCCAGAGCCACTGAGCTACCTAAGCCCTCTATATTGACGGGGAGGGCACCCGTACCTCTAGAGCTATTTAGGTTTTTATCATCGGATGACACAATCGGGGTCCACTCTAACAAAATTTTAGACAAGACTCCGTTACCGGCACGCCCGTAAACATTTGATTTTGTTGAGAAATTTCTAAATTTCAAAATAGGTTTGGACTCTTACTTATTATTTATATAATTAGATAGAAAGAGAAATCCTCTTGAGGGTGATGCAGCCCCCACCCCTGGCTGCATCACCCTCGCCAGTCCTCTGCTCTCTCCAGTTGTACCCCCAACCGATAGTTGAGGCCATTGATTTTAAACGATTTTGTTCATATTATCCTAGGAATAAGGGTGCACCCTAATTCTTCAAAAGGCCCATTTTGTATGTAATACTTCAGACATACAGTGTTAAGAGTACTTTACCGAGCAAGGCCGATTTCTGCCACTTAAGGTGTACCTAAACTTTTCTTGACAAACGGTCCAAATTATCCAACTCTAACCCTACCAGCGCGGATCGAACTCCCGCCTAAATCTGATATTCTTTAGTAAGCAAGGAAACCGGCATGTCCAACCCCGTCGAACTACGCTTCAAACTCGAAAGAGAGCCTCTTACCTATCTCTCTATGGCTAACGGTCATAGTTTCTCCAGTGAGTGCACCTCCACGGATATCGCCCGCGCCAGCATGTACGCGTGCTGTTATCTATGGATGCTGGCTAATCCTCATTTCAAAGCCCCTCCCGGTTTCCGCGAAGAAGCGCGCGAATATGCCGAGTGGCTGTTGGAGCCTGGGACATACAGGCGGATTACGCACGGGTGCCGTAGCGACGGTGCCATCGATCTCGAAGACCAGGAGCTCATAGACTGGTATCGCTCTTTCCTTCATGGACAGCTCCCTAAGGACAAAGAAAAGGTAAAGCTTCAAGTCTTCATTCCTCGCGGGCTTTGGGCCTCGATCAAAGCCGCTTACAATATCAAGCACGGTGCCACCAATGAGGGCTTCGCGCTTCTCATGGCAGCGCTCTTGAAGCAGGCCGAAGCCTTGGAGCTCCCAAGTGAAGGGGACAACAATGACGATAACTAAGAAAGAGCTGGATTGCTGGCTAGCTATCGAGGCATGGATAAGGTCTTTGCCTGAGACAGAGCGTGTAACACGCATCGCGTGGCAAGTAGATAATATGTGGCGGTTACATCGTGAGTTATCGCCAAAAAGAGAACGTTCCAGGAAAAGAGGAAGATGATGAAAACTGAATACGAGCAGCTAGCCAGCGATCTTGAGGCGCTTGTTGCGGCGGCGGAAGCTTGGCTCAAGTCACTGCCTCAAGAACAGAGAGCGTCTTGGGCACAAACGCTATGCAACCGTGTCTGGAGCATCCACGGCTCACTCAAACCCGTGCGCGATCCTAACAAATCCCGCAAGATTGCCTCTCGCAAGCGCGAGCTGGCGCTGAGGTGGGTGACGCCGCGCGCGAACCGCAACCCTGAAATGGCGGATGAGGTGTATGCTCTCTATAAAGAATGCAAGCAACGCATCGCTCGCATTGCCGTTGAGGAGCGCAGCCTCCGCTATGGCCTCTACGTCCCCGCGGTGTTCTCCCGTGTCAACGCCGCTTTCTTCGCCGTGTGGCAGCTGCCTGGCGGTGAATGGGTGGCACCTGAATACAAGAGTGTCTATGGCTTTGAACGACTGAGTGAGAGTTTAGGACAGCGGCGCGTGCCGGTATCCTTCACCTTCGACGAAACCTGCTTCATAGAGAATGGAGAGATAGAGTGACCACCCTCGGCCTTCGCATCCTCGAGGCCAAGGGACGCCTTCGAAGGCGTGCCCGCAAACAAGCCCGTGAGGCAGCTGCCGCTGACAGCTCCGCCTTTTGGCGCAGCCTCTACGCCGCTTGCGCCATCCCGCCGTTGACACTTTCTTAACCCAGCTCTGGTATCGCTAGAGCTACTAACATCACTAAGAGAAGGGAAACTAAGATGAATAGGAGTAACCAATGAAAGTCTATGCTTATCAAGCGGCCTTACTATGTGAAGCCTGCGGCAAGGGAATGCAAACCTATCTCAGTGAAACCATTGGCCGTGAGGACACGGGAGACAGCGATAGGTTTCCGCAAGGTCCCTATGACGATGGAGGCGGTGAAGCGGATAGCCCGCAGCACTGTGACCGTTGCTGTATCTTCCTTGAAAACCCGCTTACGCCGGACGGCGTGAATTATGTGCGCACAGGCTTTTGCGCGGCGCAATGGAAGCAATTCTATAGCGGAAGCTACGGGCTTGAATGGCCTGACAATTGAGCTACTAACATCACTAAGAGAAGGGAAAACACTAATGCTTGTACGCCTCACATTCATGGACCGCTTCCACCGCCGCCGCATCGCCCGTGCCATCGCGCGGGCTCACCGGCTCCACGGCCAAGGTTTGGAGCTATCCCCCCGCCAGCGAGACAGGCTCTACCGGCTGTGGCTGAAACACCGGGAGCTATTTACAGTTCGTTAACTTATTCCTGGTATCACTAGAGCTATCAAGACCACTAAGAGAAAGGATAACTCTAGTGAAACACCTAATCAACCTCTACGCCTTCAACCCCGAGACCTATCAGGAGATAATCTGCGTTCTCGACTTCACCAAGCCAGAAGAAGCGGACAACCTCTTTCGTCAGTTTTCAAGGCTAATCGCTCACCAAGGCTACGTCCTACAGGGAGCGCGGCTCAAGCGCGTTCCTTCCAACCTTTAAGGAGACCGGCATGAAACCCTATAACCCTTGTTTCACTAAGTTGCTTGCGTTCATGCTCGAGCGTCATGCTTGCGATGCCGCCATCGGCGCTGTCATGGTAGCCACGGACTGGGATGCTCTAGCTCGTAACCCCAATGCCCGGGATTGGGCAGAGTGGTTACGCTGGAAGCACCCGCCCTTGGCTCCCGCCTGGGAGGCTTACGCGGCGGCCGGGGCTACCGCCCGGGAGGCTTACGAGGCAGCCGGGGCTCCCGCCTGGGAGGCTTACGAGGCAGCCGCGGCTGCCGCCTGGGAGGCTTACAAGGCAGCCAGGGCTACCGCCTGGGAGGCTTACGAGGCAGCCGGGGCTCCCGCCTGGGAGGCTTACGCGGCAGCCTCGGCTGCCGCCTGGGAGGCTTACAAGGCAGCCAGGGCTACCGCCTGGGAGGCTTACGAGGCAGCCGCGGCTCCCGCCCGGGAGGCTTACGAGGCAGCCGCGGATGCCGCCTGGGAGGCTTACGCGGCAGCCGGGGCTCCCGCCCGGGAGGCTTACAAGGCAGCCGGGGCTCCCGCCTGGGAGGCTTACGCGGCAGCCAGGGCTCCCGCCCGGGAGGCTTACGCGGCAGCCATCGCTACCGCCTGGGAGGCTCACGCGGCAGCCGGGGCTACCGCCCGGGAGGCTTACGAGGCAGCCGGGGCTCCCGCCCGGGAGGCTTACGAGGCAGCCAGGGCTCCCGCCCGGGAGGCTTACGAGGCAGCCAGGGCTCCCGCCCGGGAGGCTTACGCGGCAGCCATCGCTACCGCTTGGGAGGCTCACGAGGCAGCCACCGTTACCGCCCGGGAGGCTTACGAGGCAGCCATCGCTACCGCCTGGGAGGCTTTGAAACTGGCGATAATAAAGGAGTTCGATACATGAGAGTTTATACAACCATCTTGCCCAATCGCCCCAACATCACCCTGAAAGTCCGCTCCTTCTGGTGGAAGGGTGCCTATATCGCCAGTGCCTCTTTACTCGCCCCATTTGGAGTGGTAATCATAAATGGCGAAGGCGAGACCGAACACGAGGCTATCCATATGTGCGTCGATACCCTTAACGATCTAGCAGGATGTATCAGGGCAAGCTTGAATTGAAACGTCATAGACACCCACTTGAACCCCTTGAGGATAGGCCACCTCCCTACCCTCAAGGTTACCTGGAACATCGTAGAGGCGAGTATGCTCTTTACGACCAGCTTCCCGCTTGGGCTCGTAAAGTCCTTAGGCGTACTAATCACGAGGTGCCCGTGGCCTATGTCCATCAAAGACTAAATCGCGGTGACAGACCTGTTGACATTATCGCGGACATAGAGCATACGGAGAAGGCGCTAAGTCAAAACTATCTTAAGCAATTCGAACGTTGAACCAAACCTGAAAGGACTATCGAAATGGCTAGGAAGCCTGCAGCTACTGTTGCTTATGAGAGCGGGGAAGAGAATGGTTACGAACCAGCCCCGTCTGTTAAAACGGCACCTCGTACGCGCTCCCGCATCCAGGTTCGCTGCCCGGAAGAAATGCATGGCTTGACTGTGTCCCTGCTTATCCCCAACCGGTACTTGCCCCACCTGCTTGAAGCGTATTTGACGGGCGCCAAGGAGGGCAGTGTGAGCCGCAGAGGCCGGAAGTTGCCCGAGGCCGTCATGGCGCGCAAGCTGTTCATTGAAGCCCTCTCGGGCCTCTCTGGCGACGACGAGGAGACCGTGAGCGAAATCGTGGCCCAAGCCGAGCAAGCCGAGGCAGCTTCGATCGCGGAGCACAAGGCGCGGTACGCGGCTTGAGCGGAGCACGCGGCCTTAAACGGGTTAATTGAACGAGGTGTGACCTAAACATCACACCTCTTTTTAAGCGGGGGATCGTATGGACCTTTATCTTATCGACTTTGAGACTAGCTTCTCAACTGAGAACACACTTACCCGTCACTCCATTGAGGAGTATGTCAGGCACCCTAAGTTTGAAGTAATTGGGTTAGGTTGGAAGAATCTAGCTATAGGTGAGGCTGATTGGATTGAAGGAGGCGACAGCCGCATACGTTCTTTCCTTCATTCTATCGAGGACGGAGCATTTATTGCTCATCATGCGCAATTCGATGGCTTTATCTGTAATGAAGTTTATAATTGTCAACCAGCTTTTTGGTTCGATACTCTCTCTATGTCGAGAGCCCTTTATCAGCATCTCCCCAGCCATAGCCTTGACAAGCTCATCGCCCACTTCAACTTGGGCACCCCCAAGACCGTACCTTATAACCAATTCCGGGGAAAGACCCTCGCGGAGATCGAGGCCACGCCGGGCCTCATGGCCACTATTGGCGCGGGGTGCCTGCACGATATCGAGCTCACACACCGGCTCTTCAACCTCCTTGTTCCCCAGATGCCCGCCGATGAGCTAGAACTGATCGATGAGTGCATACGCCTCTATACCGAGTCCATGCTCGTAGGTGACGAGGGCATCCTCTCCGAGGCTCTGACCGAGGCTATCGTGGCGCGCGAGGAGAAAATGCACGCGATGGGCCTCACTGGCGATGTCTTGAAGTCCGATGCCAAGTTTGCGAAGCTGCTTCGCGGTGCTGGTGTCCAGCCTCCCATGAAGCTCAGCGAGCGTACGGGCCGGGAGGCTTTCGCCTTAGCCAAGAGCGATCTGGCGTTTCAGGCACTGGAGGAGCATCCTTCCCCCTATGTGCGGGATCTCTATGAGGCTCGCGTGGCTGCCAAGACCTCCATCCATGAGACACGGGCCGGGCGCCTGCTGGGGATGGCCGGACGGGGCAAGATGCCCGTCTATTGTAAGTGGTATGGGGCTCATACGGGCAGGCCCTCTGGCGGGGATAAGGTAAATTTCCTCAACATGCCTAGAGGCTCTAAGATTAGGAGTAGCCTTAAAGCTCCTGAGGGCCACTGCCTCGTCTGGGGCGATATGTCGCAGCAGGAGCTGAGGCTGACCGCGTGGCTTAGCGGTTGCCAAGCCCTCTTGGAAGCTTTTCGCGAAGGCCGGGACGTGTATAGCGAGGATGCAACTAAGTTCTTCAAGAAAGAGGTTACAAAGGACACGCACAAGGACCTTCGCAGGCTGCTCAAAGAGGTCGATCTAGGATGTGGGTATGGCATGGGCAAGGAGAAGTTTGCTCATTACTTAGCTGTTAAGGGAATAGAAGTTCCCAGAAACTTATCAGACGCACTTGTAGACTTTTTTAGGAGTGAACGGCGGGAAATCCCTAAACTTTGGAGATCGCTCGATACGACGCTCCAATGGATGGATACACCCAACTATGAGGAGATCATAGGTCCTCTTACTGTCAAGGGACGCAAGATTTGGTTCCCCGATGGGCTTTTTCTCGATTACACCAATGAGGACCTTAGTAATATCTGGGGTGGAAGGGTCCTCGAGAACATCATTCAAAAACTTGGCTGGATAACCCTCAAAGAGGCATGGCTGATAATGCGGGGTAGCTTCGCCACACGCGGTGCGGGGCGGGTGGTGCTACCGGTTTACGATGAGCTTGTTTGCTGTGTACCGTTAACGGACCGGCAATGGTGTCTCGATATGCTAGGCTACGCACTGACGTACGTGCCCAACTGGGCAGTGGACTTGCCAATGGCGTGCGAACTCTACACAGGACAGTGTTATGATAAGTCAGAGTCTCCAAGCCTTTCTAGGACCAGTGCGTAGTACTGACAAGTTCGTTACTAGACTTGAGGATGGGGGTCTTTACATAAGTCCTGAGCAGCTTGCTAATATTGAGAAAGAAGGCTTGGATGATAGGTGCCTTCTCTCCATTTGTGCTCGCAACTCTTTAAGGGATACGAACTTAAGCGACGATGCCGTGTTGGAGGGAAGGGCGCAGTTCTCCCGGCTCTGGAGCCGCAGCTTCGCGGCATGGCCAGCAACGAAGCTAGGGCAATCGGCTTACCATCTTATGGAGTTCGCATTTAGCTTCGGGTTGATGTGGGGAGCTTATCTAGCTAGGAGAGAGAAGAGATGAACCTATTGCCTTGGTCCTACTCCAAGCTCACAAGCTTCGAACGTTGCCCGCGTTATGGCAGAGCGAAGTACATAGATAAGTCTCTTCCTTACGTCGAAAGCCCGGCCGCCAAAGAAGGCAACGAGTGCCATGCTGCCATTGAGGCCCATGTCAACAATTCCGAGCCTCTACCGGCGAAATGGACTTGGGTGCAACAGTTCATACCTGACTATAAAGCCGGGGATACCTTAAAAGCGGAGGGCTGGTTGAACGTCAATGCCGATGGCACTCCGGCACCCCGCAAATCTTGGTTCACAACTAAGATCGACCTGCTTCAAATCGAGGATGGGGATATTGCTTGGATCATAGACTGGAAGACCGGCAAGCCTTGGGAAGACCCTGACCAGCTCAAGTGCTACTCAGTAGCTGTCAAAGCTCATTACCCCCATGTCCGGCACTGGCGGGGTATGTATGTGTGGCTTAAAGAGAAGCGAGTAGGTGAGGTCCATACCCTTTCCCCTGCTAGGACGTTAACCAAACTTCAAGAAAGAGTTGCTAAAGTAGATACGAGCGACACGCCTAAGCCCAACAAACTCTGTGACTGGTGTGAGCTCCAAACCTGCGAGTTCTATACAGGGAGAAAGGGACATGATAAACATGCCAACGTGTGAGTATGTAGAGGAGCTTGGTAAGACACATGTCACTCTTTGTACGCTTGTAGCTACGCAGTGTGTCGAGTGTAAAATTCCCTCTACACAGATAAAAACAAAGCACAACCTTTGTGATGCTCATGCTAATGAGTACAAGGATAAGTACGATGCCAAAGAAGTTAAGTCCCTCACTTGATCTTCTAGAAAGCCATGTTAAAAAGGCTGTTAAGTCCGTTCTTAAAAGCTGGGGGGCTTATCAATACTGGCCCGTTAAGACAAGTGCCTTAGGAGCTACTACGGTTGATTGCCTTGCTTGCATCCCGGTCAAGATAACAAGGGACATGGTGGGCAGCACCATTGGTGTGTTCGTTGCCATTGAGACAAAACGGACTAAGATTGATGAGCCTACAAGTGCCCAAGCTGAGGTATTTAGACAAGTTCGTGAAGCGGGAGGAGGAGCAGCACTCATACACACTGTGAACGATTTGGAAATAGAAGACGGTCTTGTGTGGGCTATCGATGAAAGGAACCCTACGACATGGGTCTTAGTGGGGTCGAAGAAATAGATTATCCCTTTCCCGGTCCTTGGGCACCCATGGACAACCAAGTTGAACGGTTTAAATTCCTTTTGGCTAACCAGTATGCTTTCGATCTAAGCCAAACCAGGACCGGTAAGACCGCTACCTCTATCTGGGCAGCTCATTACCTCATGTTCCAAGCTGGCGGGAGTGTGCTAGTTCTTGCTCCTAAGTCAACATTGATAACCGTTTGGGAGAAACATTGCGCAGCTATTCTTAGCTCTGACCTTGTTTGTTTGCTTACCGGTAGTAATAAAATACGATCCGAGCGAATCGCGGAAACTACTGGCTGCTTCTTTATTAGTAATTACGAGTGTCTTCTTAGCAGAGCTGTTAGGGAAGCTATTATTAAATCCGACATCCATACCATAATAGTTGATGAGTGCAGTAAGTTTAAACACTACAAATACAGCTCTAGCGATTCTCAGTCTCTACATGCAGGACTTAGAGAGATTGCTATCGATAGGAATGTTTGGGGGTTGACGGCGACACCCATGCCCAACTCGCCTATGAATGCCTATGGCATTGCACGAGCAATCCGTCAAGATTACCGGGAGGCTATGACTAGATTTAGGAACCGTACCCATATCCACAAGGACATGTTTACATGGGTGCCCGTGGCCGATGCAGATGAAAAGGCTTATCAGATTCTACAACCGTCTATAAGGGTCAAAAGGGATGACTGTTACAAGATCATGGATGCGACAACTGAACGAAGACTTGTTGAGCTTGGAGATGAGGCTAAGCGAGCTTATAAGGTCCTCAAGAAGCAAGCCTATGTTGAGCTTAGAGGAGAGGCAAGAGTTAGCGCTCCTCATGAAGCTGCACTTCGAAATAAGTTGCTACAGGTTGCTGGGGGAACCGTCTACACTACTAACGGGGCCTATAACTTCGACCCTGGCGAACGAGCTGGGGAACTCCTCAACATCCTGGAACAAGTAGACGATAAGGTAGTCGTACTGGTGCCGTACCGGGCACAATTGGAGCTTGTTAAGGAGTTCGTAACCAAGGCGGGGTACAGTTGCGGTGTCATTCATGGCGACGTGAGCACCAAGGACCGGGGGAGGCTTATCGATCTTTTCGAACGGACGGCACACCCGCGCGTGCTGGCGGCGGACCCGCGCACGCTCAGTCATGGCGTTGAACTGGCGGCGGCGGGAACTGTAATTTTTTGGTTGCCTGTAGACAGCAATGAGACGTATAGACAAGCATGTGACCGGCCAATCCACCGAGGACAAACCAAGGGTGTACAAATCATACAGCTATGTGCAACGTCGCTTGAAGCTAAGATTTACGACCGGCTTGACAATCGGGAAAAGCTTCAAGGTGCGCTCTTAGAGAGTCTTTCCAATGACAAAGATGAGTAGGATTGATGTAAACACCCTTAGGAAGATTATTTCGTATGATCCTGGTAATGGTGAACTTAGGTGGAAAATAAAAAAGGGGACGAAAGGGAAGCCCGGTAAACTTGCTGGGTCTATCCACAAAGATCATAACACTTACTACTTGCGTATTACCATAAATTATAAGATTTATTCTGGGCACCATATTGCCTTCGCTATACACTATGGTAGGTGGCCAGGTAAGTTAGACCATATTGATAGAGATGGGCTAAATAATAGGATTTTAAACTTACGGGAGGCTACTGATTCCCAGAATCAGTTTAATAGAAGTAAAGAAATAACTAACACCACAGGTTACAAGGGAGTATATAACGATCGAGGAGCATATGTTGCGCAAATATATAAGTACAATAAGAAGTACTATCTGGGTAGGTATAAGACTGTAAAAGAAGCAAGCGAGGCTTACGAAGCAGCCGCTAAGAGGATGCACGGCAAATTTGCTAGAGCGGCATAGAGAGGGGGACCATGAGTAATTCAGAACTCACTGAGACTATTGCGGCCTGGAGGAGTCTTAGGGACGATATTAAGGACCGGGAAAAAATCTTCAAAGAGTCCATGGCTGAGGATAAGGCTACGTTAGAAGCCCTCGAAGGCATGGTACTTACCCAGCTTAGGAGCCTGAAAATACGTTCCGCGAACGTCGAAGGCGAGGGCACCGCTTTTATTTCTAAGAAGCTAAGTTCCAAGGTCGAAGACCCTGAGGCTTTCTTTGCTTTCGTGCTTGAAAGTGGCCGTACTGAGCTGTTGTTCGCTCGTGCGGCAGACAAGGCGGTAGAGGAGTATATAGAGCAAGCCAAGGTGCCGCCGCCTGGAGTGAAAATAGAGACGACTGAGAGACTTAACTTTAGGACGAAGCAATGAGTGACCCTCGTTTTATAGTTATGGATGACCTCGCTGATGAGGAAGTTACAGAGGAAATAAAAAGCAATGTCACAGCATGGTGTGAAGAGATGATAGACAAAAAGTCGAAGAGAGAGCGAAGCGAACCGCAACCCGAACCTAACTTCGGACCTCGGCCGCCGTTGCAGCCGCATCCCTACCCCAGTAGTGAGCACGCCAACCCCGCGAAGCCTGCGATTAGCAAGCCCGTGATCAAGCCAACCATTACCCGGCCCGTATTGCGTGGAGGGAAAGAATAATGCCTTTGGAGATACCTAAGGGCTCTATCGATGAGCTAATCAAGCAGGTTGAAACGGCAACTAAAAAGATAAGCATGGAGAACTTAAACCTTCATCTTATCGTGCTTGCCGTCTCTCAAGCTGACATGTGTATGGCTAGTAGTCAGCACGTTGCCGACCCCCTAACCAGGATCAATCTACTTACCGAAGCTATAAAGATGGAGTCCGGTAAATTACAGCAGGCTCTTCACAATGCTGCGCAAGCAGAGGTAATGAAGGTAGTTCAACAATCGACCGAAAAGATGACTAAACAATAGGAGTAACCATGCAAGTCCCTGCCCACCTCGCTAAGTTCGCCGCAAAGTTCAACGATGCCTCTAAGTTCACGATGCCCTCTGGTATGTCGTTCCCTCATATCGCTATCGGCAAGGAGCGGTTTACTGCTATCGATGCTGAGGGTAACGAAACTCTTCTAGGTCTGGATGGTTTCGAGTTTATTGCTGTAGACTCTAACCCCGCTACTTCCAAAATTTATTACGATACCCCCTATGCTGGCGATGCGGAAGGGGCACCTCCCGCTTGTTACAGCGATAATGGCTACTATCCCGATATCCGGGCCTCTAAGCCTCAAGCAGAGTCTTGCGCGCTCTGTCAGTGGTCCTCATGGGGCTCGGCTAAGTCCAAGCTGACTGGCAAGGATATCAAGGCTTGCCAGGACTTTAAGAAGCTTGCGGTGCTCCCTCTCCACGAGGAAATCGAAGACGTGCACATGTTCCGCGTATCTCCAGCGGCGCTTGGCAATTGGAGCCGGTACGTTAACGAACTGCGCAAGATCGGCGGGGATTGCGGCTTTGAGGTCACACCTTCTCTGGTTGTTACCAATGCCTTTTGGAGCGAGGCCAAGAACGTCATGGACTTTGAGTTCGTAGACTTCTTGGACGAGGACACGGGTGCCTATGTTGAGCAGCTCAAAGAAGAGAATGTGCACGAGGCTTGGATAGGTCTCGATGCCAAAGCGCAGGAGTACCCCATGCTATCGAGCCAGCCGCGGGGGCAGCAACAGCGCCTGGAGGCACCCAAGGACACGAGGCGCCCGTCAGAAGAACGCATCCAAGACGCGGAAGTGGTTGAGGAGAAGACACGGCGCGGGCGCAACGGGGGTACTTCGGCAGAGAAGTCCGTTCCTTCCGCAAGTGCTCGCAGGGGCCTGAAGTCAGCTGAGCCCGTTCCCGGCCGCGCCCGTGCCGATGCCCAGGCCCTCGGGGCCACGCAGGGCGAGGAACGCAAAATGACGCCCATCGAGATTGCCAAGGCCCGTGCAAAGGCTCAAATGGCAGCCCGTGCGTAGTACTCTTCCAAGCAGGTAGCAGGGGTCTGTCAAGGCCCCTTTTTTGTCTGTGGGGGAGGGCATGAGTGAGGATTTAGAGCGTTTTTACAACGCGATCTGGGCACCGGCCGGGCATCGCGTATTGGCTCGTGCTTGTCCAGGCGGGGGTATGGAGCACTTTTGGGGTGCCTCCACGGATGAGCTGTTATTCAGTCAGCGCGGACGGCTGCGTCAGCACGGCATGTTTCATTCGGTAGCCACTTTTAGAAGAGTGGATGCTAGGGACAATATTAAGAAAGAAGGGGTGAAGATCGGAGAGCTTAGGAGGTTCAAGCAGTTAGTTCTATGGAGTAAGTGCGGACATAACGAGATAGACATTAGAGAAGGGAAAGATAGTTATGTTGACGTTGACGAGGTTATTAGAGCTATTGAACCCATTGAAGGAGAACTTCGACAAAGAGCACTTATTGTCTGGAGTGGAAGCGGAGTTCATCTTTATTGGATTTACGAAAGACCAGTTGATAGTAACACGTGGTGGTCAGATACTCTTGTGCGCGAGTCCCTTATGCGAAGATTTAATATCAAGGGTCATGATTCACCTGTCGCTAAGGACCGCACAAGATTACTTAGAGTACCCGGTAGTATTAATGAAAAGTATGGCACCCCAGTTAGACTTATCCGATGGCATGACTGCGAACGAACCCCCCGATACATCCCCCAAATAAGCCTAGATACAAAAGAGCAAGAGGATGCCTACCAAGACCGGCGTTATAAACATTTAACACCTGAGTTAGTCTTAGAATGTTGCCCCCAGCTTCGTCAGTTCAAAGAGTACCCTGAGAAGCAAACTTATAACGAGTGGATAGGGTGTGCATCTCTTCTTAGGCGCATACCTGGAGGCCGGGAGAAGTTTCTTGAGTGGAGTGCTAACGATAAAGAAAGGTTCGACTATGATACCGCCGAAAGTCATTTGGACTCCCTTACAGGTAAAGACGCGCAAGCATGTGAGAAGTTTCTGGAAGAAATATCAGTTTCGCCATGTCAATCTTGCATACATGCTCAAAAAAAGAGCAATCCGCTTAAGATCGCCCTTACCGTTCACAGTTCGTCTATTCCAGTCATTGAACCGTCCGATACGCCCCTCCCGCCCGGATATACTTTCAACGGCACCAAGATCGTTATTGGCGAGGGTAACCTCCAAGCCAAGGGGCAGGGTGGCTTACCGGTATCGTCCAAGCCATTCTATGTGGATGGGCTCTATGTGGATGAGGCCAGCAAGGCCCAAACACTCTTGGTTCGGTATCTCGATCCTACCGGTAAAAACTGGCTTCAAGCAACTGCCCCAATGGGGAAAGCTCTTTCGAACCCTACTCAGGTCTTCGGAGACAAGTTAGCCTTAACGGAGCGGTCTAGACTTTATCTTTTCGATTCGGTGACACTATATGAAGAGCGTATTATGAGTGAAGGTAGAGATAGTATACTACCGGTTGTTAAGTATATGGGTTGGCATAAGAGCACTAAAGGTGGATATTGCTTCAATTACGGTGATAAGCTTATAAGTGATCGTGGTGTGTATAGAGTCATCACAGACCCCAACAATGCTAAGCTTAGAGAGCTAACTGACCTAATGGAGGTAGACTACCATGATCCAGAAGAATTGGAGAGAGCTTATCAGGATTGGCAAATCCTGGCTTGTGAGTACGCAAACGATAAGTCCGTCCCTCTTGCTTGCCGTATTTTTCTCCTTCTTGGGTTTGTTTCTCCCGTCGTTCGTCTTATAGCCGAAGGACAACAATTTGGGGGATTAGTTGCCAATATTTGGGGGAAAACAAACTGGGGTAAAACGCTTGCCATGATTGCCGCCACAAGCATTTACGGCAAGTCTAAAATGATATTGCCCGTTAATGTTAGTGAGGCAGCCCTTTACCATGCAGTCTCCTGTACTCCCAATCTCCCTATTTGCGTTGATGAGTTTACGAGTTCGCAGATTGTGAAATCTGGGGCGAAGGGCATCCATGACTTTATCAAAAGCTTCGCGGACGGGCAAGCACCGGCCCGGATGAATAGCGATGGCACCGCGCGTGCGTCGAAGAATTGGAATACGTTGGCGCTGACCTCCGCGAACGAACGGTTCGTGGACCTCATGCGCGCCTATGGCGGGCAGGATGACGTACGCGCTGCCGAGATGCGTGTCGTAGAGCTGCCGTTGCCGCAGGGCGAGGCGGATGAGAGCTTGAGGAGCCAGGACTACACAGCCTTTACCCGGCTTACGGGGCTGGCTGGGCCGCGGTGGATACGCCACCTCTGCAAGCCTGGGGTCCAGCTATCTCTCAACCGTTGGATGAGCGGGTATGAGTGCCAGCAGCTTCCCTCCGAGGCGAGGCTGCTGCGTAAGCTGGCGGGGTTAATGGAGTGGACCATGAAGGAGCTGTGGAATGAAACGCGGCCATGCTGGTTGGAAGACGGATGCCTTGGTATGGTGAAGTTCCCGTTCCATGACATTATGGACTTCTACTTTGAAAGTCAGATCGGCCATGCCAAGGAAAGTAAGGCTGCTCACACACTGCCTCCGGTTGTTCAGTCTATTTTAGACTTCCTGGATTTGAACAAAGACAAGTGCGCTATCTATAACAGCTACCCTAATGGGAAAGTAGATGCGCCTAGGAGAGCTAAGTTGCTGAGACCAACGAATGATGATATGCCTATCATTAGAAACGGAGGGGCTACTAATAGCTTTGTTGTAGATATTAAAATGCACTATATACCCCATAATGCCTTGATGAATTATCATAATAAGCGTATGGGCACTAGAGGATTTACGAATGAGATAGAGAAGCTTGTTAATGAAGGGGTAACTAAAAAAGTCTTGCATAGAGTGAATGGTAATGTAAACTATGAAAAGGGGGAGGAGCCATGCTGGCGCTTCCCTAGAGATGTCATCGAACACTGGCTGAAAGGATAAGGTAGTGGAAAAGAAGATTGACGTTGACAATCTTTCACAGGAACCTAAGGCACCCGCCAACGATAACGGCTTCACTGCTGAAGACCGTGCCAAGCTGGCGGAGCTTCTAAAGATCGCAGAGGAGCTTAAGGCGAAGCTGGACTCTTATCTAGGATGAACCAGGACTCCCTAAAGTTGCTGCTTAATTACGAACCGTCCACAGGTGTATTTACGTGGAAGGTTAGTAGGGGAAGTGTAAAGCCTGGGAAAATAGCGAATAATAGGGATAAAGATGGGCATGTGCGAATTAGAGTGAATGGTAGGCTCTATTTCGCACACGCATTAGCTTGGCTGTATATGAAAGGAGGGTGGCCTGTAGGTGAAGTTGACCATATAGACTTAATCAAAGATAACAATGCGTGGAGTAATCTTAGACTAGCCACGCACCAACAAAATAGCCATAACCAGGAGGCACGTAGGAACAACAAGCTCGGTGTAAAGGGTGTATGTATTAGTCAAGGCAGATATGAGGCTAAAATAGAACATAGAAGGAAGACCATACATCTAGGTAGATACATTACTTTGGAAGAAGCTAAAGCGGCCTATGATGAAGCCGCTAGTATTCTTCATGGTGAATTTGCTAAGATTGCTTAGCTGCTTCTAGCTCTAAAGTAGCCTTATATTCTTGTTCTCTAGCATCTCTTAGTTTAAATAAATGTGGCTGTTCTGCACGGATTGCCCTCAAGGCCGCGAGATGATCTCTAGCTACTTCCTTCGCCTTTTTGGCGGTGTAGGCGATTTCGTCCCGCTTGAAGTCCTGAGCCATGAACAGCTCGCGCCACTTCGCTTGCTCTTTGCGCCACTCAGGCCCGCAGAATTGGGCTGGCAGAAATGCAATCGTCTCCACTTGCCGGAAGAACTCCAGGTGCACACGGCTGAATCGCGCTTCCTTGTCCCGCTCGTAGGCACCGTCGACTTGCAGGGTTAGGAACTCGGAAGAAAGTCTGCGGCCCTTGCGGGAAGCACCACAGCAGGGACACGTGCCCTCAGCGGCCTCAAGGGTCTCTAGATCGATAACGTCAAGCTCTTGAATGACGATGGCGTCCACGGCACTTACTCCTTGTTGGGGAGTAAATACCCTATCTATATGAAAAGTTCAACCCCAGCCCATGTTTTTGTAGCTTAGGCAGTACCTTCTCAAGCTTGTAGCCGATATCGTTGCGATACATGCAGCTATTTGGGATGTGTATCTCTTTTAAATTAGTGTAAGCGTTGTCACTGGCCTCTTTAATAGTAGAGCCATGACCAGTAATGCAACAAATATTATCACCAGCGGTAACCCATTCACCAGCCCTATTCTTCTTCATCATATAGGGATGGTGATGAAGATTACCATCTTCAAAACCGAATACCGGAATCCCATTAACTTCCTTACCTGTTAGATGAGAGTAGGGAAAATCGGGTATAGCAAGTACCACACCGCTAGTAACAATATTAGTGCGAAAAGACGGAGCCCTATTCTCGTAGAGATTAGTGACAAAATCACCCTTATTAATTGAGAGTTGAAGCTGGAAACACGGCCACCCAGGTCTGCAAGTAAACTCAAGCGGGTAGATTTGGCCATTGTTGGCAACGATGCAGTTGAGGTTGATAAACCCGCAATAACGATGTGCCGTTAAATGATCGGTAAGAGGACTGAGGACTTTTTCGGCAATTTTGGAAGTTCTAAAGGCAGCATTAATTGTTCCCATTTCTCCGGTTGCCGGGCCAATGTCTCCAGACATAAATTTCTTATGCTCAAAAGACTCATGGAATCCAGCGTCCTTAGACCAGCCTTCCCCGTCGAACCATCCTTCGGCACCGAACTCCACTCCTTCTATGAAATCTTGAAGCATGAACTGCTGCTTAAGCTTGCCTAGCTTGCGCCAGCGATCAAGCATATAAATCATGTCTTCCGGAGACTTGGAGACGTAGGTTAGAGATTTATCGTCCTGGTCGTTCCCGAAGGGTTTAGACACCAAGCGAGTGTCACGCTTTTGCACGTAGGCAATTGCGGTGTCGTAGTCGTTAAAGACCCTATAAGGGGCAACAGGGATACCATACTTATCAAGTAAATCTTGACCATATTTCCTATCGCTCTCCCATCTTGCATGCTCTTTAGTTGGACCTATCCAGACTGTAGACTTAGGAGTTGTCTCTCTCAGCCTATCGAAAGTGTGCATTAAGTTAGCATTATCAGCGATAAAAACAACGTCTGCGCTATTAGTAACCCTACCAATATCTCCTCTAATACGGCGCACGACATTTTCACCAATGAACCGTATACTGGGCTTATCTCTGATAAAATGGACAACATCGTGTCCCTGGCTTTGAGCTAGGAGAGAAATATCGAGGGCTAACCCGTCAGGGTCTAATAAAACGAATTTCATTGGTATACAGGATAATTATAAACTGATTGCCAGAAAACCCACACTGGCCCAAGTAGAAGATCATTTCTTTTTTCTCCTACTCTTGCTGGGCAAACTAGCCTCATCAGCTGCAATAGCTTTGGCTTGCTTAGGATTAGTGACCTTAGGTCCCTTCTTAGAACCGGAGTGAAGAGTGCCGTGTTTAAACTCGCTCATTACTTTACCGAATTTAGCTTTAGCGGCACTCTTCTTTTTCATAACTAGCTACTCGTTACCGTCCAGCTAACAGTTAGCGGGACATTGTTGAGATTATAGCTGACGGAGCCACTAGCGGCTACCGGAATATTGGCCTCTTCGATGTAGTTAGCCACCGCCCCCACGATGGCTGACATGACCGAAGAGTCAACGGCATTGAGGGCACCCGATACCGAGGACGTAATGCTGATTGTGACTGTTGCAGTGGTTGCCATTGCTACTCCGATACTGCGATGATTGCGGTGAGGCTACCAGTACCGGCGCACCCATAAAGGTTTGCGCGAGCGTATAGAATAGGCATGGTAGGTCCTCCAGTAATAAAGCCCCCAGTAGGGATACCAGCACTGCTTTGTCCTGCTAAGTCATGAAAGTTCACTCCATCTACGCTACCTTCTAAGGTAATGGAGAAAGAAGTAAACCCAGACCACTCAACTTGCATACCGACATTAACTTTTGGGGTATCAAAGGAAACTACCGATCCTATAGCATCGGTAGTTGCAGCTACCAAGGACTGTCCTACTAGTGGCATGATTACCTCTCAATGTGAACAAGCTCAAAGTCAGCAGTTGGGTTTGCCCCAAGACCGGGGAACCACGGAACGATAACGGCTTGCCAGCCTGGAGGTACAGGGATCGATGGGCAAGTGGACACCATTCGGCTTGGGCAAACGGCTTGCGCAGCTGTTAGACCCGCATAGGAGTTCGTCTCATCTCCACCGAAACTAAGAACATACTCACTACCAGCGATGCCGATACCGCCCATGCTTCCATTGGCCACAAGTGCCGCAACGTTTGATGGCGCCGCATTGACACTGGCTGTCGAGGATGACTGATAGAGGAAGTTGCACTTAGACTGTATAGAACTAGCAGGATTTACGTTCTTTGGAGAAATAGCCGTGACGTGGTTGGTAGTGATCAGCATATTAGTGATAAGGTCCAGCCAAATAGCAAACCGGAACCCGGTCATAGTAGTAAACGTACCGGCTACCATAAGCTTAAGGTAGTCTAGATAAGCAACCGGTCCACCAGGGGAATTATTGTTTTGGAAGAAAAAACAGCCGGCAGTGTTTGCATAAGATGTCGCTGTTGGAAAAGTAACGCCGGTTCCCGGTACGTTGCAAGTGGAGAAAAGAGTACCCTCACCGGCTACAGAGTGCTTTTTCCCTAGATAAATATTAGCTGCCATCTCGCCATATGTACTAAGACGAATATTAGTCTGCGCAGCGGGGTTATCTGGGGTTGCTTGAGGTAGAACCTTGGAGGCTACAAAGCCAACAAGCTGAGAAATTACGCCAATACCTGCCATGTTATTACTCCAAGTTAGTTACTAGTTTGAGAGCTTCGTGTTTGTATTGTTCGTAAGCATCGCCGTATGTAGCGGTCATGAAAAAGTCTAGGGCATTGACAATAGCTAACAAATATGACAACACATTAAGGTCATAGTAAGTATTGGGGCTACCAATAATATTTAGGTTATTACCTAAACTATCCGTGAAAGAAATTAACTGTTGATTTGCGGGGACCTGCACCGATGTGTTAAAAATAGACCCGACAGTAGAGTCAACTGTACTACCCGTTTCAATAGCAGTAATGGTTGGGGCACCAGGAAGTCCAGCTAGGTTATATTGAGTTCCCGGAACACCAACAATAGACATATTATTATTAGCTTCATCGGAGAAGGTAACTATCTCAACAACAGGCTGACCCCTAGTTACCGCTACCGTTACATTATCGGCCATTTCTTAATCCTTAATGCGCAAAGAACGTGGGGTGCTTGCGCCCGGTTTGAGTTGTACCAAAGAAGATAGGTTTTGTCGAGGGTTGCCGCCGTGCTTGGTCGCGGCGTTCGAAGAACAGCTTACGAGCCCAAGCCTTGCGGGCTGCCTTATGCTCTTGCCGTGCCGTTTTCTCAGGATTAGCAAGCCATTGTCCCATGGGGCGTACTCCCAAAGTCCCACGCAGGGCACCCGGAATTGCCGAGCCAGCCGTGGCCGTACCCGACTGCTGGAGCGCAATAGGCTCACCAATTGTCCTAAGAATATGCCCAGCTGCCTGTTCGATCTGCCTGGACAGGGGATCGTTGACGTTCCGGACCGGCACCCCCCGGTAGTCCTGTTTGTTCACAAGTTCTTCCCTAGCGGCACGCCACGGGGGCCGGACTTTGTTGCTCAGCTCCATGACGGGGTCATGGTAATAGCCAAGCAGGTCTTTGAAGTTACCGGGAAGGAGAAGACGCTCTTCCGAGCCATCGGGGTTTTGGCCGCCGGTCCTAGGGGCAATGAGGTCGCGCGGGCTTCCAGGCGGCTTGCCGGACATGAAAAATTGAAGCGCCGCGGCCATGGCGCTTGTGGTGATCGCCGCGGCGAGCACATAGGCTGCGTTCTGCGATAAGGGTTCCTTCCGGCCCGTGGCCGCCTTGGCCGCGTACCGGCCCAAATCCACGGTGCCCTGGCCATAGGCTCTAAGCGCCCCGAACGTCCAGCCTGGAGCCATCAAAAGCAAGTTAGCGGTTTGTTTGAGAAGGGGCGCAACCATGACATTCTGCTGCGTCATGAGCCCTTCCACGTTCTCTATCGAGTCCGCCGCCCTCTGCGCCTCCCTAACAAGCTCCTCATCCGTGGCTTGCGGGTTCTCATCCATGAATCGATTAAGCTTTTCATAGAAGGCACCCGCCTTCACACGGGGTATAAGATGAGCAAACAAAGGATGCATAACGCTATCGAGAGTACGAGCCATAAGGCTATATGTGTTACCCACTGCACTAAGTGGCTTACGAGGATTAAGGCCCTTGACGGTTTCCCCAAATTCTCGTCCAAGCAATCCTACCTTATAAGCTTCCACCCAATTCATATGACCGGAGGCCCGGTAGATCGGTTCGAATTCCGCAACCGTCATATTAGACTGAGCGAGCAAGGATGCAATCTTACTTTCTCTAATGCTAGAAGCTGTAGCTTTGCCCGTGAAAACATCGTGAAGAACGGACCCTTTACGGTATAGGAATACCGGAGCACCGGGGGCACCCGCCAACTGCTTCACAGCTGACCACGGGCGGCCCGCGTCCAAGGATTTGACAGCATTCTGAACATTAAGTTCTATCGCTCCATGAGCGATATTAAGAGCATGATAACCACTAAGTCCAAGAACAAAACCAGTGCTAGCATTGAGAGCACGTATAGTTCCAAGATAAAGCTTCCCCATGTCTGTGTGTTCATGAATTCCCGGCCCCCACATGTTTTCCCAGACACGGGCTACATCCTCCGCTGCGTAAATGCGCCTACGGCCAACATGCTTTAAAAGTGTAGTACCGATAGGTTCACGTTGATAATTACCAAGCCTTTTAGCATAGTCTAATTTAAGCATTTCTTCCAAGGAGTCTTCCTTAGCGAAGAAATTAAATACATCTTTCATATACTGAAACTGAATTTCAATGGGATCGTCAAACTTAGCATGAAGCCCAGCAGCTTCACCTTCCCTATAAGTAGCATACTTCTTTTCCATGAAGTGTCCTTTAACAGACATCTTCTTTCTATCTCTCATTCCCTCTTTCCAATATTGAGAGAGATAGTCTTCCTGGAACTCTTTTTGCTTAAATGCCGGAAGAGCTTGAAACCTCTTAACTATTCTTTCATTCGTGTCTTTTAGTGCTTTGACAAAGCTAACCCAGTCAGCATTTATATTGTTAAGCGCGGGGACTACATCTCTGTAACCCTGAATATAGTCCCTAATCATCTTCTTAGTGACATCATCCAAGGCATTTATCTGCTTGCGGTAAGCATCGAGTTTAGCGGCTTCTTGAACGAAGAAGCGGCGGCTTTCGCCAACGGCAGCTCGCACGATTTGGTGAGCCTGCCTGGCACCGGGTGAAGCCGTAGAGGGAGAAAGGTAAGCTTGCAGCTCATGAAAGGCATTCTTAAGGGGGTTCTTAGAGACGGGAGCCATACCCTTGAGCGCCCGCGAAGGTGCGGATGGAGGCACCTTACCGCCACGGGGACCAGCAACCGGCCGCATGCCGGAGGAACGGGGAGCACCGTAAGCTTGCGGAACTGGCTGCTTAGGACCGATGGCGCCGCGCGTGATAATTTTGCCCTTACGCTTCTTGCCACGGGGACCTATGGGGCCAGCGCCCCTTTCGTCGGTAATGAACCGCTTGGCCTTCTCTATGAAAAGATCGGTAAACGTCTTTTCATGAGCTGCTTCGCGAGGCTGACGGCCACCGATGAGCGGAGGTCCCTGACGCTCGGGCTTGGGAAGAGAAGCAGCCAGCCGCGTACCTTGCTCAGGAGGGAGTGTGTCCGCGAGGTCCAAGGTGCCAGCAGCATCGGGGATATACGGCGAAAGTCTAACCTCTTGCCGCGCTTCATCGATCACCCATGGCGCAGGCATCGAAGGCACTTCCTCGAACTTCTCCCCTATTCTGCGGCCGTAAGTGTAGAGATGACGGGTAAGAGAGCGAAGGTCTTTTTCATAGAACACAGTACCTTTGCGTCTTTCCAGTGCTTCCTTAGGGGCACTCTCAATCTCTCTCTTATAAACCTCAAAAAGATCTGAAATAGGTACGGGCTTATTAATCTCCCCATTCGTTAATTTATAATATGCACCGGTAGCAAAACTAGGATTAAGAAGGTAAGTAGCTAGCTTCTGAAAATATTTTTGCTGAGGCTGCTCCAAGGCTGGGGAGTTCTTAAGCCGGTCGATAATGGGCTGTACATCTCTGATTGTGGAGGCGTTGGTAAGCGCTTCCCTAAGCTGTGGGGTTTCTTGAACAAGTTGCGCGCGCTGATTAGCTTTTTGGCGTTTACTTACAGCAGATTCCCTAGAACCGGGGCTCATCCGGGTCATATCCGGGAAGCGGTCCATAATGCCCGGTTCGAACTCACGATGATGCTTGGCTCCGGGAGGTCCTTTTATCTTTGCAGCTCGCGACTTATCGTAACCTACACCGGGTATAAGTTTTTGCTTAGTAGGAGGCTTACCAACTTGACCGGGGCTAGCAGCTCTTTCCTCTTTCCTTCTTTCAGCTTCAAGCTTACGGTAATATTTCCGCATAAGCTCTTGCTGCTCTACTGGACCTAGTTTATTCCATTCTACTCCATAAGTGTTTCTGGCAATAGCGGGCCAAGCGTATTTAGTTCTTTCTTCTTTAACTTTTGGGGCCGTGGCTTTCTCGATACCTTCTTGGAAGGCTTTAGCGGCATCTTTGAGGGCTGTGTGCCTTTCTTTGGCGGGGAGTCCTTCGGAGGCTTCCTTGGCAAGCTCGTATTCTCTCTTTGCAATATCGACCATACGAGCTTTCTGGCTCGTCCTATTCATAGCAGCTTCCCTAGAACCAGGACTCATCCGGGTCATGTCCGGGAAACGATCCATAATTCCCGGCTTGAATTCGCGATGGTGCCGGTACTCAGGTGCCCTGTCCCGTGCGCGGGACGTGAAGCGGGTAACCCGGCGCTGGGCGGCCTCCAAACTTATGCCCTCATCGGCCGCGATCTGCTCGGGTGTGCGGGCACGGCTCGCGATTAGAGCTTCGTTCTCCCGTTGCTTCCGCGCAAGGACCTCCCTTGCTTGGGCCTCTGTAAGAGGAGCCGGGGTCTTGGGTGTTGCCGGTTGCTCCAGCACCGGCTTAGCCAGCATGGGTTCGCGAGGCACTTGCGCGGCGATATTGCGCGCAATCGGAGATGGCTCCGGCTGGCTTGCCCTTGCAAGGATTTCGCGCATGGGGGTCTGTACAACAGGTGCACGGGGCATGGGCTCACCCGCATAGGAGGGCACGCTACGGGTGAGTTGTTCGGGTGTGGGGGCTACATGGCCGCCGCGTCCCATCTCTCCAGCCATGAAGAACTCAGGCACCCGCCGCGCCCACTCAGGCGTTGCCTCCTGCGCCGCGCGCACGGCTTCGCTGGCTGGCGTAGCTATCGAGGGCGGCGGACCTCCGGTCAGATACCACTTATAGTCCTGGTAGGCCCGGATTAGCGGATCGAGGGCACCCCCAATATTGTACCGCCCCTGAGACAACTGGCTGACAGGATCGAACTGCAAGACCATGCCCGCCGCTGGCGCGCCAATGTTCTCCCCGAACCGCTGACTAAGCGTGGGGGTAACCTTCTGTCCGGAAGGACCGAACTGAAGGGGTGCGCGAGTTGCCATGCCCGGCCGGGGGGGCTGGCCTTCCTCACCTCCGCGCATAACTTTTTCCGGCTCTATGAACTGAACAGGGGCATACTTACTTGTCTTACCAAGTGTGGTAGTAGAGTCCGTAACTTTAGGTGCACGAGTTTTATCGGACTTCGCGGTACGGTTAACATCATTGTCATTAGGTCCGAAAAATGTTGCCATTACTTAACGGGCTCTATACTTCCGTCCTCAGTGAACCTATATTTCTTACCACTCCTAGTGGCTAGGATAGTGTTCGGAGGAACTTCATAGCCCCCACCTTCACCTTGTGGGAACTTAGCGGCGACGGCAGCCTCAAGCTCTTGATAATCTCTATTGGGTATGCCAAAGGGATTCTGTGCTTCCTGAGTGGCACCCCTAGCTCCGGGGCGAATGGACCCATACTGAGCGTCTATCTCCTTCTGCTTCTGCGCAGCTTGATCGAAGGTCATCTCGCCGCTGGCCACGGCAGCCCGGAGTGTGTCCATGTCCTTATCGCGCTGTGAGGTCAAAGAAGACCGCTCCGAACGCTCCATGGCTGCCGAGCGGGTAGCCTCAGCCTGAGAGCCGCGTTGCGTAAGCGCCCGTTCAAGCCGGTCCTCGCGGGCTCCGGCAGCCCGCTCGCGCTCGATTTCGGTACGCATATGTAGTTGCTGCACCGCGTCGGCGCGCATGGCCTTGGCTTGCGTCTGAATTTGGGTCTGAGCTTGCTGGATAGCCAGGGCGCGCTGGTACTGCTGTTGCTGGTTCACCGCCGGTGGAAGAGCCTGTACGCGCTGACGAAGTTCACCGTAAGCTTGCTGCTCCCATTGCTGGATAGGGTCTGCTTGGGGCATAGCCTGGACCTGGGGAACAGGCCCTTGGGGCTGCATACCCCCTTGGGCTTGCTGAGGAGCCGTTTGCAGCATCCCCTGAGGCATCCCTTGGGGTTGCTGCTGAGGCATGGGTGCTTGCGGTTGGGGCTGCATGGGCTGAGGGATGCCCATGCGCATAGCATCAGGACTTGCGAACGGGTTAGGCTGCATCCCCTGGGGCTGAGGTGGAGACAACTGCGGCATGCCCGGGCCTATACCCGGCATCGGCTGTGCTCCTTGGAACTGTGGGGGCATGCCACCTTGCGGGGGCTGAGGCATCGGCTGTGCCCCAGGAAGGCCTGCAAAGGGAGAGAGCTGAGCACCTTGGATCGTGGCCGCGCGCTCGTCCGCGTAACGCTGAGCATTGATATCCGGCCGGGACATGTGCGCAATCTGTGCCCGCAAGAGCTGATCTTGCAAACCTGCCTGTCTTTGATTTTTCTCAAACTCTTGCACAAGTAATTTACGGCGGGCTTCTTCGTCCGCCATCTGTTGCACCTGCAATTGAGCTTGGTTATAGGCGCCCGGCACCGCCCCAAGCATGCCTTGCCAAGAAAAGCCCGGCATTACTAACTCCTAAAGTAAGCTACCGACGCCCTTAACCAGGGATGCACCCATATTGCCGCCAAAGAGAGCGCCGAGACCGGACCCGATGCCAGTAGCATATTGGTTATTAGCCATTCCAGCCTGAACTGCATTAGCGGTATTAGCATTAGCGGCACTATAATAGCTAAGATAGTCCTGTAGCTGTTGTTGCTGGTTGGCGGTGAGTAAGGGCAGGAATTGAGCAAGATCGGTGTTGATGCCAGTCTGTGTCTGATAAGGCAAAGCCCCGCCCTGGGCGATCTGACCGGCTCCTTGCGCCCCAAGCGCAGCGCCCGTAGTCGCGGCACCCGTGCCCGCGCCTAAGAGACCCGCGATGGTGTTCGCCCCGGTTTGTTCCCGGCCGAGCTGCGACTGCAACCAGTTGGTGTTGAAATATTGATCGGATTGAGCCCCCACACCAGCGGCCCAAGGCGTAAAGCCAAGACCGGAGCTAGCAAGAGTGGCGTTCGTAAAATCAGTGTTAGCTTGGTGCTCCTGCCCGTAAAGCTGCTGCTGAGGATCGTAAGCAGTATTAAGCGTAGCTTGAATAGCTGGGGAAAGCTGACCGGGAACACCAGCAAACATATTGGAGGTGCCAATATTTTGAGCACCCTGCGCTTGAAGAGCCTGCCCTCCCGCTTGGGCGCCTTGCATGGCTCCGGTAACACCAGGGTTGTTGGCTTGGTTATAATATAAGCTTTGGAATTGGGGTGTATACTGACCTAGACCTTGTATGCCACTAATAGCTCCAGACTGAGCGGAACCTAAGTTAGGGTCCATAGGGACATTAGGTACACTACTTCCACCCATACTCATAACCGTTTTACAAAAACGGCCTCCCTGAATTTGTACCCCAGACTAGCAAATAAGTTAGCTCTTGGTTTACCAGTGTGGCTTTTAGACCTACGAGAAACTTGAAACTTAATCTCAATACAATCTAGCGCCAAAGCAATTTTTTCTGCGTATCTTATGAGTTTAAACCCATTCATACCTTTACGGTAGTCAGGGTGTAGGTAAATAGCACTTACATCCGCAATATAACCGCCAAGACCCCAAAGGTCCAAAAGCTTAATAATACCCACAAACCCAACAAGGGTATTCCCGTCAAAGCATCCGCAAATATGTAGCATTCCAGCATCTACAAATCTCTGATATTGTTGCCAATCGATACTAAGGGAATGCTGCTTAGCGGTAGACGCGGATTCATTATAACCAAGATGGAGTAAATCATTGGCCTCGGAAAGTTCCCTAAGACCAATGATTTTATATGTTAGGCTCACTTCAACTTACCACCATCTTTGCTAGTACCCGTACCGACAGCCACGCCTTCGCGAGTTGCACCCTCGTTAACACTACGGCTACTATTAATTCTCCTAGAAGAGTCCATCTGAGAAGGAGCGTTGGACGATAGCCCCTCATGCAGAGAATGATGATGGCCTTTACTAGTGCTTCCGCTGTTGCTCATATCGTTATTCCCAATTTAACCAGATTGTTTGCCCCGTACCCGGCGACACCACAAGGCCTTGCGCGCATATGATCGGTTGGGGTGGCGAGCAGTCGCCTGCTACCGCTGGTAAACCCGCAACCGCGTTCGTGGATGCCGCCGCGCCTGTCGTGGCTGCATCGTTGAGTGTACCAGCAGCAGACCCCGCCACGCAAACGTTAATTGCCCGGATTATGGTCTGGCCAGTCTTGAGCACGGCCTGAGAGAAATAAGTTCCCGTTGGCATTTCGTCTCCTAGTTCGCATTAACAGCATCTACCCAACCTGCAACTGCTAATATATTACCTGTGTTACTAGACCAAAAGTAAATGCTATTACTTTCCAAGGGTATATTTGTAACCTGACTTTCCGTTACATTTGAGGCACTTGAATTTCTAGATATCCATGGCATGGGATTACCACTTACCGGGGCAGCATAGTTTGCATTAGGAGCCACACCAGACTCAAGCCCGCTTACAGAATATAAGTTAGACAGCACTTCGGTGGAAGTAGTTGGGCTACCAGTATTATTACCTGTGACCTGATATGCAACCCAAGAACTAGTAGCACTAGTCGTAGTAAAAGGATACGATGACGTATTGCTAGTACCTGTTATAACATATCTAGATTTGTTTCCTGTTTGTAATGTTCTATAGAGGTTGTTACTACCATCTGTCTCCATAGCCCCTACACGGTAAAAATATGTGTACCCACTCGGAAGTGTAGGAGACGAAGAGTTGGTACTAGCTAGACAACCAGTAGTAGACAAATTTGAAATGATATAAATGTTATACCATGTAGATGCAGCTATGCTTCCAGTATCTAAACCATTTAGTCCGTTTATACTCAAGTTTAGTGTACAACTAAAGCTAGTGAACGAGGTTGACACTCCAGAAGAGTTAGCCAAAGTCACATATGTAGCAGATACATCTATTTTAGTATTTGGTGTAGTGCCATCATTCGTTATTTTAAGAGAATTAGCTCCAGGTAAACTATGCCCTATTGAACTATTAGGTATCGAAGGATTAACTAATTGTCCGATGTTCCAATTAGTCCCATCCGTAATCGCTAATAGCATCTCCGATGCTTGAACTGCAAAGGTGGATCCGCCCGTAGGCACAAAGGCACCGGAGGGCGTAGATAATGTAGCGACTGCGGAAGCCCCGCTGTTGAAAGCTAGGGTACAAACTTGTGCTGGAGCACTTGAGGGCGTAGGTAAATTAACTGTATAAGTACCAGTGCCAAGACCGTAGTAAGAACCACAACTAGAGGACGCGACAGTAGTTGTAGTAGTTAATCCAGCATTACCAAAAAGAAAGTTTCCAGGCTGGTAACTATTAGTAATCCATTCATATTGAGTGCCATCATATTGTACGCAAGTAAGTTGGCCGGAAGTAAACTCACCACCAGCTAGGGATTGAAGCCCGTAGGGGGTTTGCTTAAGTACACTTGTCACACCAGTGCTATTAACATTTAACGTTGTTCCTCCAGAGATATTAGTAGCCCCAGCGGAAAAGCAAACTATAGGCTTATTAACCAAAGAAAACCCAGTAGGTATAAGAGGGGCAGAAACAACTTGTGCATTAGCAGAACCAGTGGAAGTACCACCAATATAAATTTGGGAGCCACCTTGAGCAGCGGATAGGGGGGTACTGAGACCAACTAAAGCAGTAATATTAGAATTAGTTCCGGCTGTTGCACCATTAGAGTTAACTTGAGAGATAATGTAATTATAATTAGCCATAACTTGGCTAGCATCGGCGGTAGTACCGTTCGTAAGGGTATAAGGAAGTGAACCTATAATCTGCGCTTGGGAAGCAGAGAAAGTAAAGAGGACTAAGAGGCTAACGAGTAACTTGCGCATGATTCTTTACTTTCTTATGATACTTAAGAGTTAGCTTTACTTTTAGCTCATTTACTTGGGCCTGTAAATCAGTTATCTGACGCTGTAAATCAATATCCATTTGGAATTGAACTTTGATCTTGTCTCTTAAATCCTGAAGATCGAAGGCCAGCTTATTTGGGTCTATAGTAGAGTAAATACTTTTGTTAGGAACCTTATCAAACCGTTGACCATAAGAGATAGACATGCTCATAAGCATAAAAACGTAAGCAATACATACAACTATAGTCCGTATGTTAGAAACCATTACATTGCCCTGTAAATTTGTAATTAGCTGTACTAGCAAAGGTGACTTGAACACTTGAAGTGCTAATCGCATTTACTGACGTAATAGCGGATTGATAACCCTGGAAGTTACAAAGCGGCGCATTACTCCAACTGACGGGAGTCGCGAATGTTACCGTGCAGGTAGTAGCAGCAGAAGTTTGCCCGACCACAGTAAACAAACCATTTGTTCCTGTAATACTCGAACCAGAACCATTACAACCAGCAGTTAATGTTGGTGCGTTAGTGCCAGTGCTGGAGTAATCCATTAAGGCTAAGTTAGCCAATGACGGGACTGTAGCACCATTTACCCTGGAAAAATCAAATATACGATTTTGATTAAGCCCTGTTGACAATGGGGTGCCATTATTCTGAAATATATTCGTATAGCTATCAAAGCTATAAAAGGTA
>Ga0335078_10000917_pt1 | contig 44831 bp, 32 predicted proteins | sample Lox_Sample_32_FD_206711 | JGI IMG/M metagenome (GOLD analysis project Ga0335078, IMG submission 206711) | Soil microbial communities from Loxahatchee National Wildlife Refuge, Florida, United States - Lox_Sample_3.2 | ecosystem: Environmental > Terrestrial > Soil > Wetlands | place: USA...
ACGGCAGGCGCGGTCGACGCGGCGGCCGGGAACATGGCCGCGACCGCCGGGGCGTTCGACGCGGCGGCGGGCGCGATGACCGCGACGGCAGGCGCAGTCGACGCGGCCGCAGGCAAGATGGCCGCGACCGCCGGGGCGTTCGACGCGGCGGGCGGCACGATGACTGCCACCGCGGATAGCATGGCGGCCACGGTGGCTGCGATCGACGCCGCGGCGGGCACGATCAACACGACCGCGGGCGCGATCAAGTCCACGGCCGAGATCACGGTCGGTTCCCATCAGAAGGCAACAGAGGCGGTGACCGCGGTCACGGCGGCGCTAGCCCACGTGGAGAACGTGGCAGGGACGGTGGCCGCCACGATCACTGTCCTTGAAGGCGTGTCGAGCCGCCTCGGCGAGCATGTCGATCAGCTGGCCACGGCGACCACACAGGTCACGTCGGCTGGACAGGACCTCGCCGACGCCACGGGCCAGGCCTCCGAGCGGATAGCGGACGCGCTCGGGGCCGGGGCGCAGGAGGTGCGGGTCTCGCTCGGGGAGGTGGCCAGCACCGCCACCGGCTACGCCCACCGCGTCGAGGTGGCCGCCGACGTCCTCGGCCAGGCCCACCAGGCGATCGTCGGGCTGCCGGACACCGTCACCGCGCTCCACGATGAGGTCAAGGCCATGAGGGGGCAGCTGTCGGGCCTGGCCCGGGTGACAACGGCGATGGCGGATCTCAAGGCCTCCCTCGACGGCACGGGCACGGCGTCCGACCGGATAGCCGACGTGCTGACCAGCGGGAGCAACATGATGCGGGACTTCCTGGCGGAGGTCGGTGCGACCGCCTCCGGCTATGCGAACCGCGTCGAGGAAGCCGCCGGCATCCTCGGCCAGGCGCAGCAGGCGATCGACGCGCTGCCGGGTACCGTCAACGCGCTGGCCCACGAGGTCACCGACATCTCCGTTCGGCTCGCAAACCTCGGCCAGGTCGTCACGGCAGTGGGAGAACTGCGCGATTCCCTCGACCGCATGCGGGTCTCCCTCGACGCTGCGCAATCGACGGCGCTCCCCCCGCTGCGGTCATCCCCGTCTCGCTATGCTCCGTCGCCCGAGACCCCGTCTCGCTATGCTCCGCCGCCCGAGACCCCGTCTCGCTATGCTCCGCCGCCCGAGACCCCGTCTCGCTATGCTTTGCCGCCCGAGACCCCGCCTCGCTACCCCTCGCCTGAGGTCCCGCCTCGCTACCCCTCGCCTGAGGCCTCGCCTCGCTATGCCTCGCAGCCCGAGGCCCCGCCTCTGGCTGTTCCGCCCCCAGCCGGCCCGCCGCTGGATGTTCCGCTTCCAGCCGACCCGCCGCTAGATGTTCCGCCTCCTTCGCCCCCAGCTGCTACGCCCCCTTCGGAGTCGGCTAAAACTGGCCTCTTCGGCAAACTCCGCAGGCGCAAGACCTAACCCGCGCAATTAATCCATCAGATAACTGAGAGATCACCTACTAGAAACAATCAGGAGAAGCCCCATGGCACAACAAGTTCTCCCCTTCTACCTGCTGTGCGACGAGTCGAGTTCGATGGCCGGCGTCCCCGTCCAGGCGATCAATGACTCCCTGCCCAAGCTGCACACCGAGATCGGCTCGAACCCGGTCGTAGCCGACAAGACCAAGTTCTGCCTTATCGGCTTCAACCACCAGGCGCAGGTGCTGCTGCCGCTGTCGGACCTGAGCACCGTCGGTTCCATCCCCGGCCTGAACGCGGACGGCGGTACGGACTACAGCAGCGCTTTCGACCTGCTGTACAACACGATCGCCTCCGATGTCGCGCAACTGAAGGCCAACGGCGACCAGGTGTACCGGCCCGCGGTGTTCTTCCTCTCCGACGGTCAGCCGAACGACGACTGGTCCGCGGCTTACCAGAGGCTCACCGACCAGAACTGGCCGCTGCACCCCAACATCCTGGCGTTCGGCTTCGGCAGCGTGGACGCGGCCACCCTCCAGCAGGTCGCAACCGTCCGCGCCTATATCGCCAACGGGTCGATGGGACCGGATGCCGCGCTGCGCGAGTTCGCCATGTCGCTCATTCAGTCGATCGTCAACTCCGGCTCCAAGCCGGCCGCGGGGGGCGCGCTTACCCTCTCGGTTCCGGACAACGTCCCGGGCTTCACCGCGCTGCCGGCCGATCAGATCTGACATGTCCGCAGTAAGCGAAGGATCAGAGGAGGCGGACATGGGATTGCTCCACCGGCGCAAGGACAACAACAAGGGCAAGGACAACAACAAGGGCGACAAGGACAAGGACGACAAGGACGCCGGCCCAGCCGGCGACTCAGTCGACGAACATGACACCGACCCGGCCCAGTCGCAGTCGCAGCAGGCAGGGCCGGATAATCTCCCCCAGGGTCATGAGGAGGGCAGTCGCCCCCGGGACTACTGGGAGGAGAGCGCGGAGCCGACCCCAGCCGAGGGGTCTTGGCCGCAAGAGCAGACACAGCGGGCACAGCCGAACCCAGGGGAGGGCTGGCAGCAGCAGAGCCAGCCGCCCTGGCCATATAACCAGGGCCCGCCCCCGCAGGGCTACCAGGGCCCGCCCCCGCAGGGCTACCAAGGCCCGCCCCCGCAGGGCTACCAAGGCCCGCCCCCGCAGGGCTACCAAGGCCCGCCGGCCCGGGCGGATTATCAGGGGCAACTCACTCAGCCGGACTACCGGGAGCAGACGGGCCGCGGCTACCAGCAGCAGAACCTGCCCGGCGACGCGGGCGTGTCGCCTGATGGGCCAGTGTCGCAGCCGACCTCCACGCCTGGGTCGCCACCCGAAGGTGAGGGCACACGTGACGAGAACGCGGTGGGCCGGCATGCCATGTCCACTGGGACCGACGTCACGGAACCGACGCCGCAGGGTGGCGTGCCTGCCGGTACCATGCCCGACCACGGCAGGCACGTGGCCGGCCCTGCCCAGGGCACGCCCGCCCACGCGGATCCCGCGCCGGCTGACGGCACCGGTACAGCCGCTCCTACGGTGCCGGAGCGTCCGCAGATACCGTTGCCCGCACAGCCCGCCTCGGCCGCCCCTGCCGGCACCGAACCGCGCGCCTTCCCCGAACCGCTGGTCATCGGCGCCACGCCGGCTTTGCGCTCCGACCCACGTGGATTGCCAAAGCCTGATCAGGTGCCCGGGCCTGTGGTGCCAGATTCCGTGCTCGATGGTGCCGACTTCGAGGGGCTGCTGATCCGGGGCGGGTCGCTGCGTGGTGACCGGCACCGTTACGAGGCCACCGTGCGCCAGGACTCGATGGGCATGTGGCGGGTCGGCGACCCGGAGACCGCGGCGGTACTGGTCTGCGTCACGGACGGAGTCAGCAGCGAGCCCCTGTCGCACCGCGGCGCCGACGAAGCGTGCCGGCTGCTGCGGGACACGGTCGCGCTCGACGTGCTGGACCTCCTAAAAGCCCCGGTCAAGCGCCGGGTCAAATCGGTCTGGGAGAACATCGCGCAGGATATTTGCGACCGCCTCGCCGCCGTGGCCGGCTACCTGGGGGTGGCACCCAAGGCGCTGTCGACCACGCTGGCGGCCGCGCTGATCGAGCTGAATCCTCAGGACCCGGCGCAGCGCCGGTTCGTGATCCTCAGCGTCGGAGACGCCACCGCCTTTCTCCTCAGCAACCGGGAATTCATCCCGCTCCTGGCGGATCCGCACGATACCGCGATCACCAGTACCGCCACCTACGCGCTGCCGACCAGCATCGGTGAGGTGGGAGTTGATACCGGGTTCATCGGACCTGGCGAAATGCTGATGGTCTGCACCGACGGCATGAGCAACCCGATGCGCAACGAGGATGTACGTGCCCAGCTAGCCGAATGGTGGGGCAACGGCCGGGTACCCAGCATGCCGGAGTTCGGCTGGCAGATGAGCTACCGGGTGAAAACGTATGACGACGACCGGACCGCCGTCTGCGTCTGGGGACGATGACCATGGCCATCGCGTGGCCGGGCCCAGCCGATGTCGAAGAGAAGACCCTGCGACTGGGGCCGGAACTCGGCAGCGGCGGTCAGGGACGCGTGCTGCGCGTCGAGGGCCAGGGCATCCCGCTGGTATTCAAGCAGTACAAGGTGACCGGCGCCGACCAGGGCGCGCTGAAGGTCCTGGTCGATCTGCCGGCGACGCTGCAGCCGTCCGAGCGGGACCAGTTGCATACCCGGGCCGCCTGGCCGCTCGCCCGCGTCTTCGCCGGGGGGCAGCTCAGAGGCTTCCTCATGCAGGAGATCCCCGGCAAGTTCTTCGGCGCCAACGTCGCCGGCAGCATGAAGCTTCGTGAACTCCAGCACCTGGTGTACCCGCGCAGGCCGGCCTGGGGGGAGATCGTCCCCGAGGGCGGGGTGAGCGCGCAGGCTCGCCTGGAGATCGCGAGCGAGTTCACCAAGCTGCTTGTCGTGCTGCATAGCAAGGGCCTGGTCGTGGGTGACGTGTCGACGTCCAACATCTTGTGGACGGGCAGTGACGACAAGGCGGCGGCGATCTTCATCATCGACTGCGACGGGATACGCAAGGTTGGCTCGCGCCCCGTGCTCAGGCAGGCCGACACCCTGGACTGGGACGACCCATTCCAGCCGCGGACCGGACCAGACCTCGACACCGACCGCTACAAGCTCGCACTGCTTGTCGGGCGGGTGCTGACCATCGGCAAGGACCTCCGCCCCGGCGACCCGCTGCAACTGGTGCCGGATGTCCCCGACCGGGTTGCCGCGCGGGTAACGGCACTGTGGCAGCGGGCGGCCGGCCCGTACGGAACCCGTCCGGACGCCGTCCAGTGGACGATGGCGCTGAGCAACAGGGACGAGATCACGCTCCCGCCGCCCGGCCGCGTCCGCCAGCGCCCGTCACTGCCGCACAAGCCGCTTGATGGCGACCCGGGGACAGTCCGGCCGGTCATCAATCTCCAGCCACATGGCGGCACCAATCCTGCACCGAAGCCGCCCGGCACCTGACCCATCTCGGGCCGCGGACGGGTGAAGACAACCAGAAGGGAAGCGGCATATGTCCCAGATTCTCCCGTTCTATCTGGTCTGCGATGAGTCAGGGTCCATGAGGGGGAAGCCGCTCCAGGCGATCAACGCCTCATTGCCTGACATCCACGTTGAGATCGGCTCAAACCCCGTGGTGGCGGACAAGACGAGGTTCTGCATCATCGGCTTCAGCGGCACCGCGCGGATGGTGCTGCCGCTGTCTGACCTCAGCGCCATTCCCTCCATGCCCACCCTGGGGTACCGCACGGGCGGAACAGGCTACGGCGCCGCGTTCACGATGCTGTACGACACCATCGCGGACGATGTCCGGCAGCTGAAGGCCAACGGCGACCAGGTGTACCGGCCCGCGGTGTTCTTCCTGTCCGACGGGCGCCCGACCGACAAGAACTGGCAGAGCTCATATCAGCGCGTCGCCGACTCCGGCTGGCCGCTGCGCCCCAACATCCTCGCCTTTGGCTTCGGCAGCGTCGATCCGGCCACCCTCCAGCGGGTCGCGACCGTCAAGGCGTTCATCGCCGAAAAGGGAATGGGACCGGCCGCGGCGCTCCGCGAGTTCGCCAGGTCACTCATCCAGTCCATCGTCAACTCGGGCTCCCGGTCCACCGCCGACGGCGGCCTCATCCTCGCCGTCCCCGAAAACGTCCCCGGCTTCACCATGCTCCCGGCCGATCAGATCTGATCGGCCGGGGCTCGCGGGGGGGGTGTATGAAATGACCACCTCGCGGTCGATTTCCACCTGAGCACCAATAGTCATACGACAATCAGCTACCCCATACACCACTTCCGTGGACATGAACGCCTGGCGAGCCGGCGCCACGACGCCAAATGCGGCTCATGGCCGAGACGAATCGCTTCTCCACGTGTATTTATCCGCGCCTTCGCGGCCTCCGTTCCTGTGCCACCAACTTCGTCGAAGGGGCCTGAACGATGCAGGCTGCCCTTTCGTGCCGCGCCAACGCCGCCGGCGAGAGCGGGAATTCGCTCATCAGCGGGATTTCCGCGGCTGTCTCAGGTGCGTTCAGAGACAGCGCGAGGCTTCTCAGCAGCGCTCGGATGTGTTAGACCCGTCTCGGGGGGTGGAGAGTGGACTCGAAGCCGGTCGGGCGAGATGCCGAGATGGCTCAGATCTCGGCCTTTCTCTCGGCTGCCTCAGGGACGCCAGTGGCGCTGGCCATTACCGGTGATGCCGGAATAGGCAAGACCGAGGTATGGAAGCATGTGGTCCAGGACGCCGGCCGCTCAGCCAGGGTGCTATCTTGCCGGCCAGCCGCAGCCGAGCGGCCGCTCGCTTTCTCGGCACTTGACGACCTGTTCGGCGACATCGCCGACGAGGTCCTTCCGGCGCTTGCGGAGTCGCGGAGAAGAGCCGTGGAGGCCGCCCTCATGCGCCACGTCTCCCCCAAGGGCCCGCCGGCTGCTCCCTCCGAGTCCGGTCGCCTGCGAGGGGACAGGCGCATTCTGGCCCGGGGGATCTTGGACGGGCTGCGGATCCTCTCCGGCCGTGCGCCGCTCATGATCGCGGTGGACGACGCGCAGTGGCTGGACCGCCCTTCCGCAGGTGTGCTGGAGTTCTGCTTCCGCCGCTTGCGTAGCGAGCCCGTCTCGATTGTGCTGACCTTCCGAAGGGACCATCCCGTCCTGCTGGGCCTGGATCGCGCCCTGCCCTTCGATCGTCTTGCCCGTGTGGAGCTGGGTCCGCTGGGCCTGGGCTCGATCGGGGAGATCTTGCGTTCGCGGCTGGGTGTTGCGCTGCCCAGGTACGCGATCACGCGCGTGCATGAAGCATGCGGCGGAAATCCTTTCTACGCCCTGGAGTGCACGCGAGCGCTTGGCGGGCACCGGCGCATATCCCTGACCAACGAGCCCATCTCCATTCCGCGAAGCCTCAGCGATCTCGTGCGACGCCACGTGCACCAGCTGACGCCAGAGGTACGGCAGCTGGGACGGCTGGTCGCTGCCTCGCCTGACCCGCGCGAACGGCTGATCCGCGCGGCCTATGACGACGAGGAGTCCTGGACCGCGATCGACCTCGCCGTCGACGCTGGGCTCATCGAGCGCGATGGTGAGATGTTGCGGTTCACCCACCCTCTCTTGCGCTGTGTCCTGTATAGCGAGATGCCGCTGAACGAACGCAGGCGGACGCACCGGCGGCTGGGGGCAGCAGCCGCGGACATCGAAGAGCGAGCCTGGCATCTGGCTCTCGGCGCGGACAGGCCCAGTGAGGAGATCGCCGGGATGCTCGATCGCGCCGCAAGACACGCGGCATTGAGAGGCGCGCCGCAGGAGGCGGCCGCTTTGACCGAGCAGGCGGCGCGGCTGACACCAGCTTGCCAAGCCGATGCAACCCGCGAGCGGACGGTCAATGCCGCCGATTACCACTTCCGCGCCGGGGATATGACCCGCAGCCGGGAACTGATTCAATCCGTCCTCCCGGCCTGTCCAGCCGGATCTCTCCGTGCCTCGCTTCTCCTTCGGCTGGCTACCATCTACTGCCACCAGAGCGGCTGGCCGCTCGCCGAGCAGACGTTCCGCCAGGCCGCGGAGGAAGCGCTGGATGACCCGGGCCTGTACGCGCATGCAACGCAAGAGCTGGCATTCGCCCGGCTGATGGCCGGCGACCTGCCCAGCGCTCCCCCCCTGGCCAAGACGTCGCTCCGGTCGGCCGAGCTAGCAGCCGATCCGCATCTCATAGCGCACTCGCTCGCCGGGGCGGCCGTCTTCGAGTTCCTTCAGGGCAATGGCGCGCAGCTGAACATGCTGGACCGGGCCGAGGCACTCGACGCCGGAGCGAGCGCGGATCCGCTCGCGCGTGTCCCGATGTTCGATCCATCCCTGGCCAAGGGAATCGTCCTGAAATGGTGCGATCGGCTGGAAGAGGCGCGGCCGGGGCTGGCCGACCGGTACCGAAACCGGATCGCCTGCGGGGACGAGGCGTCTCTGCCCTTCCTGCTCTACCATCTCAGCGAGCTCGAATGCTGGGCAGGGAACTGGGACGCCGCCGAGGAACACGCGCTGGAGGCATGCCGGGTGGCCGACGAGAGTCACCAGTACGCCATGAGACCCGCCACGCTGTATTCCCTGGCACTCGTCCGCGCCCACCGGGGCCAGGTGCAGCAGGCACGGGAACTGGCCGGCGAGGCACTGGCCCTGTGCTACCGCACCGGGAATGTTCCGGTTAGGTGCATGGTGCTTTCGGTTCTCGGATTCATCGAGGTGTCACTCGATGACCCCCAGGCAGCCCACTCTTACCTCGGCCAGCTGGCTGAGGCGGCTTCCGCTGTGGGCTTCGGGGAACCGAGCGTGGTGAAATTCCTCCCCGACGAGATCGAGGTGCTGGGCACCCTCGGCGAGGTCGATCTGGCCCGGTCGCTCGCGCGGCAACTCGAGCGGCACGGGAAGTCGCTCGGGCGTCCGTGGGCGCTGGCGACGGCCGCGCGATGCCACGCTTACCTGGCTGGCCTGGACGGCGACCTGGAAAAAGCGCGAGCCGCTTGTGAACAGGCGCTTGCGCGGCACCAGCGGCTCCCGATGCCGTTCGAGCTGGGACGGACCCTGCTTGTCAAGGGCATGATCGAGCGGTGGGGCGGCCACCAGCCGGAGGCCACTGCGGCAGTGGGCCGGGCGCTTGGCATCTTCGAGCGCCTCGGCGCGCCGCTGTGGGCCGTCAAGGGCGACCGCGAGCTCTCCGAGATCTCTGTGCGAATGCCGATGGACGGGCTCACCGAGACCGAGCGACGTGTCGCCGCCCTGGTCACACAGGGCCGGACCAACCGCGAGGTGGCCACGGCGATGTTCGTGACGGAGAACACCGTGCAGACCCACATCCGGCACATCTTCCAGAAGCTCGGCGTGAGATCCCGTACCGAACTGACCGCGCTGCTCCTCAGCGCCCCGGCAGGCACCCCCTCCGGGGTCCGGCACCGGGCTGTGCCTGTCGGCTGACCAGGGCTCCCGTCCTGGCCAACGCGGCGGAAATATCACTGATTCTGGGGATTTTCCCTCCTCCCCGCGACACTACGGTGAGACTGCGGGTCACGCGATCGTGTCTGGCGCCGCGGATTTGTGGCCTGGGAAGCGTGCGTGATGATCGTGCCTAGCGTCTTGCCAGTGCGTTTGGCAGCGTCCACTGAGGAGGGGTCGTCGTGCCCGTGGCCGTGAATTACCCCGGCGTATACGTCCAGGAGCTGCCGAGTGCAGTGCGCCAGATCGTCGGCGTGCCGACTGCCGTCGCCGCGTTCTACGGACGGGCTCCGCAGGGCCAGGTCGACTACCCGTACCAGGTGAACTCCTGGGCAGATTACGAGAACGAGTTCGGGGGGCTGGACAGCAACTACCCGCTGAGTTACGCGGTCAACCTGTTCTTCCTCAACGGCGGCGCGACGGCGCTGGTGGTGCGGTACAACGACCCGGACGTCCAGACCGCCTCGGCGCAGCTGTCCGCGGACATCACGCTGCACGCCAGCTCCTCAGGGGATTGGGGTACCCAGCTCAGCGCCACCGTCGACACCAGCAACCTGTTCGACCCGGACATCAACAAATTCAACCTGACGATTGAGCAGACACAGGCATCGACCGTGGTGGCGCAGGAGGTTTACTCGGGAGCCAACCTGATCAAAGGCAATCCTCAGTACCTGCCCACCCTGCTCATGACGTCGCGTCTCGTCACTCCCGCAGCCGGGAACGGGTGGACACAGCAGCCGGCCGCCGTAAAGGGGCTGCAGTTCGCGTTCCCCGCAAGCGCAGCCGCCGGAGCCGGGGCCGCAGGAGCACAGCCAGCCGCCGGAGCCGGCGCACAGCCAGCCGCCGGGGCCGCCGGAGCACAGCCAGCCGCCGGAGCCGGCGCACAGCCAGCCGCCGCAGCCGCGGGTACGGCCGGGCCGATTCCCTCGCTCGGTGACCAGGACCAGAAGACGGGCATCTACGCGCTGCTCAAGGCGGATATCTTCAACATCTTGTGTCTTCCGGTCGATCCAGGGAACACGTACGATGCGCAGACGCTCGGTGATGCGGCCGCGTTCTGCGCGAAGTACCGCGCCATGCTGATCGTCGACCCGCCAACGGACTGGACGAAGATCCCTCCCCCGCTTCAGTTCCCCACCATCACCGGCCAGCCGGCGATCAGCCCGCCCAGCGCGAACGCTGCGGTCTACTACCCCAACCTGGTGATCACCGACGGCACGGGCGCCACCTTCAATGCCGGACCTTGCGGCGCGGTGGCCGGAGTGTGGGCGGCGACCGACAACAGCCGCGGTGTGTGGAAGGCCGCGGCGGGCACGGCGGCGGCGATCACCGGCATCACCGGCTTCACCGCGCAGGTGGATGACGGCGAGAGCGGGCTCCTCAACCCGCTCGCCGTCAACGGCCTGCGTACGCAGCCGTTGGCAGGTGGCGTTGTATGGGGCGCGCGGACGACGGTAGGCGCCGATCAGACCCCCAACCAGTGGAAGTACATACCGGTCCGGCGGCTCGCGCTGTACATCGAGGAATCCTTGCGGCGCGCGCTGCTGTGGGCCGTGTTCGAGCCCAACGACGAGCCGCTGTGGTCCTCGCTGCGGCTGAACGTGACCACGTTCATGCAGGGCCTGTTCCGGCAGGGTGCTTTCGCGGGTACGACGCCCGCCCAGGCGTACCTGGTGCAGTGCGACGCCAACAACAACCCGCCGGATCAGGTCGCCCTCGGCATCGTCAACATCCTGGTCGGCTTCGCACCGCTCTACCCGGCTGAGTTCGTGATCATCAGCATCCAGCAGCAGGCCGGGCAGGCCTCGACCTAGGAGCGACGATGCCAGAGTTCACAGTCAACCCCACCCGCTTTGACCCCTACAAGAACTTCAAGTTCCGGGTCAAGTGGGACGGGCAGTACGTCGCCGGGGTCTCGAAGGTCAGCGTCCTGAAGCGCACCACCGAGGTGGTCAAGCACCGCGAGGGCGGTGACCCGAGTACGAGCCGCAAGTCACCGGGCCGGACCGAGTACGAGGCGATCACGCTCGAGCGCGGCGTGACCCATGATCTCGCCTTCGAGCAGTGGGTCCAGAAGGTGTGGAATTTCAGCAACGCGCAGGCCCAGAACGCCGACCAGGAAGTGTCGCTCGCCGACTTCCGCAAGGACATAATCATCGACCTCTTCAACGAGGCCGGGCAGAAAGTGATCTCCTACCAGGTGCACCGCTGCTGGGTGTCGGAGTACCAGGCGTTCCCCGACCTTGACGCGAATGCCAACGCGGTCGCGATCCAGCACATCAAGCTCGAGAACGAAGGGTGGGAGCGCGATACGTCGGTGGTCGAGCCCAAGGAGCAGTCCTTATCCGGCTGACCGAGTAGAACGGAGGCCCGCCGATGGCCCCGACGGCCGCGATCCTGCTGCGAGCGTGGGAGTCAGGAGCCGCCGCGGCTCCGCCGGACCGTGCGACCGCGCTACTGCATTCGCTCGGCGCTGTCGGTGCGGGCGTGCGGGCCGACGAGCTGACCGTAGGCCAGTGCGACGCGAGGCTGTTCGAGCTGCGCCGGGCCTTGTTCGGGGAGACGCTCGAGGCGCTGGCGACGTGCCCGGCGTGCCAGGCCGAAGTCGACGTGACCCTGGCGCTGGGCGAGCTTCAGCCGCCGATCCGGGAAGGCCCGGTGGCACCGCTGACGGTGCAGGCCGACGGGTACACGCTGGTGTGCCGGATCCCCCGCAACGAGGACCTGAGGGCGCTCGCCCGCCATACCGGCGAAGTAACGCTCCTCGACCTGCTCGAACGGTGCGTGCTCGAGGCAAGTTCGCCTGGGGGTTCGCCCGTGGCGCCGCACGAGCTGCCTGCGGCCACGGTGGAGGCGATCGCCGAGGCGCTGGCCGAATCCGACCCCGGCGCCCAGACCGCACTGCGCATCCGCTGCCCCTGCGGCAGCGAGTGGGTCGACGAGCTCGACATCCGCAGCGTGCTGTGGAGCGACCTGACCGAATGGGTCGGCCGGATGCTCACCGAGGTCCACCAGCTCGCGCGGGCCTACGGCTGGTCCGAGGCGGACATCCTCGAGATGAGCGGGTGGCGGCGGCGCTGGTACCTGGAGGCCGCGGGATGGTAAAGCCCTACCTCTCGAGGCTTCGCCCGGCGGAGCCCGGGCCGCGGCTGCGCCCGCGCCCTCGTTCACGGTTCGAGCCCGCGCCCGTGCTCCCGATCGACGGGCCGTCGATCGGGAGCCTCGGCCTGAGCCTGCCTGCGGATGGGGACGCCGAGGGCCCCGACGTGGAGACCGAACTCGACCAGGAGCCGCCGTCCCCGTATCCGGCCGGCCCGGCGGTTGCCGCGGCTACGCCCGGCGACCAGGGGCTCCCGCCCGCCCGGACCGCGGCGCCCGGGCGGGCCGCGCGGGACGAGGAACGCGCACCCACGCACGCCGCCAGAGCCGCCAGGCCCGGCCGGCCGGAGCCCCCGCCGGCCATTCCGCCGGACGGTGACATCAAGCCGGATCTGCCCTCCCCGCATCCGGCCGGCCCGGCGGTCGCCGCGGCTGCGCCCGGCGACCAGGGGCTCCCGCCCGCCCGGACCGCGGCGCCCGGGCGGCTGCCGCGGCCGCCGCAGCCGGGCCCCGCTCCGGCTGCCGCGCCCGCCAGCGAACACGGCCACCGGACGCCGGGCAGCAACGAGGCGGACTTCGGGCCGCCCGCCGCCGAAGCCGCCGGACGCGAGCACGCCCCAGCGCCATGGAGCACCACCGGGCACGCTGCCCCCCAGCCACGGCACGCGCCGCCGGGTCAGGCACCCGTTCTCAGCGCGGGCCCCGGGAGGTCCGGCGCGGAGCCAAAGCCGCCGGAAGCGGCGCCAGCGAAGTACCCGGCACCCGCGCCGCACCGCCACGTGGACCAGGCGAGCCGTCCGGCTGACGCCCCGGCCGATCGCGTCCAGGCGATGGCGCGATGGCTCCGCGACGCGGACGCCGCGGCCGCGCGCGCCAAGGTGACGACGAGCCCATCGACCGGTCCGCATCCGGTGCCAGCGGGCCGCGCCCGGGACTGGCGCGGGCCGTCAGCGGACATGGAGGTGACCGTGACCATCGGGCGGATCGAGGTCAAGGCGCCCGCCGCGGACCCCGCGCCCGCGCGGCCGCAGCCGGACGGACCGAAGCGGCGGGTGTCCAGCCTCGGCGACTACCTGGAGTCCCGGACGAGGGTGAGGGGCCGCCCGCGATGAGCAACAATGCCGCGATCGCGGCCGTGACCGCGACCTTGACCAACATGATCCAGGCGGCCATTTCGGCCGATGCGACCGTGAGCAGCGGCACGGTGACCGCTCGTCCCCCCGACCAGGCCCGCCAGGGCGCGCCGGTCAACCAGGTCAATCTGTTTCTCTACCGGACCTCGATCGACGCCGCCTGGCGCAACCAAGATCCGCCGACCGTCCGGCCCGGCGAGTCCGGGCAACCACCGCTGCCGCTCGTGCTCTCGTACCTGATCACGGCGTACGGCGAGGACGACAACGAGATCTTCGCCCACCGGCTGCTCGGGATCGCTCTGCAAGTGCTGAACGACCAGCCGGTACTGTCCCGCTCGCAGATCGCCGGCGCGCTGCCCGCACCGGGTTCGGATCTCCAGAACCAGGTCGAGCGGGTGCGGATCACGTGGGATCCGCGACCGCAGGACGAGATCTCCCGGATGTGGACGACGTTCAACACCGGCTACCGAGCCTCGTTCACCTTCGACGTGGCCGTCGTCTTGATCGACAGCACGCGTCCCGTCATCGCGGCCCCGCCGGTGCTGATGCTAGGGCGCGGCGACACTGGTCCCGCCGTCGGCTTGCCGTTTCCGCAGCTCCAGCTCGCGGCGCCGCCGAACCGCCAGCCGGCTGCTCAGCCCGGCGACGTGCTGACCCTGACGGGAAGCTGCCTGAGCGCGATCACCGCCGTGCAGGTCAATCACCCGCTCGCCACCCAGCCGCTGACGCTGACACCGCTGAGCGTCACCTCGTCCCAGGTGACGGTGCGGTTGCCCGATCCTCCTGAGCTGCCAGCGGGCATGGCCAGCGTAGCGGCAACGTTCGCCGCGCAGATGGATCAGGCCACCGGTACCGGACCGGAGACGGTCACCAGCAACGCCGTTCCGGTGGCGTTCGCACCGACGCTCGTCAGCAACGCCCCGCTGACGGTCGCGCTGGCCCAGAACGGCCCGACGACAGTGGCCGTGAACTGCTCCCCCGCGGTTCAGCCACAGCAGACGATCGCGCTGATCGTGGGCTCGCAGCCCGTGACCTCGGAGCCGGTGCAGGCGGCGAGCAGCCAGCTGAGCTTCAGCCTCCAGGGCTTCACCGCAGGCACCTACCTGCTCCGCCTGCGGATCGACTCGGTGGACAGCATCCCGGTCGGCAGCCCGCCGGCACCGGTGAACGCGAACCAGCCGGCGCCGATGCAGTTCGACCCCAACCAGCAGCTGGTCCTGTCATGACCGCGGAGCAGACCGACGTCACCGGCGACGTCAGCGACTGGGAGGCGATGAACGGGGCTTACCTTGCGGCCGGGCTGGCCTGGATGCGCGAGCGGCTCGGCGCCCCGGATGGCGACCCGGACCCGGTCCGGTGGTGGGAAGCCGGGGCGGCGGCGGAGCCGCCCGCGGCCCTGGAACTGCTCGGCGACCGGCTCGGGCTGTCTCGGTTCGAGCGTCTTGTCCTCATGCTCGCGGCAGCGACGGAACTGGACCCCGGCATCGCTGCCCGCTGCGCGGAGGCGAACGGCGATCCGCGGGCCGCCTATCCGACGCTGGCGCTGGCGCTCATGGTGCTGCCCGGAGCCAGCTGGGACGTGGTGTCCTCTCAGCGGCCGCTCAGGTACTGGCGGCTGATCGAGCTCGACGAGTCCCGCACCGAGGCGCTTACCGCCGCCCGGATCCGGATCGACGAGCGCATCGTCAGCTTCCTGAAGGGGCTGAACGTGATGGACGAGCGGCTCGCCCCGTTCGTCCACCCGGTGGCCGCTGAGCTCCCGCTGAGCCTGCCAGTTACCCACGAGCGAGCTGTGGCCGAGATCATCCTGGCCATGACCGAAGAAGGAGACGGCGAACGCCCTTCCGTGATCGAGCTGGCCGGAGCAGATCCAGACGTGCGGCGCGGGCTCGCGGCCAAGGCGGCGCAGCGCATCGGCCGTGAGCTTCATGAGGTCACGCCTGAGCGGGTACCTGCCGGTTCCAGGGATCTGTGCGACCTGACCCGGCTATGGGAGCGTGAAACGCTATTGCTGCCGGTGCTGCTCTACGCCGATGTGGCGGAAATCTCTTACGAGGGCTCCGCCGGGATCGACGCGCTGTGCGAGCAGGTGCGTAGTCATATGCTCGTGGGCTGCCGCGAGCCGCGGCCGTTGCGATCTCGCCGCCTGCGCGTCATCGACACACCGCGTCCCACCGGCGATGAGCAGGAGGCGCTGTGGCGGGAGCTGCTGGCCGGTGACGCGGCGACGGCGTCGCGGCTCGCCTCCGGGTTCGACCTCAGCCAGCTGATGATCGCGGACGTGGTGCGCCAGGTGCAGCATTCCGGCGCGGGCGCCGACGGCCTGTGGGCGGCATGCCGCGCCCAGACCCGGCCGCGTCTCGACACGCTCGCGCGCCGTATCGAGCCGGCGGCCTGCTGGGACGACCTCGTGCTGCCCGGCGCCGAGCTTGCCCTGCTCCGCCACATCGTCGACCAGGTCCGCGGTCGCGGCACGGTGCTGCGCTCGTGGGGTCTGGCCGAGCGAGTCACTCGCGGCAGCGCGGTGACGGCGCTGTTCGCCGGGGGGTCAGGCACGGGCAAATCCCTCGCCGCGGAGGTGATCGCCCACGAGCTGGATCTCGACATGTACCGGATCGACCTCGCGGGCGTGGTCAGCAAGTACATCGGTGAGACCGAGCGGAATCTGAGGCGCGTGTTCGACGCGGCCGAGGAGGGCGGGGCGCTGCTGGTGTTCGACGAGGCCGACGCGCTGTTCGGCAAGCGCAGCGAGGTCAAGGACAGCCATGACCGCTACGCCAATATCGAGGTCAGCTACCTGCTGGCACGGATGGAGGACTATCGCGGGGTGGCGATCCTGGCCACCAACCAGCGGCACGCCCTGGACGACGCGTTCCTGCGACGCCTGCGCTTCATCGTCGCCTTCCCGTTCCCCGGACCCGCCGAGCGGGTGAGGCTGTGGGCGCGTGCCTTCCCGGCTCAGGCCCCGGTCGCCGAGCTGGATATCGAGCGTCTGGCCAAGCTGGCCGCGAGCGGCGGGATGATCCGCAACATCGCGCTGAACGCCGCGTTCTGCGCGGCCGGAAGGGGGACGGAAGTCACCATGGCGCTGGTCCTCGAGATGGCGCGGATCGAGTTCCGCAAGCTCGAGCGTCACATCAACGACGCCGACTTCACCATCGAGGCGGCGACGGCATGAGGACCTACGTCCGGATCGAGCGGGTCGTCCTGGACGGGCTCGAGCTTTCCCGCGGGGAGCGCGACGCGCTTGGCCCGGCCATCGCCCGGGAACTGCGCCGGCTGGCCGGCGAGCCTGCGAACGAGCCGGCCGGGAACCAGCGCCGAGGATCCGGCCCGGCCGTGGACGGGATCGCGCGCGAGGTAGCCACCGCGGTGCACCGGGCCACCACTGCGGCACGGCGGGCGGCGGGCCCGCCCGCACGAAGGGGGCGCGGATGACCGTCACCGGCTTCCCGGGATCGCCCAAGACGCTGCGCGGCGGGCTGGCCCGGATAGACACGAACACGCGCGGCCTGCTCGACGTGGTCGTCTTCCAGTACAACCCGGACACGCTCACCCGGACACTCCAGCCGCGGGCGATCGGCGGCGAGCCGGGCGACCGGCTCGAGGTGCTCCGGCTCACCGGAGCGGCGCGAGAGATCATCAAGTTCGATGCCGAGATCGACGCCGCCGATCAGCTCGAGTATCCGAACGACAGCGCCAATCAGCCGGTCGTCACGCAGGGACTGCTGCCTGCGCTGGCGGTCCTCGAGCGGCTGGTCATGCCCACCGCCGCGGAGCTGATCGCCACCGACGCACTGTTTGACAGCGGGATGCTCGAAGTCGCGCCGATGGAGGCGCCCCTGGTCGTGCTCATCTGGGGGGTCAAGCGAGTCGTGCCCGTCCTGGTGAGCAGCCTGACGCTCACCGAGGAGGCCTTCGACCCTAGGCTGCAGCCGATCAGGGTGAAGGCGAGCATCGAGTGCAAGGTCCTGACCAGCAGTGACCTCCCCCTCCAGCACGTCGGCGGGACGTTGTACATCGCCTACCGGCAGGCCGCCGAGCAGCTCGCCGCGATGGTCACCAGCTCTGACGTGCGGCCGCTGGGACTGGAGCACCTGCCGTGAGCGTCAGCCGCTACGCGAACGTCGGGCAGGCCGTCTGGACGGCACCCGACGGCAGCCAGGTGCCGTACCTGCTGCGGCGGCTCCTGCCGGCCCCCGGCACCCTGGCGACGGCCGGCCTGCACCAGGTCCAGCTGGGCGAGCGGATCGACACGATCGCCAACTCGGCGCTGGGCGACCCGACCTTGTCGTGGCTGCTCGGGGACGCCAACCTGGCGACGCGGCCGACCCTGCTCGCGCAGCCAGGGCGCGTGCTGGTGATCCCGCTGCCCGCGGGCGTACCGGGAGCGGCAAGTGGCTAGCCAGCTGACCCTCAGCCTGATGATGGGGATCGGCCTCGATCCCGCTCCCCGCGCGGTGATGGAGGCGCTGACCGAGGTCAGCGTGCATGTCGGGGCGGGGGGGCCGACGCCGAGCAGCTTCGAGCTCAAGTTCGCCACCAGCAAGCTCTCCCAGATCACCACCCAGCTGCTGCCGTCGGGATACTTCGATCCGCCCACCCGCGTGGTAATCGCGGCGACGCTGATGGGGTCGGCGGCCGTCTTGATGGACGGCGTGATCACCCAGCAGGACGTCGCGCCGTCCGACGAGTCGGGCAAGTCGGTGCTGTCGATCAAGGGCGAGGACCTGACCCGGATGATGGACGTGATCGATTTCGGCGCGCTGATCGCCTATCCGGCAATGCCGGCCGAAGCGCGGGTCGCGCTCATGGTGGCCAAGTACGCACCGCTGTACGGCGTCGTCCCGCTGGTCATCCCAAGCGTCCTGGTCGACGTCCCGCTGCCCAACGAGACCATCCCCCAGCAGAGCGGGACCGACCTGGCCTACATCAACACGCTGGCGCAGCGGGTCGGTTATACCTTCTACCTGCAGGCGGGGCCTGTGCCCGGCCTCAGCATGGCCTACTGGGGCCCGAAGCTGCAGGCGGCGATCCCGTTCCTGCCCACTCCGCCGCCGCTGGCGATCGACTGGGACGGGCGCAGCAACATCGAGTCGCTGTCGTTCTCGTTCGACGGCTTCAAGAAGACGCAGTTCGTGGTCTTGGTCAAGATCGACGACGTCCCGGTCCCGCTCCTGGTGCCGGTGCCCGACGTGACACCGCTGAGCCCTCCGCTCGGCTTGAAGAACCCGGTCCCGCTCAAGGTCACGCCGCTGGTCGGGCTGTCCGGCTACACGCCGATCGAGGCGGCAGTGATCGCACTGGCCAAGGCGGCCGATTCGGCCAACGTGATCAGCGGCCAGGGCACCCTCGACGTGCTGCGCTACGGCTCGATCCTGCCTGCGCGGACGGTCGTGCAGGTGCAAGGCGCCGGGATCACCTACGACGGCGAGTACTTCGTCTCCAGCGTCACGCACACGATCAAGCCGGGTTCCTACAAGCAGAGTTTCACACTGCAGCGCAACCGGCTGATCGGCGGAAGCTCGCTGGATCCGGCGGCCTTCGGCCTCGGCCAGCAGCTGCCGGCGTTCGCGGGCGCGGCGGTACAGGCAGCAAGCGCACTGGCCGGAGCGCCGGTCCCCGCGCCCCCGGCTCCGGGGCCGGCGCTGCCGGGCCCGGGTCCCGCGCTCCCGGTGCCCACGCCCGCCAGCCCCGCGATTCCTGTCACGTCCGGCGGAAGCATCGCGTCCTCGCTGCCGGGATCGCCAGCGAGCTGACCGAACCCGAATGGAGGAACCGTGACCGATACCGGCGACGACGAGCGGCAGACGATGGGATCGCTCGGCTACCGCGAGCAGTTCACCTGGGGAGGCTCGGAGGAGGATCCCGATCCGCCGGTGGCCAAGCGTCACTGGGGTAAGTACCGCGGGACCGTCGTCGACAACCAGGACGTCCCGCCGAAGGGGCGCCTGCTGGTGAGCGTCCCCGGAATAGTGATCACGAACTGGGCGATGCCGTGCGTGCCGTTCGCCAGCATCCTGGCGGGGACGTTCATACGGCCGGAGATCGGCTCCAACGTCTGGGTCGAGTTCGAACGCGGCGATCCCGACATGCCGATCTGGACCGGCAGCTGGTGGGGCGACGGCCGGATCCCATTGATCGCCGAAGAGTACAACGCCGTGCCCGTGACCCCGGTCGTGACGATCGAGACCGGTCTGGAGGGCATCTCGATCAGCGCGATACCCATGGCCGTCGGCCTCAACCAGCCAGGCAACGTCAATCTCAGCGCGGGGGGCGGCGTAACAACGATCGCCCTCGCACCGGACGGCGTCAGCATCAACGCGCCGCAAGTGACGATCACCACCACCACTCCCGCCGGCTTCACCATCATCACTCCTAGCGGGACGTTCACGGTCATATGAGCACGATCGAGATCGCGTTCCCCTACCGGCTGGACGACCGCGGCCGCACGGCCACCGCGGCTTACGGCGATCATGTCGAGCAGATGCTCGAACTGCTGCTCTTGACCCGGCCCGGAGAGCGCGTCAACCAGCCGACGTTCGGCTGCGGACTGCTGGATCAGGTGTTCGCGCCGAACTCGCCGGAGATCGCCGCGGCGCTGAACGTCACGATCGCGGCCGCGATCAGCCTCTGGCTCCGGGACGTGCTCTCGGTCACCTCGCTCGACGTGACCGCCCAGGAGGGCCAGCTGATCGTCAGCATCGGCTACACCCTGCTCGCCACCGGCTCGGCGGTCAACCTGGCCCTCTCGGTCCCGGGTACGCCATGAGCCACGAGATGCGGTGGGGCGACCTGGTCGTCGCGGGCGATGCGCGGCGGCGCATGCTCCGCGAGCGTCACGGCAACGGCCTCGACGGAGTGGAGGTGCGCGAGGGCGGCCGGCGGCTGCTGGTGTATTTCCTGGAGCACGCGCCACGAGGGCTGCACCCGGGCAACATCAGGATCGACGCTCCGCGCGGCGGTCGCGCTGTCCGGGCGGTCGAGGTGCACCGCTCGGAGGAGATTGACGCTGAGATCGAGGATCGCCTGGTCGTAGAGCTCGACCATCCCGGCTCAGCCGGCTACTACCTGCTCCGGGTCGTCGAGCGCGGGCCGGACGGCAGGCCCGGCTGGCGGCCGTACCACGGCATCGATCCGCGTTACGCCCAGGTGCGTTTCGTGTTCGACGTCGACGCGCCGCGCCCGCCGATCCTGCCGGCGCCCAGCGGGGCGCCCGCCGCCACCGGCTCGGTGTCCTACATTTACCGTGACTACGCCGGGCTGCGGCAGCTGATGCTCGACCGGCTCGCGGTGACGATGCCGGACTGGACCGAGCTGCACGAGCCCGACATCTTGATCACGCTGGTCGAGCTGCTGGCCTACATCGGCGACGATCTGAGCTATTACCAGGACGCCGTCGCGACCGAGGCCTACCTGCAGACCGCGCGCAACAGGGTATCGGTCCGCCGACACGCCCGCCTGGTCGGCTACCGCCTGCACGAAGGCTGCAACGCCCGGGCCTGGGTGTGCCTGAACGTGACCTCGCCGGTCTCCCTGCCCCTCGATCATGTCCGCTTCGCGGCGGCGGGCGGCTGGGCTGGCCAGGGCTCGGCGGTGCTCGACGCGAGCACATTCCCTGCCGACACGCTGGCCTCCTTTGACCAGTACAGCCCGCTGTCGGTCCAGCCCGGCACGCGCCGTCTGGAGTCGGCGGCAGAACTGCTACCGGCCCACAACGCGATCGAGCTGTGGGACTGGGGGGAGCGCGACTGCTACCTCGCGGCGGGCGCGACCAGCGCCGTGCTGAAGGATGGCGATCCGCCGAGCAGGAAGGGCGGCACGCCGCAGCGGGCGCTCCAGCTGCGCGCCGGGGACGTGCTCGTCCTCGAGCAGACTAACGACCCGCTGACGATCGGGAACGGGCCGGGCGACCCGGCCCTGCGTCAGGCCGTGCGCCTCACCGGCGCGCGCCGCCTGATGGACTCCCTGTACGAGCAGCCGCTGCTGGAGGTCCAGTGGGCGCCCGAGGATGCGCTCGGCTTCAACCTCGCGGTGACGGCGGATGGCAATCCATGCAGCCAGGCATCGGGGAATGTGGTGCTGGTGGCCAGCGGCGTCGCCGCGACGGACACGGTCCAGGTTTCCGCGCCGGTGCTCACGCGCGCCGGGCTCGGGTACGCCACGCCGTTCCCCGACCCGCAGGTCGTCGCCCGCCATCAGGCCCGCGCGCTGCGCTCGCTCTACCGTAAATGGCGGGAGCAGGTCTCGCAGTGGCGCTCGCAGGCCAGCGGCGGTACTCCGCTGTCCGGCGCCCAGCTCGCTGCCCTGCGCCTCCAGGTCGGCATTCAGGAGCTCGAGCAGCTGGGGCTGACCGGCCAGCGCCGCAGGCGTAACGAGACCGCGCGTGCCGAGCAGGAGGCCAGAGCCCTGGCGGAACTGCTGGCGCGGGCCGACCGCCTGCTCGCGGGCAGGCGCCGGCGGCTCGAATTCCTGGCGCGGCTCGCGGAGCGCGGCGGCCCGCTCGAGGACGTCCTGATCGAGGAGCTCGCGGACGACTGGGGCCAGGAGCTGACGGCGGCGCTCGCGGCCGGGCAGCCCGGCTCGTGGGGACCGGCCGCGACCGCGATCACCCAGGATCCGAGGGCCGCGCTGCCGGTGCTCCAGCTCGCCGGCGACACGGGCGAGACCTGGGATCCGGCGCTGGACCTGATCGGTGCCGCGCCCGCCGGCCAGGTCTTCGTGGCCGAGGTCAACGATCAGGGGATCGCCGGGCTACGGATCAACGCCCCGCCCGCCGCGGCGACGCTGTCCGCGTCCTACTGGGTCGGCAACGGCGCGTCCGGCAATGCCGAGATCGAAGCGATCAACGCGCTCGTGTGGACGCCCGGACCGAGCACCGGCGGCGCTTCCGGAGAGGGTTCAGTGCCCTCCCTGCCCAGCGGCATCTCCCTGATCCGCAACCCTCTCCCAGCCACCGGCGGAATCAATGCCGAGACCATCTCGGCGGCCAAGCTCGCGATCCCCGGCGCGTTCACGGTCGGCCAGCAGCGGGCGCTCACCGCGGAGGACTACGCGACGCTCGCCACGGCCGTTCCCGGGGTCCGCCGCGCCGCCGCGGAGCTGCGGTTCACCGGTTCGCTGACCATTGCGGACGTGGCGATCCAGCCCGGGCTCGGCGAGGATCCCACCGCCGAGCTGCTCGCCGGGGTGCGGCGGTCACTGGCGGCGGTGCGCAGGATCGGCCAGCTGGTGCGCGTACTGGCACCGCATTACCGGCCGCTCGTCGTGGCGCTCGACGTCACGCTCGACCGGGCCGCGATCCGCCGCCAGATCGCCCACCACCTCGCCCGGCTGCTCTCCAGCGGCTGGCTGCCCGACGGCACGCCGGCGCTGTTCAACCCGGTGAACCTCGCCTTCGCCGCGCCGGTGTACTCCAGCCCGATCATCGCCGCCGTCCACGCCGTCTCCGGCGTCGCCTCGGTGACGCTCACCCGGTTCGGCTTCCTCGACCAGGCCGGGGCGGCGGGCTCCGCAGCGGCCAGCTCGGAGCTGCGCTTCGCGGCGCTCGAGCTGCCGCGCCTCGACAACGACCCGACCCAACCCGAACACGGCTACGCGCTCGTATCCCTGGCAGGCGGACGGTGAGCACGCTCGTTCCCCCGCACAGCTCGTCTCGACGGGCGGCGCTGCTCGAACAGCTGATCATCGCGCTGACCTCCCCCGAGGGAGACGGTCCAGGGTTGCCCATCAAGACCCGCGCCCCCGATGATCCCACGATCGCCCTGCTCGACGCCTGGGCGACCGTCGGTGACGTGCTCGGCTTCTACCTCGACCGGATCGCCGACGAGGGGTACCTGACCACCGCCACCCAGCCTGGTTCGATCCTGGCGCTGGCCAGCCTCGTCGGCTACCAGCCCGCGCCTGGCCTGGCGGCGCAGGTTTACCTGGCCTACTCGCTCGCTCCGGATGCGGCCGACGGCGCGGTGCAGTTCAGCCCGGGGCTGCTGTTCCAGTCGGTGCCCGGTCCCGGCCAGCAGCCGCAAGCCTTCGAGTCGGCCGGAGCGGTTGTCGCCCGGCCGAGCTGGAACCTGCTGGCGCCGAAGTCCACGCAGCCGCTGCAGGCGAGCACCACGTCACTCGTCATCGACAGTACGACCGCGGGCCTGTCGCCCAACGACATGATCCTGCTGGAGCTGGCCGGCGCCTCGGGCACCGGCGCGAGCAGCCCGCAGCCCGTCCTCGTCGCCTCCGCCGCCGTGGACTACGCCGCCAAGGTGACCAACGTGACACTGCAGGCGCCGGCGGTGGCCCGATCAGGGACTGCCACGCCGCCAGCGAACACGCCGCCGCAGAGCGCAACCATCGCGATCGACGAACTGCTTGCCGGCGGCCTCGGCAAGCCGGTGGCGCCCGTACCGCAGTCGGCCAGCCAGCTGCCGCAGACCGCACAGTCGGTGTTCAGCGCGGGCTCTGACGCCCTGCTGCGGCTCATCTCAACGCTGCAGCCCGCCGTCGCCCCGACGCTGTACGCGGCGCTCGACAGGACGGCGGTCGGCTCACCGTCGGTGACGGGCGCTTCTGCCATGAAGGTCACGGCGGCTCCGTTCGGCGCCGCAGCCCCACCCCAGCCGGTGTTCGACGCCAACGGCCGGCCGGCCGGCACCCGGGACTGGCCCATCGGGGACACGTTCACCTTGCAGCTGAGCGTCGCCGCGGCAGATTTCCTGCGATTGCTGGAAATGGCTCTCGAGGCCGATCACGGGACCACCCCCGGCTGGCTGGGTCGCGCCCTGGCCAGCCGCGAGCATTCGGCCACGCCTCCGGTGATCGACGTCCAGTGGAGCGTCGGGACGCTTACCAGCCAGGCGACGATCGATATCGGCCGCCCCCTGTCGGCCACCGCCTCGCCGTCGGCCCAGGGCCTCGGAGCGGTCGGGCTGCAAGGCGGGACCGGCACCGTGACCCTGTCCTACGCCGGGTATCCCCCGCCCGGCACATCCCCGACGCCGTCCCAGCCGCCGACCCCCCCGCTGCAGGTGACCGTCGGCTTGGCGCCCAGGGCGGATGCGGTCACATTCGAGTTCACCGACCCAAGCACCCAGACCAGCGGCACCCTGACCTGGGATCCCTACCTGGGCACGCCGTTCAGCGGCCAGATCGGCGATACGCAGGTGGCGATTGCCTGGGCTACGTCTCCATCTCCCATCCGCGAGGCCGCGCTCACCTTCTCGATCGCGACGCCGCTGCCGCTGGCCGAGGCGGAACAGAAGGTGCTGCTCCTCGACGGCGTTTACGCCGGGATCACGCGCGGCAGCTACATCGTGATCGACAGCCCCGGCACACCCGGGATCATCACCCAGGTCACCTCGGCGGACACGGTGGCGGCGAGCGGCTACGGGATCACGGCCAAGGTCACCCGGCTGGGCCTGCAAGACAAGTGGATCGACGACAGCGCCACGATGCAGACTGCGCTGCGTCAGCTGACTGTTCACGCGCAGCCGGCCGCCCTCCCGCTGCAGCCCGCGCCCGTCACCGACGACGTGGCCGGTTCCTCGATCGACCTGGACGGGCTCGTGGCCGGGATGGAGCCGGGCCGCCTGATCGCGGTGACGGGCACGCGCACTGACTTGCCGGCCGGGGCGACCGTACAGTCCGGCGAGATCGCGATGGTCGCCTCGGTCTCCACCAGCGCGGACGGCGGCGACACGACGTACAGCACGCTGAACCTGGCCGGACCCCTGTCCTACAGCTATCAGCGAGCGACGGTGCAGGTCTACGGCAATGTCGTCGCCGCCCACCAGGGCGCGACGATCAGCCAGGTGCTCGGCAGCGGACAGCCCGCGCAGGCACCGCAGAGCTTCACGCTCTCCAGCGGGCCGCTGCTGGCCGACCCGGCTCCGGCCGGACCGGGCCTCGGATCGACCCTGCAGGTGACCGTCAACGGCATCGGCTACGCTCGGGTCGACCGCGTCGACAGCACCACGCCCGCGCAGTCGTTCCTGGTCGGCACCAACGCGTCAGGCCAGACCACGATCACGTTCTCCGCGCCGCTTCCGGCGGGAACCGGCAATATCAGCGCCTCCTACCGCGCCGGGGACGGGAGCAAGGGAAATGTGCAGGCAGGCCAGATCACGCAACTGCTCAGCCGTCCGGCGAGCCTCAGCTCCGTCACCAACCCGCTGCCGGCCACCGGCGGCAGCGGCAGCGGCGACCAGGAATCGGTCCGCGCCGCGGTTCCGGGCAGCCTGACCGGGCTCGGGCGGGTCGTGACCGTGAGCGACTACGTCAGCCTGGCGAGCTCGATCTCCGGAGTGGCCAAGGCGAGCGCCGCCATGAGCCCCGGCGCGGGTGTCGTCATCACCGTCGCCGGGACAGATCCGGTGCAGCTGAATCCCGGCGACAGCCTGTGCACGGGCGTCGCCGCGGCCGTCGCCGCGGTGGCCGACCCCGCAGTGCCGGTGCAGGTCGTGCCGGCCAGCCTGTACCTGATCGCGCTGACCGCGGCGGTGATCCGCGATCCGCTCGTGAGCTGGGATGCGACGGTCGCGGCGGTGCAGGCGGCGCTGCTCGCGAGCTTCGGTTACGCGCAGCGTGATCTCGGCCAGGATGTCGCGGTGAGCGATCTGCTCGCCGCGGCGCACGCCGCTCCGGGGGTGCTGTCCGTCAAGGTCACCGGCTTGACCCTGGTGCCGGCGACGGCGCCGACGCCGGCCGCCGCGTTCTCCACGATACTGCCGACCCTGCTCTCCGGCCCGGTACCGGCGGTGGCGACGCTCGCCGCCGTGCCGTCCCGGTGGAAGCTCGCGCCCCCGGCCGGAGCCGCCGTCGCCTATATGTCCGGGGCGGCCCCCGGTACCTTGATCCTGAGCGAGCAGGCACCATGAGCACCGGCGGCCAGCAGAGCCCCGACGACACGCTCTATAACCTCCTGCCCGCGGTCTACCGGATCCGCGACGCCCAGCAGGGCTATCCGCTGCGCACCTTGCTACGGGCGATCGCCGGCCAGGTCGGCGAGTTCGCCGCCGACATCGGCCACCTGTACGACAACTGGTTCATCGAGACCTGCGACGACGACCTCGTGCCGTACTTCGCCGAGCTGGTCGGGCTGTCGCTCGGGCCGTCGCTGCCGACGAGCGCCGGTGCCGCCGGCTCCGGCACCGACGCTACCTGGCGCCGGGCCCAGGTCGCCGACGCGATCACGGACCGCAGCCGCAAGGGCTCCTTCTCGGTGCTCGAGCAGCTGGCGGCCCAGGCCACGGGCTGGCCGGCCCGGGCGATCGAGCTCCGCCGGATGGCGCTGGCCACCCAGTCGGCCCGGATGCCCGACGTCGGACGGCGGCGCCTGACCGATCTGGCCGACATGGAGGCGCTCGAGCTGCTCACCACCCCGCTTTCGGACGCCGCGCCGCTGACCGACGTGCGCCGCCTGTCCTCACATCGCACCCCCGGAACCATCGATCCGTCCGCGGTGGCGGTGTGGCTGTGGCGCCTGGTCTCCGATCGGGTCAGCCGCGCCCCGGCGGCGAGCGCCGGAGAGGAGAACTGCTATACGTTCGACCAGCTCGGCCGCGACCTTCCGCTCGCGGTGATCCCGGCCGGCGATCCCGCCTCTGCACCGTCGACGGAACTCGACGTCGCGATGACGATCACCCGCCGCGCACTGGAACTGCGGCTCGAGGACTACTACGGTCCCGGCCGCAGCATCTGCCTGTACCGCGGCGGCGAGCCTGTTCCCCGCGCCCAGATCGTGGTGGCCGACCTCAGCCGGTGGCAGGAACGCACGCCGGAAGGACGGGTCAGCGTCGATCCGCTGCTCGGCCGGATCGCCTTCCCGGCGCGGCACCCGCCTGAGGAGGAGATCTCGGTGACGTGCGCGCGCCTGGGGATCGGAGCGATCGGCGGCGGCAGCTACCCGCGCCCGCTTCCGGCCACGACCGCGGCCGTGTACCCCGTCGGCCCGGGCGGGCACGCGAGCATCCGGCTCGCCGTGGCGGCCTGGCGCACGGCCAGCCAGCACGGTGACACGCCGTCCGCGGTGATCGAGATCACCGACGACGGCGTCTACCGCGAGCACCTGGACATCAGGCTCGCTGCCGGGGAGCAACTCGAGATCCGGGCCGCGCAGGGCCGGCGGCCCGTGATCATCCCGGTCGAGACCGGTGGCGGCCGTCCGGACCGGCTCCGCGTACGGGGCGCCGATGATCTCGGCGCCGCGAAGGGCCCGAGCTTCAGGCTCGACGGCATCTGGGTTGCGCGCCACTCGCTCGACTTGTACGGCGGCTTCGCCGGCGTCGAACTGCGCCACTGCACGCTCGTCCCGGCGTCCGGCCTGCCCGGCACCGAGCCGCACGAGGAACGGCACCTCCCGAGCCTGGTGGTGCACGGCATGCCCTGCCCGATCACGATCTCCTCCTCGGTCATCGGGAAGATTCGCGTGGAAAGCCCCGAGACAGGTTTCGAGCCGCTGCCGCTGAAGATCTGCGACTCCGTGCTCGACGCGTCGGACCTGCACGAACGCGCCGTGCTCGGCGCCGACGGCCGGCCCGCCTGGGTGCGCCTGTCGCTGTCCCGCGCCACCGTGCTGGGAGGAGCCGAGGTCCACAGTGCCGGGCTGGTCGAGGACTCCATCCTCACCGGGGCGCTCGACTGCGAGCGCCGTCAGGCCGGAGATGTCCGCTTCTGCTACCTGGGTCCCGGCTCACGCACGCCGAGGCGGGCGAACTGCCAGCCAGACGCCGCGCTGGCCCGCGCGCGGACGCAGACTGCCCGCGGTACGCCCGCGGCAGGCGATCGCGGCAGGCTCGAAGCGCTGACCGTCGCCCGGCTGGTTCCGCGCTTCGACAGCGTCCAGTTCGGCCGGCCAGCCTACGCACGGCTCGCCGGCGACGCCGCGCCCGAGCTCACCCACGGTGCGCACGACGAAGGCGAACTCGGGGCCTACCACGACCTGTGGCAGCGGTTGCGGGTCGCCGACCTGCGGACCCAGTTGCAGCAGTTCGTTCCGCCCGGGGTTGACATCGACATCCGGTTCGCCACCTGAAGGGGGCCACTCGTGCACGCCGACGTCTCTCGCTTCCTCAGCGGCCTCTATGGCCAGTACTCGGGCGTCCTGGCGCAGCAGGGCAGGCTGCTACTCGACGCAGAGCTGAATGAACAGAACGCGATCCTGCTCGACTACCTGCGCCGCCTCACCACCGACCTGGTCGGGCCCTTTGCCGGACCGAGCAGCGGCGCGGGCTTCGCGGTCGACCCGGTGGTACAGGACGGCAAATGCCGCGCGGTGCGGCTGACCCCAGGCCACTATTATGTCTACGGCCTGTGCTGTCAGGTCCCGGCTCCGCACCAGCCCGTCAACCAGGAACTGGCGATCGGCGAGCACGAACCGCCGTTCGTGGTCTACCTGGCGGTCTGGGAACAGGCGGTCAGCGCGATCCAGGCTCCTGACCTCATCGATCCGGCCCTCAGCGCCGGGATACCCGACACGACCCGCCGCAGTCAAGTGAGGTGGCATCCGGTGGCGGGCCGCAAGCTGCCGGCCCGCGAGGAAGACCTGACCGAGCTGGACCGGGAATCGATCATCCGCGCGTTTGACGAATACAACGCCGATGCCCGCCGCCGGCCGACACTCGGAGCCCGCGCATACTCCGGCGGCGCACCCGAGCCGGGCCCCGGCACCGCGCCGCTGCCCTGGGGTTACCGGGGTGTTGAGAACCAGCTCTACCGGGTCGAAGTGCACCACGGCGGTGACGCCGAAGAGGCGACGTTCAAGTGGTCGCGTGACAACGGCAGCGTCGAGTTCGGGCTCGAGGGCCTGACCGAGCCAGACGGCGACGGCGTGCGTACGGCGACCCTGCAGCGAGTGTGGTACGACACCCGGCAAGGGCTCGAGGCCGGCGACTGGGTAGAGCTAGTCGACGATCACTGGGCGCCGTTCGGGACGCCGGCTCCGCTGCTGCAGGTACAGGGAATCTCGCTGGCGACGAGGCAGGTGACGCTGCAGGACGCCGACGGGCGCCGCGCCTTCAGCGCGGCACTGCATCCGCTCCTGCGACGCTGGGACCAGCAGCCCGACAGCCCGGCACCCAACCACGGGATCCCGGTCCAGCAGGCCCACCGGAAGTGGTTCGAGCTCGAGGACGGCGTGCAGATCCGCTTCGAGGCTCCCGAAGCCCGCTACCAGCGCGGCGACTCCTGGCAGATCCCGGCGCGGACCGCGACCAGCGGTGTGCTCTGGCCGCAATCGCGCGATGAGCAGCCCGCCCCGCTGGCGATCATCCCCGACTGGCCCTATCGCTATCTGGCGCCGCTGGCGCTCCTGCGGCAACTGCCGGGCGAGCCGGTCGACCTCAGGGTCTTGTTCGGGTACCGGGCAGGCGAGCAGGACGGATCGCCGGAATCGGATCATCCCACGGTTCAGCGCGAGACCCTGCTGGCCGACACGACGACCGTCATCAGGCCGATCGTGAGCTACCTGGTGCGATCGGTGTCCACGTTCGAGCCGGAGGCTCTGTTCGCGATAGAAGACGGGAGCACGATCGGACGTACGGCCGACGCGGACATCTACCTCGACCACCCCGCGGTCTCGCGCCATCACGCCGTCTTCCATCTCCAGGATGACAGCCTGACGTTCATGGACCACGGCTCCATGAACGGCACCTGGGTTAACGAGCAGCGGCTCACGGCACAAGTGCCGGTGACGCTGGCGCCCCGCGACACCATCCAGGTCGGCTCCCCCGAGATACAACTCCAGGTGGAGGAGGCTTAGCCTGCTGTGACCGAGACCAACCCCGGCCGCAGAGCGCTCCGCCGCTAGGGGACGGTAACGGCGACAGCCTGTCCCGGGTTCACCACCGCGATCGTGCCTTGCCACGCACACTGGCAGGTGGCCTTCTGGTCGAACGCCGGGGAGCCGGAGCTCAGCACCGTCGCCGGCGGAGCCCAGGGAGACGCGGTCGCCGGCACGCAGGGCGCGGGCGTGAACACCCCCGAGGCGGCGCTGGTCGCGGCCACCACCGCAGGGTTGGACGGGGAGTTGCACATGCCGAACGGCTTGATGTTCGTCCCCGGGACGAAGTCGGTGACCGTCGCCAAGAGCACGGGCGGTACTGGCACGGCAGCCACATGAGGCGGCCCGGGGGTTACCGTGAGCAGCGACGGTGTCGTCCCCATGTCGCATATTATCTGAGCGCCGTTAGCAACCAGAGCAGCCATGGGATCATGGTTGCAGATCGTCTAGACACATTCAACAGCTGGCCATACGCCGGCCGCCGACTTGAACGCCGATTTTCTGCGCAGCAAAACAATTGCCCGGATAGATCTTCCGGGTTTGAGTTGGCTGTCAGATTCCGGCGGCATTCCAGATGGTCAGCCGTATTTGGTCAGCTCCGGATGGTGGCGGATCTCGTCGCGCGTCTTGCGGTCCGGTCCGTAGTGATCGGCTCGGGAGCCATCCTCACCGCGCTCGCGGAAGACCGCGCGCAGCTTCTCTACGACCGCGTCCCATTGCGTATAGATTGGGTCCAGGCCGTTGAGGGCCTTGATTACGCCGATGACATCAGGACCGCGATAAAAAGGCGGATGGTCGAGTTCCTTGCGTGCCTCCGCGAAGATTGCGTTCTCCTTGTCCCGCAGATGCAGCAGTTCGGGGATCAGGAGGTCGATCTGCTCGTTGCGCGCTATTATCGCCTCCTGATCCGGAGTGGGCCCGGTCTGCGTCTCGCTGGAAGGCGCAGGCACGTCGGGCTTTGCCTGGGCGGCCGTCGGCTGCGCAGGCAGTGCCGGGCGCTGTGCCGCACGGAGCTTGCGCAACTCCGCCCGGATCGCCCGCTGGGCATCAGCGATACGGCGCAGCATCTCGGCGACCGCCGCATCATCCGAGAACGACTGCGAGGCGGAGAGGAGCGCCTTGGCCGCCTTGTTCAGGCGCGCGTTGTCGGTGGTGAGCCCCGCCTGAGCTTCCTCAAAGGCGCCCGCGGCGGCCCGCGCCCGCAGTTGCTCGATCCGGTCACCGAGCACGATGCTCTCGTATGCCTCACGTTCGGCGCTGAGCGTCGCGGGCCAGTCGTAGCGCTTGCCTCCCTCCGCTTGCCCTTGCGGCCGCACTACCGCCTGAACTGCGTCGGCGGCCTGGTCGTTTCCGCTGGCGTACTGGGCCAGTGCGTGACTAATCGCCTCCCGGTCGCCACCGCTGGCGGCGATGCGGCGACCTAGTGCCTGCCAGGCGACGAAGCTCTCGTTGACCCTTCCCCGGAAGGCCCGGTCCCACGATGCCCGATCTTGCGAGACCGCCGCGATGGTGGCGAAGTCCTCATCGGAGAGCCGCATTCCGACCACCTCGGTATGCGACTGCAGCAGGCTCGTGCCGCCCGTGGCCAGCCCGAGTACGCCGGCGATCGGAGTCTTGTCCACCGCCGAGGCCAGGGCTCTCGCCGAGGCGCCCAAGTCCGTCTGGGACGTCGTCGTGCTGACATCCCCGCTCGCGCGCCGGTCCGGACCGACCGCCGCGGTGACTGTCTGCTCGGTGTGATAGCCGAGCTTCGGACCCGACGCGACGCCGACGTCGACGCCGCCGCCCGAAGAACCGGTGAACTGCCTGCGCCGCCCGGCCGCGTCGATGCTGACGCTCTCCGCGTATGCGTGCGAGGTTGTGATCGCCATCTCGGCCCCGAGCAGATTCACCTTCGGAGTCAGCGTCGTCGCCCACCCGGTGCTCGACCCGGCGCCTGCGACGTGCCCCGAATCCGACGCGGCCAGCGCGGTCAACTCTGCGGCGCTGTCGACAGCCTGAATCCGCTCGAACAGCGCCTGGTAGGACGGTTCGCGCGGATCGAGGCGGAAGGTGACCGACTGCCCGGCCGACGCCTTACGACCGTAGCTGATCCCGCCGCCGACATACCCCGACGAACCCGAGGCCCCCAGCGAGCCGCTCGTCTCGGCGACGACTTCGACAGTGACCAGGACCGCGCCATCCTTGCGCGCCACCGTGCGCTTCAGCGACTTGCTCTTGCTGAAGGAGACCTCGACGCTGACCGGGGCCTTGCCCGCCGAAGTTGCGCCGAGCGATCCGCCGACGCCGCCCTGCAATTCAAGGCTTGCCTGGTCGCCCTCCGGGAGCTGAGCGGCGTCGCCCGCCGACAGTGGCGCGGCAGCAGCGGCGAGCAGCTGACGGGCGTCGGCCACGCTTCCCCGGGCGACCAGGTCGATCACGCGCAGTTCATGCTCGGCCCCGCCGGCGCCGTTGCGGCCCAGGTCACCCAGGTACCGCCTGGTCTGCTCGGCTGTGAACGTGTGCACGAACGTGCCGGTCACCGAGCCCGATGCCGACAGCGACGCGGTGGCGGCCGCCCGCTCGCCGCCCCGGGCGCCGACCGTGCCGGACGCACCGATCGTGACGACCACCACTAGCCGGTAGCGGGGCGGGTCAGCCCCGTCAACCTGGGTGGCTTTGACCACGACGCGGGCGTTGCCGCCAACCGACTTCGTGGTGCTGAAGCCCTTGCCGTACGCGGTGGTCTGCTGCGCGCCCGCCGACCCGAGCGCACCGAACCCTTCCGGGCCGGCGATAAGCCCGCCGCCGGCCGTGTAACTGGTCTGGGTTCCCGACAGGAGCTTGCCCTCCTCGTCGAGAACGCCCTTGGAGACGTCCCGGCGGCCGGTCACCGTCAGGTTGCCCTCGCCGCGTGCCACCGTTCTGCCGGTCACGGTCCTGGTGCCGGTGCCGCCGCTGGTCTGCAGACGTTCCGTCTCAGCTGATACCTGGCCCCAGCCGACCTTGGTGGAGGTGGCCGTTACGTTGCGGGCAGTTCCGCTGCTTTCATCGACCACGCGTTTGCGGGTCACTTTCTCCAGATCACCGGAGGTCTCCGTCGTGACCTTCTGCGGTGCCGCCGCGACCGGCGCCGGCTGTCCGCCTGATGCACCGGCGCTTGGCGCCGGCGGTCTCATCTCGGACCGCTTCGCCTGTGTTAGCTGGATGACTTGCGTGTCCGCGTCATCGTCTACGGCCAGAGCCGGTAGCTTCGCGTTCGCTGGCGCCGGCACCGGGCCAGCCGGGCCTGGCGACCCTCCGGGGCCAGCCGGACTGCCGGGGCCGCCGCCTCGTCCCGGCCAGCGCCGCTCGATGACGGGCGGCGGCGCGGGCTGCTTGGCCGGCAGCTTCCTGACCGACTCCAGCGCCCCGGAGATATTGACCGGGACGTGCTCGCTTAGCGGGTCCTCGGCCCGTGGGGACGCCGCGGTCGCGCCGGCCAGCCCTAGCTTCGCCGCGCAGTGCGGGCAGATGTTGTTGCTGGCGCCGACGGCGATCAGCCTGAGTTTGTTCGCGGCGGCATAGGCCACCAGCCTCGCCTCGGCATCCTGAATGGCCTGCTGGGCGGTGCGCTTGCGCTGCGGCTGCGGGTCTCCCGCCACGTCGCCGCTCTGGTGCTGGGCCGCGGTGGTGTGCGCCGGGGACGCGGGCGGCGCGGCCTCCGCCGACGGCGACGGCTTTTTCCGCCGGACGGCTTTGACCCATTTCTCATCCGGGCCGATGTCCACGAGCTTATGCCGCCTGCTCTTGTTGGTCGTCACCAGCTGGTGCAGATGGCCATCGTCATCGACGGCATATCCGACCGCCACGGTCAGCTCTTTGTGAGTCCAGCCGGGGATGAGGGCTTCCTCCTCCTTAGCGGACCGGGCCGTCACCGGCGGGCCGGCGGGCTGCGCGCCCGGTGCGGGTGCCGGCGGGCCGCCGGCGCTTTTACGGCTGAGTTTCTGGGCTACGCCGGCCATCAGCTCGAAGGCGCGGTGGTCCGCGCTGTCCTGCAGCTCGCGCAGCCGGGCATACGCGGCAACGTCGGCCGGATCGGCCGGCTGAGGCGCCCCGTCGGTCTCCTCCGCCATGGCTAGCCCGATCCCCGCCTCGCCGGCGACGGTAACCGGCCCCGTTTCGTGCTCCAAGGCATGGGCCGCTGCGTGCGCCGCTCCTTCGAGTGCCGCGTGCCGGGTCGGGCTCGGTCCGGCCCCGCCGCCCTGGCGCTGCTGGACGACGTGCGCGAGCTCGTGCGCCAGCAGCCGTCGTCCGTCCGGCGTGTGCGGCGCGAACCGGCCCGCGCCGAACACCACCTGCTCACCGACGGTGTACGCCCGAGCGCCGAGCTTGCGAGCCGACTCGGCGGCGGGCGGGTCGGAGTGGACCCGCACCTGACTGAGGTCGTGGCCGAATCGCCGCTCCATCAGCGAGCGGGTGGCGGCATCCAGCTGATTGCCGGGACGCGCAAGTTCCCGGCGCACCGGAACCGGTTGCCGCTCCAGCGCACTGGCCGGAAGCCGCGCGGACACCGCAGCCGGGTCCCGAGCGGGTGCCTTGGCCTTCGCCGCCGGGGCCCGCTGGGCGTCTGCGCTCGTCGCCATAGGGACACCATCCTTCACCGGCCTGACGCGAAGGGACCGCGAACGATGTCCGCCAGCCGGTGACGGTACCGGCGTCCGCGATAGTCAGTGGCGCATAGCTGCGGGTCACTCCGTACGGCCCTTTGGCCTGCGATAAGGCCATAGTACGTCGACGGGCGGGGAAGACCCAGTAGCCAACGGCCCGGGAAGGTCGACCCCGGCCAGGATCACCGGCGTACGGCCAGGTACCGCGTGAGGTGCTCGATCACCTCACGCGCGTCGTCCTCGATACCGCAGATGAACGTGGACCTGCGGCGCCGCAGCACGGGCAGCCCCAGCGCGTACAGTCCCGGGCTGTCGGCCACGCCGCCCTCGTGGCGCAGCTGGCCCTTCGCGTCGACCACGGGCACGTCGAGCCACCTGTAGTCAGGCCGGAAACCTGTCGCCCACACGATCGCGCGGATCTCGCCGCTGCCCAGGTCGAGCTGCAACCGCGTCGAGGAGGGCACGCGTGTCGGCGCGAAGCGCTCGGGCGGGCCGACCTCGCCGTCCCGCCCGCACGTCCGGGCCCACTCGTCGAACGTGTCCAGCAGGCGCCTCATCTTGAGGTCCGCCAGCGAGAACATGTTGCGCAGGCCGCCGGAGAACAGCGCGCGGCCGTCACGGACAGCCGCCCAGCGGCCCACCAGCCCGACGCCCATCGAGGTGAGCGCGTTGAGATCGAGCGTCGTCCGCTCGGGGGTGCCGACGAGCTGCGGTGAGGGCAGCCGCCGGGCCCGGGTGAGGTCCTCGACCTCGTCGTACCGCTGGTCCCACACGCCCGATGCGTCCATCCACCACAGCACATCGCGTCCGCGGTACGTGCGCGGCAACCGCACGTGCTCCCCCACCGAGAGGATCACCGGCCGGCCCGACCGCTGTAGTTCGGCGGCCAGCTGCACGCCGGTCGCCGACGCTCCCACGACGAGCACGCCGCCGTCGGGGAGCTTGGCGGGGTCGCGGTAGTCGAACGGCGTCAGCTGCTCGACGGACGCCGGCACCGCACCGTTGAACTGCGGCACCGATGGCTGGTTGCAGGCACCGCTCGCGATGACCACCGCCCGGCAGCCGATCTCGCCACGGCTCGTCGTCACGCGGTACCCGTCATCGGCGCGCCGCACCGACGTGACGTTCGTGCCGGTCCGCACGGGAGCGCGCGAGACCGCGGCGAGGCGCTCGATGAACTCGGTCACTTCCCCCATCGTCATGTAGCCGTCGGGGTCCGGGCCCTCGTAGCGCAGGCCCGGCAGCCGGCTCTGCCAGTTGGGGGTGAGCAGCCGCAGCGAATCCCAGCGTTCGCGGCGCCAGGAGTTCGCCACCTCGCCGCGCTCGAGCACGACGTGATCGATCGACCGGTCGCCGAGGAAGTGACTGGCGGCGAGGCCCGCGTGCCCCGCCCCCACGACGACCGTGGTTACCCGCTCGATGGCCAGGCCGCTCAGGCGACTTCGACGGTGACGTTCGTCGGGTTCGTGAGCGCGTCGAACACGGCGGAGCGCTTCTGGGACTGGGCCACCAGCGCCTCGATGTCCTCCCTCGACGCGTCCGCGTCGATGTTGAAGGTGACCTTGATGTCGTTGAAGCCGTTGCGGACGTCACTGTCGGCACCGAGGATGCCGCGGATGTCGTGCGCGCCCTCGACCGTCGAGGTGACCGAGCGCAGCTGGATGCCGCGGTTCTCCGCGACCGACGCCACGCCCGCCGTCAGGCAGCTCGCCAGGCCGACGATCAGGTACTCGATCGGCGTGATGCCGTTGTCCGTCGCCGCGAAGACCTCGGGGTGGTCGGCTTGGAACACCGACTCGGCCTTGTGGGTCTGCTCCTCTCCCAGGCCGAAGAAGCTCTGGACCTTGATCTGGCTGTGCACGCCGTGCTGCCACCTGGCGGACGCGCGCCAGGTGAACTGGGCGGCCTCGGGCGCCCCCTTCAGCACTTCGCGCGCGTCGAGCAGCGCCTGCACGTTGACTCCGTTGGTAACCGTGGTCATCTCGCGTGATACCTCTCTCGCTTACTTTCCCATATTCCCGATGGAGACGATTGACAATATACCGGCCGGGACCAGCTATGATATCCCCCATGGCGGAGTCAGCCTCGAAGCTCGCGGCCGGCTCGGTCGGCACGGTCGAGACGCAGTACCTCGACCTGCCGGAGCCGGTGCGGCTCGACTGCGGACGGGAACTGTACCCGGTTCGCGTGGCGTACGAGACCTACGGCACCCTCTCACCCCGGCGCGACAATGTCATCCTGGTGTGCCACGCGCTCAGCGGCGACGCCCACGCGGCGGGCTTCGCGAAGACGCCGCCCGACCAGAGCACGCGCGACGGCTTCGCGGCCGAGGATCGCGACGGCGCGGCCGGCAAGGGGCTCGGCTGGTGGGACGGGATGATCGGCCCCGGCAAGGCGTTCGACACGGACCGCTTCTTCATCGTCTCGACGAACCTGCTCGGCGGCTGCCGCGGGACGACGGGACCGGCGTCGATCGACCCGGCGACGGGCAGGCCGTACGGACCGGACTTCCCCGTGATCACGGTGGCCGACATGGTACGGACCGAACGGGTGTTCCTTGACGCACTCGGTATCGAGCGGCTTGCGGCGGTGGCCGGAGGCTCCCTCGGCGGGATGCAGGCCTTCGAATGGGCGGTCCTGTTCCCTGGCCAGGTCGATGCCGTCGTGTCGATCGCCAGTACCCATGCCCTCCAGCCGCAAGGCGTGGCCTGGAACGCGATCGCGCGTGAATCGATCATGCGCGACCCGGCCTGGCAGGGCGGCCGCTACTACGGCACGGGCCGCACGCCCGACGCCGGCATGGGCGTGGCGCGGATGGTCGGCCACGTCACGTACCTGTCCGCACCGGCGCTGAGCTCCAAGTTCGGCCGGCGGCTGCAGTTCGCCGACGACATCCGCCACACGATGACCGAGCCGGAGTTCGAGGTCGAGAGCTACCTGCGTCACCAGGCCGACTCGTTCGTCAGGCGCTTCGACGCCAACACCTACCTCTACATGTCGCGCGCGCTGACGTATTTCGATCTCGCCCGGCAGTACGGCGGCGGATCGCTCGCGCAGGCGCTCCAAGACGTCTCGGCGCGGACGCTGCTCATCGCGTTCAGTTCCGACTGGCTGTACCCGCCGTCTTCGTCGAGCGAGATCGCCGGCGCGCTCCGCGCTCTCGGCAAGCCGGTAGAGCTCCAGGTGATCGAGGCGCCGTACGGCCACGACTGCTTTCTGCTCGAGGAAGCACGGCAGACGCCCATCATCCGCCGCTTCCTGGCCGAAGGCAGGGCCGGCGGGTGACATCGGGGAAGATGTCTTCATGACCGACAAGCCCTCCCGTACCGAGGAAGCCCGCGCGTTCGGGTTCGAGACACGGCAACTGCACGCCGGGCAGCGACCCGACCCGAACACGGGCGCACGGGCCGTGCCGATCTTCGCCACGACCAGCTACGTGTTCGAGGACCCGGAGTCGGCGGCGGCATACTTCAACCTGCAGGAGTACGGGAACACGTACTCGCGCATCATGAACCCGACCGTCGCGGTGTTCGAGGAGCGGGTGGCGAACCTCGAGGGCGGCGCCGGCGCGGTGGCGTTCGCCAGCGGGATCGCCGCGCAGGCCGGCGCGCTCTTCACGCTGCTGCAGCCGGGCGACCACGTCGTATCGTCCTCGGCGCTGTACGGCGGGACGGTGAACCAGTTCAAGCACTGGCTGCGGAAGATGAACGTGGAGCTGACGTGGGTCGACCCCGACGACCCGGACGCGTGGCGGCAGGCGGTCCGCGCGACCACGAAGGCGTTCTTCGGCGAGACGATCGGCAACCCGGCCGGGAACGTGCTGGACATCGAGACCGTGGCGGCCATCGCGCACTCCCATGAGCTGCCGCTGATCGTGGACAACACGTTCGCGACGCCGTACCTGTGCCGCCCGATCGAATGGGGCGCCGACATCGTGATCCACTCGGCGACCAAGTTCATCGGCGGCCACGGCACGAGCATCGGCGGGGTTGTCGTCGAGGCCGGCACGTTCAACTGGTCCAACGGACGGTTTCCCGTGGTCGCGGATCCGTCGCCGGCCTACCACGGCCTGCAGTTCCACGAGACGTTCGGGACGTACGGCTACCTGATGAAGCTCCGGGCCGAGACCCTGCGCGACCTGGGCGCGGCGCTCTCGCCGTTCAACGCCTTCCTGTTCCTGCAGGGGCTCGAGACGCTGTCGCTGCGGATGGAACGCCACGTCGAAAACGCGGCGGCGGTCGCGGAGTTCCTCGAGTCCCACGAACTGGCATCGAACGTGACCTACCCCGGCCTGCGTTCGAGCAGCTACCGGCCGCTGGTGGAGAAGTACCTGCCGCGCGGGGCCGGCGCGGTGTTCTCGTTCGACTGCGCCGGCGGCCGGGACGGCGGGCAGGATCTCATCCGCGGCGTGTCGCTCTGGTCTCACCTGGCGAACGTCGGCGACGCGAAGAGCCTGATCATCCACCCCGCCAGCACGACGCACCGGCAGCTGGGCGACGATGAGCTGCGGGCGGCCGGCGTCGGGCCGGGGACGGTGCGGCTGTCGGTCGGCACCGAGTCCGTCGAGGACCTGATCTGGGACCTGGAGCAGGGTTTCGCGCTCGTCGCCGCGACCGCCGGGAAGGAAGTAGCCACGCCATGATCGATCTGGAACGGTACCAGGACCCGCTGACGATCCAGCGCGTGCTTCATACCGCCAGCACGATCGCGATCGTGGGCCTGTCCAGCAACGAGCTGCGGGCCAGCTACTTCGTTGGCTACTACCTCAGGCGGCACGGCTACCGGGTGATCCCGGTGAATCCCCGCGAGACGGAGATCCTCGGACAGAAGTGCTACCCGAGCCTGCTGGACGTACCCGAGCCGGTGGACATCGTGAACGTCTTCCGCGCGCCGGACGCGCTGCCGGGGATCGCGCGAGACGCTGTGGCGATCGGCGCCGGCACTCTGTGGTGCCAGTTCGGCGTGATCAACGCCGAAGGCGCGCGTATCGCCGAGGAGGGCGGCGTGACGGTGATCATGGACCGCTGCCTCAAGGTCGAGCACGCGCGCTATGTGGGCCGGATGCACTGGCTCGGCTTCAACACCCAGCGCATCACGTCAGTCCGCGCCGGGCTCCAGTAGCCGGCGAGACACCTGACAGGCTGCGCTTTCCCGGGCATTTCGGTCGCGGGTTTCGGGCGGCTACCACCGCGGCCGCCGCCCGCGACTCGGCGATGAAACGCGACCGGAACTCCGGATCCGACGCCAGGGCCGGCGCGAGGATCTTCAGCGCCACCAGCCGGTTCAGCCGCTCGTCGCGGGCCCGGAACACCACGGCCATCCCGCCCGCCCCGACCTGGGACTCCAGCCGGTACCCCGCCAGCAGGGAACCCACCCGGAACCCGGTCAGATGCGCTCGGTAATCCTCGGTCAACACTTCTCCCCGAGTTCCGCCGCCGCCGTCCTGCCCAGAACTTCGTGATGTTCACCGGCCATGCATCCTTGAGACCGTCAGATCATCTGATCTACCGCTTTCTGGCTGTAACCTAACCACGACCCCGCGGCCCGCCGGGTTCACTTCCCAGCCGACCCGGGCCGATCAGCCCTAGTTCACCTGGAGTGCCATCCGGCCCGCAGATAGTGGGAGGCTGATGGACATGACCGGCACCCAGCATGTCGGCACCGGCCCGGCCGCCTTCCCGCCCGGGCCGATGACCGAGACCGAGTTCCGCGCCCTGTATGACCGGCTACGCCGGCAGGTGCCCTGGGGACCGGATGACCGGCGCGGGGCGCTGAACTACATCACGCAAGCCGAGGTGCTCGCCGCCCTGGGCGAGCCCACGCTGGGCCGCACCGTGTCACTCGCCGCCCCGGTGGAGCACTGGCCTGCGGCTGACAACCCCGACCCCGCCCGGCATCAGATGAAAGGGCCGCTGGGCGCCGACGCCGGTCCGGGGCTGGCGTTCAGCATGGACCGGATCGCGATGAACATCCACGGCAACGCCGACAGCCACATCGACGCCCTCTGCCACGTGATCTTCGACGGCAAGCTGTACAACGGGGTGGCTGCGGACACCGTCACCGCGACCGGGGCGGCTGAGCTGTCCATCGGCATCGCGGCCGACGGTATCGCCGGCCGCGGGGTGCTGCTGGACGTGCCGCGCTCCCGTGGAGTGCCGTGGCTGGAGCCTGGTGACCACGTGACAGCGGACGATCTCCTCGCCGCCGAGCGGGACCAGGACATCCGGGTCGGCCGGGGCGATATCGTCTGCGTCCGGGTAGGTCACCGCCGGCGGCGGACCGAGCAGGGTCCGTGGGATGCCGCCGGGGCGCGGGCGGGGCTGCACCCCACGCTGCTACCGGTGCTGGCGGAGCGTCAGATCGCCGCCCTGGGCAGTGATGGCAACAACGACACCGCCCCCAGCGCCGTCGCGGGCGTCGATTTCCCGGTGCACGTGCTGGCCGTCAACGCGCTGGGCCTGCACCTGCTGGACTACCTGCAGTTCACCGAGCTGGCACAGGCGTGTGCGGCCGCAGGCCGCTGGTCGTTCCTGTGCATCATCGCGCCGCTCCGGCTGCCCACCGGCACCGGCTCGCCGGTCAACCCGATCGCGATCTTGTAACAGCCGCCTGTGGCGCGTGCCTTTCGTCAGCCACGAATTCGCGCGTCGATGCCATGCTGCTTGATCACCGCGGCCACCGCGGACGGCACGAGTTCCTGCCACGGCAAATTGCCGAGGATCCTGCCGCGAACCATGGCACCGCTAATCTGTTTGTGCTCGCGCCGCCACATGACCTCGACCGTGAATCCCAGATCCCTGAGGCGCCTCAGTTTCGTCTCGCCCCAATCATCGTAGATCGTGAGCAGGTGGACCGCTTCGGAGGGCACGTAATATCTCAGCCGCTCAGGGAAGCTATGCGGAAAAGGAACGATCCGCAGTCGGTCTCGGGCCAGCCCCGCCGCTGACAGTGCCGCCTCTATCATCAAATAGCGCTCATAGTAAGTGCAGGGGTTAGCCTGTGCCTGCCCGCGGCCGGGATCTGCCGACTCGGCTTTGACCTGCCATGGGTCGGGGTTGGTGATGCCGACAATCAACGTCCGGCACCGCCCGGCGCCAGCCAGCAGATATTCCATATGACCAAGGTGAAGCGGCTGAAAGCGGCCGTGCACGACCGCTATAGGCAGCGGCGACGGATCCATAATTCCCCTCTTTGAGCTCTGCCGGTGCGGGCTAAAGGCGGCGCGACGATGCTTTAGCCGCCGGCGTAGTTCATACCTAAGCGCGGGGCCGTGACGGTGTCAATGTCTGGCATCATGAGCTATGGCCGATGCTGACTACCCCGGAAACGGCGGCGCGCGAGTGGTGGTCACGCACTGGGTACATCCAGAGGTCTCGGCCTACCTGGCCGGGTTCTGCCGCCCGGTGCTGCCGAGCTGGGAGCAGGGAGTCTGGTCGCGAAGGGAAGTCGCCGAGCTGGCCCGGGACGCGGTGGGCGTCATCGCGTGCATGGCGGACCATATCGATGAGGAGTTCCTGGCCGGCTGCCGGGACCTGCGCGTGGTCAGCGCCACGCTCAAGGGATACGACAACTTCGACGCCGAGGCGTGCGCGCGGCACGGAGTGTGGCTGACCATCGTGCCTGACCTGCTCACCGTCCCGACGGCGGAACTTGCGGTGGGCCTGACGCTCGGGATCATGCGACATGTCGGCGCGGCCGATCGGTCCATCCGGGCCGGAGGCCATGCGGGCTGGCGGCCCCGGTTTTACGGTTCGTCACTTCAGCAGTCCACTGTGGGCATCCTCGGAATGGGCAAGGTAGGAAGGGCGGTCGCTGCCCGCATCCAGCCATTCGGGGCGCGCGTGGTGTGCCACGATTCTCAGCCGCCGCCAGCTGAGCCGCGTGATCCGGCTGTCACCTGGCTTCCGTTCGGCCGGCTGCTCGCCGCCAGCGACGTGGTGCTTGTGGCGCTTCCGCTCACGGCGCAGACCCGGCACCTGGTGAACGCCGAGGCGCTTTCAGCGATGCGGCCAGGGGCCTTCCTCGTCAACATCGGACGCGGCTCAGTTGTGGACGAGGAGGCCGTGGCCGACTCGCTCGGCTCGGGCCGGCTTGCCGGATACGCGGCGGACGTGTTCGCCCTGGAGGACTGGGCCCTGCCCGGCCACCCTGATCGCATCCCTGACAGGCTCCTGGAGCACCCGGGGACGCTGTTCACCCCGCACCTCGGTTCCGCGGTGGACTCGGTCCGGCGGGAGATGTCGCTCGAGGCATCCCGGCAGGTCCAGCAGGTTCTCAGCGGGCAGCGACCGGACCATGCGGTCAACGAGCCGCGGCTGCCCGGGCCGTCCGGCCCGGGCAGCCGGCCGTTACGGTGCCGCCGTGGGGTAAGGCACGCTAATCGTCTTTACCGTGGTCATCTCGCGCATGGCGTACTTGATTCCCTCCCGGCCTACCCCGCTCGCCTTCACGCCGCCGAAAGGTATATGGGGAGAGTCGAACTGCGGCCCCTCGCCGAGGTGGACGGCACCCACGCGCAGGTTTCCCGCGATATGCCAGAAGCTGTCCATGTCACGCGTCACGACACCCGCCTGCAGGCCGTACACCGTGCTATTCGCGACCTCGAGCGCAGCTGCCACGCTGTCCACCCTGATCACCGGGGCGACAGGACCGAACGTCTCCTCCACCACGAGCTCGGCACCGGCGGGAACCCGGTCGAGCACCGCCGGCCTCATCAGCGCGCCGGCCCGCTCGCCGCCCGCGAGCAGGACGGCGCCGCTGGCAATCGCGGCGGCGATCCGGTCGGCTACCAGCTTCGCGGCGCCGACGCTGATCAGCGGCCCGAGGTCGGTCTCGGGGTCTCGCGGGTCCCCGGCCACCAGCGAGCCGGCCCGGCTGGCGATCGATTCGGCGAGCGCGTCTGCTATCCCGCCAACCGCGATTATCCGCTTCACGCCCCGGCATGACTGTCCGGCAGTGGAGAATGCCCCGCTGACCGCTAGTTTCACCGCCAGGCCGAGATCGGCGTCCGGCAAGACGATAAGGGGATCGTTGCCCCCCAGTTCCAGCAGCACCTTCTTCCCGGCGGCGGCGGCGGCGACGCGACGCCCCGTCGCGATCCCCCCGGTGAAGGTCACCAGGTCGACATCCGGGTGCCCGGCCAGGACCGGGCCGACCACGGCAGGCTCCCCGGTGGTGACGGCCAGATTCTCGCCAGGCAGGCCCGCTTCGGCTAGCACCGCGGCGAAGGCGAGTGCCGTCAGCGGCGTCTTCTCCGACGGCTTGAGGATGATCGCGCAGCCGGTCGCGATCGCCGGTGCGACCTTCACCACGACCTGGTTGAGCGGACGGTTATACGGTGTGATAGCGGCCACGATCCCCGCGGGTTCATGTACGGTCAGGGCGATGCGGTCATGCCCGGGGATGGGGATGCTCTCACCTTTCAGCCTGCCCGCCTCCTCGGCGGCGACCGTCAGGTTCCGGCGGGCGCGTTCCACCTCCCGTCGCGTTTCCCTGATGCAGACGCCTGACTCGCTGGTGATGAGGGATGCGAAGTCGTCGGCACGCTGACCCAGCAACTCGGCCGAACGATGCAGGACCGCTGACCTCTGCTCCGCGGTCAGCGCCCGGCGGCGGGCCTTCACCACGGCGACTGCCTCGTCGACCTGCTCCGCGGTATCGCTCGGCACCGTGCCGACGATGCTCCCGTCCCAGGGGCTGGCGATCTTCAGCTCGGTCCCGTAGGGAAGCACCCGGCCGCTAAGAAACATCGTCGTCCTTTACGACGAACCTGGCCTCGAGCGCAGACAGCTTCGAGTAGCCGAATACCTCGAAAAGCTCACTGAAGGTCATCCGCAGCTCGTACTTGTCCCAGAAGCCCTGGGTAGTTCCGGTTTCACGTAGTTCGGTAAACATCTTGCGCAGGATGGACGTGGCTGCCATCCACCCAGAAAGCGGGTAGATCACCAGGTTATAACCGATTGCTTGCAGCTCCTGTGCGGTGAGCCATGGCGTCTTGCCGCCTTCGACCATGTTGGCGAGCAAGGGAGCATCTATCGCATCCCTGACCTGTTTCATCTCGTCGACGCTGAGCATCGCCTCAAGGAAAATGCAATCCGCGCCGGCCTCGACATATTCTCGTGACCGGCTGATGGCCTCGTCGAGGCCCAGTCTCTCTCTCGAATCCGTCCTGGCGATTATCGTCCAGTCGGGATCGGTCCTGGCCTCCGCCGCAGCCTCGATCTTGCCTATCATTTCCCTGGTGCTTA
>Ga0335078_10000918_pt1 | contig 44814 bp, 41 predicted proteins | sample Lox_Sample_32_FD_206711 | JGI IMG/M metagenome (GOLD analysis project Ga0335078, IMG submission 206711) | Soil microbial communities from Loxahatchee National Wildlife Refuge, Florida, United States - Lox_Sample_3.2 | ecosystem: Environmental > Terrestrial > Soil > Wetlands | place: USA...
TCGAGGACTCCACCACCCGGATCTCCACCCTGGTCGGCGCGGCCAAGCAGTACTCGCAGCTGGACCGGGCGCCGTACCAGGTCGTCGACGTGCACGAACTGCTGGACAGCACGCTGCTGATGCTGTCAGGGAAGTTCCCGCCGGGGATCGAGGTGGTCAAGTCGTACGGTCGCTCGCTGCCGCCGATCCCGGCGTACGCGGGCGAGCTGAACCAGGTATGGACGAACCTGATCGACAACGCGGTATCCGCCATGGGAGACTCCGGCGTCCTGACGGTGCGCACCGGGATGGACCGGGGGCAGGTGTTCGTGGAGTTCGGCGACACCGGTCCTGGAGTGCCGCCGGAGATAAAGAACCGGATATTCGAGCCGTTCTTCACCACCAAGCCGGTGGGTGAGGGAACCGGGCTCGGGCTCGATATCTCGTGGCGCATCGTGGTGAACAAGCACCACGGGGATCTATCCCTGGAGTCTGAGCCGGGTGACACGCGGTTCCGGGTGCGGTTGCCGGTGACCCCTGCGGACGACGCTGAGTAGGTCGAGGGGTGACGCTGCCGATGACGCCGAGGAAGCTGACGCCGAGGAAGCTGAGGAGAGCTTAGATGAGCGAGATCGCGGGGATCGACCCTTCGGTTCCGCCGAGCGGGCCCGGATGCGTGGAGTGCGAGGCGGCAGGCGGCTGGTGGGTACACCTGCGCCGGTGCGCGCAGTGCGGTCACATCGGCTGCTGCGACACCTCGCCGATGCAGCACGCGACCGCGCACGCCGGGGCTACCGGGCACCCGTTCATCCGCAGCTTCGAGCCGGGTGAGGACTGGTACTTCAGCTACGACACCAAGGAGATGTACGAGGGGCCCGAACTCGCGCCGCCGCAGCATCACCCGGTGGATCAGGGAGTGCCGGGACCGGTCGGGAGGGTGCCCGCCGACTGGCGGCAGCACGTGCACTAGGCGGGTTTCGGCGGGGGCGGCCGCTTTCGGCGGGGGCGGCCGCTTTCGGCGGGGGCGGCCGCTTTTGGCGGGGGCGGCCGCTTTTGGCGGGGGCGGCCGCTTTTCGCGGGCTTGGGGGCTTGGCTGGGCTCTTGGGGGCTTGGCTGGGCTGCTTGGGGGCTTGGGTGGTGCCTCGACGGGCTTGGCTGGTGCCTCGACGGGCTTGGCTGGTGCGGCAGTGTCTTGTGGTGCCCGTGCGGTTCGTGAGACGTCCGGAGTCGCCCGGCCGTAAAAGATCTTGGAAGTTTTTGGCTTCGGGGAGACTTTGGTGCACTATAGGCCCCCAAATCCTCCCTTGAGTCCGAATCCTCCACGATAAAATTTCAGATTATTGAACTGGTGAGCGGATAAATGCTACTGGTGAGGTTAAAGGGGCCAGTTAGGCGCAGCGAGGGAACCCTGGTGCCGATCCGGCAGGGCCACGTCGCTCGCGTCCGCCAGTCCCGGCTCGCCTACCTGAGATAGCGTTTCATCGCTGGGGCGGCTGATAGGCAGGTCGGCGGCTCGGCAGATAGCCAGGTTGTCAGGTCGGCAGATAGCCAGATTGTCAGGTCGGCAGATGGCTGCGGTGGCTGAGGGAGAGGGACGATGGAGCCTGACGGGTCCGCGCAGGTCGCCGTGTTCGTGGATTTCGAGAACCTCGTGCTCGGCGCGGTCAAGGAACTGCCCGACCAGGCGAACCCGGCGCCGTACGAGGCGCTGACCCGGCTGTGCCGCGGCTACGGCAACGCCTCGGTGCGCCGCGCCTACGCGGACTGGGCCAACCCGCTGTTCGGCAGCCACCAGGACGACCTGGCCATGAACGGCGTGGACCTCATCCAGGTGGCGCGGGTCGGCATCCAGAACAAGAACGCGGCCGACATCCGGATGGCCGTCGACGCCATGGAAACCCTGATCGTGCACCCGGAGATCAGCGTGTTCATCCTGGTCAGCGGCGACGGCGATTACTCGCCGCTGGTGCAGCGGCTGCGGGAGTTCGGCAAGTGGGTGGTAGGGGTCGGCACCGAGGCGAACGCCAGCCGGAAGCTGGTCTCGGTGTGCTCGGAGTACAAGTACTGGGGCACGCTGGTGGCCGAGGTCGAGCCGGCCGCGCGCCCGGCGGCGGCCTTCGACATCGCTGACGCGGAGCGGCTGCTGGTCCGGGCGTTCGAGGAATCCAGCGCCGAGACGATGACCGCGGGCGGGCTGAAGAGCAAGATGCTGGCGCTGGATCCGGCCTTCGACGAGCACAACTACGGGGCCAGGAGCTTCCGGGCGTTCCTGGCCATGCTGCCGAAGCGAGTGGAGATCGTGGAGGCAGGCGGCCCAGACCTAACGGTCAAGCTGATCGATGAGCCGCCGAAGAAGCCCGCCCGGAGGACCCGCAAGTCTTAGCCCTGATCAGGCCGTCCACCTGGATGTACCAGGTCACGGGACTCGCCTCGAGTGACGTTCCGTGAGAATCTCATCACGCGCGTTTCCGCGGAAACGCGGCGTGCTCTGCCGGGTCGCCAGGGCGGCCCTGGGTATCGCTAGCTGGCGATGCCGACCGTCTGCCCGAACGTCGCGGGCTGGTCGATGGCCCAGAGCATGTAATGGGCGGCGTCGGCCCGCGAGATGAACAGGCCGCGGCGGATGTTCTGCCCGTAGGCCGTTCGGTACCTGCCGGTCACCGGCTTGCCGGTCAGCCGATGCCGCCCGTCGCTGCCACGATCGTTAGTTTCATCAGATGACTACTTCTCCGCATGTCGGCCTGCCCTGCCCGGATGGCAGCGCAGCTCACTAGGGAGGACGGTCGCGGCAAGCGGAATGTGACACGGGAAACGGTTCAGGTGAGCGCGACGGCTTCGGCCCACGCGTCGTATTCGTAGATCCACCGCCGGTCGATCAGCTGGCTGCCGGAGCTGTCCCAGCCGGCGCCTTGCCGCCGTGAGCCCAGCTGGACGCGCGCCGTGCGGTCCCGTCGCAGGCCCTCATATGCGGCTAGCGCCTTCGGCGCGCCAGCCGGACCTGTACTGGCGCCCAGCAGCGTGGCCAGCGCCACCGCGTCCTCCAGCGCCTGGTTGACGCCCTGGCCCAGGTGCGGCAGCATCGGGTGCGCCGCGTCGCCGAGCAGCGTCAGCCGCCCGCTGCTCCACCGGGGCAGCGGCACCCGGTCATACATCCCCCAGGCGAACCCGCTGCCGCCCGGCCCGCTGATCGCGGCGATGACCTGCCCGATAACCGGGTCCCAGCCGGCGAAGTGCGCGGCCAGCGCCGCCGGGTCGCCGGGCGCCGACCACGACTCGCGGACCGCGGTACCGGACGGGACGAACCCCACGTAGTTCAGCAGCTGCCCGGCCCGCACCGGAAACACCAGGAAATGCCGGCCCTCGCCCATCCACATCCGGATCGTGCCGGCCGGGTACTCATCGAGGCGCGGCACCAGGCCCCGGTAGGCCACCACCCCGGAGAACACGGGCTCCGCCGCGGCTACCACGAAGCCCTGCAGGACCGAATGGATGCCGTCCGCTCCGATCACCACGTCGGCCGTGGCGGTGCTCCCGTCGGCAAAGCCCGCCGTGGCGCTGCCGGCATCCTGGCGGAACCCCGTGCACCGGTGCCCGGTCCGCACCGTGCCAGGCGGCAGCTGCCCGGCCAGCAGCCCGAGCAGGTCGGCCCGGTGGATCCCGACGTTCTGTCCTGCCATGGCGAACTGATAACGCTCGTGCCGCACCGCCCGCCCGTCGAAGAGCCGGAGCTGAGCCGAGGCGTACCGCGTGCCCACCCGCCCGATCTCCTCGCCGACCCCGAGCCGCTCCAGCATCCGCAGCCCGTTCGGCGCCAGCGACACCCCCGCGCCGACCTCGGCCAGCTGCTGCGCCTGCTCATGCACCTGGACGTCGATCCCGGCCCGCGCCAGCGCAACCGCCGCCGCGATTCCGCCGATCCCGCCGCCGACAACTACCGCCCGCAGCGCCACGTCCCTTGCCCCTCTCCGGACGGCCCGCACCCCAGATCCGCGTGTGCTATGAACGTTCGCTCTCGCGGAGCCATTCGGCGGTGCCCTCCCGGCCAAGCGCGGGGATGTACGGAATGACGCCCAATTCAAAGGCTCGCGCCTGAATGGGCAGCGGAAGCTCGCGGGCATCCATAATCAGGCCATCCACCTGAATGAGCCAGATCACGGGACTTGCCTGGATCATGTCCTCGCGCAGGAACTCCGTCGTGTCCCAGGACATCTTCGTCAGATCACGGACCTGCTTGGCCTTGGTGCCCAGCGTGGACTTGGCGACACCGAACGCCACGCTCAGATCATCCGCTGTCGCATGCGGCTTGGTGGCGAGGTCGAACAGGAAGTTGACCTGTCCCAGCGCATAGACGACCGCGCCGGCCCAAGTCGACGCCCGGCCCGACTGGATCGGCGACAGGCGCTTGCGCGCCAGCTTCGCCACCACGCTCCGGGCGAGTTCCGCGTATTCCTCATCCAGCAGCTCAGCACATACCTCACTTGCTCAGCCCGAGCTCGGCCTCCTGCATGACCTGGGTGCACCACGACTCGCCGTTGCGCGCGAGGAAGCGTAGCCAGCAGCGTCGCCGTCATCGGGGCGGTGTTCTACAGCCGGCTGGGTGCGGTGCCCCTGGGCGTGTCCTCGCCCGCGCCTGACGAACGGTGCTGGGCGCGCGGGTTGCCTTCGGCCAGGGCACTCAGCGGGATCGTCACCGGGGCGTCATCGCGTGCGACGATGACGGCCTCGCCCGCAGTGAGGTCGGCGACGAGCGTGCACAGCGTGGTCCCCCGGCGGCCCGGGCTATCCAGGTCGCAATCGGCGCGGACGCCGTCCGGCGGCGGGCTGGTGAGGACGCGGAGGAACCAGGACGGGCCGGGATCCCGCGCGGGGATGGCGAGGGACTTCAGGGTCTGGCCCCGCGCTACCGTCGTCTCCTGGCCGGACGGCTCGGCACCGGTGATGTAACGACCGTGGTTGGTGTGCCACAGCAACGGGCCCGGGCCGGACCCGGCTTCCGCGGGCCCGGCTTCCACGCAGGCATGGCGGCCGGCCGCGGCCTCGACGCTCACCACGCGGCCCGCCCGGTCACCGATGGAGTAGGCGAAACCGCCCGCCGATGGCCGTCTCCGCAGGTAGTCGATGGCCTGGTCGACGGACCGGGCGGATCGCTGCAGCCCGCGGCCCACGAAATGGCGGCCCGCGCCGCGACCGGGTGAGGCGACCGGGAGATGGTCGATGGTCCACACCAGGCCATCCCCGGTGACGGTGAACGCGTTGGCCGGCAGGAAACCGGGATACCAGAAGGCGGTGACGGGCGGGCGGCCGTTCCCCTTCAGCGTGAGCAGCGAGCACCGGCCGACGTCTTCCGGTGCGCCGTCCTCGTTGTGCGCGATGACCGACCGGTCCCGCCGCCACGCCAGGTCGCTGCACCCGATGCCGCCCTCGACGAGGCCGAGGTCACCGCGGAAGTTCAGCAGCGCCAGGTCATCGAACGGCACCTCGGCTCCCGCGGAGAACGCGGCCAGTTCGGCCCATTCCGCGCCGAAGGCCTCGGCGGTGGCCTGGCGTACCGCAGTCAGGCGGTCGCCGCCTGGCGGGCCCGAGACATGACGGCGCAGCCGGGGCAGAACCGGCCAGGCTTCGGCCAGCTCGGCCAGCTCGCCCCGCACGTGCTCGCCCAGCGCCCGGAACGCCTCGCGGTCCGGGCCGTTCAGCACGATCCAGCGCAGGCCGCCCAGCCTGTGCTCGTCCAGCGAGACGCTCATGTCCTGGCTCCCGGGTCGGCCGACCGCTCCATGCTCATCATGTCACCCGCGGAAACCAGCGGAGATGGACAGAGAGGACGGTTACCAGGGCTGATCTGGGCCGGGAGCCAGCACACCCGGTCGGCAATTGCCGCGAACGCGGTCAGACCGCTCCGCCCCTAACTAATCCGCAAACAGCGGCAAGTTCCCACGAGCCCGGCGGACGAGCCGGTATCGTACGGTGCCGTGCTGGACGGCGAGCTGGTCTTCGTGCCGGGGGAGGTTCCCCGGCGGGGCGTGTTCGCGCACTGGGGCCGCGGCACCGGGTCCGCCAAGATCGAGCTGGTCTTCCCGGGCGGCACCTACGGGATCCGCAAGCGCCTGATGTCGGCGGATCTCATTCCGCTCGCCGAGGCGCTGCCGGCGCTGCTCGCCGTGGACGCCGGCGAGCAGACGCGACTGAGCATCCGGGCCTGGTCGGCGGCTGCGGCGGCGGGCGTGGGCCTGGTGGCCCGCGGCCGCCTGCTGCCCACGGTCGGCCCCGGCGACACGGATGTCTGGCGCGCCGGCCCGCTCGACCCAGCCGATCTCAGCTGGCTGCGCGAGCTGGCCGCGGCCTTCCCGCCGACCGCGCACGCCCTGGCCGTTCCAGGCTCGCGCCCGATGCGGCTCCGCTCTGCTGAGGCACTGATCCGCGACCTCTGGGACGCGATCGCCGATCTGATCGCGCGCTCGCCCGCCGCGCCCCGCACCACCACGTCGCCGGCGTTCGCTGCCGCCGATCCGACGCCGGTCGGCGATCTGGCCGAATGGCTGGCCGACACCACTGACGGCCTATCGGCCGGGGCGCGTCTCGGGCTGCGGATCGAGGCGGTCCCGGCGTCGCCGGCAGACGCTGCGGACCTCATGGATGAGGATACGGAGGACGACGGCGCCAGCGACGCGGATCAGGTCGAGCCCGCGTTCCGGCTGGTGCTGCAGCTACGCAGCAACGCCGATCCGAGTCTGATCGTCGACGCCGCGGCGCTGTGGAACCAGCCTGAGACGGTGCTGTCCAGGTTCGGCTCGCAGGCGGAGACGGACCTGTTGCTCGCGCTGCGGCGCGGCGCGGCGATATGGCCTCCGCTGGCCGAGGTGCTGCGGCAGGCCAGCCCCTCGGTGATCGACCTCGACGACGACGCGCTGGCCAGCCTGCTCGGCCCGGCCGCCGAAGGCCTGGCGGGTGCCGGCATCGAGGTGCTGTGGCCCTCCAGTCTGCTCGGCGAGGGCCTGGAGCTCAGGGCCGTGGCCACACCGGCGCCGGAGAAGCTCACGGACGCCGGGTTCGGGCTCGAGGCCCTGCTGGACTTCCGCTGGCAGCTCACGCTCGGCGGCGCCGTGCTCGACGCCGACGAGATCGCCGCCCTGGCCGAGGCCAAACGGCCGCTGATCAGGCTGCGGGGCCGCTGGGTGATCCTCGACCCCGCGCTGCTCGACCGGCTCCGCCGCCCGCCGCGCACCCGGATGCGCGCGTCGGAGGCACTCGGTGCCGTGCTCGCGGGCGCGGCGGACATCGACGGCGAGACGGTCAGCGTAGTCGCGGAGGGTCCGCTCGCCGACTTGGCCGCCCGGGTCGCGGGCATCGCCTCCGCTCCGGCAGGGGTCGGGCCGCCGCCAGGACTCACCGCGGCGCTGCGGCCGTACCAGCAGCGGGGGGTGGCCTGGCTGGCCGGGATGTGCGAGGCCGGGCTGGGCGGCTGCCTGGCCGACGACATGGGGCTCGGCAAGACGATCCAGGTGATCGCGCTGCACCTGCACCGGCGGGAGGTGAAGGCCGGCCCCACGCTCGTGGTGTGCCCGGCTTCGCTGCTCGGCACGTGGGAGCGGGAGGTGCGCAGGTTCGCTCCCGAGGTCCCCGTCCGCCGGTACCACGGGGCCGGGCGGCACCTGCAGGACCTGGCCGTCGACGAGATCGTCCTGGTCACCTACGGCGTGGTCCTGCGCGACTCGGCGCTGCTCGCCGAGACCGGCTGGGGCCTGGTCGTCGCCGACGAGGCTCAGCACGCGAAGAACCCGCTGTCACGCACCGCCAGGGAACTGCGGGCGGTGCCGGCTCCGGCCAGGATCGCGCTGACCGGAACGCCGGTGGAGAACCGGCTGTCGGACCTGTGGGCCATCCTGGACTGGACGACGCCGGGGCTGCTGGGCCACCTGGAGTCATTCACCAGCCGGGTCGCGGTCCCGGTGGAGCGATACCGCGACGCCGAGGCGACCGCCAGGTTCTCCGGCCTTATCCGGCCGTTCCTGCTGCGGCGCCGCAAGACCGACCCGGGCATAGCGCCCGAACTGCCGCGCAAGACCGAGACGGACCTGTTCGTCCCGCTGACCGCCGAGCAGGTCACGCTCTACGAGGCGATGGTGCGCGAGACCATGGCGGCGATCGCCACGAGGCAGGGCATCGAGCGGGCGGGCCTGGTGTTCAAGCTCCTCACCGCGCTCAAGCAGATCTGCAACCACCCGGCCCAGTACCTCAAGCAAGCCGGTCCGCTGACCGGCCGGTCCGGCAAGCTGGACGCCTTCGACGAGCTGACCGACCTGATCCTGGCCGGCGGTGAATCCATGCTCGTCTTCACCCAGTACAAGCAGATGGGCACGCTGCTTCAGCAACATCTCGACGCCCGCGGGATCGGCTCGGCGTTCCTGCACGGCGGGGTGCCCGTGCCGCGCAGGGAGGAGATGGTGGCCCGGTTCCAGGCGGGCGAGGTGCCGGTGTTCCTGCTGTCACTCAAGGCGGGCGGCACCGGGCTGACGCTGACCCGGGCCACCCACGTGCTCCACTACGACCGGTGGTGGAATCCGGCCGTAGAGGATCAGGCGACCGACCGGGCGTACCGGATCGGCCAGGACCGCCCCGTGCAGGTGCACCGGCTCATCGCCGAGGGGACGCTCGAGGACCGCATCGCGGCCCTGCTCGAGACCAAGCGCGAGCTGGCCGACGCCGTCATCGGCTCGGGCGAAGGCTGGATCGCCGACCTGTCCGACGCCGAACTCGCCGAGCTCGTCAGCCTGCGAGCGGCCTCGTGAGCGGGCTCATGACCGGGCCGGGCCCGGCTGGCGGGGAGCAGGAGTTCGGCCGGACCTGGTGGGGACGGGCCTGGCTGGAGGCGCTGGAGCAGCGGGCGCGGCTGGACCCCGACCGGCTGCCCCGCGGCCGGGAGTACGCGCGCTCCGGCGCGGTGGGCGACCTGACCCTCGCGCCGGGCGAGGCGCGGGCCAGGGTGCGGGGCAGGAAGACGGAGCCGTACCAGGTCAGGATCCGAGTGCGGCGGTTCGCCGACGACGAGTGGGACCGGGTGCTCGAGGCCATCTCCGCCCGCCTCGGTCACGCGGCGGCGCTGCTCGACGGCGAGCTCCGGCCGGAGATCGCCGACGACGCGGCCGACGCCGGGCTCGACCTGCTTCCTGTCGGCGGCGAGGTGGGGCCACGGTGCGACTGCCCGGACGACGCTGACCCGTGCAAGCATGCCGCGGCGGCCTGTTACCTCATCGCCGACGCGCTGGACGCCGACCCGTTCGCCCTCTTCCTGCTGCGCGGCCGGACCCGCGAGCAGGTACTGGCCGGGATCCGGGCCCGCAGGCGCGGCGCGGCGCCCGGTAGCGGGCCGACCGGGAACGCCGACCCCCGTCTGGGGGCATCGGGGATCGCCGGCCAGCCCCAGCCGGCCGGCGATCCGGGCGTGGACGCCAGGACGGCGTTCCGCACGCCGGTCCCCTGGGTGCCGATCCCGGCGGTGCCGTTGCCGCCGCACCGTCCCGGGGCTCCGGCGGCGCTTCCGGTGGACCCGCCACCGTGGCGCCCGGGACTGCGCGCGGACCTGGTCGAACTGGCCGCCGATGCCGCCTGCCGGGCATGGGAGCTGGCGGCCGGGTTGTCCGCCGACGCCGGGCTGACCCTCGCCCCCGACGCCGACCTGGCGCGCCGGGCCGCCCGGGCGCTGGGCACACCCGCGTTCGCGGCGCTCGCGGCGCGGTCCGGGGTGCCCGGGCGTGATCTCGCGCGCCAGGCGCTGGCCTGGCGGCAGGGCGGCCTCGCGGGCCTGGACCTGCTGCGCGCCGAGTGGGACCCAGCCGCCGAAGATCCGGATGCGGCCGGGCTGGTCGAGACGGCGCGGACCGCGCTGCGGGCCAAGACCGGCGCGGCAGAGGCGGTCCAGGGCAACCGGATCACCGCGGGACGCTTGCAGCTGCGGCTCGGCCGGGATCTGCGCTGGTACCCGTACGCGCGATCGGACCAGGACTGGGAGCCGAGCGGCCCGCCGCAGGCCGACCCGGCCCTGGCCCTGGCGGATCTCTGACCGGCCCCTCCGGACGTCACCGGATCGTTCGCTTTATGGTGCCCGCGGCAAGTCGGTGTTACCTAGGATGATTTTCTGATTACTTCCCGTGTCGTACTAGGAGTGCCGTGGGGGCGCTGGACCTGCCGCCCGAGCAAAGACTTCAGCTGGACGTTCACACCCGCGATCGTCGAGTGGAAACGCGGTGACCTGGGACAGGAGCTCGTCGAGGTCAGTCATGAGCAGGCGGAGAAGATCATCGGGTACTTCCGCGAGCGGTGGGGACCGTACGGGCAGCCGCTGGACTCGTGAGCGGCGGCTGGGCAGGCAGGTCACGCCGGCCGGTGGAGGGCCAGGCATCCCGGTCACCGCCAGGCCAGGGGGCTGAGATCTGGCGGCCGTGGCGGATGGCCGTACGCGACTACCTGCCGGGCGTCGAGGCCAGCGGTACCTCCGTCGGCCTGCGGCGACCCCGTGCCGACATCGTGGGAACCTGAGTTGCGCGAGACGATGCACGCGACCGGACGGGCCATTTACGAGCAGACCGTGGCCGACCAGCTCCTGGCCGGCCTGTCCGCCGCATCGGGCTGAGGTGGCCCTCAGTACTTGGGGCCTTGCGCCGCGGGCTGGGACAATGAGCAATGTGGAGGATATCGGTGACCGGGCCGCTGGCATGATCCGGCTGCGGCGGGCGGGGCGGGTGATCGTCCTCGACCCGGAGGACCGGGTGCTGCTGTTCCGGTACGACGACGGGCCGCCCAACGGGCGGCACTGGTGCACGCCGGGTGGCGGGCTGAACGACGGGGAGGATTACGCGGCCGGGGCGCGGCGGGAACTGGCCGAGGAGACCGGCTGGACCGACGTGCCGCTCGGCCCCGAGGTGCACGAGCGCACCCTGACCATGGAGTACGCGGACGCGATCGTCCGGCAGCACGAGCGGTTCTTCCTGGCCCGGATCGGGGTCGCACGCCGTGGTCTTGGCGAGGTGGCGGCGATGCACCGCTCGGACGGGATCGCCGCGTGGCGCTGGTGGACGCTGGCGGAGATGGACGTCACCGACGAGGTGATCTGGCCCCCCCGACTCGCGGACCTGATCCGGGGGCTGATCGGCTGAGTCAGGTGAGCTGGCTGAGCCTGGCGTTCACTCGTAGAGATCGTCCAGGGTGATCAAGGCGAGACGGGATCCCCGGGGCCGCCCGCAGGTCGTCGTGGAATCCGGCCGCGGAGTAGCAGGCCTGCCCCGATTCCAGGCGGAACCATTCCGGTCTCATGATCGCCTCGTAGAAGGTAATCAGCGGCTCGGTGACCTGGTAGGTCGATCGCCCTTGCCGGAACAGGTCTGGTTCCCTGGCGATCGGCGCGCAGTCCTCCAGCACGTTGAGCGGCCGAACTGGGTCGGCCGCCGAACTGGGTCAGCCGCCGAACTCGCAGGGCAGGTGCTTGATGCCGTTGATGAAGCTGGACAGCAGGCGGTCCGGCTGGCCGGCGGTGATGTCGGGGACGCGGGTGAACAGTTCGCGCAGCATGACGGTGAGCTCGCGGCGGGCCAGGTGGGCGCCCAGGCAGTAATGCGGCCCGGCTCCGCCGAATCCGACGTGGGGGTTCGGCGCGCGGGTGATGTCGAAGCGCTCGGGATCGACGAACACCGCCTCGTCGCGGTTGGCCGAGTAGTAGAACAGCACCACCTTGTCGTCTGCGCGGTAGGCCTGCCCGTTCATGACGTAATCCCGGGTGAGGGTCCGGCGCATGAAAATCACCGGAGAGGAGTACCGCACGATCTCCTCGACTGCTGCGGGGAGCCGGTTCTCCAGGTCGGCGAGGAGCAGCGCGCGCTGCTCGGGGAACTCGGTGAACAGCATCAGCGCGTGCGAGAGCGCGTTGCGGGTGGTCTCGTTGCCCGCCACTACCAGCAAGATGAAGAACGAGGCGAGCTCGGCCGTGGTCAGCTGCTCCCCGTCGATGTTCGCGGTGATGAGCGCGGAGACCAGGTCCTCGCCGGGTGCCTCGGCGCGGACGGTGGCCAGGCCGGTCAGCAGATCGGCGAGCGCCTGCCCGGCGCCGAGTAGCTGGAGCACCGCCTGGTCGGCATCCTCGCTGATGAACTCGGGGTCGGCCCCGGACAGGATGATGTTGGTGTTGGCCAGCACCATGTCGTACTGATCATCCGGGATGCCCATCATGTCGCAGATGATCTTGAGCGGCAGCTTGGTCGCGACGTTCGGCACGAAATCGCACGGCCCGGTGGCCAGCAGGTCATCGACGATGGCCGTGGCCACGCGCCGCACGTCATCCTCGAACTTGGCGATCAGCCGCGGGCTGAACGCCCGGGAGACGATCCGCCGCAGCCGGGCGTGCCGAGGGTCGTCCATGTTGATCATCGAGCCGAAGTACTCGTTGAACTCGACCGGCAGGTCCGGGACGCTGGTCGCGCCCTTCGCCGAGCTGAACACGCCGGGGTGCTTGCTCGCCTCGGCCACGTCCGCGTGCCGGACCAGGGCGTAGTAGCCCGGCCCCTGCTCGGCGAACGGGACCTCGGGCTCGTCGAAGAACTGCGGATGCGGCTCGGCCCGCAGCCGGGCGAAGGCGACCGCCCGCTCGGCGAGCGGCAGACCCCAGAACTCGTTGGCCGACAGGTCGATCCCGTCCATCCCGGCAACAGTCATGACGCGGCGCCTTCCACTAGAACTGGTTCTACTTCTTCATTATGGCCATGGCGCCGCTCATGGCCACGGCGCCATGGCCGGACGGGCTCGTGGTGACGCCGGTGCCGCTATGTCCAGGCGGCGAGGATGCGGTCGATGGCGGGGCGGATGCGGTCGCGGGCCTCCTCACGGGGGACGCCGGACATCAGCAGGGCGTCGTAGTCGGTGTCCTGGTGGCGGACCGAGGCGACGACGGCCAGGGTGAGGGCCTGCTCGTCGAGAGCGCGCCCGGCCGCCGAGCGGCCGACGCGGCCGCTGCCGCGCAGGGCCGTGTGACGGGCAATGGCGTCGGCACGGCCGGGCGGGCAACGGGGGAACAGCCGGGTGATCTCGGCCGACATGCGGGCCTGCAGCTCGACGTCCTCGTGAGCGCGGCGCTCGCGGTCCCGCTCGCGGCGGCGCATCCTGGCGTCCTCGTCGGCAAGACATTCCTGTTCGGCCTGCTCGAGCGCGGCCTCCTCGACCAGGACGCCCTGTCGCTCGTACCGCTTGCGGGTGCGGCTCCACCGCACGACCACGGCCGAAAGCCCGCTGGCCTTCTTGGCCCGGCGAGTCAGCGCCGCGTCTCCCGCGCCGAGGAACACCAGGTGATCCATATCGGCGCAGGTCATGCACAGCGGCCCGGCGTCGTCCATGATCAGCAGGTCGCCGGTGCCGCCGCACTCGGCACAGTCCCAGTCCTTGACCGGCAGGACGACGACCAGGTCGGGTGGCTTTTCCTGGCGCTGGACGACGCGTTCGCGCGTGACCGCGGGGAGGCCGGCCGGGATCCATCGGGTCCGCCAGGCACGCTCGGCGTCGGGGACGGCGGCCGCGGTGAAGTGCAGCGGGCGGCGATCCCTGGTCGCGGACACGTAGTCGGCCTCGCCTGGCTCCAGGCCCTCGGCGTCCGCCCAGCGCCGCAGGTACTCGAAGAACTGCGTGAGCTTGTCGTCCCGCACCGGCAGGAAATATTCCAGCGAGGGCACCCGGCCGTGCCGCCAGCTGTCCACATTGCTGCTATTCAGCCAGCCGATGCCGAGACACACGTCGACCGGGGTGACGAACTTCTGCCGGGCCAGCGCCTGCCCGGCCGCGATCGCCACTCGCTGCTCCAGGCTCGCTGACCGGCTCACGAGACCGAGCGTAGCGGGATCCGGGCCAAGGCGCCGACCGGGGATCGGATGCGGGGTGGCCGGGGGTGATACCGAGCTCGTTCGGCCGAATAAGAACGATACGGCGGGATGCGGGAGCGGCCAGGCCCGGCGGCACCCCGGGACGCCGGGACGCCGGATGGCCAGCCCGGCTATGCTGCCGCCGTGAGCGCATCCTCTGTCCCCCTGACGGCCCTTGGCAGCAGCGGCATCCTGGTCAGCAGGCTGGCCCTGGGATCATGGCGGACCTACGAGCGGATCAGCCGTGACCAGGGCATCCGCGTCATGCAGGCGGCACGAGACGCCGGCATCAACTTCCTGGACGACGCGCGTTACAACGACGAAACCGGGCAGGCGCCCATGCCGACCGGATACTCGGAGGTGGTCTTCGGCGAGTTGTTCCGCGCCGCGGGCTGGCGGCGGGACGAGGTGATCGTGTCCAACAAGCTCTGGTGGGAGTTCTGGCCGGACCAGACGCCGGCCCAGGAGCTGGCCTCTTCGCTCGGGCGGATGGGCCTGGACCACGTCGACCTGATCTACTCCGAGGTGCCGCCGGACGACGTCGGGCTCGAAGACGCCATGGACATGATCACCGGGCTGATCCGCGCGGGCACCGCCCGGGCGTGGGGCACGCTGAACTGGAGCCCGGAACAGATGGAACAGGCCTGGCGGATCGCCGGCCGCGAGGGCGTCCCCGGCCCGACCGCGACGCAGCCGCCGTACAGCCTGGTGCGCCGGGAGTTCGTCGACGACCCGGCCATGCGGCGCCTGGCCGCGGAGCGCGGCGTCGCCATCGTGGCGTCCTACACGCTGGCGGGCGGCGTCCTCACCGGCAAGTACGATCAGGATCCCGGCGCCGGCCGCGCGGCCGGCCAGCTCGAGCAGCCGCGCTACGCGCCCGGAGTGGCGGCCGGCCGCGAGCTGGCCGCCCTGGCCCGGGAGATCGGCACGGACCCTGCCAGCCTGGCGATGGCTTTCGCGCTGCTGGATCCCTCGGTCACCACCGTCCTGTTCGGGGCGACCCGCCCGGAACAGGTCGTCGCGAACGTCGGGGCGCTCACCCTGGCGGGCCGGCTGACACCGGATGAGCGGGACCGCCTCGCCGCCATCGGGACCTAGTCCGTACGCTGATCGTGTGGCCCGGTTCGAAGCATGCCTCGTAGACGCCTACGACACCATTGTGACCTGCGACTTCTCGGTTCTCCGGCGCGAGCTGGCGGCCCTGGCCGACGTGACGGTGGACACCTGGCAGGAGCACTACGGCCAGTTCTCGCCGCCGCTCAACGACGGCCGGATGTCGAAGGCGCAAGCATTCGGCCAGATCCTGCGGGCGCTTGGCCGGGAACCCCGGGCCGAGCTGGTGCGCGAGATGGTGCGGGCCGACCAGGAGCTGCTGCTGGCCAACACGTGCCTGTTCGATGACGCGCTCCCGTTCCTGGAGAGCCTGCGGGCCCGCGGCGTCAAGGTCGCGATCGTCAGCAACTGCACCGAGAACACACGCCCGATGCTGGTCGCGCTGGGCGTGGACGTGCTGGCCGATGCGCTGGTCCTGTCGTGCGAGGTGCGTTCGGCCAAGCCGAGGGCGGAGATCTTCCGGTACGCGCTCGGCCGGCTCGAGGTGCCCGCGGAGGCCGCGGTATTCGTGGACGACCAGGCGGGTTACTGCGCGGGCAGCGTGGCCGTGGGCATCAACACGGTGCAGATCGTCCGGGGCGAACTCGACGGGAAGGGGCCCGCGGCGGGATCGACGGTGGTACGGTCGCTGCCGGAAGTCGGGGCCATGTTCGCGGCCTAGGCTTGGCCGCATGGACACCGGGGAGTAGGGCCAGTTGGCCGCTGGTTTCGAGGCATGCCTCATAGACGCGTACGGCACGATCGTGAGCACTGACTTCAGCGCGCACCGGACGGAGCTGCCGGCGCTGGCCGGCATCCCGGCGGACGCGATGTACGCCGAGTTCGGGCGGCTGGCGCCTGCGCTGACGGTCGGCGAGCTCTCGATGGCCGAGGTGTTCGAGCAGATCCTGCGGGCCTGCGGCGCCGAGCCCGCGCCCGGTCTGGTGCGCGCGCTCACGGACAGGAGCCGCGAACTGGTGCTCGCGGCCGGGCGCCTGTACGACGACGCGCTGCCGTTCCTGCGGACGCTGAGGTCCCGCGGTGTCAGGACCGCGGTCGTCAGCAACTGCGACGAGAACACGCGGCCGCTGCTGGCCTCGCTCGGGGTGGCGGCGCTGGTCGACGCGCTGGTCCTGTCGTGCGAGGTCGGTGCGGCGAAACCGGAGGCGACGATCTACCGCAGGGCGCTTGACCAGCTGGGCGCGGCCGCCGATGACACCGTGTTCATCGACGACAACGCGGATTTCTGTGCCGCCGCGACGGCCCTGGGCATCAGCGCGGTGCGGATCGTGCGGGGCGGGAGCGACGGCCCGATCGGGGTTCGGTCGCTGCGCGAAGTCGAGGCGGTGATCGGGTCTTAGGGGCTTGGCGGCCTGCTGGCGCGGGTGGCGAGGTAGCCGGGCATGTACCGGGCCGTGGCGTCGGCGTGGTGCGGCGCCTCGACCAGGTGGGTCAGGGTGAAGCCGGCCGCGAGCTGGCCGCCGATCCGTTCGGTCAGGGTGTGGCTGTACTCGATGGGGCCGTCGCCGTAGGCGCGGCGGCCCTCGCGCAGCGGGGTCACGTACCGCGTCACCGTGACATGTTCGAGCACGCGGCAAGGTTACAGCGTCGGCTCGAGGCCGAAGGCGGCGAACAGGTCCGCGTTGAACGTGGTGATCTCCGCGATCAGCCCGGCCTCGACGCGCATGACGTCGAGCTTGAACGCGCGGAACTGGCTGTCGCCCGGCCGGCGCAGGTAGCTCGCCGCGGCCGGCATCCGGTTGGCCCCCACCGGGATCAGGCGCCATTCGCCCATGGCGGCCGCGTCGGCCATCAGCGGCCTGATCGCGTCCGCCCCGTCGAAGCAGTACGGCAGCGGCGGCATGGTCACCCGGATGTCCCGGGCCGCGATCGCCATGGCCGCCTCGGCGTCGAATCGCTCGTGCGCCGCGATGAATCGCTCGACCAGCTCGCGTTCGGTGGCGCTCGGCTCCCGCGCGGACCAGTCGGCGCGCCGGGACGGCAGGTGCGACTGCATCGTCGTCCGGGCCCGCTGCAGGGCGCTGTTGGCCGCGGCCACGCTGGTGCCGAGCGCCGAGGCGGTCTCGGCGGCGGGCCAGCCGAGCACGTCGCGGGCGATCAGCGCCGCGCGCTGCCGCGGCGGCAGGACCTGCAGGGCGGCCAGGAACGCCAGCGAGATCGTCTCCCGCTCGATGGCCACCGCCTCGGGCTGCTCCTCGCTCGGCGCGGCCTGGTCGAGCAGCTGGTCGGGGTAGGGCTGGAGCCACGGCACCTCGGCGAACGAACTCCCGGCGGTCCGCCGGGAGCTGCGCCGCAGCATGTCCAGGCAGACGTTGGTGGCGATCCGGTACAGCCAGGCCCGGAACTGCGGACCGCCGTCGAAGCCGGAGCGACCGCGCCACGCCTTCAGGAACGTCTCCTGCACCGCGTCCTCGGCCTCGTCGAACGAGGCCAGCATCCGGTAGCAGTGGACGTGCAGCTCGCGCCGGTGCCGTTCGGCCAGGGCGGCGAACGCGGGCTCGTCACCGGCGATGGCCGCGCTCACCGTCTGGTCTGTGCTTGCTGGGGCTGTGCTTGCTGCGTCTGTGCTCATCGTCAGCCCTGGCCGCGGTTCACTTCCTGCAGTAGCCAGATGTTGCCGTCCGGGTCGGTGAAGTCGGCGAACGACTGGTAGTTCTCGCGTTCCGGATGCGGCCCGTCGGCCCACTCCCCGTTCGCCATGTGGCGCACCGGGCCGACGGCCACGCCGCGTCCGGCCAGTTCGGCCCGCGCCGCGAGGATGTCGGACACGACCAGGTGCAGGCCCTGGGCCGAGCCCGGGGCGGCCGAGGTGATCCCGGCGCCGAACCCGATCGCGCACTGCGAGCCCGGCGGGACGACCTGGACGACCCGCTGCCCTTCGCCGATCGGGGTGTCGACGATCAGGACGAAACCCATGTTCTCCAGGTAGAACTTCTTCGCGCGGTCCACGTCGGTGACGGGGATCAGTACCAGTTCCAGCTTGTAGTCCATGTCGCAGCCTCCTTGTCCGTCATCGGCCGGGCGCCGATTCTCACCCGTGTAACGGGGGCCGGCGCGAAAACTCATCGGTGCCGCGATGAGCCCGCTCCTCAGGACCGGGGAAGACCCTCGCTCACAGGCCGAACTGCTCGCGTCGGCCCGCCGGGACCAGGTCGGCGTACTCGCGGTGCCCGGCGATCCAGCTCTTCACGAATGGGCAGTAGGGCAAGACCTTCAGGTGCCGCTCCCGGGCGGCGTCGAGGCTCGCCTGCACGAGGTGACCGGCGATGCCCTGGCCATGGAACCGGTCGTCGGTCTGGGTATGGGTGAACGCGATCTCGTCACCGCGCAGGTGGTACTGGACAAAGCCGGCGAGCTCGCCGTCCGCGAGGATCTCGAACCGTGCCTTGTCCGGATTGTCGGCAACCTCCAGGTCCATGGCTCCCCTCCCGGCCCAGGCTAACCCCTGAGCCAGGCTATCCTCCCGTGCCCAGCGAGATGGCACTGATCTGCAACATCCGGACTGGCTGGGAGCAGGCCGTCGTGCCGTAGGCCAGCTTGACCGGAGCGGCCTTGTTCGGCCGGTAGACGATCAGGTACTGTGCCCGGACGGGGCCGCACTTGGCCGCCGCGTACGTGCGCGCGTTGGTGATCTGCAGCAGCGCGTTGCCCACTCCCCCGGGCTGCAGCGTGACCTCCTTGGCCGCCGGGAACTCGGTGTGCGCGGCCGGCAGGCCGATCGGGGCGACCGGCGTGCCGCCGGCCAGGTTGACCCCGGGGTAACCGTCCATGATGCAGGCCACCGAGCCGTGGTTGACGAACTCGATCACCTGATAGGTCGTGTTCGGGGTGCCCTGGGCGAGCCCCAGCTTCACCTGCAGGTCCGGGCACACGCCGCCGGTGCCGTACCACGCCGCCGCGACGGACACCGCCGGGCTGGTGGCGCCGGCGGCCGGGGCGGAGGCCGAGCCGGCCGGGGCGGAGGGCGCCGGGCTGGCGGGGGCAGAGCTGGCCGGAGCGGGGCTGGCCGGAGCGGGGGAACCCGAGGTGGCCGGGCGGCCGGAGGCAGCGGACGAACCGGACGAACCGGTGCAGGCGGTGAGGAGCATCGTCACGCACGCCAGCAGAACACCTCCTGTCACGAACTGAGCTTTGGCATCTTTCATCCCAGAAGTGATCACAGCCTTCCTTTCGCCCCGTCCGAATCAGGCAGTCACGTCACACAATATGACGTTCGCCGGCCTATCGAGGTTGGCTGCTCCGCTCCGGAATGCTCTCCGTGCCGGAACCGGGGGCGGGCGATCTGCCGGGCGATGCGCTGCCGGGCGATGCGCTGCCGGGCGATGCGCTGCCGGGCGCCGGCGCCGCGGAATGGGAGGGGATGCGGCAAAGCCGCCCGTGTAGCGGGCCGTGACGTCGTAGCATCGTGTGCGCGGAAGTTTCCGGAGAGCAGAACAGACAGCCCCGGGGGGGGAGCTAGTGAGCGACCATTCGCCAGACGCGGGCGCGGGCCGGGAGCCCGATCCGGAGCGGATCGCCACGCCACAGGAGTTCGGCCGCGAGCTGACCTTACTTCGCCAGCGCGCGGGCCTGACCGTCCGGCAGGTCGCGAGGGCCGCCGGGCTGCCGGCCAGCACGGCGGGCGACTACTTCTCCGGCCGGCACCTGCCCGCGCCCGGTCAGGGCTACGGATCCGAGTCGATGAGCAAGATCCTGGCCGCCTGCGGCGAGTCCGATCCCGCCCGGCTCGGGCAGTGGATGAGCGCGCTGGGGCGGGCCAGGCGCCCGGCCGGCCGGCGATCCGCCGGCAAGCACATGGCCAGCGGCGATGCACCCTACCGCGGGCTGGCCAGCTTCGGGCCGCAGGACGCGCCGTGGTTCTTCGGGCGCGAGGACGTCACGCAGCGGCTGGTCGAGCTGGCCACCGGCTGGGGCATCGGCGCGGGCGTCGGGCTGCCGCTGATCGTGGTCGGGCCATCGGGTTCCGGCAAGTCGTCCCTGCTGCGGGCCGGCCTGATGCCGCGGCTCGGCGGGCCAGTGACGCTGGTCGTGCCGATGGCGACCCCGGCGGCCGATCTCGGCGCGCAGCTGCCGGCCGAGCCCCGGTACGTGATCGTGGACCAGTTCGAGGCGGTCTTCACCCGGTGCCAGGACGAGGACCAGCGGCGGGAGTTCATCACCGCGGTCTGCGAGCTCGCGCTCAAGGCCACGGTGGTGCTGGCGCTGCGGGCCGACTTCTACGATCAGGCCCTGCGCTATCCCGGGCTGGCCACCGCGCTGCAGTCCCGGCAGGTCGTCCTCGGGCCGATGACCGCCGAGCAGGTCCGGCAGGTGATCGTGGAGCCGGCCCGGCGGGCGGGTCTGGAGGTGGAGGACGGGCTGGTCGAGTTGCTGCTGCGGGACCTCGCGCCCAAGGCACCCGGCGCGCAGGGGGCGCACGAGCCCGGCGCGCTCCCCCTGCTCTCGCACGCCCTGCTCAGCACCTGGGAGCTCAGCAGCACCAACGCGATCACGGTGGCGGACTACCAGGCCAGCGGCGGGATCTCCGACGCGATCACCCGGACGGCCGAGCGCGTCTTCGCCGGGCTTTCCCGCAGCCACCAGGAGATGGCGCGGCGGCTGTTCCTGCGCCTGGTGCACGTGGCCGACGACGCGCCGCCGACCCGCAGCGTGGTCCAGCTGGCCGAACTGGACCGCTGGAGCGCGAGCGCCGTCGACCTGCTCGGCCGGTTCGTCGACGAGCGCCTGATCACCGTGGACGCGGACCACGCGCAGATCGCGCACGACGCGCTGCTGACCGCCTGGCCGCGGCTGCGGGCCTGGATCGACGCCGGGCAGGACGACCTGCGGACCGGGCGGCGGATCACCGAGGCGGCCCGGATCTGGGAGGAGACGGGGCGGGACAGTTCGGCCCTGCCGCGCGGGCTGCAGCTGGCGATCGCCACCGACTGGGCCGGGCACCGGGACAACCGCGCCTCGTTGAGCCCGCTGGCCACCGAGTTCGTCGCCGCCGCGGTGACCGAGGAACAGGCCCGCGAGCGCGCGGAGCGGAACCGCACCCGCCGGCTGAAGCGGCTGGTCGGCGCGCTGACCGTGCTGGTGGTCGCGGTGTTCGGGCTGGCCGGCTACTCCTACCAGCAGCGGATGCAGGCCGCCACCGCGCGCAATGACGCCGAATCCCGCGAGGTGGCCGTGGAGGCCGGGCAGGTGCGCGGCCAGGACACTCCGCTGGCCGCGCAGCTGAGCCTGGCCGCCTACGGCATCGCCCGTACCCCGGAGGCGCTGGCCAGCGTGCTCGAGTCGTCGGGCACGCCGTTGGCCGCCAGGCTGGCCGACTCGCCGGACGTGGTCGAGTCGGTCAGCCTGAATCCCCGCCACGGCCTGCTGGCGGTCGCCGCCGAGGACGGGACGCTGCGGCTGTGGAACGTGGCCCGTCCCGGGCACCCCTTGCCGCTGGGCGGGCCGCTGCTCGGCGGGGTCCCTGGGGCCTTGGGGTCCAGCCCGCTGTACACCACGGCGATCAGCCCGTCCGGGACCGTGCTGGCCGCGGCCGGGGCCGGCCGGCAGATCTCGCTGTGGTCGGTGGCCGACCCGGCCCGGCCGGTGCCGATGGGCAAGCCGCTGAGCGGCCCGGCCGGCACCGTGTACTCGGTGGCGTTCAGCCCTTCCGGTCATCTGCTGGCGGCAGGCAGCGCGGACAACACCGTCCGGCTGTGGAACGTGGCCAACCCGCTGGCGCCGGTGCCGCTGGCCACGCTGCGCGGCCCGGCCGGGTACGTGGAGTCGGTCGCGTTCAGCCCGTCCGGGCATCTGCTGGCGGCTGGCAGCGCGGACAAGACGGTGCGGCTGTGGTCGGTGGCTGACCCGGCCCGGCCCCGGTTGCTGGGCAGGCCGCTGACCGGGCCGGGGAACATCGTGATGTCGGTCGCGTTCGGCCCGGCAGGGCAGGTGCTGGCGGCCGGCAGCCGGGATGGCAAGGTCTGGCTGTGGAACGTCGCCTCGCCCCGGCGCCCGGTGCCGCAGGGTTTCCTCAGCGGCGCGTCCGACTGGGTGAACTCGGTCGCGTTCAGCCCTTCGGGGAGCATGCTGGCCGCGGGCACCAGCGACAACCGCGTCTACGTCTGGGACATGGCCACCAGGTCGCTGACCGCGCAGCTGCCGCATGAGGACCCGGTCACCTCGCTGGCCTGGGACGGGCGGTCCGAGCTCGCCACGGGTGACGGGGACGGCACCGTGTCGATGTGGTCGCTGCCCTCGCCGGTGCTGATGGCCGGCGCCCCGGTGAACAGCGTGGCGTTCAGCCCGGCCGGGAACGTGCTCGCGGTGGGCAGCCAGACCTTGCAGCTGTGGAATCCGGTCAGCCGGCGGCCGCTGGCCGCCGTCCCGGCGCCCGGCGGCACGTTCGTGAACGCGGTGGCGTTCGCCCGGTCGGGCCGGGTGCTGGCAGCCGGCTACGGGAACGGCACGTTCCAGCTGCGGAACCAGTCCGGCGCGGCGCTCGGGCCGCCGGTCCGGGCGTCGGCCACCGGCATGGTCGAGTACGTCGCGTTCAGCCCGTCCGGCCAGCTGCTGGCCACCGGCGGGGATGACGGGACGGTGCGGCTGTGGTCGGTCGCCGATCCCTCCCGCCCTCGCCTGCTCGGCGTGGCGCGCGATTCGGTCACCTACGTGTTCTCGGTGGCGTTCAGCCCGTCCGGCCGGGTGCTGGCCGCGGCGAGCGCCGACGACAAGACCCGGCTGTGGTCGGTCGCCGACCCGGCCCGGCCCCGCCTGCTGGGCGCGCCGCTGGCCGGGCCGGCCAGCTACGCGATCTCGGTGGCGTTCAGCCCGTCCGGGCAGTTGCTCGCGGTCGGCAGCGCGGACAAGACGGTGCGGCTGTGGTCGGTCGCCGATCCGGCGCGGCCTCATCCGCAGGGCGCGCCGCTGGCCGGGCCGACCAGTTACGTCTACTCGGTAGCGTTCAGCCCGTCCGGGACCACGCTGGCCGCCGGGGTGACCGACGGGACGGTCTGGCTGTGGAATCTCGCCGTACCCGCGCATCCGTCCTTGCTGGCGACCATCAATGGGCCGAACGGGCATGTGTACTCGGTCGCCTTCTCTCCGTCTGGCCGCGAGGTGGCCGCGGGGAGCGCGGATGGCACCGTCCGGCTGTGGGATACCAGCGCGGCGGCGGCGGTCGCGGCCGTGTGCGCCAACGCGGGCCAGCCGCTCACCCGGCTGGAGTGGGCGAACTACGCCCCGGGAGTTGCCTACCGGGCTCCGTGCCCGTAGTCGCACGGCTTGGCGTCTGCTGTGCTGGCTTGTCCGGCTGGCCTGCCCGGCTGGCTTGTCCGAGGCTGTCCGGGGTTTGCCGGACTCGTCTCTGAACTGGCATCAAGCCGGTAAGTTCTTGGCATCCTGGCGGCTGGCTGGCTGGGAGGGGGGCCAGCCAGCCAGCTGGCCTGGTGCTACGTCGTGCTCTGAGGGCTCTGGGGGCTCTCGGCGCTCTGCGTGTCCTGGGTGCCCCGCCTGCTCTGGGTGTTCTGGACTCGGGCGAAGTCCAGGGCCTCGCGGGCCAGCGGCACCCAGGGCAGCGCGGAGCCGGGATCCAGGCTGAACCATTCCTTCATCGGCGTGCCCTTATTGGCGTCGAACCGCTCGCCGTGGCCGCCCGCGACGAGATCGTCCACGCGCTGCCTGGGTAGCTTGACCACCAGCTGGCCGCGGACGAACATCGCGAAGATCTTCCTGCGGTAGCGCAGCGCGCCCCGGCCGAACCCGCTGCCGCCCGCGGGCGGCGTCACCCCTTCCGCCCCTTCCGCCCCGTCCGCGCCGGTGAACTCGTCGACCAGGTCCTCGTAGCGTTCCTGCGGCGTCATGGCCCTAGCCTGGCATGTGGCGCGGCAGGCGGCTCACTTCACCTCGCTGGCGTAGACGACGATGTTGCTCAGGTAGTGGCCGGTGGCGGGGTCGAAGGCGCCGCCGCAGGTGATGAGGCGCAGCTCCGCGTCGGGCGTGGGACCATACACCGTCTGCGTCGGGAAGTGGTCCTTCAGGTACGTCTGGACCGACGTGACGCGGAACTCCGCCGTGGTCCCGTCGGCTCGCTTGATGTAGACGTCGTCTCCCGCGCGCAGCTCGGACAGCCGGTAGAACACCCCTGGACCGGTCAGCGAGTCGATGTGGCCCACGATGATGGCCGATCCGATGGCCCCAGGGCGCGGGCTTCCCGTGTACCAGCCCGCGACGGAGGTGGAGGACGGCACCTGGAGCGCACCGTCGGTTTGCAGGCCCAGCGTGATCAGCTGGGTCTGCACGCCGATCAGCGGAATGGTCAGCGAGACCGGGCTGGGGACCGGCCCCGGCCGCGCCGACGGCGGCGGGGCGACGATCGGGCCGGTGGGCGCGGGCAGCGCCGCCACGCCGGCCGCGGCGGGCCGCATGGCCGGAGTCGAGTGCCGTGTCAGCAGCAGGCCCGCCGTGCCGGCCGCGATCACGGCCAGGCCGGCCGCGAAGACGATCGCGGCCGGCCTGCGGGTCGGCATTCTCAGATCCCGGTATTCAGCTGACGGCGCTGCCCGTAACGGCGCAGCCCGAGCCCGCCAGCCAGGGTGGCCAGCGCACCCGCTCCGATGAGCGCCAGCCACGGCACCGGCGATCCCGGGCCGTGCCCAGCGGTCCCGCCGAATCCGGTCGTGACCCCGCCCACCGGCGGCTGGCCCGCTCCGGCGGCGTCGACCAGGCTGACCATCTCCAGGCCGTTAGCCCCGTCGAGGACCACCAGCGTGTGCACCGTGCCCGCGGCGACCGGGACGACCTCCTTGGCGGTCGAACCGGACCCGATCGCGGCCATGGTCCAGGTGCCAGGCGGGATCGCCTGATAGGACGACACGGAGGCGAACGTGGCCTTGGGCACAATGGTCTGCCCGCCGCACGTCACCTTGACCGTCTGCTGCTTCAGCGAGGCCTGGATCACCCGGACCAGGCCCTTGCCCGACGGTGTGGTCAACTGATCGTCCATCACCTGCAGCCGGAGGCCCGCCTTGGGCCCCATGCCCGCCACCGTGTATGCATGACCGGCCTTGATCGTCACGCTGGTGGACAGGACCGCCGGGCTCGACGCGGGGGCGCCGGCCGAGCGCATGGCCACGCTGTAATCACCGGCGGTGACGGCCTCGTAGGGCGAGACCGTTCCGTAGGCGACGTGGTGCAGGACGATCTGCGCGTTGGAATTGCCAAACGAATAGAGGTATACGTCGACGGCGGGCGTGTTCGGGGACAGGTGGGCTAGCCTGATCCAGCCGGTACCCGTGGTGGCCGAGGACGCCGAGGCAGTCGCCGCCGCGGGAATGCCGAGCAGCAGGGCCGAGGCGGCCAGGAGCATGATGATTCGTCTCGTTATTCTGGGAAACCTCACTTTGATCCCTCCCCAAGCTGTTGAATCTCTATGAGCCGCTGAATCTACGAGCCTCCGAGTCCCATGGGACCGGGGGCGTCGTACCGTACAGTTACCACGGATTGCCCGTTCGCGGTCTTCGTTACGCGAGCCACCGCGGGGGCAAACTGGCTCTGCTGGGCATTCAGGAACGTGACCATCGCCGACAGGCCTGCCGGGGCGGCGGCGCCGAGTTCAGCGCCGCGCAGCGGCACGTCAGAATCGACGCCAGGCGACGGGTCATCGAACGCTACCAGGTGCAGTGGCAGTTGGTGAGCAAGTGCCGAAAGCGTTACCAGCAGGCGCGGATCAACCTGCCCGGCCAGAAGCGCCTGGCGCGCGGACGCGGAGGCCTGGACGCGCGTGTTGGTGAGCAGCTGCTCGCCCGCCGCGACGCGGTTCTTCCGGTCCGTCGCGAGCTGGGATTCGAAGGCCGCGCTGCCGTCCGGCGCGACGTAGCGGACGTCGACGCGCTCCGCGCCCGAGCCGAAGCTGGCGATTACCAGCGGCGCGTAGACGCTGGCCAGGCGGGTGCCGAACTGGCTCCGGATCACCGGCGTCGCGACCACCAGGAGCGAGCCGAGCGGGTCGGGGGCCGACGGCTGCAGTTCCATCAGCTGACCCGCGGGGAAGCCGCTGTTCTGCAGCTCGTTGCACATCTCCGGGTCGCACGACACCACCACGCTCGGTGCTACCTGAGCGGCGATCCACGCCGCGGCCTGATGACGGTCAGCCGCCGCCGCCTGCAGCGCGTCAGAGCTCTGCCCGTGATCAGCGAGCCGGGACGCCGGCGGCGCCTGGTCACGCTGGGTAAAAGCCAGTGTGACGCCGGCTCCGAGCGCCATGGCCACCAGAGCGCTGAGCAGGAGCACCAGACGCTGCCGGCCTGCCTGGCGCCGGTGGTGTCTTCCCACCCACAGGCGCACCGTATTGGCTATCACCGTGGGCCATGACGGATCTACTTGGCGAGCAGGCTCTGCCGTGGTGCGTCGCTCAAGCTCCTGGCCCATCTCCGCTCCCCCACAGCCCCGCAGCGGGTGGACGAGGCTGGCTACCAAAGCTGTTCGATCATACGCTGTACTCCGATATCAGCCAATACAATCACTTCTTAATCTCTAACCCCGGAACTTCGTGATCATCATCATGTATGACCACGGCGAGCTTCTCTGCCTCATATATGACGGAACTGTCACGTCTGGCGGCGATCCCGGCGATGCTCGATTACGACCGCGAGGCCGCGTCCTACGACGTCACCAGGGGTGGTGACGCGCGGGCGAGCGCGGCCGCCGAGGCGATCGAGAGCCTGCTCCCCCCGGCCGCGGACCGGCCCCGGCCGGATCCGGTCTACCAGCTGGTCGCGCTGCGCAAGGCCCGCTGAGCACCCCCGCCCCGCTGGTCACGCTGCGCTAGGCCCGCCAAGCGGGCTGTGAGCTAGGCGAAGCAGCGGAATCGCAAGTGAACCAGCAGGATGGAGCTAGGCGAAGTAGCGGGATGAGGCATCTTCCTGGGCCAGGCGGTGCAGGGCGATGAGGATGCGCTCGTGCAAGACCATGCCGACTACGGCGGACTCAGCGAGAGCGACGCGGGTGCTGCCGGGAACCTCGGGGCTGCCGGGAACCTCGGGGCTGCCGGGGGTTGGCCCGTGCTGGTTCCCGGGAAGAAGGCTGGTGACCTCGGCGGCGGCCAGGGTGGCCATCGCCTCGGCGTAGGCGCGCAGGCCAGGTCCGGTCGGGGCCGACCTCGCGCGGCGCAACGCAGCCAGGGTCGCGACCAGCAGGGTGCGGGCGGGCGCGCTCGACGCGACGGTCCAGCCCAGGGCGGCGATCAGCGCATCGGCTTCGCGGCTAGCCACCTGCCAGTCCTGGTCGGGCTCGGCCGGGCGGGCAGGGTGCGGGCCGAGCTGATACTGGACCGCCCCCAGCATGGCATGCACGCTCGCGGACTCGTCGTCGACGACCGCCAGGATCGTCCCGATCGCCGCCACCGGGACCTCGCCGATCTCCAGCAGGGCGCGGATCAGCCGGAGGCGGCGCAGGTGCGCCTCGCCGTATTCGGCGCGGGTGGCTGAGGTCGCGGTTCCCGGTGGCAGCAGGCCCTCGCGCAGGTAGTACTTGATCGTCGCGACCGGGACGCCGCTGCTGCGGCTGAGTTCGGCCATTAGCATCGGCCTGGTCACCTCCGCTCCTGTCCGCACGGAAATCGCTTGAATTGGATAGTACAACTATCTAAGATGATGTTATTAGAGAGTACAGCTATCTAATAGTAGGAGGAGCGATGGACCTGCCCTGGAGCGCGGCCGGAAAGCCGACCGCGGGCCGCGATGCAGGCGGCACGGGAAGCGACGGCACGGGAAGCGACGGCACGGGAGGCTATGTCATGGCGTCGAAGTTCGAGCTGACCTCGGGGTGGCGCTCTCCCGCCTTCATGGCTCAGTCCGTCCGGGCCTGGCGTCAGGCACGAAGGTCACCGGGGGTCCTGGGCGTGACGCTGCGCGCCCAGCCGCTGCGCAGCACCTACTGGACCTTGTCCGCCTGGACCGACGAGGCCGCGCTCTACGCGTTCGCCCGCGCCGAACCGCACCGCACGATCATGAAGCGGGTCCGGCCGTGGGCCAAGACCGCGACGTTCCGCTTCTGGACGGCGGACCCCGGCCAGCTCACGCCGGACCGGCTCTGGGCCGAGGCGGAACGCCGGATCAGCGCTCCTGAGGACTGAGCCGCCGGGCGGCCCCGTCGGGCAGGACCTCGTCACGGAGCGCGGTCCACTGGAGGGAATGCCGGATGCCCTCGGTGAGGTCGTGCTGCGGCCGCCAGCCCAGCAGGCGCCCGGCGCGGTCGATGCGGGTGTAGGCGCCGGCCACGTCACCAGGCCGCCGGGCTGCCTCGCGCGCCTCGACGGGGCGGCCGGCCACCCGGTTGAACGCGGCGAGAAGTTCCCGGACCGTGGTGCCCGTACCGCTTCCCACGTTGATGACCGTCACCGGTCCGGGCAGGGCGTCGAACCGGGTAAGCGCGGCCACGTGCGCCGCGGCGAGGTCCCAGACGTGGATGTAATCCCTGAGGCCCGAACCGTCCCGGGTCGGCCAGTCAGTCCCGGTGATCAGGAACGGGACGCCTTCCGCCTGCGCCTGGATCATCTTGCCCAGGGCGTGCGTCGGCTGCCGCAACTGCAGCCCGGTCCGCATCTTGGGGTCCGCGCCGACGGGATTGAAGTACCGCAGGGACAGCACGCGGATGGGCTGAGAGGCGGCGATGTCGGCGAACATGGCCTCGCACACCGCCTTGGTCCGCGCGTACGGGCTCTGCGGGTCGATGGCCGAGTCCTCGTCGACGCTGAGGTCTCCGCTGACGCGGTAGATGGCGGCCGAGGAGCTGAAGATCATCCGCCCGCAGCCGTTGCGCAGCAGGTGCGCGACGAATTCCAGGCTCTTGGCGACGTTCGCCCGGTAGTACCCGACCGGGTCGGCGACGGAGTCCGGGACCACGATCAGGGCCGCGCCGTGGATGACCGCGTCGATGTCGGGGTGTTCGGCGAAGATGCGATCGACCAGCGGCCCGTCGGCGACGTCGCCCTCGTAGAACGCGCGGCCCGCTGCGAACTCACGCCTGCCGGTCACCAGGGAGTCCAGGATCACCGGGCTGATCCCCGCGTCGGAGCAGGCCGACGCGATCGTGCTGCCGATATACCCGGCACCCCCGGCGATCAGTACCTTCACCGCCGCTAGCGTACCCGGGCGGGGCTAGTCCGGCGGCCGGATTCTCCCGACGAGTAACTAAGCGCGGCAGCCATGACCCGCTCACCTCCGAGCCTGGTTTTACCTGGCATTCCATCCCAGTCCGGCATGGCACGGTTTTCCCGGTAAGCCTTTTATCCACGACTTGACATCGCGAGATCAACAGGAAGGCGGATAATAGGCTCTATACATGGGCGGCCATGGCCATAACGCCGGGGCCGTGGAGGGTGAACATGCAACTCCGACTGCTAAATGTGGCAGTGGACGGCGGGGACCTGCGAGTGCTCCTGTGGGGTACGGGCAAACGCGTGGCGGTCGCCGTACACGGAATTACGGCTTCGGCTATGTCGTGGCAGGCTGTTGCCCGCCATATGCCGCCTGACTGGACGCTCGCAGCTCCTGACCTGCGCGGACGCGGTCACAGCCGCGACCTGCCGGGCCCTTATGGCCTGGACAGGCACGCCCGGGATGTGGTGGCGGTGCTGCGCCATTTCGGAGGACGGCCGGTGCTCGCCGGTCATTCGATGGGCGCGTATATCGCGCTGCTGGCCCGCGACGCGCGCCCGGAACTGGTGCGCCGGCTGGTGCTGGTCGACGGCGGGATGCCGATGCCGGTACCGGACGGCGCCGACCTGGACGCCATGCTGGACGCTTCCCTGGGCCCGGCGATAGCCCGGCTGGGGCAGACCTTCCCCAGCACCGAGGCGTACCTGGAATTCTGGCGGGCGCACCCGGCGCTGGCCGGCCACTGGACCGCCGACGTCGAGGCGTACGTCCGGTACGACCTGATCGGCGAACCAGGGCAGCTGCGATCGCGCGCCGTCGGGGACGCGGTCCGTGCCGACGGGCGTGACATGCTGGCGGGGAAGCCGTTCGCGGACGCGCTGCAGCGGCTGACCAAGCCGACGCCGCTGCTGACCGCGCCGGCCGGGATGTTCGGCGAGCCGCCGCCGCTGATCCCGCACGAGGTCGTCACCGAGTGGGCCGAACGCGTCCCGGCGCTGCGGCCGCAGACCGTGCCGGGGATGAACCACTACACGATCATGTTCGACAAGGAGGGTGCGGCCGCCGTGTCGCAGGCGATCCGGGCGGCGGCCCTGTAAGCAGGCACAGCAGGTACCGGGCGCTTCGTGACATGAGGCACCATGGGAGCGTGACCCAGCTGACCGAAGGGCGGACCACCGGATCGTTCGGGACCCTGGTCGATGTGATCGCTTCCGGCCGCGTGCTCATCCTGAGCGGCGCCGGGCTGTCCACCGAGTCGGGCATCCCGGACTACCGCGGTCCGACCGGCCTAGCCCGCCGGGCTACCCCCATGACCTACCAGGCCTTCACCGGCAGCGCGGCCGCCCGGCGCCGGTACTGGGCGCGCAGTTACCTGGGCTGGCGGCATATCGCACGGGCGGTCCCGAACGACGGCCACCGTGCAGTCGCCGAGCTCAGCCGCCGCGGGCTGCTGACCGGGATCATCACTCAGAACGTGGACGGCCTGCACCAGGCGGCGGGCGCCTGCACGGTGACCGAACTGCACGGCAGCCTGCACCGGGTCATCTGCTTGTCATGCGGGCGGCGGACGTCGCGCACCGAGCTGGACCGGCGGCTCGAGGCGGCCAACCCGGGCTGGGATACGGAGCCGGCCGCTGCGGTCAATCCGGACGGGGACGCCGTCTTGGACGAGGAGGCGGCCGGGTCTTTCCAGGTCGTGGATTGTTCCGCATGTCACGGCGTGCTCAAGCCCGACGTGGTGTTCTTCGGCGAGAACGTGCCCCGGCCGCGGGCCGACGCCTGCTACGCGATGGTCGAACGATCCAGAGCCCTGGTCGTCCTGGGGTCGTCGCTCACCGTGATGTCCGGGTTGCGGTACGTCAGGCACGCGGCCGGGCTGCAGCGCCCGATCGTGATCGTCAACCAGGGCGCTACCCGCGGCGACGCCCACGCCACCGCGACCCTCGATGCTCCGCTGGGCCGGACCCTGATCAAACTGGTGGACAGCCTCGGGGAGCGGGAATGACCGACGATTTCGACGTGGTGACCGGAGCGTTCAGCTACTCCGGCGCGGCCATCGCGAGCGAGCTGCAGGCGGCGGGCCGCCGGGTGCGCACCCTCACCGGCCATCCCGGCCGAGCCCCGGTGGGCACCGCCATCGAGGTCAGGCCGCTGGACTTCGCCGATCCCGGCGCGCTGACCGAGTCGCTGCGCGGCGCCCGGACGCTGTACAACACCTACTGGGTGCGGTTCGCGCACGGGAAGGTCGACCATCCGGTGGCGGTGTCCCGGTCGCGCGTGCTGTTCCAGGCCGCCGCCGAGGCAGGGGTGCGGCGGATCGTGCACGTGTCGATCACCAACCCGAGCGCCGACTCGCCTTACCCGTATTTCCGGGGTAAGGCGGCGGTGGAGCAGGCGCTGGGCGATCTCGGCATCTCGCACGCCGTGCTGCGGCCGGGCATCTTGTTCGGCGGCAGCGGCGTGCTGATCAACAACATCGCCTGGCTGCTGCGCCACCTGCCGGTGTTCGCCGTCGGCGGCACCGGAGAGTACCGTATCCGCCCGATCCACGTCGATGACCTGGCCCGGCTGGCCGTGCGGGCCGGGGCGTCCGCGACGACCGAGGTGATCGACGCGGTAGGACCCGAACGGCCTACGTTCCTCGAGCTGGTGCACGCCATCAGGAACCTGGTCGGAAGCCGCAGTCAGGTCATCCGCGTGCCCGGTGCGCTCATCCCGGCAGCCGCCCGGCTGCTCGGCCTGGCGCTGCGCGACACCCTGCTCACGGCGGAGGAATACCGCACGATGGCGGATGGCCTGGCCGATACCGAAGGTCCCGCCACCGGCGACACCTCGCTGACCCAGTGGATGGCCGACCACAAAGACACCCTGGGCCGCGTCTACGCCAACGAGCTCACCCGTCACTTCCGCTAACCTCCCCCAGCGACCTGAGGTTCCCTCTCGGAGTCAAATGAATGCGGCAACGTACCCAGAAGTTTCGGACTGGACACCCAGAAGTTTCGGTAGGGTGCCGCAACCATTGAATTCCGCAGCCTTCACCCGGGGACCGGTATGGGGTAAATGTCCGGTTTCAGGACGTGCAGTAGCAGCGGGCATGGGTGGCGGGGCTAGGCGAGAGCGCGGGGATGGCGGGGCTAGGCGAGAGCGCGGGGATGGCGGGGCTAGGCGAGAGCGCGGGGGTGAGAGGAGGCGTAGACCTCGCGCAGCCGGTCTACCGTGATCAGGGTGTAGACCTGGGTGGTGGTGACCGAGGCGTGGCCGAGCAGTTCCTGGACGACCCTGATGTCGGCGCCGCCGTCCAGCATGTGCGTGGCGAACGAGTGCCGCAGCGTGTGCGGTGACACGTCGCACTCCGGGCCCAGGCCGGCCCGGCCGGCGGCGGCATGCAGTATGCCCCAGGCACCCTGCCTGGTGAGGCGGCCACCGCGGGCGTTGAGGAACACCGCCGGGCTGGCGGTCGCGCGGCGGGACGCCGCGGCGAGCCCGGGCCTGGCGCGGACCAGGTATGCCTCAAGCGCCCGCACGGCGTAGCTGCCCACCGGGACCACCCGGTGCTTGCCGCCCTTGCCGGCCAGCCGCACCGCCGGGTCAGCGCCCAGTTCGAGCTCGTCGAGGTCGAGCCCGGTCGCCTCGGAGATCCGCGCCCCGGTCCCGTAGAGGAACTCGAGCAGCGCCCGGTCCCGCAGCAGCCTGGGGTCCGCGGACAGGTCATCGGGACCCGGTCCGGCCGCGTCGAGCAGGCGTTCCACCTCCGCCAGGGTGATCGCCCTGGGCAGCCGCCTGGGCGGTGACGGCGGCGTGACCTCGCGAGCCGGGTCGGTATCGGCGAGGCCCTGGGCGGCCGCGAACGCGTGCAGGCCGCGGACCGCGATCACGGCCCGGGCCGCCGAGCTGACCGCCAGCGCGCCGTGCCCGGCGTCGCCCTCCCGTAGCGAGGCGAGGAACTCGGCCACGTCGGCCGGCGTGATGTCACCCAGCCGGGTCTTGCCGCGGCTGGCCAGCACGGCCGAGTACCGGCACAGGTCCCGCCGGTAGGACTCCACCGTGCTGGCCGCCAGCCCGCGCTCCACGACCAGGTGCTGCAGGTAGTCGCGGAGCGCGTCAGTCAGCGGCTGGCTCAGCTGAGGACCTGGCTGATGGGCGTGTAGGGCAGCGAGTGTGCCTCCGCGACCGGCTCGCAGGTCAGCTGGCCGGCGTGGGTGGACAGGCCCAGGGCCAGGGACGCATCCGCGCGGAGCGCGTCGCGCCAGCCGCGGTTGGCGATCTCGACCGCGTAGGGAAGCGTGACGTTGGTCAGCGCATAGGTGGAGGTGTGCGGGACGGCGCCCGGCATGTTCGCCACGCAGTAGAACAGCGTGTCGTGCACCCGGTAGGTGGGGTCGGCGTGCGTGGTGGGCCGCGATCCTTCGAAGCAGCCGCCCTGATCGATGGAGATGTCGACGAGGACCGCGCCCGGCTTCATCCGGGATACGAGCTCGTCGCTGACCAGCCGGGGCGCCTTGGCCCCCGGCACCAGGACCGCGCCGATCACCAGGTCCGCGTCGATGCACGCGCGCTCGATCTCATAGGCGTTGGACGCTACCGTCTGGCAGTGCCCCTGGTAGATCGCGTCCGCCTGGCGGAGCCTGGCGACGTTCCGGTCGACCAGCAGCACCTCGGCCTGCATGCCGAGCGCGATCGCGGCCGCGTTCATGCCGGACACCCCGGCGCCGAGCACGACCACCTTGGCCGCGTACACGCCCGACACCCCGCCCATCAGCACCCCGCGCCCGCCGCCGTCGCGCTGCAGGTGGTGCGCGCCGACCTGCGGCGCCATCCGGCCCGCGACCTCGGACATCGGGGCGAGCAGCGGGAGCGACCCGTCGGGCAGCTGGACGGTCTCGTAGGCGATCGAGGTGATGCCGGAGCTGAGCAGCGCGTCGGTGCAGGCCTTGGACGCGGCCAGGTGCAGGTAGGTGAACAGGACCTGGCCGGAGCGCATCCGGTGGTACTCCTGTTCGATAGGCTCCTTGACCTTGAGGATCAGGTCCCCCTCGGCCCACACGTCGTCCGCGGCCGGCAGGATCTTCGCGCCGGCCGTGACGAAGTCCTCGTCCGGGATGGACGAGCCCGCCCCCGCCGACGCCTCGATGACCACCTGATGGCCGCCGCGGACCAGTTCATGCACCCCGGCGGGCGTGATCGCCACCCGGTACTCGTGGTTCTTGACTTCCCGGGGAATTCCAACCTTCATGGTGGTCCTTTCCTCCACTGAGAGCGTCATTGCTCTTCAGGAGCGTCGGCCGGGCGGAGCCGGTCAAACCCCTCTGACCTGGCAGCATAACCCGCCATGACCGCCAGCGCCGCGACCCCGTTGTGCAGGTCGCCGGCGAAGACCTTGCGCACCGCCTCGTCCAGCGGCAGCCAGGCCGACACGAGCTGGGTCTCTTCATCTTCCGGCACGAAGTCGCGTTCGGCCTCCGGGACGAACTCCAGGTCACGGGCCAGGAAGATGCGCAGGCGCTCGGTGCTGAAGCCGGGCGAGGAATAGTAGTCGACCAGTACCCGCCAGTCCCGCGCCCGGTAGCCGGCCTCCTCGAGCAGCTCCCGCCGCGCCGTGGCCCAGGGCGGCTCCCCGGATACGTCGCGCAGGCCGGCCGGGATCTCCCAGAGCAGCCGGCCCACCGGATGACGGTACTGCCGGATCACAAGCACCTGGCCGGCGTCGTCGAGGGCGAGCACGGCCACCGCACCGGGATGTATCACCACCTCTCGTTCGGCCACATTATTGTCCGGCATGCGGACCTTATCGGTCCGCACAGTGACCAGCCGACCGCGGAGCAGCTCGGCCGAGGAAATCACGGGCCAGTGCGCGGGCTCGTCTTTCATGGTCACGCGCTGGCCGCGGCGCGGGCGCCCGCGCTGGCCGCCTTGGAGCGGGCCAGCGCCGCCGCGATCAGGCCGCTGAACAGCGGGTGCGGCCGGGTCGGGCGGGACAGGAACTCCGGGTGGGCCTGGGTGCCGACGAAGAACGGATGGTCGCTGAGCTCGGCGAACTCCACCAGGTGCCGGTCCGGCGAGAGCCCGGAGAAGATCAGGCCCGCTTGCTCGAGCACCGTCCGGTACGCGTTGTTGACCTCGTACCTGTGCCGGTGCCGCTCCTCGACCAGGGTGCTGCCGTACATGTCCTCCACCCGGGTGCCCGGCTGCAGCGCGGCCGGGTACAGGCCCAGGCGCATGGTGCCGCCCATGTCCCGCTCCCCCGCCACCACGTCTTCCTGGTCGGCCATGGTGGCGATCACGGGGTACGGGGTATCGGGGTTGAACTCGGCGCTGTCCGCCTCGGCCAGCCCGGCCAGGTCCCGGGCCACCTCGATGACCATGCACTGCAGGCCCAGGCACAGACCCAGGATCGGGATGCCGCGCTCGCGCGCGTACCTGATCGCGCCGATCTTCCCCTCGATGCCGCGGACCCCGAACCCGCCCGGGATCAGCACCCCGTCCACGCCCTCGAGCTCGCTGGCCGCGCCGTCCGGGTCCTCGCAGGCGTCGCTGATCACCCAGCGGATGTTCACCTGCGCGTCGTTGGCGAAGCCGCCCGCCTTCAGCGCCTCGGCCGGTGACAGGTACGCGTCGGGCAGATCCACGTACTTGCCGACCAGGGCGATGGTGATGCTGTGAGCCGGCCGGTGCACCCGGCGGAGCAGGTCGTCCCACTCGCTCCAGTCCACGTCGCGGAAGGGCAGGCCGAGACGGCGCACCACGTAGGCGTCCAGGCCCTCGGCGTGCAGCACCTTGGGGATGTCGTAGATCGACGGCGCGTCGGGCGCGGAGACCACGGCCTCCTCGTCCACGTCGCACATCAGGCTGATCTTGCGTTTCAGGTTCGCGTTGATCGGCCGGTCCGAGCGGGCCACGATGGCATCCGGCTGGATGCCGATGCTGCGCAGCGCGGCCACCGAATGCTGAGTCGGCTTGGTCTTCAGCTCACCCGAGGGGCCGATGTAGGGCAGCAGGCTGACGTGCAGGAAGAAGCAGCGATCCCGGCCGATCTCGTGCCGGATCTGGCGGATGGCCTCCAGGAACGGCTGGGACTCGATGTCGCCCACGGTCCCGCCCACCTCGGTGATCACCACGTCGACGTCGTCGCCGCCCATGTTCAGGATGCGCGACTTTATCTCGTTGGTGATGTGCGGGATGACCTGCACGGTGTCACCGAGATAGGCACCACGGCGCTCGTTCGCGATCACCGTGGAGTAGATCTGGCCGGTGGTGACGTTCGCCTCGCCCTGCAGGTTGGTGTCCAGGAAGCGTTCGTAATGGCCGACGTCCAGGTCGGTTTCCGTGCCGTCGTCGGTCACGAACACCTCGCCATGCTGGAAGGGGTTCATGGTGCCCGGGTCGACGTTGAGATACGGGTCGAGCTTCTGCATCGTGACCCGCAGGCCCCGCAGTTTCAGCAGGCGGCCGAGGCTGGATGCGGTCAGTCCCTTGCCGAGACTGGAGGCCACGCCTCCGGTGACGAAGAGATGTCTGGTTTGCGCCGGCCGTGAATAAAGTGATGATGCGGCCACTATGAGGCTCCCGTGGTGTCCGGTACGGCGGTGTCCGATGGGGTGGTGTCCGATCGGCCATTGAAAAACTGCAGGTCCACGGGCCACCAGGATAACAGGCCGGCGGCGGCCGGCCCGGCATTTGCCTGTCTGCGGGCTACCGCGTCCGCCATGGCGACGTCTTCGGTGTGGTGCGCCTCGCCGAATCTGGCCAGCATGACGGCCGAGGTGACGGCGAGGAAGAAGCCTGCCCAGGCGACCACGGCCAGCCCGGGACGGGTCTGGTCGCCGAGGAAAACCACGCCGATGACGGCGGGCGGGATCGTCTCGGCCAGCACCACGGCCGCGGTCGCCACGGTCACGCTGCCGCCCTCGAGGGCGGTGGCGTAGAACATGAACGAGATGATGCCGGCCGCGGCGACCGCGTAGGCGGCCGGGTCGCGGGCGAGCTCCAGCGGCGAGAAACCGGTCAGCACCCGGGCCGCGATGCTGAGCACGCCGTATCCGAAGCCAGCGGTGAGGCCGAGTGCGGTGGTCCGGTAAGGCTCGTTGAGCTTGGCCGCGGCCAGGCCGATGATGGCCAGGCCCCCGATCGCCACGATGAGCGCGAGCTTGAACACCGCGCCCACCTGAGCGGCACCCTCCGCGCCCGCCGAGGAGCCGAGCAGGCCGACGCCGGCCACCACGCCGAAGACCGCTGCCCACTCCCGCCAGGACAGGGTCACGCCGATCACCCACGAGGCCACCACCGCGGTCACCGCCAGGTTCGACGCCACGAACGCCTGGACGGCGAAGAGCGGGAGCCGCTGCAAGGCGATCAGCTGCGCGACGAAACCGAGCGCGTCCAGGCAGATGCTGGCCACGAACCGCCACTGGTGCAGCAGCCGCACCACCAGGCCGGGATCGACGCCCCCGGAGGCATCCTCGGCCGGCTTGTTGCTGGCCGCACGCACCGCGATCGCCTGCATCACCGAGGCCACGCCGTATAGCACCGCCGCGACGATGGCCGCGATCAGGCTGACTAGCACCGCGCACCTCCCCCGGTCACTCCGCTAGTCGGCTGTCTTCTGAGGCAACCATGAGCAGACCTTCAGCATTCCACCTCAAGCTCAGCGCAGGGAGGCGGCCGGGCGCACCTCCCAGCCGGTCCAGAGCGGCCGGTACCCCATCCGGCTCCAGAACGGCGCCGACAGCGGGTTCACCTGCGCGTAGTGCAGCAGCGTGGTCTGGACACCGCGGGCGTCCAGGACGCCGTGAGCGTGCCTGACCAGGGCCGCGCCGACTCCGCCGCCGCGCTCGCCAGGCGAGACGAACATGGTCTGCAGGTAGACCGTCACGCCCGGCCGCGTCATGCCCGCGATCCAGCCCGAGTGCTCCGGCGGCTGGACGTGGACGAGGCCGACGGGCTGCCCGTCCCGTTCGGCCAGCCAGGCCCAGGCCGGCCGCCTGGCCAGCGCCGCCTGCGTCTCGGCGCGGACCAGTGCCTCGGTCGCCGGGCGGACGACGGCCGCGCCGAAGTGGGCGTCGTAGCGGATCACGCCCATCTCGAGTTCGGTCACGGCGTCGAGGTCCGCGGGTCCGGCTTCGCGGATGACCAGGCCCCGGCGGCCATGGTTGCCTTGGTGATCGTCGCCCGGGGGGCCGGCGGGGGAGCCGGCGGAGGCAGGCCCGGCGGACCGGGCCGCAATCACCGTCAGCGCCTGCATCCCGTGCCGCAGCAGCACGTTCACGCCGCTGACGTCGCGGGACGGCCAGCTGATCATCGCCGCAGTGTCCCCGGCGCACGTCTCGGGCAGGCCGGCCAGGTGGTCGCGCCACTGCCCGAGCAGGTCGTCCAGGGCCACAGACGTGTCCGGCTCACGCAGCCGGAGGATCAGCGAGAACCGGCTCGCAGTCCCCCAGGTCTGGCTCAGCGTGCCGGCCGGGACGTGCTCGTGGCGGCAGACCCCGAGGCCGGCCGGGCGGCCATTCGTCCCGCTGGCCACGAGAGGCGCGGCGCACCCTTCGGGCAGGTCGGCCCGGCCGGGCAGCATCCGGTCAAGGCCCTGCCAGCGCCGCCCCACCGCCCGGTTGATGTCGTCGATCGCATCCCGGACCACCCAGGGCATCTCGTCTCGCCTCCGTCATTCGCGACGCGGCGGCCGGTTCCCGGGTGCCCGCTACATCGCCCCGATCCCCCGTTTCGCCACGAACTATACCCCGCCGGTAAATGATGATTAAAGCGATTAATACGACTAGCGTTGCTGCTGGTGACCGGGCTAGTCGTGGGACCCAAATCAATATAGGCGGCCTTTTAGAGGGGCATATCGGCAAGAGCAAATGAGGGTCGTGACCATATTAGGCGGAAGCGATGTTACAGCGTGCCGCATATAACCGTAGCAATGTTACAGTGTGCCCCATCCGTCTTGGGGCCTGGAAGATTCGGGAGTTTCAGGGGACTTTTGGGGATCCAGAGGATTCGGTGGTACGGGGCTCGAAGGACTTTGGAGATCCAAGGAACTCGAGAGTCTCGAGAGTATGGGGAAATTCTGGGAGCCTCAGAGGCTCGAGGAACTGTAGTGCCAGCGGTAGCGGGCGTGGATCTGTTCCCACTGGTCGCGGGGATGCTGGCCTAGCGCGGTGATCAGTTCCACGGCGCCGGGCGGGCCTACGGCCAGGTGGCGAGCCGGGCGGCCGCTTTCGTTGCGGAACGCGTGGGTGATCACGGCGGGCCAGGGAGGTTCGGGGGCCGGGGTCGGGGGCCGGGGTCGGGGGCCGGGGTCGGGGGCCGGGTCAGACGCCGGCCGCGTGCATGCCGCGGAGCTCGGCCTTGAGCTCCCTGATCTCGTCGCGGAGCCGGGCCGCCACCTCGAACTGCAGCTCGGCGGCCGCGGCATGCATCTGCTCGGTGAGCTCGGTGATCAGGCCGACGAGTTCGCCGCGGGCGGCGCTGGCCTCCTTAGTGGGCTCGCCCGCCGGGGTGCGCTCGCCCGCCTGCGCGGCCATCGCGCGGGCGCGGGAGGACAAGCCCGGCACCGGCGCCTTGCCGCGGGACTGCTGCCGACCGCTTCCGCCGATCAGCAGCTGCTCGGTATCGGCGTCCTCGCGGACGATCTGGTCCAGGATGTCGGCGATCCTCTTGCGCAACGGCTGCGGGTTGATGCCGTGCGCCTCGTTGTAGGCGACCTGCTTCTCCCGACGCCGGTTGGTCTCGTCGATCGCCCGCTGCATGGACGGGGTGACCGTGTCGGCGTACATGTGCACCTGGCCGGACACGTTCCTGGCCGCGCGGCCGATGGTCTGGATCAGCGACGTGCCGGACCGCAGGAAGCCCTCCTTGTCCGCGTCCAGGATGGCCACCAGCGACACCTCGGGCAGGTCGAGGCCCTCCCGGAGCAGGTTGATGCCGACGAGCACGTCGTACTCGCCCACCCGCAGCTCACGCAGCAGCTCGATCCGGCGCAGCGTGTCGACCTCGCTGTGCAGGTACCTGGCCCGGACCCCGTTCTCGAGCAGGTAGTCGGTCAGGTCCTCGGCCATCCTCTTGGTCAGCGTCGTGACCAGCACCCGCTCGTCACGCTCGGCCCGCTGCCTGATCTCGTCCAGCAGGTCGTCGATCTGGCCCTTGGTCGGCTTGATGACCACCTCGGGGTCGACCAGCCCGGTCGGCCGGATCACCTGCTCGACCACGTCGCCGCCGACGCGCTGCAGCTCGTACGGGCCCGGGGTGGCCGACAGGTAGATGGTCTGCCCGATGCGGTCGAGGAATTCATCCCAGGTCAGCGGCCTGTTGTCGATGGCGCTCGGCAGCCGGAAGCCGTGCTCGACCAGGACCCGCTTGCGGGACACGTCCCCCTCGTACATGGCGCCGATCTGCGGCACGGTGACGTGCGACTCGTCGATGACCAGCAGGAAGTCTTCGGGGAAGTAGTCGAGCAGGGTGTTCGGCGGGGTGCCGGCCTCGCGGCCGTCGATGTGCCGCGAGTAGTTCTCGATGCCCGAGCAGCCGCCGACCTGCCGCAGCATCTCCACGTCGTAGGTGGTTCGCATGCGCAGCCGCTGGGCCTCGAGCAGCTTGCCGCCGCGCTCGAGCTCGCCGAGCCGCCCGGCCAGCTCGGCCTCGATGCCGTTGATGGCCCGCTCCATGCGCTCGGGCCCGGCCACGTAGTGCGAGGCCGGGAAGATGTACAGCTCGGCGTCCTCGCTCATCACCTCGCCGGTCAGCGGGTGCAGCGTCATCAGCCGCTCGATCTCGTCGCCGAACATCTCGATCCGGACCGCGAGCTCCTCGTACATCGGGATGATCTCGATGGTGTCGCCGCGGACCCGGAAGGTGCCCCGGGTAAAGGCCAGGTCGTTCCGCGTGTACTGCATGCCGACCAGCCTGCGCAGCAGGGTGTCCCGCTCGATGGTGTCGCCGAGCGCGACCTTGAGCATCCGGTCCACGTACTCCTGCGGCGTGCCCAGGCCGTAAATGCACGAAACAGAGGAAACGACGATGGTGTCCCGCCTGGTGAGCAGCGAATTGGTCGCCGAGTGCCTGAGCCGCTCCACCTCCTGGTTAATGGAGGAGTCCTTCTCGATGTAGGTGTCGGTCTGCGGAACGTACGCTTCCGGCTGGTAGTAGTCGTAATAGGAGACGAAGTACTCGACCGCGTTGTCGGGCAGCATCTCGCGCAGTTCGTTGGCGAACTGGGCGGCGAGCGTCTTATTCGGCAGCATCACGAGCACCGGCCGCTGCAGCCGTTCGGCGATCCAGGCGACCGTGGCGGTCTTGCCGGTTCCGGTCGCGCCGAGCAGCACGGTGTGCTCGTCCCCTGCCCGGACCCGCTTCTCGATCTCGGCGATCGCCGCCGGCTGATCCCCGGCCGGGACCATGTCGGTGACGACCCGGAACGGCGCGACCTTACGCTGCAAATCAGTAACCGGGCGCACGACGCCAACCTCCTCGACTTCCGAGGGTTCAACTCTAGGCCGGGGGTCCGACATTCCGCATACGTCAGCCCGCGGCTTGCGCCCCCGGGCCACGACGAGCAGGTGCGGCATCACTAGCGTGCGGGGATCGGTGAGGTGTGCGCGGACGGCGCGTTCAGCTCCGCGAGCTCCCGTTCGCCGGACAGGCCGGACGGCGGTAAACCCCAGCGCGTTCCTCCGTGGCCCCCCCGTTCGCCGTGACAGGTTAGGCCGCGGCCCGGCGTTCGAGGTCGGCCCAGACTTCGGCGACGCGGCGGTCCAGGTCGTCCAGGGAGCCGGAGTTGTCGACCACGATGTCGGCGACGGCCAGGCGCTGCTCCCGGCTGGCCTGGGCCGCCATCCGGGCCCGGGCCTGATCCGGCGGCATGCCGCGCAGGCCGACCAGCCGCTCGAGCTGCAGTTCCGGCGGCACGTCCACCACGATCACCACGTCGAAGCCGGCCCGGCCACGGCTCTCGGCCAGCAGAGGCACGTCGTGCACGACCACGGGGCCGGGCGGCTCGGCGGCCTGCACGGCGGCCCGTTCGGCCGCCTGCATCCACTCGCGGACCAAGGGGTGGACGATCTGGTTGAGCCTGGCCCGCAGCCCCGGATCGCCGAACACGATCTCCGCCAGCCGTTCGCGGTTCAGCGAGCCGTCCGGGCGCAGGACATCCGGGCCGAAGGTATCAGCGATCCGGGCGAGCCCCGGCGAGCCGGCCACGACCACCTCCCTGGCGGCCACGTCCGCGTCGATGAGCACCGCGCCATGCTTCGCCAGCCGCCGGGACACCTCGCTCTTGCCCGACCCGATGCCTCCGGTGAGCCCGACCCGCAGCACCGCCACCCGCCTTTCCGTCAGGGCCGTAGGCCCGTTTTTTCATGATCGGGAAGGATCTGGTACCGCAGGCCGTACCAGATCCTTCGTGATCATGGAATCTGGCCGAGCTCAGCATCCCCGGTCATGGAATCTGGCCGAGCTCGGCTTCCCAGTCGCGGTCCTGCAGCGCGTCGCGGACGCAGGCGAGGAAGCGGGACGCCGTGACGCCGTCGAACGCCCGGTGGTCGTAGCTGAATCCCAGGATCGTCATGTGGTGGACCGCGACCGCGTCGCCCACCGCGGTGGGGCGGCGGGACACCTCGTTGACCGACAGGATCGCCGAGTTCGGCTGGTTGATGATGGGCGCCGATGCGTAGCCGCCGAACGGCCCGGGGTTCGTGATCGTGAACGTCGAGCCGGCCAGGTCATCGGGGGCAAGCCCGCCGTGGCTGGCCTTGTCCGCGACGGCGCGGATGGCCCGGGCCAGCCCGCGCAGGTTGAGGCCGTCGGCATCCCTGATCACCGGGACCACCAGGCCCTGTTCGCTGAGGTCGACCGCGATCCCGAGGTTGACGTAGTGGTGCAGGACACGGGTCTTGGCCACCATGTCGAGCGAGGAGTTGATGGCCGGGAACGCGCGCAGGGCGTCGCACACGGCACGGGCGATGAAGGCGAGGTAGGTGAGCGAGGTGCCCTCCTCGCGCCGGAACCGCTCCTTGTGCCGGCGGCGCGTCTCCTCGACCGCCTGCAGGTCCACCTCGACGGATGTCCAGACGTGCGGGGCGATCCGCAGCGACTCGACCATGCGCTCGCCGATGGCCAGGCGCATGCGCGACAGCGGCTGGGCCTCGTCCCGGGGGCCGAGCGCGACCGGCGTGACCGGCGTGACCGGTGGGGCCGCCGGGGAGGTGGCCGCAGGCGGGACGGCTGGGGTGACCGCGGGCGCGGGCGGGGCCAGAGCGGTGGCGGCGCGGGCGATGGCGGCCTCGACATCCTCCCGCGTGATCCGCCCGGTGGCACCCGACCCCTGGATGGCGGCGAGGTCGATGCCGTGCCGGGCGGCCAGTTGCCGGACGATCGGCGAGAGCCGGGCCCGGCCGTTCCCGGCCGGGAGGGCTTGAGGCCGAACGGGCTGGGCAGCAGCTGGCGCCGGACCCGCGGGCACGGCGGCCGAGGCGGGGCCGGCGGCCGAGGCGGGGCCGGCGGCCGAGGCGGGGCCGGCGGCCTCCGGTGCCCCGATACGGGCGAGCGCCGCGCCCACCTCGACGGTCTGCCCCTCCGGCACCATGATCTCGAGCAGGACGCCGCTGTAGGGACTGGGGATCTCGGAGTCGACCTTGTCGGTGGCCACCTCGAGCAGGGGATCGTCGAAGGCGACGGCGTCGCCCACGGCCCGCAGCCACCTTGTCACCGTGCCGGTAGTGACGGTCTCGCCGAGCTTCGGCATCTTGAAGACGTCAGCCATGGCGACTTCCCCTCACTCCGTCGCCACCCGCCGCAGCGTGCTGACGATCTCGGACAGCTGCGGCACGGCGGCGTCCTCGAGCGCCGGGCTCGTCGGAATCGGCGTGTTCTTCCCGGCGATGCGGACGACCGGGCCGTCAAGACGCCAGAAGCACTCCTCCTGGACGGTAGCGGCGATCTCGGCGCCGTAGCCCAGACGGCGGGCGTCCTCGTGCAGGACCACGGCGCGCGAGGTCTTGTTCACCGAGGCGGCGACCGTCGCGACGTCGAGCGGGACGAGCGTGCGCAGGTCCACGACCTCCACCGAGATGCCCTCCGCGGCGAGCTGCCCGGCGGCTTCCAGACCCTGGTGGACGCCGACCGAATAGGTCAGCAGGCTGACCTTGGTACCCTCGCGGACGACCTTGGCCGACCCGATCGGCACCGGGTCCAGCGACAGCGGCGCGGGCACTTCGATCCGCCGGTACAGGTACTTGCTCTCCAGGTAGAGCACCGGGTTGTTGTCCCGGATGGCGCTGATCAGCAGCCCGGCGGCGTCCTGCGGCGTGGCCGGGGCGACGATTTTCAGGCCGGGGATGTGCGCGAAGTAGGCCTCGACGCTCTGTGAGTGGGTGGGCCCGGCGCGCAGCCGGGCGCCGAACGGGGCGCGGAACGTCACCGGTATGGGATTACCGGTCCGGTAGTGGTGCTTGGAGCAGTTGTTGATGATCTGGTCGAACGCGCACGAGATGAAGTCGGCGAACTGGAACTCCACCACCGGTCGCAGCCCCATCAGCGCCGCGCCGCAGGCCAGCCCGGTGAAGCCCGACTCGGCGATGGGGCTGTCCACCACCCGGCGCGGGCCGAAGCGGTCGAGCAGGCCCCTGGTCACCTTGAACGCGCCGCCGAACTGGCCGACGTCCTCGCCGATCAGGAACACGTCCGGGTCGGCTTCCATCTCGCTGGCCAGA